>Ga0105237_10008896_pt1 | contig 10820 bp, 9 predicted proteins | sample KBSC24metaG_FD_81520 | JGI IMG/M metagenome (GOLD analysis project Ga0105237, IMG submission 81520) | Corn rhizosphere microbial communities from Kellogg Biological Station, Michigan, USA - KBS C2-4 metaG | ecosystem: Host-associated > Plants > Roots > Rhizosphere > Soil | place: Michigan, USA... | reverse complement strand
TTGCTGTCGAACGCTCTTCCTATCGGGGTGTTTTTGTCAAATGTTTTCATGTTTTAATAGTTAAGGGGTGATTTCTGATTAAAGACACAAAATTAGTGGTAGTAATATAGATTAAATGTAGCGCTTATTTAACTGATATGCAAACTTTTATGAGTTTTTATATTCAATATTTAATTGCCTCTCACAATAGTATATGTGGTCGTAGTTTATAATACCAATAATTCGCCGGATAAAAAGCCAACTAAAACATTTCCCGTGCTTAAACCTTTGATGGATATGTCATTAAGCACGCAAGTTATTTGGTTGTTCATTCTCGCTATCCCGATTGCCTGCATCGCCTGGACGGTAACCCACGAAGAAGTTTTCAGGGAGCCGAGGGAATATTGTTTGAAACGATGCCACAACGGCAAAACCATTTTAGAGCGCAAGTTTTTTTACCTTTTTACCTGCGAGTATTGCTTCAGTCATTATGTAACAGTCATCATGTTGATCATCACCGGTTATAAATTGTTGTTTGATGATTGGCGGGGCTATCTCATCGCAGGTTTCGCGCTGGTATTTGTAGCGAATATCTACATGAGCTTATTTGGCCTGATACGCATCGACATCAAAAAAGTGCGCCAGGAGGCTGAAAATGAAGAAGCGAAGAAATAGCAGCATATCGGCATGATTAAACACAATAGGTGCATTGCAATCGTCCGCCTGGTTGTGGCCATACGGGTATATAAATTAGCAAAAATAATATTGATTAAAAACCGAATAAAAACTATTTTAGGAGGATAATTCAATAACCTTATCACAGTATGAAAATTCTGTCTGCTTTTAAGAGACTCGTAATTCTTGTCAGTATTTGCCTGCCCTTTTCATTGCAGGGTCAAACAGCATCAAAAACTAAACCTAATTGGCAAAACCTTGATCTCAAGACCGATTCTGTTTTCGGGATCAGTACCGAAAAAGCCTATAACGAACTGCTAAAAGATAAAAAGCACACCACAGTGTTAATTGCTGTTATCGATGGTGGGGTTGACATCAACCATGAAGACCTGAAAAGTGTGATATGGAATAATCCCGGTGAAACAGCAGCCAATAATATTGATGATGATAAGAACGGTTATGCCGACGATATACATGGGTGGGACTTTATTGGCTCCGCCAGGGGCGACGTGCAGTATGATAATATGGAGCTTGTGAGACTCATTAATTTGGATCGCTCCAGGTTTGTAAATGTTGATTCGGCAAAGTTGAAGGGAAAAGATCTCGAAGATTTCAAAGAATACCGGAGAATGCGAAATGATGTAGCCGGTCAAACAGAAAAAGCGACCCGTATTTACAATAACATTGCAGGGTTTAATGAGGTCCTGACAGGAATGCTGCCCGGCTTGAACAACGGCAACCCAAGTTTAAATGATATCAAACATTATCGCCCCCAAAGTGATGCAGAGGGCAGGGTTAAAGAAGTGCTTATAGAAAGCTTTGACCAGTATGGAAGTTTGGCGGAATTCAGAAAGCAGGAAATCGAGGAGGGCCTTAAACATTATAAGGAGAAATTGCAATATCATTTAAATTTCAATTATGATCCGAGGGCTATAGTGGGCGACAACTATTCTGATAGTAACGAGCATTTTTATGGAAATAACGACGTTACCGGGCCTGATGCTGAACACGGTTCTCATGTTTCGGGGATCATTGGGGCTGTGCGTGACAATAACGTTGGCGTAAAGGGTGTGGCAAATGATGTGATGATCATGTCGGTGCGCACAATCCCCAATGGTGACGAACGTGATAAGGACGTAGCCAATGCAATAAGATATGCAACGGCAAATGGGGCAAAAGTGATAAATATGAGTTTTGGAAAGGGGTATTCCCATGATAAAAAAGTGGTAGATGAGGCCGTCAAATTTGCGATGAGCAAGGATGTGCTGATCATACATTCGGCCGGTAACGATAATAAAAACACCGACACGGAACCGGATTTTCCGAATAAGTATTACCAGGATAATAGTGGTTCCGCACAAGCCTGGATACAGGTTGGCGCATCAGGATTACAGGACGACGAGACATTAAAAGCCTCTTTTTCAAATTATGGCAAAACCTCGGTAGATGTTTTTGCCCCGGGAGTGAAAATCAATTCGGCTACACCAAATTCAACTTATACCGAACACGATGGTACAAGCATGGCCGCACCCATGGTCACCGGGTTGGCAGCACTTATCCGGTCGTATTATCCAAAGCTAACAGCAATGCAGGTTAAGGAAATTATTTTGAAGTCCGTAGTGAAGATCGATCATAAAATTGTGATCAAAAATGGCGACGGAAAACGCAGGGTGCAATTTAGCGAGGTTTGCAGTTCAGGAGGGATTGTAAACGCCTATAATGCTTTAAAACTGGCAGCCACTTATTAAGTGCTTAACCTAACCCCGACGGCGTCACGCCATAAGCCTTTTTAAAGGCAAATGAAAAATGTGATAGGTCCTTAAAACCGACTTCCATATACACATCCGAAATCTTTTGGCCCTTTTCCTTGATCAGGTAATAAGCGTCCTTCAATCTTTGCTGTTGCAGCCAGCGGTTGGGTGAGGTATGGAATATCCGTTCAAAATCCCGTTTAAAAGTGGCCAGGCTGCGGCCGGTGAGATAAGCAAAACGACTGATATCCACATTGAATTTATAATTCTCAGTCATATACGCCTCAAGGTCAATTTTGCCCGGCTCACTGAAATCAAACAGTACATTTTTTAATTCCGGGGCTGTTTCCAGCAGTATCATGATCGCCTCCTTCACCTTATGCGTGGTCAGTACTTTACTGATGTCCGTATGGCCGTCAAGATAAGGCGTTAGTGAATTGATATAATTCTTTAGCAGTTCATTTGGTTGCAGCAATAAAGAGCCCTCGCCAGTATAAGGCTCATCAGCCTGTATACCCATTTCCGCGCTGATAGCTTTTAAAGTATCCTGGTCCATCCTGACGCTGATCGAACGATATTCTCCGCCACCGGGTGGGGGATACTTCACATACTTGGTCAGTTGATTTTTCCGGAAAAACCTGAAATCCCCATCCTTAAAATGATAGGTCTTTCCACCCACATAATTATCCGAACTGCCCGCCAGCATATAGCCGAACACATGCTCGGCTATAAACTGTTCACCCTCGCTGCTTCTTTGCGCATAGCAGGAAAATAAAATATTGGGCAGCACTTTACTCTTCTCTTTTACAGGCATATTCAAATTTACCCTTTAGTTTTTTTGCCCGAAGAACTTTTTTCCGAGCTCGGTTTCCAAAAAATTCTCCGCTTTATCATGGTCTGTCGAAACACTTACCTGCATCCATTTTTCCATTTCTTCCTGGCGGGACGCGTTGGCATTTTTCAGCATACCTATCGCCTCACTGCCTAGCACAAGGTGTATCGGAGGTTTAGGGTTTTCTGCTAATTCGATCATTACTTTCGCGGCCTTGTCAGGATCGCCCATCGGAATAAATTTACCGCTGGTGAATAGTTCAGCCCGTTGATTCACGGTGTCATACCCTTCAATTTTTGGAGCGTAGGTCATCGAGTCACCAGCCCAATCCGTACGGAAACCACCTGGCTCAACGCTGGTAACCAATATACCAAGCGGAGCCACTTCTTTAGCCAGTGCCTCGCTAAAACCACTCAATCCCCATTTTGCAGCCTGGTAAATAGATATCCCCGGATTACCTACCCGCCCGCCGATCGAGCTGATCTGTAAAATTCTCCCCGAGCCCTGTTTGCGCATATAAGGCAATACCGCCCTGGTAATTTCTATAGGAGCATACAGGTTAGTTTCCAGCTGACTGCGCACCTGCTCATCCGTATAAGCCTCTGCTGCACCGACAATCCCAAACCCGGCATTGTTTACCAATACATCAATCTTACCAAAATGCGCTACGGTATCGGCAACAGCCTGATGAACCCTCTTATAATCGGTAACGTCCAGTTGCACCGGTAGTATTTGTTCGCCGTATTTTTCAACCAGGTCTTTCAAAGTTTCCGGGTTGCGGGCAGTGGCGGCCACGTTATCACCGGCAGCCAGTACTGCTTCTGTAAGGCTGCGTCCCAATCCGCGGGAACTGCCTGTTATAAACCATATTTTTGTCATTGTCTTTGATTTTTTAGTTAAACAAAGGTAACACGCCCGGCCGTTAATAGTTTTGTTAAAAAGCTCAAGTTATTTTGTTGAAAAGCTCAAGGATGATGCTTCAGGCATCACATAGCGAAGTACGCAATAGTTAATAAATTTAACTTTAAACGTACTGACAAAGTAGTGTCACTACTTTCCTCAAAACTTATTCGTAAATTTGTATATATCTTTTAAACTAATTGTGCGCGTTGCCAACCTATCGTGTATCTACAGGTTTTAAATCGAGAAAGGCAATGACCCATAGGGTCTACCGCTTTGTAGAAAACGATAACACCAACAATTTTGCCTCGTAGAGGCTACCCATGACTATCCGGCATTTCATCATATTCCAATTGTTTGTGAAAAACAATCCAACCCGTTCTTTGACATATTTTTTAACGCCCCTTATTACGCGCACTAATAATCGGGTCGTCAAACAGCGCTTCAAAAACAATGCTTGCAGGCAGGATCGCATCATTGACTGCCGGGCTGTAAATATTCGTATTCCAACCCATCGGCGCCTGCTCTCCCGGTCCCAGGTAAAGGTTAGTCAGCTCGTTTTTGGAATTGGTATAATTGATGGCATTTTTCGCAATGCTGATATTGGCGCTCGGTAATGCAGTATAATTATGGTAGTAAATACCTTCGCTGGTAAAGGGCTGGGATTTGCCATAGATGGAGTTATTCACGATTGACATATAAGTCCCGCCTGAAACCGCCATGCCGTATTGCCCCGCATCAACCAAAATATTGTTCCTCGCCACCTGGTTTGATCCGCTGCCATCCCCAAGCATAATACCCCCGCCCGAACCACTCGGCCCGCCGCCCCTTATCCAGTTGCTCTCTACCACAATAGGGTCCGTAGCCAGCCCGTTGCATTTAAACAGGCTTATCGCATCTTCCGTATAGCTCTCACCCAAAACATTTTCAAATTTATTAAAGCTTATCCTGCTGCCTCCGCCACTTATATTATTGAATTGTACAAACTGCCCCTGCGGAAAAGGCCCTATCATATTTTTTGCCTGGCAATTGGTAATACTAATGGCTTTACCGTATGATGCAAATATCCCGGTAGCAACATGGTAAATATAACAGCTGTCAATATGCATATTATTGCAGTTCAGTAAATTGATGCCGTTCTTGCCGTTTGGCCCTATCTTACAGTTCCTGATCGTAATATTTGAGCAGTTCTCAAGGCTGATGCGCGGCGTAGCTATCCCGCTTATTACGGTATCGTGCTTATCTTTCAAAGTAATCGGCCCCGAAGAAATGAAGGTTAAATTTTCAGCCGCACCCTCATACATCGCCGGGACTATGACTGCCCCCGCAGTTCCCGATCCCGTATCGATAAAACCCACTGGCGATTTTATGGTGTCAATTGGTGAAATTTTAGTTGGGTGGGTAATCGTTTCTTTTTTGCAGGATACAAATAAAACAATCACCAATAAAAAAACCAGGAAGTATAAAGAAAACAACCGGCGGGATCTGACACTAAGAGAATCGATAAAGGCCATCTTTTATTCCATCAGCCTGCTATTCAGTTCCAACAAGCGACAGTAAATATATCAATTTTTAACCACTGTAAAGTGATTCTGTAAGCAGGATACTATTCCAACTCATTCACATCATTAAAATGCTGCCTCATCTTCTCCTCTTCCAGGTCAAGCAGTTCCAGTTGCTGTTTGATCAGGTCATCATTGATATTTTCTTTTTTGTTTAATGTCAGCAGCAGGGAACGTTGCTCATGCATCAGTTCGGCCATAATGCTCCTGTAATCACGGTAAAATTCATCGGCCCGCTTGTCATTACCCTCTTTTTCCCAATCCTTCAGCAACTCCATATCCGCAGTCAGCTTAAGGCGGTAGGCTTTCACCATATCATTGGATGCCGACTGGTCCGCATATTTTTCGTCCAGTATTTTTATAGAAAGTCCGGATAGCTTTTTCCTGATCAGTTGCCTTTGCTGTTCAAAAGAGATCGTGTAGTCGGGGTCGGGCATGTTCACTAATCTTACCAGGGCAGGAAGCGTAAGGCCTTGCAGCACAAGGGTCACAATAATTACGGTAAATGTGATAAAGAGGATCATGTCGCGGTTAGGGAACGGCGCACCGGATTTAAGCGCGACAGGGATACTCAGCGCGGCAGCCAAAGAAACTACACCACGCATACCTGTCCAGCCGAATAGCAACGGTGCTTTCCAGCCCGGGTTGGGATCAGCCGTAGTAATGTATCGACTGATGAAGATCGTAAATCCGCTTGCTCCAAAGGTACAGGCCAGCCGGGCAACGATCAATACCCCGGTAATGATCAGGCTGTATCCGATAGCTGGCGGCAAACCATCGGGCCCCAGCCCTTTGATGATTACCGGGAGTTCCAGCCCGATCAGGATAAAAACAAAACCGTTCAACACAAAAGCCACCGCTTCCCACACATTGATGCCCTGCAGCCGGCTGCGATTGCTCAGGAAAGATTGTCGCCTGGCCGAAAGATATAATCCGCCGCTTACCACAGCCAGCACCCCCGAAAAATGAAATTCCTCCGCAGCCATATACATCGCGTATGGGGTGATAAAAGTGAGTACAATATCGATATTTGTGGTCGTCGGCAGCCAGCGGTGTATGGCATAAAATACCAGGGCCACAGCAATGCCGGTAACAATGCCCATCACAATTACGATCACGAAACTGGTAGCTGCCTGGCCGAAGGCAAAAGTGCCCGTCATCACAGCCGCCAGCGCAAAGCGGAAAACCACCAAACTGGAGGCGTCATTCATCAAACTTTCTCCCTCCACAATGGAGAGGAAGCGTTTAGGTACTTTGATGTTTTTTAATATGGCGGTCGCCGAAACCGCGTCGGGCGGCGATATGATCCCACCTAAAAGAAACCCCGTTGCCAGCGTAAAGCCCGGTATCAGGCTGCTGGATACAAAAGCCACCACGCATGAAGTCAGGATTACGATGGGAAAAGCAAAGCTGGAGATCACCCTCCGCCACTTCCAGAAATCCTTCCACGAAGTGTTCCAGGCGGCCTCATAAAGCAACGGTGGCAGGAAAATAACAAATATCAGTTCCGGGTTGATCTCGATGCCTTTCAAAAACGGAACGAAGCCCAATGGCAGGCCGGCGATGACCAACAAGATCGGGTAGGCGATCTTCAGTCGCTGTGCCAGCATAACCACGAAAAGAATAAATGCCAAAAGGCAGGTATATTGTATGGCCAGGTGATGCATGACCTAAAATACAATAATTATTATCAATGCACCGCATGATTGGACAAAATGCGTACCTGGTATTTTAGGATTGTTAATATTAAGAGATATAGCATATTCATAAAATGATTTAAAGGATATTTTGCGGGAGAAAACCTGACATCGGCTCAGCCATACAAATTTTAGAAAACCCATTAATGGCCCTTTTATCTCTGCGTTTATTTAAGAAAATAAGAATTCTTATTTTTTTAATATTTCCAATTGACAGGTCTGTCGCGCAGACTAAAAGCACAGATAGCGTGAAGCTGGATTATCGGAAAATTTATGGATATGCTTTGCAGGCAAATATTGGCCCGGTTTTTAAACTGATTCAAAATGTTGGATCAAAGAAAATTTCCCTAAAAGACTCGCATTTTATAGAAGATTTTAAAACCCGGTTTGCTCACGATAACGATCAAAGCAATTACCTCAACGAACGCAAATCCCAGATAGATCCATTGCTGAAAATTTTCAGGGATTATTGGCGTGTCTCCCTAAAGGATACAGGCAACAATTACGACACTCTTTTTGTGAAGAATGCAGCCAGTCTTTTACTAAGCAAAGGCTTTTTGAAACCAGATCAAATAGCAACGGACGATACTATTGATGTATATATGAAAAAGTACATCCTCTCACTGGGTTATTACAATAACGGGTTAGGGAAAACAGGACGCCTGTATGACCTGCTGGTGTGGCGCAAACAAAAGGATACAGTCTATCAATTTTCATTGCAGGGCGAAAAAATAAACGCCCCGGTCGTTTTTATGGATGATTTTATTACCCTGGGTTGGGAAGACTATGCCACGTTAGGAGAGCATTACCCGGGAGGGTGGACCACCACCGAAGCGATCTACTGTGTTAAAAGCGCTTATGATCTTAAAAGCGAAAGTTTCCTGGTCGACCTGCTGGCGCATGAGGGCCGGCATTTTGCCGACAAACGATTGTTTCCTCACCTTCAAAGCGCCGACCTCGAATACCGGGCCAAGCTGGTCGAACTAAGCCTGCTCAAAAACACTGTATACAAAACCATTGATTTCTTCATCAACGAATCCGACCACACCAATTACCAAAACCCACATCCCTTTGCCGATTATTGCGTGATCAGGGATCTATCCAAAATATTTTTCAAGGTCGAATTTGAAAAGGATATAGCGAAGTGGAAAAGCATTCCTTACGGGCAGATCAACAAGGCAGCCGAAAAGTTACTGCAGCAAAACACAGTGGAATTGAAAGCGAAGGGGAGTAATGTGGAGTTATTGATAAATTGAAAGGCTGTTTGTTTTCTTTCCAACTTAAATATAGGCTTGTTTATTTCAGAATCAATCCATACACCCATTAAAGCTATTTGAAAAGCGCAGTACTAGGTAAATTAAATTTATCCGGAAACTACTAGTAGGCAATAATTTTATATCAATGACCTATTAGTAAAAAGGGTGTTTTCACCGGTTGAAAAGTATGATTATCATTTATACCTTTATTGGACCAGAATCTGAACTGTTTAATAGTCTTTATAAAATGGATGTATCGCGACAAAAGGAATTATATGAAGAAGCAATCGATTGGTACATAGCTAATCAAAATGCATATAAAAAGCTTGCATTTAAAATTGGAAATATAATCACGGAAATTTTAGAAATTAAGGGCATACCTTTTCACATGATTACTAGCAGGGCTAAAGAGTTAGATAGTTTTAAAAAGAAAGCACAAAAAGATAAATATGACGATCCTGTAAATCAAATATTAGATTTAGCTGGTATAAGAATCATAACATATGTCGAGGATGATGTGTCGCTGGTTTGCAAGATCATAGAAGATGTGTTTGATATTAATTTGGAAAATAGTTTAGATAAAAGTCAAGAATTAGGAATAGATAAAGTGGGATATAAATCTGTTCATTATGTAGCTAAACTTAAAAATGATAGGCTAATACTTCCTGAATACTCCTCGTTTAAAGACAAATATTTTGAAATTCAAGTAAGAACAATCTTGCAACATGCATGGGCAGAAATTGAACACGATAGAAATTACAAGTTTTCAGGAAAACTCCCAAACGAGATACATCGGCGATTTAAACTGTTAGCGGGTTCATTAGAAATTTCTGATAGAGAATTTAACAACATAGCTCAAGAAATTGATAAAATTAGTAAAAAGGTAACAACTGGGGTAAGGGACGGTCAACTGGATATTCCAATAAGCTCTACATCACTCAAACAGTATATTGATGTGAAATTTGATAAACTAAAGGAATCGGGTTTTAATTTAGATTTAGAATTTGGGGAGAAAATAATAAATGAACTTGAACGATATGGTATATATACTTTAGAGGATTTAGACAAAATTGTTCCTAAAGATTATATAAAGACTTTTATTAAATCGGAATCATTCAGAGTAGGAGAGGAAATAACTGGTGTAGGAATAGTAAGATCAATATTGATATTAAATGATCCTGATAAGTATTTTAAGGATTCATGGAAAAATAATTGGAAAGTTTGGGTGTCATCTGGTAATGCCTACAAAATTCTTTTTGATCATTATAAAGTAGATTGGAGCAACATTGAAAATCAGTATAACGTGCCATATACAAAAAAATAAATAGAACTCTTTTTTCTTTCTTCAGGTGTTTCCTATAAACAAAAATTCCCCCGGCAACCGCCGGAGGATTTCAATAACTTGGATAGATTAGATTTTATTTCCAACCACCACCCAAAGACCTATACAATTCAGACACAGCGCTCAACTCATCCCTCTTGATAGAAGCAAGTTCAAGTTCGCCTTGTAATACATTTCCCTGTGCGGTGATCACTTCCAGGTAATTAGCCAGCCCGTTTTTAAACAGCATGTTGGCATTGGCTGTCGCTTTCTGCAAAGTGGCTACCCGGTCGGCGGCGATGGCCTGCTGTTGTTTCAGCTTTTCAATTTTCACCATCGCGTCTGATACTTCGCCCACGGCATTCAAAACTGATTGCCTGAATTGCAATACGGTTTTCTCCCGTTCAACTTTAGCTACTTCGTATTTGGTTTTCAGTTGCTTATGGTCAAGCAGCGGTTGTACCACGCTGCCCGCAACCACACCAAACAGGGAGGCTGGAACATTGAACCAGTTACTTGCCTTGAACGAGTTCACACCACCTTCAGCTGTAATCCTCAAAGCAGGATACATTTCAGCCTTATTGATACCCACATTGGCATTGGCGGTAATTAACGCCAACTCAGAGCTTTTCACATCGGGCCTGCGACTAACCAGGTTGGATGGTACACCGGCAGAAAGATCCGTCGAAATGGCCATCTGGTCAAGTATCGTGTTCCGCTCAACACTGCCGGGCAATCTGCCGGCCAGGATGCTCAGCGCATTTTCCTGTATGGCGATGTTCTGCTCAAACTGGGGCACCAATTGTGCTGCTGCCTGTCTTTGTGCGTCGGCCTGTTGCACGGCCAG
>Ga0105237_10008892_pt1 | contig 10822 bp, 9 predicted proteins | sample KBSC24metaG_FD_81520 | JGI IMG/M metagenome (GOLD analysis project Ga0105237, IMG submission 81520) | Corn rhizosphere microbial communities from Kellogg Biological Station, Michigan, USA - KBS C2-4 metaG | ecosystem: Host-associated > Plants > Roots > Rhizosphere > Soil | place: Michigan, USA... | reverse complement strand
TCATCGGACGGCAGCTATGGCCTTGGCATCGTTGATGCTTGCGTTGAGCGTCCCGGCGGCTGAGGCGAAGGCGAAGCCGTCGACCAAGGCACCGGCGGCCGACACGAAGGTGAAACAGGCGACAAAGGCGCATCGCCTCCTGATCCAGGTCGATCAGAACGATCCGGCCGTCATGAATCTCGCCCTCAACAATGCGACCAACGTCATCGAGTATTATCGGTCAAAGGGCGAAGAGGCCGCCGTGGATGTCGTGGCCTATGGCCCCGGTCTCCACATGCTGCGCGCCGATACCTCACCGGTGCAGGACCGGATCAAGCAATTGAAGAGCGTCGCATTCCCGAGCACGATCCAGTTTTCCGCGTGCAACAACACCAAGGAGGGCATGGAGAAGAAGGAGGGGCACCCGATCGAGCTCGCGCCGGATGCGGTGCTGGTTCCTTCAGGCGTCATCCATCTGATGGAAATGCAGGAGAACGGCTGGAGCTACATCCGGCCCTGACGGGCTGCCCGTTCGAGGCGCGCCCGGATCACGATGTCCCGCTCACGGCTTGTCGGATGAGGGTGTCGCGGCCAGCGGCGCCCACTTGCAGGCCGTGCCGACCTTCTGCCGAATGCCGGCCAGTCCGGTCGGCTCGAAAGTTGCCGTGAGGCGGACAGTGCCTCTGTCCGCGACCGCGATCTTCAGTGTGGCGCCGTTTGGAATTGATCGCAGCAGTTCGACGGAGTCGTTCTTGTAGGTGGCCGTCTTTCCATCCGCGGACAGCTTCCATGGCTGCCGAACAACCGGCCGGCCGCTGATCTGATAATCGACCATCAGGTCGTTGCCGCGTGGCGCGCCCCATGCTCCATTCGTTTGAATTGACAGTTCGGTGTGCTGCGCGCGGCAGCGAACCGTCAGCGTGTTCGGGCCGTTCTTCACGTCCGATGTCGAACCGAGAACCGCGGTCACCAGCGGACTGAAATCGACAGGCGATGTTGTCTCGCTGATGATCCACTCCGTTTCCCGGCCAGGCTTGACGGTCTTGCTCTCGGAACCATTGGACTGGATTGCCCCGGTGGGCGCTTCGGCTGTCGGGGCAGGCAGGCTCGGCGCGGAAGGCAGGCTCGCGGGGGGCGGGTCAGCTGCGGCAGTCGACGGCTTTGCGGCTTGGTCAGCCGTGCTGCCGACCGAAACCGGCTGATCGGTTCGACCGGTCTCATTGGAGGCGGGGCGTTCCGCGGACGCTTTCGGTGGCGCAGTTTCGACCGGTGGCTCGGGCCGCGCCGTTTCGGACGAGAGCGGAGCAGCTGGCGCCCCGGGTGCTTCCGACAGCACGCGGTCGAGGCATTCGAGCTGGGCGGTTCGGGCCTTGGCAAAGCAGTCGCCGCGCTGCGTCGGGTCGTTCGCGATCCTGGAGCAGATCGCGTCGGAAAGCCGGGCCGAGCGAATGCAGGACTCCAGTCTGGACATGTTGTCGTCGGCGGGTTGCGCCTGCGCGGTCACGCTAGCGAGACATAACGCGACAGTCGCCAGCCTCATCCCCATCACGGACGTCCGCTTTGCTTCGTTGCAGCCGCTCGATCAAGCCAGTCCTGGGCTGCCTGGAAACGCTCCAGGCCCGGAGCGTTTGCGGAAAGATTGACGTCCTTCCATTTCGCGTCAAAGCCGGGCGAGCGCAGCCTGTCGACGTGACCGAATAGCTCGTCGACAAATCGCGCCATGCGGCGATAGCGCGGCGAATCCGGATGCCAGTTGAACGACGCCAGGATCGTCGGCACCGAGATCGTCGCGATCCGCTCCTCCTTGCCGATGAGATTGGGATAGTCGGCCGGTTCGAGCGACGAGGGCAGGTAGTAGTCCGCAAACTTCGGACCATATTCGACCGGGAGGAATTTGAATCCGTCCTCCCACTTGCCCTTCGCGAAAGCATCGACCGGTTTTGTCGTGACGAAGACCACACCATCGATTTCTCCGCGCTTCATCTGCTCCAGCGCAACCGGATGCGGGATGAACATCTTCTCGACGTTGATTCCGAGGCGGCTGAAGATCAGCGGCCCGGAATAGGCGGCTGCGGTCCCTTGCGTATTGAAGTTGACCTTCTTGCCCGCCAAGTCTGCCAGCGTTCGGATTTCGGGTCGAACGAAGATATGCAACTCGGATGGAAACAGCGTCAGGATGCAGGCGATCCGCTGCTGAATCTCGGGGACCTGGGACTTGTACTCCTCCAGCGCGTCGCTGTTGATGATCGCCGTATCCACCCCCTTGAGGTAGAGAAGGTCATTGACGTTTTCCGTGGGCCCGCGCGTGACGATCGGGAGCACATGCATGTCGCCCCCATCATTCACGGCCCGCGCGATTTCGGTCGCGAAACGAATTGGTGCGCCTTCGAGCAGGCCGCCGGCGAGGCCGACGGTCCACGCGTTGACCCGATCTCTCAGGTCGGCCTCCGCCCGGCCTTGCGCGCGCAGCATGTCCCCCGATCGTCGGGGCTGGGCAATCACTCGATCGGCAAGTGCAAGGAACGCCAACAAAATGGCAGCAAGTCGCGCTGCGAATACCATATGATCTCCTCAACTTCAGATAGCAAAGCGCCTCGTTAAGGGGTTGATTGTGCAGATGAATTAAGACGGAACTTGGCGCTTCGCGGGCCCTACCCGTTTTCAGATACCGGCCGCGCCGAAATCTTCCGCCTCTATCGTTAACGGGTGGGCTTGCGGCGGCCTTCGGCTTCGATCACGTCCAGAGGGTGGAGCGGGAGTGCAGCGGCTTTCTGTCGGCAGCCGAGCCGCTACCGGCTCGTCACGCGCGGGAATCCTCGATGATCATCGCCGCCGCCTTCTCAGCGATCATTGCGGTCGGGGTATTGGTATTGCCCGACGTGATGGTCGGCATCACCGAGGCGTCAGCGATGCGAAGTCCGGCGATGCCGTGACAACGCAGCCGCTCGTCGACCACCGCCATCGGGTCGGTCGCGGTGCCCATCTTGGCGGTGCCGACGGGATGGAAGATCGTGGTGCCGATATCGCCGGCGGCCTTGGCGAGCGCGGCATCGTCATCGCCGACCGACGGCCCCGGCAAATATTCGCTGGGGCGATAGCGCGCCAGCGCCGGCTGCTGCATCAGCCGCCGCGTGGTGCGGATGGCGTCGGCGGCGACCTGCCGGTCCTCGTCGGTCGCGAGATAGTTCGGCGCGATCGATGGCGCCGCCGCCGGGTCGTTGTCGCGGATCCGCACGGTGCCGCGCGAGGTCGGCCGCAGGTTGCAGGCGCTGATCGTGATGGCGGGAAAGCGATGCAGCGGATCGCCGAACTTGTCGAGCGACAGCGGCTGCACGTGGAACTGGATATTGGCGCGCTCGCGGGTCGGGTCGGAGCGGGTGAAGATGCCGAGTTGCGAGGGCGCCATGGTCAGCGGGCCGCGGCGCCGCAGCGCATAGTCGAGACCCATCAGCCCGCGCCCGAACAGCGAGTGATAGGTCTCGTTCAGGGTCTTGACGCCCTCGACGGTGTAGATGGCGCGCTGCTGCAGATGGTCCTGCAGATTGCGGCCGAGGCCGGGGCGGTCGCGCACCACATCGATCCCGAGAGGAGCCAGCCAGTCGCCCGGCCCGATCCCCGAACGGTGCAGCACCTGGACCGATCCGATCGAGCCGGCGCTCAGGATCATCTCGCCGCGCGTGCGCGCCTCGACCGTCTCGCCGCCCTTGATGAAGCGCACGCCGACGGCACGGCCGTCTTCAATGATGAGGCGGTCCACCAGCACGTTGGTCTCGAGCCGTAGATTGGCACGGGTGAGCGCCGGCTTGAGGAAGCCGCGCGCGGCGGACCAGCGCCGGCCGCGCTTCTGGTTGACATGGAAATAGCTGATGCCTTCATTGTCGCCGGTGTTGAAGTCGGGAATTTTTCGGATTCCCATTTGCACGGCGGCATCGCCGACCGCATCGAGAACGGCCCAGGACAGGCGCGGCGCTTCGATACGCCAGCCGCCGCCAACACCATGATGTTCGCTGGCTCCAAGAAAATGATCTTCCAGCCGTTTGAAGGCCGGCCGCACGTCGTCCCAGCCCCATCCGGTCAATCCGAGCTGGCGCCAGTGGTCGTAATCGGCCGCCTGTCCGCGCATCGAGATCATGGCGTTGATCGCCGAACAGCCGCCGATCACCTTGCCGCGGGGATACGCCAGCGCGCGGCCGTTCAGGCCGGGCTCGGCCTCCGTGCGGAACATCCAGTCCGAACGGGGATTGCCGATCGCGAAGAGATAGCCGACCGGGATGTGAAACCAGATCCAGTTGTCGTTGCCGCCGGCCTCCAGGACCAGCACCCGGGTAGCCGGGTTGGCGGAGAGGCGGTTGGCGAGGATGCAGCCGGCAGTGCCGGCGCCGACGACGATGTAGTCGAAATCACCGTCGAGCCGCGTCATGGGGCCGCTTGTGCGGCTGCGCGCGGCCCACACAAGGGACGCAAAGCCTCGCGCTGCTCGCGCGTCAGCACCGTGACCGGATAGCGCGGCTGCCGCGTGGCCTGATCGAAAAAGGGATGAGGCCAGGCCTTTCCGCCCAGACGCCAGGACAGGATCAGGCGCAGGGTGCGAACGATCAGCCCGAAGCTCACGCCTCGCACCTGTTTGGGGACCTCGCCGACCGCGTACTTGCCGAGGATCCCGCCGACCGGTCGGCCGAACAGTTGATCCGGATTCTGCCGGTCGCCGGTGAAGGATTGGGCGACGAGGCCGACGAAGGGAATCGACGGGCCCACCGTATTGCCCACCGGCGTGTTGCAGCAGCGCGCATGCCAGCGATACAGGCCCTTAGGCGACAGCCGCAAGGCCGCAATCCTGTCATCGCCTTTGACGAAGGTGAGGGCGGCTGGGGCGACCTGCACGATATCGGTCCCACCGTGGATATCGAGCAGGTCGGCGCGACCGAGTTGATGCGCATAGGCCTGACAGTCGTCACAATAGCAGATCACGCGGTTGATCGACTGAGGCGCGGGGTTCTTCAACACGGCGCGGACCTCGCCGCAGCGGCAGCGCAGTTCGGCAGAAGCGTTCATCCCTCAATCCTCCCGGTTGGGGATCGATGGCATAGCTCTTGTATCGCGGCAAGCCGGGACCACGGATGCGGTCCCGTCATCGGCCACTCCGAACGTCCCGTTCCCCGATCAGTGCCAGGGTTGGGCCGCCGGGGTGGGTGTGCTAAAACCCTGGAATTCTTCCATAACCTCGATCGAGAGCCTCATGCCCATCGTCAACCGCGTCGCCGATCTGCAACCCGATATCCAGGCCTGGCGGCGGGAGATCCATCAGTACCCGGAACTGCTCTATGACACCCACCGCACCTCGGCATTCGTGGCCCAGAAGCTGCGGGAATTCGGCTGCGACGAGGTCGCGACCGGACTTGGCCGCACCGGCGTGGTCGGGGTGATCAAGGGCAGGACGCCGGCGGGAACGGGCGAGGTCAAGGTGATCGGTCTCCGCGCCGACATGGACGCGCTGCCGATCGAGGAGGCCACCGGGCTGCCCTATGCCTCCAAGACCCCCGGCAAGATGCATGCGTGCGGCCATGACGGCCATACCGCGATGTTGCTGGGTGCCGCGCGCTATCTCGCCGAGACCCGCAATTTCGCAGGCGACGCGGTCGTGATCTTTCAGCCGGCCGAGGAGGGCGGCGCCGGGGCTGCCGCGATGATCGAGGACGGCCTGATGGACCGTTTCCGGATCGATCAGGTCTATGGCATGCACAACGGCCCGGGCATTCCGCTCGGCTCGTTCGCGATCCGCTCCGGCCCGATCATGGCCTCGACCGACGCCATCGACATCACCATCGAAGGACATGGCGGGCATGCCGCGCGGCCGCATAAATGCATTGATTCCGTGCTGGTTGGCGCGCAACTGATCACCGCACTGCAGTCGATCGTGGCGCGCAGCGTCGATCCGCTGGATTCAGCCGTCATCTCGATGTGCGAATTCCACGCCGGCAATGCCCGCAACGTGATCCCGCAGACCGCGCTGCTTCGCGGCACCGTGCGCACCCTGACCAATGAGGTGCGTGAGCTGGTCGAGAAGCGGGTCGGCGAGGTCGTCGGCGGCGTGGCGCAGATCACCGGCGCCCGGATCAATCTGACCTACGAGCGGGGCTATCCGGTCACGGTCAACCACGCCGCGCAGACCGATATCGCCACGCGGGTGGCCAAGGAGATTGCCGGCGAGGCCAATGTCGAGGAATGCCCGCCCTTGATGGGCGCGGAGGATTTCTCCTACATGCTGGAAGCCCGTCCGGGCGCATTCATCTTCTGCGGCAACGGCAACAGCGCAGGGCTCCACCATCCCGCCTATAATTTCAACGACGAGGCGATCCTCTACGGCACTTCCTACTGGATCAAGCTGGTCGAAAACACGATGGCGGCGTGAGCGTGTTCAATATCTGAGCGTACTGGTGATGCCGAGCACGGCGGCGTCGCCGATCCGGGAGATGCCGCTGGGATCGTTCGGGTTGGGGATGCCGCCGGAGGGACGAAACACGTATTGAAAATATGGCGCCAGCAGCCAGCCTGGCTTGATATGGCCCTCGTAGATGATTTCGAGCAGGGCCTCACTGCTGCGCACCGGGCTCTGCATGCCAGTGAAGAACTGGGTGTCACGATCGAGGTTGCGGGCGGCGTCCGAGATCCGCATGTAGGCGACCGCCATTCCGAAACGATCGAGCGGACGTCCGGGGACGAACCCGACGAAGCCGATGCCGCCGTCCAGATAGAGGTCGATCAGGTTGCGGTCCGGCGGGCTGTAGGCAATCCGGCCAAACGCGGTGACACCAGGCACTGACGCCGAGACGCCCTTTTCGGTCACCGAGGCGGGCCGATACAGCGTCTGTTCGACGACCGCGAAGACGCCGAAATTGCCGCGAAGCTTGGCGGCGATGCCGCTTCCGTCAGGATCGGCGATCGACTGTCCCCGTGCGGTGAAGCGCTGGTCATCGAAGGTTCCGAAGTGATACCAGCCGCCCGGCGTGACGTTGCCCGGCAGCGGCCGGCCGCCGATAGCGAGGTCGTAGTCAAAGCGCGCCTGTCCGATCGTCCACGGCGGATCGTTGACGCGGAAGGCAAGCCCGTGATTGTCGCGCAGTTGCGGGTCCTGCGGTCCCGGAGACGCGTTGGTGCCGTTGAACAACGCCACGAACAGCGTGACGTTGTCGGCCACCGCGGCCTTGACGCGAATGCCGGGCACCACGATCGGCGGGGCCGGGCCCCCGGCGGGAAGGTTGGTCGCCTTGATCGCCGGCCAGCCGAACGTGCCGTTGATGAAGAGGTCGTCGGTCTCACTGTCGAAGAACTCGACATCGGCGGCCTGCTGGCCGACCCTGATGTTCAGCGCGCCATTGTAGAGGCTTTGCTCGAAATAGGCGTTGTAGAGGCGCGTGTCGGGCAGCGCCTCGATCTCGCTGACGGTGGCGAGGTTGTGCACGTAGTTGCGCGACAGCCCGCGGCCGTAGATCATGTAGGTGTTGGCGAAGAACCGGCCGCCGCTCCAGCCCACCAGCCGCTCGAGATCGGCATCGACCGACAAGTCGAAGCGCCCGAAATGGATGGCCCCGCGCGACGTGCCGCCGGAAACATTGCCGATATTGTCGGCGATGTAGGTTGCGCCGAAATTCAGGCCCTTGGCGGCCAGGCCGTCATGCCAGTCATTGATCCATTGGGGCGCGATCCACTGCGCGGCATTTTCGTCCTTGGCGCCGGCGTGGACGTCTTCGATTACGACCATGGTCGCGACACATGCGATCATCCATCCAAATCGGCGTGCACCAGACATTCGCGGCAATCTCGTCCCAGCGCTACCTGATCACGCCGATGCGTTTCATGATGAAATACGCCGCGCAGGAAGACAGCACCATCAGCAGGGATGCCCACAGGAAAGCAGTGTCGAGGTCGGTGAACGGCAGGCCCCTGGTGTTCATGCCGAAAATGCCCGTGACCAGTGTCGGCGGCAGCAGGATCGCGGTCAAGACCGAAAGCACCCGCAGGCTCTGGTTGCCCTGCTCCTCGATTTTCAGATGCAGCTCCTCCTGCAGCAGGCGGCTGCGCTCCCGCATCTCGACCACCGCGTGATCGAGATCGTCGAGGCGCTGCGCGAGCCTTCCTGCACGCAACTGCAGCCCCGGCCTCAGGCCGGCGGGACCGTTCTGTTCGAGCCGATGGAAGACGAGTCGCAAACCCGACAGCTGCCGGTGCAGACGGACGCAGCTGCGCCGCAGCCGGCCGAGCTTCTGGCGCAGGTCGGAGATGCCGTCCGACAGGACCTGCTCTTCGATCTCGTCGAGCGACCGCGCGATACGGTCGGACATGCGATCCATGGTGTCGGCGACCTGCTCGACGATGGTCTCCAGCAGCGCGGCGACGCTTTCGATCCGGCGGCCGCCCTCGAGCGCGCGCCGGGTGGCGTCGACGGCCGCCAGCGCATGATGCCGGCCGCTGAGCAGCAGCCGCTCGGTCATGACGAAGCGCAGATAGCCGGTCTCCTCGGTGGTCTCGGCGATATCGCGCGTCAGGTCGGAGATGACGCCGTGGACGCAGTCCGCGGTCGCATGCAGGTGCTGGTAATTGTCGTTCGATAGCAACAGCGCGCGCGACTGGGCCGGAAACCCGAGATCGGCCGATCCCAGCCATTGCAGAGCGCGTGCATCGGCCAGATTGAGATGCAGCCACAGCGATCCCTCGTGCGGGAACGGGATCGGCTGGTCGGCCGGAAGGACTTCGGGGCTGCCGTCGGCATGGATGCGAAAGGCCCAGACCAGACCTGGGATCGCGGCCAAGAGCCTCGGCCGGCTCCGCGCGTCATCGACGGTGAGGGTGTGGACGACCGGAGTTTCAGTCTGCATCTGACACCATGCGTTGGCGCAAGGCCCGCGCTCCCTGCACGGGCCTTGCTCTCCACTTGTCTGAACTCGTAACCCGATCAGAACAGGTGCGCGAACACGAAGTAGAGCCCGCCCGACAGCAGGATCGCGGCCGGCAGGGTCAGCACCCAGGCCAGCGCCAGGTTGCGGATGGTGGCAAGCTGCAGGCCCGAGCCGTTGGCGGCCATCGCGCCGGCGACGCCGGACGACAGCACGTGGGTGGTCGAGACCGGCAGGCCGAACATGTCGGCGGCGCCGATGGTGGCGGCGGCGACGAGTTCGGCCGAGGCGCCTTGCGCGTAGGTCAAATGCGACTTGCCGATCTTTTCGCCGACGGTGACGACGATCCGTTTCCAGCCGATCATGGTGCCGAGCCCGAGCGCAATCGCGACCGCGATCTTGACCCAGTTCGGAATGAACTTGGTGGCGCTGTCGAGCGAGGCCTTGTAGGCGTTGAGGGTGCCGACCTCTTCCTTGCTCAGATCGTTCTCCTTGTCCTTCATCAGGAATCGGATCGCCTCCGAGGTCAGGTACATGTCGTTACGGGTGTTGCCGACGGCCTCGGCCGGCACCTTGTTGAGCGAGCCGTAGGTCTGCACCTGGTCGCCGACGTCCTTCACCAGAGCGGCGAGCGAGGGATAGGTGCCTTCGGTGAGCTTGTGCGAGGAGACGTACCGGGTCACGGCCGGGCGCGGATCGCCGAGGACGGCGTGGCCGGCGCCCTTGGTCGCGATCACCTTCGACGCGGCTTCGGAGGTGGTCTGGAACTGCGCCACCTGCGAGTCCGGCAGCGCGCGGTTCAGCGCGTAGGCGGTGGGCACGGTGCCGATCAGGATCAGCATGATCAGGCCCATGCCCTTTTGTCCGTCATTGGAGCCGTGGGCGAAGCTGACGCCGGTGCAGGTCAGGATCAGGAGGCCGCGGATCCACAGCGGCGGCGCCTTCGGACCGTCCGGCGCCGCGTAGAGCGCGGGATTGCGGACGATCATCTTCAGCAACAGCAGCAGCAGGGCGGCGCAGACGAAGCCGACCAGCGGCGACAGCAACAGCGCATAGCCGATTTCGGTGGCCTTGCCCCAGTCGACCCCGGAGGTGCCGTCGCGGCCTCGCATCAGCGCGTTGGCGACGCCGACGCCGATGATCGAGCCGATCAGGGTGTGCGAACTCGAGGCCGGCAGGCCGAGATACCAGGTGCCGAGATTCCAGATGATCGCGGCGATCAGCAGCGCGAACACCATCGCAAAGCCGGCGCTGCTGCCGACCTGCAGGATCAGTTCGACCGGCAGCAGCGAGACGATGCCGAAGGCGACCGCGCCGCTGGAAAGCAGCACGCCGAGGAAGTTGAAGAAGCCCGACCACATCACGGCGAATTCCGCCGGCAGCGAGTGAGTGTAGATGACGGTCGCGACCGCGTTGGCGGTGTCATGAAACCCGTTGACGAACTCGAAGCCGAGCGCGATCAGGAGCGCGACGAACAGCAGCAGATAGGGCAGGTAGGCGGTGACCTTCACGCCTGTCGCGTCGACGTCGGCGTAGATGCTGTAGGCGACGAACAGCAGCCCGGCGGCCAGAATTCCGAAAAACATGATCAAGGTCAGGGGATTGAACCCCTTGTCGAGATTGGGCCGTGAAGCCGGCTGGACAGGCGCCGGATCGCCCATCACGGTGTTGAGTGTCGCATCGGTCATTTGACGCCCCCGCAAATACAATGGAGCCAATAGTTTGACTGGGGGATTTGAAGGGGAGATGACAGTTTGGGAGTTATCCCGTCGGCGGCCGGCGTTGCCGTCTCAATGCGGCCGGCCGACGAATAGCGGATCGCCCGGCGATGGCGACAGCACCGGCTTCCAGTTGGTCAGCTTTTGCATCAGATAGGTGTCGTAGCGCACCCCGCGCCACGACAGATCCACGACCGCAACGGGATCGAGACGCGCGGTCGTTGCGCCCCACAG
>Ga0105237_10008889_pt1 | contig 10823 bp, 8 predicted proteins | sample KBSC24metaG_FD_81520 | JGI IMG/M metagenome (GOLD analysis project Ga0105237, IMG submission 81520) | Corn rhizosphere microbial communities from Kellogg Biological Station, Michigan, USA - KBS C2-4 metaG | ecosystem: Host-associated > Plants > Roots > Rhizosphere > Soil | place: Michigan, USA... | reverse complement strand
CCGCCCGAGTACACGTGGGGCCAGCCGCTTCGTCACTGCGCGGAATTCGGCAAACCGGAAATGGCGAAGTTGCTGCTCGCGCGCGGCGCGGATCCAAACGCGCACATCTACGCCGGCGGCACGCCGGTTTACGCCGCATACGGCCAAAAGAATCAGGCGATGATTGACCTGCTTGAAAGTCACGGAGCGTACCTCGATGCCGAGTGCGTGGGGGACCTCGGTCTGGCGGAGAAGGCGCGTCAGATGCTGGACGATGAAGCCGCGGGCCAGCTCCGGCCGGGAATCATTCCGGATTGGTTTGCGGCGATGCCAGTGGCGGAAGTACTTCTGGTACATGGAGCGGGCAAACCGCAGATTCTGCAGATGGCACTGGAGCGGATTGATCGCGGGCGCCGCGATCCGTGGTGGTTTGGACAGCTATCAAATGCCCGGGGTAATCTGGCCTGCCTGCGCGCAGTGCTGGATCGGTGCGATCCCAACGTCCGCGGACCATTCGGCCGAACTATTCTGCACGATGTGGCGGCTGACTGGTGCAGTTCCGAAGACCGCACAGGGCCAGCGACCATGCTCCTGGATGCCGGCGCGAAACTCGATGCGCGTGACGATCTGCTCAAGAGCACTCCACTCGGTTGGGCGTGTCGCTGGGGTCGCGTCGAGCTTGTCAAGCTATATCTGAGGCGGGGCGCGGATCCGATTGAAGCCAACGCCGAGCCTTGGGCCAGACCATGGGCATGGGCCGAGAAGATGAAGCACCCCGAGGTGCTCGCCGTGCTGCGCGAACGCGCGCAGTGAACTCCCGAGATTAGGGATGGAGAGCCTGACGCCGACTCGCTACAGCGGTGTTACGCTGCACTCAGCGTAAGGGATGCATCCGGTCCGCGGAAAGGGTAAAAGCTCAGCCTCTAAAACATCGTCATTAGCGAAAATCCCTTTTCGCCCCAGGAATCGGTCGCGAAAAGCACCACTCCCTCGCGGTCGCGGCTCGGCAACCTCCAGATGCCGCTACTTTTGGGCGCGGCTCAAGATCAGCATCACCACGCCAAAGATGCCAATCGCGAGACCGCCGATCCGATTCATCCAGACCATGGAACGGTCGGTAAATTTGTCGCGTAAGCGGTTCGCCACGCCGGTGAGGATGAACCACCACAGCATCGCTCCCGCGAAAATCCCGCCGATCATGACTAAGGTCAGATACCAGGGCCGGGATTCGCTGAGCCCCAAGCCAGCCAAAACGGCAAGAAACGATAAGACTGTCGTGGGATTGGTCAGCGTGAGCAGGAACGTGGAGGCCGAATCGGACGTAACGCTAGGCCCCTTCTTCTCGGTCTCCAAATGCTGAGACGGCCGAAAATAGTACCAGACCCCCAAGCCGATCAGGAGAATGCCGCCAAAGAAGCGAATCCAGAAAATCTCGCGCAACAGGAATTGAATGATAAAGCTGATACTGAACCCGGCGATTGCCGCATAAATCGTGTCAGCGGCCGCCGACCCGAGGCCTGAAAACAGCCCCGATCGCCAGCCTTTGGTAATGGTGCGCTGCACACACAATACGTTCACCGGACCGACAGGAGCGGTGATGATCAAACCTGCAGCCAGTCCACGGATCAGGAGTTCGAGGCCTTTCATGCGTTGAGAGGAGTAGCATCCATTATGCCAAGCTCAGGTTCATGGAGTGTGAAAACTCTGCTACGCTTGAGTCACCATGTCAGGTATTAATGGAGATAAGGCGCGTTTTCACCGCCAACGGAAGAGTAAACTTGCCCGCCGCGAGCGGTCCCAGGAGATGCGAAAGGCATTAACCGTGCAGGCGCCCGAAGCTTCTAAACCTCCCGCGAAGTAGCTGCCTTGACAGGCATTCTCGTACACGGCGACAACCATTTCATCGTGCGAGGCCCATTGCCCGACCTCGAAACTGCTCATGCGCTTGTTCAACACTGGTCGTTGATTCAGATCGCCGCGGTCACCCCCGAGCATCTGAAACAATGGCGCATCAGCACGCGCGAATTCCGCGAGGATCTGGAATGGGCCATCGTCGTTCCCGATGGGAGGGCGGCCTCTCCTGCTGTCGTTCAGTTGCTCGAGGAAATGGCCAGGCGGGGCGTAACCATACAAGTGGCGGATTCACCCGCAAACGGCGTACACTAGTCCCTTCCATGCTGATGGAGATCGCTCATAAAGAAATCGTACCGGGCACAGTGGTCATCACGCTTACCGGCAAGTTGATGATGGGTCTGGAAAGTGAACAGATCGTTACGCTGGTTGACGAGCTGCTGAGCCAGGGGAAACGGAAGATTATCTTCGACCTCTCAGGTGTCAAAGCGATCGACAGCACGGGCATCGGCCGCTTCATCTCGAGTTACAACAAAGTCGGCGCGGTGGATGGCGATCTTCGGATGGCCGGGGCCACTGGACACGTTTTTCAAACTTTCCACGTCAGCCTGCTCGATACAGTCTTCCGCTTCTTCCCGACGCTCGACGAAGCTCTTGCGGCGTGATTGTGGCATCCTGTAGGAGTTGAATTCGCGGGTATCCACGCGCGTCTGCCTGCTCCTGGCGGTCCTGCTGCTAGGCGCGGCGGCCTACGCGCAACGGTTTGGAGGTCGCCGCGGATCGTCTGAGAGTTCCCTGCCCTCCTTTCCAGTCACGGGGGAGTTCCACTTCATTCGGCTCGAATATACGGACCTGCCGCAATATCATCGGGGCTACGGCTTCGCGTCGCGCGACGCCAATGGCGAGGGGTGGTGGTTGGTGGACTGGCCGGATGCCGATGCCCACTTCTCTCTGGGCGTGCAGCGGTTGACCCGGCTCGATGTCGGCGACACGCGCCATTTCCGGATCACCGACAATCAGCTTTACGACAATCCCTGGGTCTATGCGACTCAGGCTGGCTGGTGGGACCTGAGCGACGCCGAGACGGCTCGCCTCCGCGAATATCTGCTGCGCGGCGGCTACCTGGTAGTGGACGATTTCTGGGGTCCGGAAGCTTGGGAAATCTTCCGTCGCACCATGGACCGCGTGCTGCCCGGCGAGCCCATCACCGACCTGGTGGAGACCGATCCCGTCATGCACGTGCTCTACGATATTGAGGAGAAGGACCGCACCTTCATTCCGGGGACGCGGCATCTGCGCGTGGGTCCGGGGGGTTCGGTTATCGTGCAGCAGCCTGCGGGGAGCACGCCGGCTTGGCGCGCAATCGCCGACCCTAAGGGCCGCATGGTGGTGGCCGTGAATTACAACACGGATGTCGGGGATGCGTGGGAATACGCGGACTCGCCTTATTACCCCGAGCCCATGACGGCGCTCGCGTATCGGTATGGGATCAACTACATTGTTTATGCGATGACGCATTAGGGGTGCGAGTCCGCTCCCTTGCGGTCGCGGTTCGGTAGATTTGCGCGCTTCCGAGTTGGAGCGATGCTTCATCAGCAGTTTGGACAGCGCCAAGCTCCCTTGAAAAACAAGTCAAAACCTTGAGGAAGTACCGCTCCCTTGCGGTCGCGGCTCGGTACCTAACCGAATTCGTATATAGTTCGTCTATATAGCGACGTTCTTTATACGGCGATGAAATCCAATAAGCTCGAATTTTTGCAGGGGACGCTCGATATGCTGGTGCTGCGGACTCTGGTGCTGGGTGAACTGCACGGGTATGGGATCGCGCAGGCCATCCGGCAAACTACCGCGGAGGCGATTCAGGTGGAAGCGGGATCTCTCTATCCCGCTTTGCAGCGACTTGAGCTGAAAGGGCTCGTGACCGCCAAATGGGAGGTCTCGGAGCGGAATCAGCGGACCCGCATTTATCGCCTTACGCCGGCAGGCCGCAAACAACTGCGCGCGGAAGTTTCGCGCTGGGAGGATTTCGTACAGGCCGTCGCGCTGATCTTGAACTCGAAAGCGGTGGAGGAATAACCCCATGTACTGGCTGCGCCGACTGTTGCTTTGGTTGCCCGCAAACCGCCGCGCCCGCGAGCGCGAGTTGAATGAAGAATTGAGCGCGAATTTCTCTCTGGCGCTTGCCGACGCGGACGACGAGCGCGCAGCCCGTCGGGACTTCGGCAGCATCACCCGCGCCCGCGAGGAGGCTCGGGCCGTCTGGTTCCCCGGTTGGGACTCCCTCTCGCAGGACGTGCGCTTCGCATTTCGAACGCTCCGACGGTCTCCCGGGTTCACGGTCGTCGCGCTGCTCTCGCTGGGGCTTGGCAGCGGCGCCGCTACCGCGCTCTTCTCGCTGGTAGACACGATCATTTTGAAGCCGCTGGCCTATCGCGAGCCGGGGCGACTGCTGTTCGTACGCGCGGTGATCCCACCGCTTGTCCACATCTATCCGACCATGCCGGTGAACTACCAGCATTTTCGTTTCTGGCAGGAGCAGTCGCAGGCCTTCGAATCGATCTCTGGGTTCCGCGGCGACACCGCCACCTTATATTCCGGCGGTGAACCGGAAGTCATCGGCCGCATTTCCACCTCGCCGAACCTCTTCACGACTCTCGGTATCCAGCCGCAAATCGGCCGCACCTTCGATCCCGATGAAGACCAACCGGGCAAGCCAGCGGCGGTCGTGATTACCGACGGGCTTTGGCGCCGCCGCTTTGGTGGAGCACCGGACATCCTAGGCCACACGGTCCGCCTGGACGGCACGCAATACTCGGTGATTGGCGTGCTTTCGCCGTCCTTTCGGTTTCCCAGGAAGGGCGACCTGGGGGCCCTGGCGAGTCTCCCCGACCGTCCCGAACTCTTCGTTCCCATCAAGGACGCACTGCAAGGCTGGGGCGGTGATAACGACTATTCGGTGTTCGCGCGCCTCAAGCCCAATGTCTCTTCCGCCGAGGGCACGGCGGAACTTGACCTGTTGGAAAGGCGCATCGCCCGAGAACATCAGTTGAATAGCGGCGTACATGTACAAACCCGCATGCTGCAGGAGGTGATGGGCACTTCCGTGCGAACGGCGCTCGCCGTTCTGCTGGCGGCAGTGCTTGTACTGCTCCTGATTGTCTGCGTGAATCTGGCGAATCTGCTGCTCGCGCGCGCCAACGCGAGAGCACGCGAGTACTCGCTACGCATCGCCATCGGCGCGTCGCGCGGCCGCCTCCTCATCTCGGCACTGGTTGAGACATTCCTGCTGGCGGGCGCAGGCGGGCTGCTCGGACTGGTCGCCGCGCAAGCCGCGCTGGGGGTCTTTGTCCAGCGTGCGCCCGTCGAGTTGCCACGCCTCGACGAAGTACAACTGGACTGGCGGATCGCTGCGTTCGCACTCGGTGTTTCTCTCTTATGCGGGCTGCTTTTCGGCGTTTTGCCCGCGCTTCGCCTCTCCGCCGTGGACCCTCAGGACGCCATTCGTTCCGGCAGTCATACGATCACGGGTGGACGCCGCGGCATTCGCCTGCGCGAATGGCTGGTAGGGGCCGAGGTCTCGCTCACCACCGTGCTGCTGGTGCTCGCTGGACTGCTCGTCAGCAGTCTGTGGCATGTGCTCCACGTGGAGCGTGGCTTCAATGCCGACCAATCAATCGAGGTGCGGGTCTCGCTGCCTCCCCGCTATAGCGAAGCCGCGGATCGCGATCGCTTCTTTGAGCATGCAACAGAGAAACTGAAGTCTCTTCCTGGAGTGCGTAGCGTTGCAGCGGCCAGCAAGGTCCCGCTGACTGGAGAGGCCGGCGTCAATCCGGTAGGCATTGATGGAGGTAATTTAGGGGCGCTGGATCCCGCTACCCGCGAACTGATCATGATCAACGTTCGCTTCGTCGGTCCAGAGTATTTCCAATCGCTTGGGATACCGCTGCTCCGCGGGAGGACCATCGGGGAAAGCGACCGTCAACGGAGTGTAGTCGTAATTTCCGGGCGTCTGGCCGCCAAGCTCTGGCTGGGGCAGAATCCGATCGGAAGGTCTCTCACCACAGGCTCGCGCGTGCATCGCTCCGAGGTCATCGGAGTCGTCGGCGATGTGCACACCACAACTTTGGATCGCGATCCAACGCTCATCGTATACGCGCCGTACTGGAAGTTCTCTTACCAGGTGTCGGGCTTCGTGGTGCGCATCTCTCCAGGCGCTGCCGCGACTGCAGGCGATATCCGACGCACCTTGCAATCTCTCGACCCGGAAATTCCTGCGCCGAGGATTCGCACCATGGGCGAGATTGTGGATGAATCCCTGGTGAGACGCCGGTTCCAGATGGACGTGGTGGTGGTGTTCGCGGGCGCGGCTCTACTGCTCGCTGCCCTGGGAATTTACGGCGTAGTTGCTTACGGGATCGCGCTCCGCCGACGAGAACTCGGCATTCGCATTGCACTAGGCGCCCGCGCAGACCAAGTCACCCGGCTCGTCATGTGGCAGGGACTGCGACCGGTTGCATGTGGCCTGGCTTGCGGAATCGCGGTGGCGTTGGCTGCCGGGCGACTGGTACGCACGTTGTTGTTTGGAGTGAGCGCGACTGATGCGTGGACGCTTGGCGCGATCACCGTGATTTTGGCGTCGATCTCGCTATTGGCGTGCCTGCTGCCATCGCGCGCAGCTCTCCGCATCGAACCGGCAGGAGTCTTGCGTCAAGACTGACTATCCGCCAATCCCGTCGTGTTCGCCGTTGCCGGCAAGGTCCTCGATCTTGGTGCCTTTTTTATCGATGCGCTGCGCAACTGCGCCACGCACGTTCATCTGTTCTTCGGTTGGCTTGGCCTCGGGTTCCGGGGCTTGGCCTTTTTTCTTTTCGTCCGCTACAGTGGCCATGGTCGCCTCCCTTGTGGCACTGCGATCTTCGCGGATTCCCAGATCGAAGTCAATGGTGTTAGCGCACGATGTAAGATTGTTCGGGGGATTCGTCACATCGCATGAAATCGCTCGCGGTTCTTACCCTATTCCTAGCCGGTTCCTTCGCTTTGTGCGCACAGAGTTACACGCTGGGAGCTGACTCCCAACCGCGCGCAAACGTACCAAAAGGGAAGGTCACGAAGTATAGTTGGGCTACATCGAAGATTTTCCCCGGCACCACGCGCGACTATTGGGTGTACGTCCCTGCACAGTATGACGGCTCCAAACCCGCCTGCCTGATGGTCTTCCAGGACGGTGCTGGCTTCGTTCCCGAGACCGGTCAATGGCGCGCGCCCGTCGTCCTCGACAACCTGATCCAGCAAGGCTCCATGCCTGTGACGATCGCCGTCTTTATCGATCCTGGGGTCGTGCCCGCCGCGTCACCCAACCAGGTCGCGCGGTACAACCGGAGCTATGAGTACGACGGGCTTGGCGATCGCTATCCCCGCTTCCTGCTCGAAGAGATCCTGCCTGAAGTCTCCAAGCTTTACAGGATCTCAACGGACCCCAATGATCGCGGCGTGGCGGGCAGTAGTTCGGGAGGCATCGCCGCATTTACGGTTGCGTGGGAGCGTCCCGATAGTTTCCGCCGAGTGCTGAGCTTTGTCGGCAGCTTCGCGAACCTGCGCGCGGGAGACACCTACATCAACCTCATTCGCAAGATGGAACCTAAGCCGTTGCGCATTTTCCTGCAGGACGGGACCAACGACCAGGATATCTACGGCGCGTCGTGGTATTTGGCCAATCAATCGGTTGCCAAGTCGCTGGCGTACGCGGGCTATGAGATGAAATTCGAGGTCGGCACGGAGGGACACAACAGCCGTCATGGTGCCGCCATTTTGCCCGACGCGCTGCGCTGGCTGTGGCAAGACTATCCGAAGGCGATTGCGGCATCCAAATCGCGGCAAGGCGATCAGCGCACGATCACCGCGTTCCTGGACCCTGAACATGACTGGGAACTGGTGGGCGAAGGTTATAAGGCGACAGAGGGTCCCGCTGTAGATAAGGAGGGTAACGTCTACTTCTGCGATGCCGGCAGTTCGAAAATCTATAAGGTCGGCGTCGATGGCAAGCCCACGCTCTTCAAGGAGAACACAGGGGGCGTGACGGGCCTGATGTTCGGAGCCGATGGACGGCTGTACGCCGCCGAGAACGCACGTAAGCGGGTAGTGGCGTATGCGCCCGATGGGAAGTTGTCGGTGCTCGCCACGGGAGTCACGCCCAACGATCTCGCTGTCACCAGCAAGGGCGACGTGTACTTTACCGATACCCCGGCGCAGAAGGTGTGGCACATCGATTCGCACGGGACGAAGCATTTGATGGTGGATGGTCAGAAGGACGACTCGCTGCTCATGCCGAATGGGGTGCGGATGTTCCCGGATGAGTCGCTGCTGGTGGTCACCGACACGCTTGCGCGTACGGCGACGTCGTATCATGTTCAGGCTGACGGATCGCTGGTGGATGGCGAGGCGCTGTACCATTTCGAATTGCTTGACGAGATGGCACACGGGCCTATGCGCAGCGGCGCGGATGGCATGACGTTCGACGACCAGGGACATATGTATACTGCGACGCCGGTGGGGATCCAGATCGCGGATCAGCTGGGGAGGGTGGTGGGGATTATTCGCAATCCTTCGAATGTGTCGCCGTCGAATGTGGTGTTCGGTGGGCCCGAGTTGAAGACGCTGTACGTGACGGCTGGGGACAAGGTGTTCAAGCGAGTGTTGCGGCGTAAGGGCGTCTTCCCTTGGCAGCCTGTTAAGCTGCCACGGCCTGGGTTGTGAGCTGGTCACACGTGGCTTCCGGAATGGGCAGGCGGAAGCGCCTGCCCCACTAGGCTGAACGCTGCGATTCTTCTAGGGCGCGTAGTGTCAGCTCTGCGGTAGCGCGCCAGGAGAAGTGCGACGCGCGGCGAGGGCCGGATTCGCTGAGACGCAGACGTAATGCTTCGTCGGTGACCAGGCGCTCCATGGCTTGCACGATCGCGTTTTGATTGCGGGGATCAAATTGTAGGGCGGCATCGCCAGCGATGGTTGCAAGGGGCTCGATTGCTGAACATGCTGAAGGGACGCCCGCCGCCAACGCCTCTAGAATCGGCAGTCCGAATCCTTCGAATAGAGAAGGATAGAAGAAAGCCCAGGCCTTCGCATAGAGTTCGTGAAGATCTTCGCGGGGAATCCAGCCGGGGAATTCGACGGAGTCGCCGAGCCCGAGTGACTGCCGCAGCTCGTGAAGGGGGCCGGTGAAAAAGCCGTGGGGGCCACAGACCACCAGCTTGTATTCGGGGTGAGTCTTGCGGAACTCCGCGTACGCCCGCAATAGTCCATCAAGGTTCTTGTGGGGGTGCAACGTCGAGACAGCCAGCAAGAATCGCTCGGGCTTGCGACGCGCCGCCAGTCCGAAAAATTGCGGATCGACTCCTAGAGGGACCACGCGGATCTTGGCCTTCGGCACGTTGTAGAACTTCATCAAGTCTGAAGCGGTCGCATCCGAAATCGCCACTAGCAATCGCGACACTCGCACCGATTGGTAAAGAAAGAAATTCCAGAACGGCAGATCGAACCAGCGGAAGTACTCCGGATGTCGCTTGTGCTGAAGGTCATGAAACACCGTGACCTGCGGACAAGAACAAAAGAGCGGCGCCGTGAAGCCTGGATTGAATAGCACGTCGAGCTGAAGTTTCTTCGCCCGCCGAGGGAGTTCGGTCTGCTCCCAGAGAATCCGCTTCGGTCGCGACACAGCGTGAACGGGTTGCGGCACGATTGAGAAATTCGCCGCCGCAGGCACCAGATCCGCGCCCGTCTCCCGGTTCGTGAAAATGAAATACTGATTCACCGAATCGACCTCCGCCAGTGCTCGTAGAAGCCCGCGCAGATAGATTTCTGTTCCGCCGACCCCGCCGGGAATCAGGTAGAGGGCATTGACGCCAATGCGCATCTCAGTGGGACGGTTGCTGAAGCGCTTTCTGCCGCTCCAGGGCCTTTTCAGCGAGCATCAAATTCCTCAGGGCGTCTGGATAGTCCGGCTGAAGCTCCAGGGCGCGCCGGTACTGCTGGATGGCGTCGGCGAAGTGGGCCGTCCTCACATACACGTTGCCGCGATAGTAATAGGTCGGCGCATAGTTGGAATCGATTTTCTGCGCCGTTGCCAAGGCATCCAACGTCTCCGGCCAGCGCTCTCGCGTCGCGTAGACCACCGCGATCTGCGAATAGACATGCGCAGTGGCGTCGATCGCGGCGGCTTGCTTCAACTTCGTCAAGGCTTCGTCCGGGCGATTGACTGCATTCAAGGCGAGTCCCCAGTCCACCAGGAGGTTGTGATCGGGAGTCTCCAGTTGCGCCGTCTTCTCGAATTCCGGGATCGCCCTATCATACTGACCTGTGCCGTAATACGCGCTCGCCATCTGGAAGCGCACTCTCCGCTTCTCCGGCGACTTGCGGGCGGTATCTTCCCAGAAAGCGATCGGGTCGCTCCAGACGCCCGCACGCGCATGCGTCACGCCCGCCGCCAGCAACAACACGACGACAGAAGCCGCCACCAGTACCTTCTTCTCGAACTTCACGCGCCCGAGAAAATCCACCGCAATCAGCAGCAGCCCCAGCATCGCCGAATATAAGCGGCGCTCCGCAATCGGATCCTTGATCGGAAGGAACGACGACGTCGGCGCCATCATGATCAAGAACACGAAGAAGCCATACGACGCCAGAGGAAAGCGCTTCCGATAGTGCCACGCCGCACCGGCCAGCGCCAGCAACGCAACCAGGCCGACAATCGCCCCGTGATCGACGACGTTTCGCGAGATCGCGAAATCCCAATCGGCGTTGAGATTGGCCGGAAACAGAAACAGGCCCAGATAGACGAACAGCGCCCGGCACTCGGTAAAGAAATACTGATACCAGGTAAGGTCCTTCATGCCGAAGCCGGCTGTCTGCGCCGTCATCATGACACGCCAGAACAACGCCAGCCCGAGGACCGCGCCGACCACCATGGGCGCATAGAGCTTCCAATTGGCGCGAATGCCTTG
>Ga0105237_10008885_pt1 | contig 10828 bp, 11 predicted proteins | sample KBSC24metaG_FD_81520 | JGI IMG/M metagenome (GOLD analysis project Ga0105237, IMG submission 81520) | Corn rhizosphere microbial communities from Kellogg Biological Station, Michigan, USA - KBS C2-4 metaG | ecosystem: Host-associated > Plants > Roots > Rhizosphere > Soil | place: Michigan, USA... | reverse complement strand
GTTGTTGTCGAGATAGGTCATGAACGTGGCCAGTGCCACGGCCAGCAGCGTCCATCGTTTGCGGTCCATCGGACAGCCTCCAGTACGTCGTAAATATACGCTGTAAATGTACGACGTACAGTGAACCTCTTACGATGTATAGTTGTCAACCATGGCACCCCGGAAGAACACCGACGGCCTCGCCCGTGACGCGATCGTCGACCGCGCGCTCGCGCTGGCCGACGCTGAAGGCATCGACGCGGTGACGATCCGCCGACTGGGTCAGGAGTTCGGGGTGACCGCGATGGCCCTCTACTGGCACGTCAAGAACAAGGAAGATCTCCTCGACGCCATGGGCGACGACCTCTGGGCAGGCCTCACGGTCCCGCCCGCAGATCCGCAACGACCCTGGCACGAGTCGCTCCGCCTCGTGGTCGCCCAGCTGGTGGACGCTCTACGCCGCCATCCGGGCAGCCTGTCGCTCGCATACCGGCGGGTGCTGGTCAGCCCGGCCGGGCTCGACGTCACCGAATACGCGCTCGGCCTGCTCGTTGGCGCCGGCTTCGACCTGCGTCAGGCGGCCGACCTCGCCACCTCGGCCCTGCAGACGGCGATCATGCTGGTCAGCTCCGAGCCGGGGGCCGAGCTCGGCGTCCCCGAGGAAGATCACGCCGCGCATCTCGAGCGCAAGCGCGCCGGTTTGCTGCAACTCCCTGCTGAGCGGTACCCCAACGTCCGCGGCGCCGCCGAGTTCATGCTGAACTGCGCCGATCCCGACGGCTACTACGAGTCCGGTGTGGCCTTGTACGTCGAGGGCGCGCGGGCCATGCTCCAGCTTGCGACCGTGTGAGCGGGCACAATCATCGCGTGACGTCACACGGCAACCTGCTCGCCCAACCGATCCACCTCCCCGAAGATCCGGCGGTCGCGCTGCTCGACGAAGGCGCCGATCCCGCCGAGGCGGCGGCGAGGTATCCGGCGTCGTCGGCCGCCTGGGCGACCCTGGCCGAGCAGGCGCTGCACGCCGTTCGACCCGTCGAGGCATATGCCTACGCCCGCACCGGGTACCACCGCGGCCTCGACGCGCTACGGCGGGCCGGATGGAAAGGGAGCGGCCCCGTCCCGTGGTCGCATGCCCCCAACCGCGGCTTCCTGCGCGCGGTGCACGCCTTGGCCGAGGCGGCCCGCGCGATCGGCGAGGACGACGAGTACCGCCGGTGCGCCGACTTGCTGCGCGACTGCGACCCCGCGGCCGTCGCCGCTCTGGGTTGAACCGGACGTCGATTACGCTTCCCAGCGTCGAAATCGTCGCCGGAAAGCTGCGTAGGAGTCGCTAGATGCCCGCAATCGTCCTGATCGGCGCCCAATGGGGCGACGAAGGCAAGGGCAAGGCCACCGACCTGCTCGGCAGCCGCGTCGACGCGGTCGTCAAGTTCAACGGCGGCAACAACGCCGGGCACACCATCGTCATCGGCGAGGGAGAAGCGCGACAGAAATACGCGCTGCACTTGCTGCCGAGCGGGATTTTGACGCCGGGGTGTGTCCCGGTGATCGGCAACGGCGTCGTCATCGATCTGGGCGTGTTGTTCGAGGAGATCGACGGCCTGGACGCTCGCGGCGTCGACACGTCGAAGTTGATCGTGAGCGCCAACGCGCACGTCATCGGCTCCTACAACCGGACGCTCGACAAGGTCACCGAGCGCTTCCTGGGCAGCCGCAAGATCGGCACCACCGGACGAGGCATCGGCCCCGCCTACGCCGACAAGATGTCTCGCATCGGCATCCGCATCCAGGACCTGTTCGACGAGGACGTGCTGCGCGCCAAGGTCGCGGGCGCGCTGAACCTCAAGAACCAGATTCTGGTCAAGATCTACAACCGCAAGGCGGTCGACGCCGAAGAGGTGGTCGCCGAGCTGCTCGCTCACGCTGACCGGCTGCGGCCGATGGTCGCCGACACGTCCTTATTGCTCGAGCAGATGCTCGACGCGGGCAATACGATCGTGCTCGAGGCCGGTCAGGCGACGTTGCTCGACGTCGATCACGGGACGTATCCGTTCGTCACGTCGTCCAATGCCACGGCTGGAGGCGCCTGCACCGGCAGCGGCATTCCCCCGACTCGCATCGATCGCGTGATCGCGATCATCAAGGCCTACACCACTCGGGTCGGCGAGGGACCCTTCCCGACCGAGTTGCTCGACGACAAGGGGGAGTTCCTGCGGGACGCGGGCGCGGAGTTCGGCACTACGACGGGTCGACCGCGCCGGTGCGGGTGGTTCGACGCGGTGATCGGGCGTTACGCGACCCGCGTCAACGGCGTCACCGACTTCGTGCTGACCAAGCTCGACGTGCTCACCGGGATGGGCGAGGTTCCGGTGTGCGTGGCGTACGAGGTCGACGGCGTCCGCCACGACGAGATGCCGATGACGCAGGCCGAGTTCTCCCGGGCTGTGCCGATCTATGAGACCTTCCCCGGGTGGACGGAAGACATCTCGACGGCGCGCACCCTCGCTGACCTTCCGGTGAACGCCCGCGACTACATCCGGGCTCTCGAAGAGATGATCAACGCGCCGATCTCGGCCGTCGGGGTTGGGCCCGGACGCGATGAGACAATCGTGATCCGGGATCTTCTTGACTGACGTCGCCGCAGGCTCAGTCGTCGATGGGGGATGGGCATGCCGCGCATGGGGCTCACGCCTGAGCGCGTGGTCGCCGTCGCCGTCGAGCTTGCCGATCGATCCGGTCCGCAAGACCTCAGCCTCGCCGACCTCGCGAGTCATCTCGGTGTCCGAGTGCCCAGCCTCTACAAGCATGTCGGCGGGCTCGACGACCTTCGGCAACAGGTCGCCGACGTCGGGATGGCCGGCCTGGCCGCCGCGGTCGGTCGAGCTGCCGATGGCCGTCAGGGTCGCGACGCGTTGGTCTCGCTCGCGCAGGCGTACCGGCGCTTCGCGCGGATTCATCCGGGTCAGTACCGCGCCCTGGTCCGGGCCTCGGGACCGGGCACCGCGCACTTCGAAGACGCTCAACGGATCACCCAAGTGATCTCCCGGGTGGTCGGTGACTACAAGCTCAACAGGGACGTCTCGGCGGACGCGGTGCGCATGATCCGCTCGTCGCTCCACGGCTTCGCCTCCCTCGAAGCCGTCGGCGGCTTCGGCCGGTCGGCATCGGTGGAGGCGAGCTTCTACTCGATGATCGCGACGCTCGATCACGCCCTGGGCGGCTCGACGGCGCCGGCCAAATCTCTGGGCGGCGGCTGGCTGGCGCGATGTAAATCGCTGGCCGGCTGGGCGCCGCGGGGCGGCAGCGCCTTGCTCGGCTCACTCCTGCGGCCGATTCGCTGACATGCGCGTACTCGTCATCGGCTCGGGCGCGCGGGAGCACGCCATCTGCCTGTCACTCGCGGCCGATCCGTCGGTCACCGCGTTGATCTGCGCGCCCGGGAACGCGGGCACGGCGGCCGTCGCAGAGCAGCGCGGAGTGGATCAGCTCGACGGCGAGGCGGTCGCGCGCCTGGCCCTGGACGTCGCCGCCGACCTCGTCGTGATCGGCCCGGAAGCTCCGCTGGTCGCCGGGGTCGCGGACGCCGTGCGGGCAGTCGGCGTCGACTGCTTCGGCCCGTCGGCCGCCGCGGCCCAGCTCGAAGGCAGCAAGGCGTTCGCCAAGTCGATCATGGAAGCCGCCGGCGTGCCGACGGCGTCGTCCCGGCTGTGCGAGAACGCGGCACAGGCCGCGGCGGCACTCGACGAGTTCGGCCCGCCGTACGTCGTCAAGAACGACGGGTTGGCGGCCGGTAAGGGCGTCGTCGTCACCGAGGACCGGGATGTCGCCCTGGCCCACGCGGCCGAGTGCGGTCGGGTCGTGATCGAGGAGTACCTCGACGGTCCCGAAGTGTCGCTCTTCTGCGTGACGGACGGCGTGACGGTCGTCCCGTTGCTTCCCGCGCAGGACTTCAAGCGGATCGGGGATGGCGACACCGGCCCGAACACCGGCGGGATGGGCGCTTACGCGCCACTGTCGTGGCTGCCGGCCGGGACGGCCGAGGAGGTCGTCGATCGCGTCGCCCGGCCGACGGTCGAGGAGATGGCTCGTCAGGGAACGCCGTTCGCCGGCTTGCTGTACGTGGGGTTGGCAATGACGTCGCGCGGGCCGCAGGTCGTCGAGTTCAACGCCCGCTTCGGCGATCCGGAGACCCAGGTGGTGCTCGCGCTGCTCGAATCGCCGCTCGCTGCGCTGCTGCGGGCGGCGGCGACGGGCCGCCTCGCGCAGGCGCAGCCACTGCTTTGGCGTGACGGCTACGCCGTGACGGTCGTGCTCGCGGCGAGTGGATATCCCGGCGAGCCGCGGGTCGGCGACGTCATCGAGGGCTCCGAGGGCGCCGGCGTGATCCACGCCGGGACGCGCCGTCGCGAGGACGGAGCCGTCGTGTCGGCCGGTGGGCGCGTGTTGTCGGTCACTGCCGCCGCGGGCTCGCTGGCTGACGCTCGGAACGCCGCCTACGAGCGGGTGGCCAAGATCCGGCTCCCCGACGGGCAGCACCGCACTGATATCGCAGAGGCGGCGTCTATCGCAACTGATCTACCGAACGACAACGGATAGGTTTGCAGTCAGGGCAGCGAGATGTCCAAGGCCGCCGTAGCTGGTCACAGTCGCTGTTCCTGGCCGTATCCCAACGAGGGTGGTGGTACGGGTGCGCCCGGAAGTCGTGCTGGTGCGCAGACAGATAGTCCGGATGTCATCGGACACCGCTGGGTCGCTGGAGCTGGCTTGGAATTCAGCTGAGAACGTGAGCTCTTGACCGACACGAATAGAGACGGTCGAAGTAGCGTCGCTTTCCGGTTGTGGATAGACCGTTATACGGACCTCTGGCAATTTGCCGGACGGGCGACAGCTCGAGCCGTCACGCGAATGACATGCGGGGATCGCCATAGCCGCGAGAACAGCCACGAAAAAGACAAGCGTCCGAGCGGACGTTAATAATGTCCAGATCCTCAGCCTGGGTATACTAGGTACCACAGCTATTCCAAGTGTTCGTGAACGACTGGCCTCCCGAGAAGTTCGTCGTCTGGATGGTCCTCCCCTTTCTGCCCTCATTTAGGCCTTCCCATGCGAATCTGCTGGGGACCGCGCCGTTAGATAAGGCCGACTTAAATGTGATCGGCGAAGTCGGCTTGCGCAGGTTGTAGAAACCACCTGGTAACGGGCCGCCGCCCAACGGTGACTCTGAGATCGCCTCGGCGTAAGCGCCGTTCCAGAAAGCCGTTACAGGCACGCCTCCGTACGAGGCCACAGTCGTGTTGTAGTAATCCCCAGTAGTGGCGTCGAACACAAAGAAGTAGGCCGATGCTGGATGGTTGTTTGGTTGGTAGACAGTTCCGGCGAATATCGAGTCGCCTGAATGAACAGAGCTGCCGATGAACCTTACCTCCGGATTGGAATGTTGGGGTGAAATCAGCTCCCAGAAAGCATAGGCACCGTTCAGACTGCTCTTAGAGGTGTCTGTACCCGCCTGCATCAACGCCGAGTTGTTCCAACCACCAATGCCGCTCCAAATAGAATAAGCGGATGCGCTGGGGCAACTCTCCTGAAACCCCGGCTGGGTCCACGCCACGCTTTCGGTGGTGAATCCGCTTCCTGTGTTCAAGGCTCCGGCCCAGTTTGAGCTGTTCTCGAAGATGTTTCTCCGCCGAGTTTCGCACATCGCCAAAGTCGGACTGGACCTGTAATGCGCGAACGTCAATCGCCACTTGTTGAGCTCGGCGGGTTCGGTCGGCCGCGGCGGAAACCGGTACGTCTCCAGTTCGGCAGAGCTCGCAGAAAGTGGACTCCAGCCCTCCGGCGGAGAGATTTCAGTGAGAGTCGTACCGCGAAGGGAACAGGAGTGCCGCCGACCGAGCGTCGCGGATCGGCTCGTGGTGATCGGTCCGATCACTGGGGCTCCGTCTGCTCCGATCGGCTCGACCGGCCCGTCTGCGGATTGGACGACGCAGTCGTCGCCTGAGCCCAGGTCGCCCGTGGTGAGGGCGGTTGCGTCGCCAACTTTGAACCCGCCTATCGCTATAGCCAAGACGAAAGCGGCAGCCGCGCTACCAAGTCCTCGTTTTGTCATGTCACGTCCCGATTCGTAAATAGCGACCGAGACGCCGCGTAAACGAGAAAGTTCGTGAAGAGTATCAAAGGGCGATTTATGGAGCGGCCCTTCTGTCCGGGACTGATGGCGTCCGGCCCGTGCGCGGACTGGTGATGCCACATATGCGTCGCAGCGGAGGCGGCCGTCACCGCGCACCATTGAGGTATGCCGGACGTCGACTTCGAGTTCGGGGTCGCGCGCGGAGAGGCCGATCCGGCTGACGCGCTCGACGGTGGCCGCAAGCGTGGCCCGCTGCCGCCCGTCGTCTGGCTGGTGCTCGCCGCCGTAGTCGTGACGACGGTTCTCACGATCGACCTGGTCCGCGGGAGGCACCGCCCCACCGCGTCACCGACGGTCTCCGCGTCGCCGACGGTCTCCGCGTCGCCGTCGGCGACGGACTTGCACAGCCAGCTGACCCCGTTGGCCTTCGGCTCCGGCCAAGGCTCCGGCGCCGAGGTGCGGGCGTCGTCCTTCGGGTGCCCTCAGGAGCAGGTCGCCTACCCGCCGACGCCAAGTCAGTTGGCGGCGTTGTCGCGGGCGTTCCCGGAGTTCGCCCTGGATGCGAGCCGCCCGGTCATCGACGGCTCATCGGGGCTGTGCGCTCTGCAGCTTCGCTCGCGGGACGGGCGGGGCGACGTGCTTGAGGTGGTCGTGACCGCGCCCCCAAATCCAGCCCGACCGACGACGGCCCGACCGACGACTGGCCAGCAGACGACGGGCCAGCAGACGACGGGCCCGCAGACGACCGGTCAACAGCGGAACGTGAACAGCACCGCCTTCTTCGGGGGCATCGATTACACCTCGTCGGCGGGATTTCACGTCCAGGTCGGTTTGTTCAGCGTGACGGCGCCCGATGCGGCGAATCTTCGTCAGTTGTCGATGCTCGCCGCCGACCCCGGACTCACCTGGTAACTAGCCGGCGCGGTCGGAGGGCTGACGCGCGCCTCGATCAGGCGCACGATGGCGGTGTGACGACGGACGTCGAGTTCGACTTCGGCGGCGCGCACGTGTCGGGGACGGCCGACGAGCCCCTTCAGCCCAAGCCGCCGCCGTCTCAGAGGTGGTTGCGCGTCCTGGCCACAGTCGCGATCTCGATCGTCGTGGTCGTCGAACTCGTCGCCCGGGGATCGCACTCCGCACCGCCTCGTGCGGCGTCGCCGAGTACCTCGCCCGCTTCTAGCCCGAGCGCTCCGGCCGGCATGTCGCAGCTCCAACTCGAGCTCACCGCGATCGCCCTGGACGTGGACCCCCTGGTGGATGTGACGCGATCGACGCCTGTCTCTCATTGCCCGACACCGAAAGCCTCGCCGGTGGACGCCCAGCTGGCCGCGCTGCGTCGAGTCTTTCCGCAGTTCACGCAGCACGAGTCGAGTAGCGCGAGCGAGGTCGTCGCCACGACGCAGCACCTGTGCTCGGTGGAGTTGCGCGCCAAGTCTTCGGGCGGCAGCGTATTTCTGATGAGGGTCATCGCGCCGCCGAACCAGCCGATACCGTCGGACTCGGTCGATGTCGAGCAGGCGGGCGGTCGTTATCCGCACTTTGTCGCCGCCGAACTGATCGACGACCGAGGGTTCCTGGTCCAGGTGGCGGTGCTGTCGACGGGCCACTTGCCCGTCTCGGCCGGACAGGTCGCGCGGCTGGTCGACGACGGCGCGCTGCTCTGGTGAGCCGGTGCTGGACAATAGGACCGTGACCAAGCCCGCCATTCCGAACGTGCTCGCGGGTCGCTACGCCTCCACGGCGATGGCGACCATCTGGTCGCCCGCTCACAAGATCGTCCTTGAACGCCGGCTCTGGGTCGCGGTGCTCCGCGCCCAGGAACGACTCGGTGTGGACGTTCCGGCCGGTGCGATCCAGGCATATCAGGCCGTCGTCGATCAGGGCGCCGCGGCCGTCGACCTCGATTCGATCGCGGCGCGCGAGCGAATCACCCGCCACGACGTCAAGGCGCGCATCGAGGAGTTTGCCGCGCTGGCTGGTCACGAGCAAATCCACAAGGGCATGACCAGCCGGGATCTGACCGAGAACGTCGAGCAGCTGCAGATTCGGGACTCGCTGACGTTGGCGCACACCAAGACCCTCGCCGTCCTGGCCCGCCTGGCCCGCCGGGCGGCCGAGTACGACTCGTTGGTGATGGCCGGGCGCACCCACAACGTCGCCGCCCAGGCCACGACCATGGGCAAGCGGTTCGCGTCGGCGGCGGACGAGCTCCTCATGGCGCTGAGCCGGCTCGACGATCTGCGAGCGCGTTACCCGTTGCGCGGGATCAAGGGTCCGGTAGGCACCTCGCAGGACATGCTCGACCTGCTCGGCGGAGACGAGACCAAGCTGGCCGCCCTGGAGTCGGCTGTCGCCGATCACCTCGGTTTCAGCAGCGAGCTGCGCAGCGTCGGCCAGGTGTACCCGCGCTCGCTCGACTTCGACGTTCTGAGCGCACTGGTGCAGCTGGCCGCCGGCCCGTCCTCGTTGGCCAAGACGATCCGGCTCATGGCCGGCAACGAGCTGGTGACTGAGGGATTCAGGCCGGGACAGGTCGGATCCTCGGCGATGCCGCACAAGATGAACAGCCGCTCGGCCGAGCGGGTCAATGGTTTCGCGGTCATCCTGCGCGGCTACGCGTCCATGGCGGGCGAGCTGGCCGGCGATCAATGGAACGAAGGCGACGTCTCGTGCTCGGTGGTGCGCCGAGTCGCGTTGCCCGACGCCTTCTTCGCCATCGACGGGCTTCTCGAGACGATGCTGACGATCCTCGACGAGTTCGGCGTCTTTCCGGCCGTGATCGCCCGCGAGCTCGACCGCTACCTGCCGTTCCTGGCCACGACCAAGGTCCTGATGGCGGCCGTGCGCGCCGGTGTCGGTCGGGAAGCGGCGCACGAGGCGATCAAGGAGAACGCCGTCGCCGTGGCGCTGGAGATGCGCGAGAAGGGAACCGACGGCAACGATCTGCTGGCTCGGCTGGCCGCCGATTCGCGTCTCGGGCTGAACACCACGGACCTGGACGCCCTGCTGGCCGACCCGTTGTCGTTCACCGGGGCCGCCCGCGCGCAGGTTCGCGCTGTCGTCGACGCGGTCGACGCGGCGCTGGCCGGCGAGCCGTCCGCCGCGTTGTACCAACCGCAGCCGATCCTGTAGTCGAAGATGGAACCGTGACCGAACCTCGCGACGGCCTGACTCCGCTGCACAGCGGGAAGGTCCGTGACCTGTACCGCACCGCCGACGGCCGGCTGCTGATGGTGGCCAGCGACCGGATGAGCGCCTTCGACTTCATCCTGCCCACGGCGATCCCCGACAAGGGCCGGATCCTGACGGCCATGACCGTGTGGTGGTTCGACCAGCTTGCGGGTGTCGTCGACAACCACCTGATCAGCGTGGACGACGTTCCCGAGCGGTTCCGCGGCCGGGCGATGCTCTGCCACGAGCTCGCCATGGTGCCCGTAGAGGCGGTGGCCCGCGGTTATCTGACGGGCTCCGGCTATCTCGACTACCGATCGAGCGGCGCCGTCTGCGGGGTGACGTTGCCACCGGGTCTGGTGGACGGCGACCGGTTGCCGGCCCCGATCTTCACCCCGGCCAGCAAGGCCGCCGTCGGCGAGCACGACGAGAACGTCACCATGGCGCAGATCGCCGAGCTGGTCGGCGCCGAGACCGCGGACGAGGTCGCCCGCCTCACGCTGGCCGTCTTCGCCCGCGCCACCGAGCTGGCCGCCGCGAAGGGCATCCTGCTGGCCGACACCAAGTTCGAGTTCGGTCACATGCCGGACGGGCGCCTCGTCCTTGGCGACGAGGTGCTGACCCCGGACTCCAGCCGTTTCTGGCCGGCGAAGGAGTGGTTACCGGGTCAGGCGCAGCCCAGCTTCGACAAGCAGTACGTCCGCAACTGGCTGCTGTCGGCGGAGTCCGGCTGGGATCGGCACAGCGGCGACGCCCCGCCGCCGCTGCCCGACGAGGTCGTGTCGGCAACCCGAGCTCGCTACATCGAGGCGTACGAGACGCTCACCGGGTTGGCGTTCGCCGACTGGCCCGGAGCCGCCGGATAGGCTGAGCCGCCGGATAGGCTGAGCGCTCGGTCAGAGTTACTCGGGTTAAGGAGGGCGCGTCGTGCCCAAGGTGGTCGTGGACGTCGTGCTCAAACCCGAGATCCTGGACCCGCAGGGACAGGCCATCGCCAACGCGCTCGGACGTATGGGCATCGACGGCGTCAATGCGGTCCGGCAGGGCAAACACTTCGAGCTCGACGTCGACGATTCGGTGGGCGAGACCGTCATCGCGAAACTCGCCGACACGCTGCTCGCGAATCCGGTCATCGAGGATTTCGCGATCCGCCGCAGCTGAATCAAGTCAGCAAGCCGAGAGGCTTGGGGGCCCCGGAGATCACCCGGCCGGGATCGATGCCGAGCACCGACTCCGCCAGTTCGGCGTAGATCGCGCGGAAGTCGGTCGTGACCTTCAGGTCGCCGGCGTTCAGGTCGGTCAGCGACGGCTGATCGCCGTAGAAGCCGCCCTTCACCCGCGCTCCGGCGACGAACACCGGCCCAGCCGTCCCGTGATCGGTCCCCTGGGAGGCGTTCGCCGCCACTCGGCGTCCGAACTCCGTGTAGGCGAGCAGCACGACATTGCGCCCGCGGGGGTCGGCGGCCATGTCGGTGAGGAAGCCCGACACGGCCGTGTCGAACGAGCCGAGCTGGGCCTGCTGGCTGGACTTCTCGTCGGCATGCGTGT
>Ga0105237_10008884_pt1 | contig 10829 bp, 6 predicted proteins | sample KBSC24metaG_FD_81520 | JGI IMG/M metagenome (GOLD analysis project Ga0105237, IMG submission 81520) | Corn rhizosphere microbial communities from Kellogg Biological Station, Michigan, USA - KBS C2-4 metaG | ecosystem: Host-associated > Plants > Roots > Rhizosphere > Soil | place: Michigan, USA... | reverse complement strand
GCGCTTTGCAGTTGTGATGCGGCAGACTTTTCGATCAGCCAGAGCAGGCGGCCGTGGACGGGGCGAATCATCTGCGCGGGGAGCTGCGCAGGCTCGGTGGGTCCTTCGAGAATGCCCTTGAGGGCGAGCGCCTTGTCGGCGCCGGCGACCATGAACATCGTGAGCACGGCGTTATTGAGTACGCGCGCGGTGAGCGTGATGCGCTGGGTGTAGAGCTTGCCAACCCAATTCGAGACTACCCAGCGCCGGTCTTCGTCGAGTGCCTTGGTGCCGGGGAAGAGGGAGGCGGTGTGGCCCTCGGAGCCGATTCCCAACATCACGAGGTCGAACTGAGGAGGCTCTTCGCCGGATGTGTGGAAGGCTTCGCGCAGGGTCTGTTCGTAATCGCTGGCGGCTTTGGCGGCGTCGGGGTTCTCGGCGGCGATGCGGAAGACCTGATCGGGGCGTGCGCCGATCTTCGAGAGCAGCGACTCGCTGGCCATGCGGTAGTTGCTGTCCGGATGGTCGGGCGGCACGTGGCGTTCGTCGCCCCAGAAGAAGCGGACCTTGTCCCAGGGAATTTTCGGATTGCCGGCGAGAAGCGCGAAGAGGGCTTTGGGAGTGGAGCCGCCGGAGAGCGCGACGTCGAAGGCCCCCTTGGTATCGACGGCGTGTTTCAGGGCAGCGATGAATTCGGCAGAGGCGGCCCAGTAGAGGGCCGGGAGGTCGGAAACGATGGAGATTTCGGGGTTCATGCGAGTTTCAAATGAGTGAGAGTGCCGGGTTGGCTGGCGGAAACGCCTGCCCCACTGGGCTGTACACAGCTTCCAGAATGGACGAGGCGAAAGCGCCTGTCCCACAACGGCGCATTCATCAACTTCATGCGTGCGCTACTTTGGCGGACTTCTTCTTCGGCACAGCGGGCATCGTGAAGGCACCATGCCAGAGCCGGAAGCCTCCCTGGAAGGCGTTGGAGTTATCGCCGAGCTTGACGAAGTCGGGCAGCTTCTCCATGAGCTTGGCGTTGCCGCCACCGAGAACGACATATTCGGCGCACATCGCCGCCTTCAACTTCTCGACGACATCCAGCACTGCCTTGCGCCACTTCTTTTTTCCGAGACGCTCCAGGCCGCGCTCACCGACGTAATCTTCGTACGTGCGTCCGTTCTTGTACGGCAAATGCGCCAGTTCCATCGGCTCGAGATTGCCTTCGACGATCATCGCCGAGCCAAGTCCAGTGCCCAAGCCGAGGAAGAGCATACGGCCTCCCTGATAGCTGCCGAGCGCCTGCATCGCGGCATCGTTGATGACCTTCACGGGAACGCCGAAGGCCTTTTCGAAATCGAAGCCCACCCAGCCGGGCGCCAGATTGAACGGTTCCGCCACGGGCGCCTGGTGGATCACCTGCCCTGGATAGCCGATTGAGACCGCGGTGTACTTCCACTTGGCCGCCGCCTTGCGAACGTCCGCCACCATTTTGGCGGGCGTCATCTTGGGACCCGACGGGATCTTGACGGCTTCGGACTGTCCGGTACAAAGCAGCTTCACATGCGTGCCGCCGACATCGATCACGAGGATGTTGGAATGTTTGGTCGTCATTGGTTGTTAGTCTCCTACGCTGCGGAGGCCCTGTTCACAATCGAACTTAAAGATCAGGCGCGTAATGAGCGCGGTCCAGCCGGTCTGATGGCTGGCGCCTACACCGCGGCCGGAATCTCCATGGAAGTGCTCGTAAAACAGTATCAGATTCCGCCAATTTTCGTCATTGGCGTAGCGCAGGTCGTCGCCATGACAAGGGCGGCGGCCGGACGCATCGGGAAGGAAAAGTTTGGTGAGGCGGGTGGCGAGTTCGGTAGCGACTTCCTGCAGATTGAGCATGCGCCCCGAGCCCACCGGGCACTCCACCAGGAAGCGATCGGCGTAGTAATGGTGATAGCGCTGGAGTGCTTCGACAAGCAGGTAATTCAACGGAAACCAGATGGGCCCACGCCAATTGGAATTGCCGCCGAAGAGGGCGGTAGTGGACTCGCCGGGGTCGTAAGCAATGCTGAAGACGCCCCATCGCGTGTTGGCGGTGAAGGGGTGCTCCAGGTAGTAACGCGACAGGGAGCGAATGCCGAAGTCGGACAGAAATTCGCTCTGGTCGAGCATGTAGCGGAGGACGCGGCGGAGCTGCTCGCGCTGGGGAATCGAAAGCAGGCGTTTGCCCTGATAGGCTTTGCCGATTTGCTGGCTGAGGTCAGGCCGATTGTCGAGGAACCACTGCATGCGTTTGCGGAAACCGGGCAGGGCGTCGATGACTTCGTCTTCGAGCACTTCGACGGCGAAAAGCGGCACGAGCCCTACAATAGAGCGCGTCAGCATGCGATACCGATTGCCGAAGATTTCGATCTTGTCGTAGTAGTAGCCGTCCTCGTCATCCCACAGACCGGTGCCACCCAGACTGTTGATGGCGTCGGTAATAGCGACGAAGTGTTCGAAGAACTTGGAGGCGATGTCTTCGTAGGCAGGGTCGTGGTGCGCCAGTTCGAGGGCCATGGCGAGCATGGTGAGGCAGTAGAACGCCATCCACGCGGTACCGTCGGCCTGGGTATAGGTGACACCCTCGGGCAAAGGGATGGAGCGATCAAAGAGTGCGACGTTATCAAGGCCGAGGAAACCGCCGGCGAAGAGATTCTTGCCGTTGACGTCTTTGCGATTGACCCACCAGGTGAAGTTGAGGAGCAGCTTGTGCATCGCGCGCTCCAGAAAGAGGCGATCGCGATTCGCCTTGGGCGCCATTTTATAGACGCGCCAGCAGGCCCAGGCATGCACCGGCGGATTGACGTCGCCGAAAGCGAACTCGTGCGCGGGGAGCTGCCCGTTGGGGTGCATGTACCATTCGCGCAAGAGCAGGATGAGCTGATCTTTGGCAAGCTGCGGATCGATATCGGCAACGGCGACCATCTGGAAAGCATGGTCCCAGGCGGCAAACCATGGATACTCCCACTTGTCGGGCATGATCAGGACGTCGCGGCAGTGGAGATTGGTCCACTCGTGATTGCGTCCCTGGGTTCGCTCGACGGGCGGCGGCGGCTGGCCGGGGTCGCCGGCGAGCCAGTCTTTTACGACGTACTCGTAAAACTGCTTCGACCAGAGGAGGCCGGCGAAGGACTGGCGCGCGATCTTCACCTGTTCCGCGGGAAGATCGGGCGGCAGCTTCGCAGCGTAGAACTCGTCGGCTTCGCGGATGCGGTCGGCGAAGATCTGATCGAAAGATGCACCGAAAGATTCCGCGGGCACTTCATAGTCCGCGGTGAGGCGGAGCTGAACGCGGACACCGCCGCCAGCGGGAATCTGGTGCTGGTAATGAACGGCGCTCCGGGTGCCGGTTTGTGCGGGGTTGATGCCGGCGATCTGGCCGTGAATGACGGCGTCGTGAAATGAATCCTTCACGAAGGGACTGGGATTCTCGCTGCCGAAGACGCGCTTGAAGTTGGTTTCGTTTTCGGTAAACAGGAGCGGCGCAGGCTGGTCGATGGCGAGATGGAAATTGCCGAGAGTGGCATGACGGGCGCAGATGCCGCCGCGATCGACCGCGAGCGAGGGATGTGTACCGGGATGATCTTCGTTCTTGCCCCAACTCCAGGTGTTGCGGAACCAGAGCATGGGCAAAAGATGCAGCAGAGCGGCGTCTGGCCCGCGGTTCCAAGCGGTGATGCGAATCAGGATGTCGTTGGGACTGGCTTTGGCATATTCGATTTCGATATCGAAGTAGCGATTCTGATTGAAGATGCCGGTATCGATGAGTTCGAATTCCAGGTCGTTCTTACCGCGGCGGGCGTTCTCATCGATCAGCTGCTGGTAGGGGAATGCCGCCTGCGGATATTTGTAGAGCGCCCTCTGATAGGAGTGGGTGGGGGTGGCATCGAGGTAGTAGTAGCACTCCTTGACGTCCTCACCGTGATTGCCCTGCGAGTTGGTGAGGCCGAAGAGGCGCTCCTTCAGGATGGGGTCCTGGCCGTTCCAAAGCGCGATGGAAAAGCAGAGGCGGCATTCGCGATCGCAGAAGCCCAGCAGCCCGTCATCGCCCCAACGATAGGCACGGCTGCGAGCATGATCGTGCGGCAGGTATTCCCAACAGGTGCTGTTAGCCGAGTAGTCTTCGCGAACGGTGGACCACTGGCGTTCGGGCAGATAGGTGCCCCAGCGTTTCCAGTTCTGTTCGCGGCGTCCGTCCTCTTCGAGACGGAGAGCTTCGGAGGACGCGGCAGGCGGATCAGTCACTTCTTCGGCTCAGTGTGAGATTGCTCCAGATGGCCGCCGAACTCGAAGCGCATGGCGGAGAGGAGCTTGTCAGCGAACGCGGACTCGCCGCGTGAGGTGAAGCGTTGATAAAGCGCAGCCGACAGTACGGGTGCGGGGACCGATTCGTCGATCGCAGCCTGAAGGGTCCAACGGCCTTCGCCGGAATCGGAAACGCGGCCGGAGAATTTCTCGAGTTCGGGCTCTTCGTAAAGAGCGCGAGCGGTGAGATCGAGCAGCCAGGAAGCGATCACGCTGCCGCGACGCCAGACTTCCGCGACGTCGGGAATATTGATGTCGTAGCGGTAATAGTCGGGCACGCGCAGCGGGGTATTTTCGGCATCCTCTTTATGGTCGCGATTGCCAACGTTGGCGTTCTTGAGAATGTTGAGTCCTTCGGCGAAGGATGCCATCATGCCGTACTCGATGCCATTATGGACCATCTTCACGAAGTGGCCGGCGCCCACGGGCCCACAATGCAGGTAGCCCTGTTCGGCGGTTCCGGCGCCCTTCTCGCGGCCTGGAGTGCGCTCCACCGTTCCCCGCCCGGGAGCAAGCGTTTTGAAAATCGGGTCGAGATGATCGATGGTTTCTTGAGGGCCGCCAATCATCATGCAGTAGCCACGCTCCAGGCCGAAGACGCCGCCCGAGGTTCCGACATCGACGTAACGGATGCCCTTGGGTTCGAGTTCTTTGGAACGGCGAAGGTCGTCGATGTAATAGGAGTTGCCGCCATCGATAACGACATCGTCTTTTTCGAGGAGGGCGGAGAGCTTTTGGAGCAGGCCATCGACGGCGGCAGCGGGCACCATCATCCAGACGACACGCGAGGGCTTGAGCGCTTTGACGAAGTCCTCGAGAGAACCGGCGCCGGTGGCTCCTACACCTTCCAGTTGTTTCACCGCGGCAGGATCGCGGTCGAGCACAACACACTCATGGCCATCCCGCATGAGGCGACGTACGATGTTCGCGCCCATGCGGCCAAGGCCGATCATTCCCAACTGCATCTCTAGATGGCCCCCTTGATAAGGGTCGCGAACTGGCCGAGGCCAGCCTCAACATCCGGGCCGAGATGGATTCGTAGCGCGCGGCGTCCGCGATCGGCAAGCACCTGGAAGTCGCCGCGGGCCTGCGCCGCCTTCACAATGCCAAAGGTATAGGTTTGGCCGGGCACGGGGAGATCGGCCGCGTCGTCGCAGGTGATCTGCAGGAAGACGCCGGAGTTCGGCCCGCCCTTGTAGGCTTGGCCAGTGGAGTGGAGGAACCGAGGTCCGAAGCCCAGGCAGGTGGCGACTTTCTTCTTGTCGCGAATCACATGACGTACGGACTGCAAAGAGTTTTCGTGGCCCTCGTTCATCTGAATGTAGCCCAGGAGCGCGCAGTAATCTCCCACCTTAAGCCGCCCGAGGTGGGCTTTGAGGTAACCAGTGAGGGTCTGGTCGTCTCCTGCCAGTTTTTTTAGTTCGGCGGCGTTCTTTTCGTCGGCGAATAGTTTGATGGCGCCGGCTTCGAGGATCGGCTTCTCGGGTGCGAGGTGGCCGGTCTTCTCATATTCGTCGGTGAGTTTACGAGTCTCGATTTTGCTGGCTTCGACGTCCGGCTGATTGAAGGGGTTAATGCCGATGATGGAGCCGGCGACGGCGGTCGCGATCTCCCAACGGAAGAACTCTTCGCCCAAGTTGTAGGGCTCGGACACGGCGATTCGAATGACCGGCTGCCCGGCTGCTTCGAGGGCCGCTACCGCGGAGTCCTGGGCCTTGTCGGGAGCCGACTCCAGACGCAGGTAGGCGAAGATGCGATCGTTTCCGTAAACGGCGGGGTCGCCAATTTCTTCGCGATCGACCGGGATGATGCCCTTTCCGATTTTGCCGGTAGACTCGGCGATCAACTGTTCCAGCCAGGCGCCCAAGTCATAGATGCCAGGAGAGGAGATCAGCGTGAGCTTATCATGCCCATTCTTAGCGAGCACACCGAGGACGGTGCCGAGCACGACGCCTGGATTCTCTTCGATGGCGTTAGCGGGCGTGCACGAGTGGACCATCTCTTCAGTGGCAGCGAGGAAGCGCGGAACGTCCACACCCATGATGGCAGCGGGCACCATGCCGAAATCGGAGAGCGCCGAATAGCGGCCGCCGATGGTGGGCAGTCCATAAAAAATGTAGCGGAAGTGGTCGCTTTCGGCGACATGCTGCATCTTGGACCCGGGGTCGGTGATCGCGATAAAGCGCTTGGAGGCTTCCGCGGCGCCGACGGTGTCGGTGGCGCGCTTAAAGAAGTATTGCTTGAAGATGTTCGGCTCAAGCGTTCCGCCCGACTTGCTGGAAACGATAAAGACGGTACTGGAAAGATCGATCTGTTTTTCAATGGCGTCGATCTGCGCAGGATCTGTCGAATCCAAAACGTGCATTTCGGGAAAGCCATCGATCTTGCCAAAGGTCATGCGCATGACTTCCGGACACAGGCTGGAGCCACCCATACCGAGCAGCAGGGCGTGCTTATAGCCTTCCTTCTTGATTTCTTCGGCGACCTTCTGGAGGTGCTCGATGTGGGCAATTTGCTCATTGGCAATGCCGAGCCAGCCCACCCATTGGGCTTCATCAGTAACAGACCAGAGGGAAGCATCGCCGCGCCAGAGGCGGTGCACCTTGTCGTTGGCCTTCCAATCTTCCAGTGACGCTTTCACTTCCGCAGCAAACTGCGGGGAGATCTTGTACGACTGGCGGTTTACCTTCGACGAGGCCTTTCCAGTGGCTTTCAGTAGCGCCGCAAAGGCGTTCTCAAACTGAGTCAGCCCCTCTTCGAGCAACTTGTCGGTGACGGCCTTCATCGAGATGCCGGCTTTGGCAAGGGAGTCCATTACGGCATGGGCGGCGGGAACATCCTCGACCAGGCTCTTGCGCAGTTTGCCGTGGTCACGGAAGGCGTCGAAGGTGGCGGGCGGGATGGTGTTGACGGTGTCGGGTCCGATCAACTCCTCAACGTAGATAACGTCCCGGTAGGCAGGATTCTTAGAGCTGGTGCTGGCCCAGAGAAGGCGCTGCTTCTGAGCGCCCTTTTTCGATAGGGCCTGCCAGCGCGGACTGCTGTAAAGCTCGTTCGACTTTTCGTAAGTCAGCTTGGCGTTGGCAATCGCGACTTTACCCGCGATACCGGCGGCCTTCGCGGCGGGCATCGCATCGATGGCCGAATCGATCCGGCTGACGAAGAAGCTGGCGACGCTGGCGATCTGGCTGAGATCGAGGCCTTGAGCGGCGCGGGTTTCGAGAGCGGCGATGTAGGCTTCGGCGACCTGTTCGTAGACGGATTGCGCGAAGAGGAGTGTGACGTTGACGTTTATGCCTTCGGAGATGAGTTGCCGGAAAGCAGAAATGCCTTCGGCCGTACCGGGCACCTTCACCATCAGATTCTTGCGGTCGACGGCCTTCCAAAGGCGGCGCGCTTCCTCGAGCGTTCCGGCGGTGTCGCGCGCGAGCGTCGGCGAGACTTCGAGGCTAACGTAGCCGTCGTGGGCGTTGGAGGACTTATAAATGGGCGCCAAGGCATCGGCGGCAGCCTGAATGTCGCGGATGGCGATCTGTTCGTAGAGGGCTTTCGCATCGAGCTTGCGCGAGGCGGGATCTTCGAGGACGTCTTTATAGTCGGTGCTGGCGAGGGCTTTTTCGAAAATCGCCGGGTTGGAGGTCATGCCGCGCAGGCCGTCATCGTCGATGAGGCGTTGAAGTTCGCCGGAAGTGATCAAGCTACGGCGGATATAGTCGAGCCACACGGACTGGCCAAATTGACCCAGGGCTCGGAGTGGATTGGCCGTCGCGGCCGGATGAGTTACAGGCGTCGTCGTCATGATTTCAGATTTCCCTCACGTGAACAGCCTCAGCGCTGTCGTTGGTTTCAGTGTATCGCGCGAGCAGCGCGAAGGATGGGCGGTTGGTAACGGAACGGGGTAAGAGTGCGATGCGGCACAAAGTGGCAGGTAGGCCTCTGCCGAATTGGCATTCCGGGTTGGCAGGCGAAAACGCCTGCCCCACTGGGAGGTTCAGACCGCGGGCCCAGTCAACTTCCGGAATGGACAGGCGAAAGCGCCTGTCCCACAACGTCGCCGGCCGGAGAGAGTGCATCCGCAATAGTAGATGCGATTTCCGGTCTGTGGGACTCAAACGGCCTGTTTTCTTCGCGATGTGTCGAAATCTCGACATAAGTTTTACAAGTGATCAACAGCTTCCTCGATCTCAAGCCCGATTATCGATCTGTGAGTTGGAGGAAGGATGCCAAATATCAATTTCGACATACTGAACGTCCTTACTGACCGCGACGGCAACGCAACGCCGATGTTACGTGCCAATGCGGGCGGCGGAAATTTCGCGGCGTTTGCCTATCAGTGTCCGCTCAATCTCGATATTGACGGCGCGCCCAACACCTACGGATGGGATAACCCGGCTGCATTGAATAGCCTTGGAGACCAAAACGAACAAAAGAATCTCCAGCCTCTTGAGGTCTGGGGTGGGGGCGCGACTAACTCAATCAAACAGTTCGTCGGCCTGGGAAACGCGTGTGGAGATCCGGGGGATGGCAGCAAAGGTCATAAGAATTTTGTGAACGGCAGTCACAACTTCCGGTGGGCGAGCGTAGTCGCGAAAACCCGGGCACAGGCGGGCAACACGTTTATCATCGACGACCGGCCCGAACTCGAGGCACTGGTGGATGAAAATGGCGGTGCCGTGGCTGCCGGGCATGGATTCTTCCCGGTGGTCCAACCGCACAACTCGAAGTTCAAGGGGTACTACATTTCCACTACAGCGACGATGACCGACGGAACACTCCCGGATGAGAACTTTGAAAAGTGGGTCAACGCGGTAGAAGTTCCGTATGCCGTGCTGACCAATCCGTGGGCCAACGTGAACATCAACGGCAAGAATGTGGGGCTCGGAGACGTAGGATTAGCGATCAATAACGTGACCGGAAGATTCTTCGGGTTCCTGTTCGGAGACTCCTCGGGTGGCACCAAAGTCGGCGAGGTGTCGCAGTGCCTCTATCAGACGATCTCCGACGGGGCGAACTCTCTGTGCACGTTTCTCGTTTTTCCCGGTTCGGGTCCAGGTGCGCAGGTCGGGAGGCATCCCGAAGGCCGGATCGGACAACTTCTCCGCCCTCTGGTGACGAAGGTGGCGGCCGCGGGCAATGCCGATGATTTACTGGATCGCCTCGCCTCGGGGAACTTGCAAGCGCCGGGCGCGCGACTCACAGCACAGCAATCGCGCGTACGTCGCAATCTTCTCGTGGCGCTCGACTTCTGGGGAGCCAACTACCCCATCTAATGCGCGTCATACTGAGAGCTTGGCTCACATCGAACCGCCGACGAACGGCCCTCTTGAGGCGGACAAACCGCCGCGCACCGCCTGGGCGCACTGGATTAGTCCGGAAACGCTGATTGCGCAGGTTCACAACACAGCACCCTTCCTGGATTCGCGCCCGCGCGAGGCGGGACGATTGGTGGAAATCGGAAGGAGCCCTGACGGGTTTCTGCGCGTTCTGGCGAACTGGCAGAATATGTTGTCCGACGGACTGAATGCCGGCGAGCAGTTGCAGGATTATTTCGCACTCTGCCTGGCCTGCCATCACGCAACCGTGGCGACGTTCGTTCCGACTGACGTGGACACAAAAATTCGCGGCGTGCTGTGGCACGAAATGCGCGATCGCGACGTATTGCGCGGGATGCTGCGACTGGCACTGGATTCGCGTGGCTGGACGGAGGACGGAATTTCGATTCGCGCGATACGCGGCGTGAGCGGGCACAACGGCGAGCAGTGGAGCGCGATCGCAGGCGGCTTAGGGCGGCTGCTGGAATTGGGGGACCGCGAATCGGCGGACGAAGCGCAGGCGGCGATTGAGGTGGAGATCGATCGCGAGCAGGCGGTCTTTGACCGGGTGACCGCGGAGCGCGATGCGGAATTGGATGTGCTGCGGCTTTCCATGACGCTGGCGCACAATCGCGGCGACCTGACGCAGGGAATGGGATTCTGGAAGCGCAACACCACGACCGGTCCGGTAATGGACCACCTGTCGGAGCGCGGGCGCTTCGCGCTGGCCGTGAAAATTTATCAGCACACTGGACTTTCGGCGGAAGGCCACCGTCACTATCCGTTGCGAGCCGTCAAGCCGCTGCGGCGGTCGGCGGCGACGCTGATGCCGCTTTGACCTTTCCTGGACGATTGGGGCGCGGTGGTGGCGAAGTTGGAGGATGCGCACGAAGTGCTGGCCGCGCTAGTGAGCGGCTGCGAAAAAGTGGAAGGACAGCAGGGCTACTATCGCGCCATCGCGGGAATGCGCGCGGTGTCCTATGGTGCGTTCGACCGGGCAGCGGGGAGAATGCCAAATGCAACCCAAAGGTAGCTTAAGGGCGCCGGGCTTCGCAAGCTGGTGGACGTGGCGCGCGTATCGTTTGAATCGATGATGCGGAAGCGCGCACGGGCGGCACTGCAGATGTTTGGGAAGCGCGGCTAGCTCATCCGGAGTCCGAAACGAATCGTCCGCTCGACCAGTGAGTAATCGCCGTCGCTTCGCATCAGCTC
>Ga0105237_10008883_pt1 | contig 10830 bp, 8 predicted proteins | sample KBSC24metaG_FD_81520 | JGI IMG/M metagenome (GOLD analysis project Ga0105237, IMG submission 81520) | Corn rhizosphere microbial communities from Kellogg Biological Station, Michigan, USA - KBS C2-4 metaG | ecosystem: Host-associated > Plants > Roots > Rhizosphere > Soil | place: Michigan, USA... | reverse complement strand
TCTAGACGTGCGCCGCCCGGGGCTCACGATGGCCGCCGTCCAGCAGGAAACTGCTCGGCTGATAGTCGGGAAGGTACTCCTGGCAGAATTCCACGAAGGCCTCGATGTCGCGTTCCCGCACAATCCGCTGGCTCGCGCGAATCAAGTCACTTGTCTGGCCCAGCGATAACTGGCTTCCACGATAGATTGTAATGCGGGGGTGGTGCGTCGGCATCAGGTTCTCGGTGTCGCGATGCAAATCCTCGGACAGCTTCTCCCCGGGCCGTAATCCGCTGAACTCGACCTGGATGTCGACTCCCGGCCTCAGCCCTGACAGCCGTATCAGATTTGTTGCCAAGTCCACAATACGCACTGCCTCGCCCATGTCCAGCACGAATATTTCACCGCCACGTCCCATCACAGAGGTTTGCAGCACGAGTTGTGCGGCCTCTGGAATGGTCATGAAATAGCGGGTCATGTCTGGGTGTGTCACTCTGATCGGACCGCCCTCGCGGATTTGCTGCTGAAAGATCGGGACCACGCTGCCATTGCTACCCAAGACATTGCCAAAGCGCGTGGCCACGAACCTCGTCTTACCATCCTGCAATCCACTGGTAACGAGCTCGGCCAGCCGCTTAGTCGCTCCCATGACGCTCTGGGGCTGCACGGCCTTGTCGGTGGAGATCAAAACGAAAGAATCCACCTGGTGCTCCTGCGCCGCCGTAGCCAGATAGTATGTCCCCAAAAGATTGTTCTGCAGCGCTTCAAACGGGTGCTTCTCCATCATGGGAACATGCTTGAAAGCCGCCGCGTGGAATATGGCCTTGGGCGAATGGCGCTTCATCAACTCGTCCAAGCGCTGGCGATCCTGCACTGACCCCACTTCCGGAATCACGCTGATTCCGGGAAACTTTGCGTGAAGGCTTCTCTCCAACTCGAACAGACCGGTCTCCGCGATGTCGAATGCCACTACTTGCCGCGGATTAAACCGGGCAATCTGCCGGCACAATTCCGAACCGATGGAACCCGCAGCCCCGCTGACCAGGATGACCTGCTCTCTTAGCTGATCGGCAATCCTTTGGTGTTCGAGCTGGGCCGGCTGCCGGCCCAGGAGATCGTTCAATTCGACCGGACGAATCTGCGGTTCTAAATTCGTTTGCTCGATCAACTCGGCTAAACCCGGAACGGTCTTGTATTTGATGTTGACATTCTGGCAGTGGCTCAGGATTTGGGTCATCTGCGCACCGGTAGCTGACGGGATTGCAACTAACACCTCATCAACGTTGAGCGACTCCACCAGCTCTGGCAGCAAGGAGCCCTCGCCCAGAACCTTCACACCGGAAAGCCTCAAGCCAGTTTTTGTGGGGTCGTCGTCAACGAACCCAACCAATTTATATCCGAGTCCGGTATTCTGCCGGATTTCTCGCAGTAGAATCACGCCCGCGCTACCCGCTCCATAAATTAGCACTCGTTTCGGATTTGCTCCGGGGGCGCGCCTGCTCAATTCGTCGAACCTTCGCATCGCGGCGCGGCCGCCCGCACTCACTGCGGTTGCCAAAACCAAGTCGAGGATGTAGATCGATCTCGGAAATCCAGCTGGGCCAAATGCCAAAATCACAAGGCCGCACAGCAAACTGGCCGCGAAGTTTCCAAATAATAAACGTTCCAGATCCTCCAGCGAAAAATAGCGCCACCGGCAGCGTTCGAGCCCGATCGCCTTGAATACAAACACCTTGAGGAGCGGCGTTGCCAGACAGGCAAACCACAGGTGAGGCATGTAGTTGGAGGGGATCGCGAAATCGAAACGAAGGAGAAATGCGGCTATAACCGCAATCAGATATCCAACGTACTCGCGGGCTAGAATCACAAAAAGACTGCCAGCGATCCGACTCGAGCGGGCCTGGGGGAATAGCATTTACTGTCCTGAGCTAGCCCCTGAGCATAAACGCTCTCACGGAAAAAATCAACTCGCACGGCACCGCGCCTGGTGCTTTCTTCACGATTTCCAGGCAGACAACAAGAGCTTCCGGCAGATCGGCCCTGCAACTCAGTTTATAACGGCTCACAGTGGACAGTTCAGTCTTAGAGATCGCCGCGTGCCCCAACTGGCCTACCGATTCTCGCTGCCATTCCACGCGCTTCTCGCGCATTGCCGGAGCCTGCCAGTTACTATTTGGTTAAAAGTGTGGGTCGCTAAAGAGAGGCTAGGAAGCTGTTACTATATCTGAAAACGCGAGAAGTGGGAATGTAAAACAGTCTTGCCAAAGGCCTCGTAACGTGAAGAATATCGTGTTGGTTGGCGCTTCCGGTCACGCGCACGCTGTGATCGAAGCTGTCGAACGGGAAGGTAAATATCGGATAGTCGGCGTCATTGACACCTTTAAGCCCGTCGGCCATATCTGCCTTGGACACGCAGTTTTGGGCGGCGAAGCGCTGCTGCCCGACCTCATCCGGCAGTACGAAATATCCGGGGCGGTTGTCGCCATCGGCGATAACTGGGTTCGTCACCTCTTCGTTGAGCGGATCCGTTCCATCGTACCCGATCTCCCCTTTCTGACTGCGATTCACCCATCTGCTCAGATTGCTCGCAGCGCACGAGTAGGGGCGGGCTCCGTTATCCTCCCTGGCGCTATCGTGTGTGCCAACGGGGTAATCGGCGAGTTCTGCATAGTAAATACAAGGGCCTCCCTCGATCATGACGGGAGAATGGAGGATTTTTCGAGCATCGCCCCAGCCGTAACGACAGGAGGTATGGTGGTGATCAAACAGTTCGCGGCGGTGATGCTTGGGGTCAATATTAGCCACTCGGTGTGTATTGGGGAGCACAGTGTGGTGGGTGCGGGATCGCTTGTGTTGAAGGACCTCCCAGCGTTCGTTGTCGCCTACGGGTCGCCCGCCAAGGTTGTTCGGACCCGTCAGCCTGGAGATCCCTATATGGGTGGCTCCTCCCATGCGACGGGGACGCCAGCCCATGCGATTTAAGCCAAAGCCCGCGGGCCGCCGCGCACGTAATCGCCGTTTTCGCGTCGACGTCGCCATCCGATTGCGTTCAAATAACATTTCGGAGGCGCTTGCAGGGACGGCGCTAACTCCCGGCAGGATGCCATTCGGCCTGCGAACAGAGCCTAACCATCCGCGAGTGACGTATATGAGCCATCCTGGCCCCCGATGGCCACGCACCAACCGGCACATGGAGCCGCACCAACGTTGATCCGTGACAAATTCTTGCCATACTAGATCCAATGGGTCGCCATGCATCGCGCAAAGCCCGTACGCCCCCATCTTCCACGGTCCACTCCCTCGATCTGGCGTCAACGCTTCCCTCCAATGTCCGGCTATCAACTCCTGGCGCTCTTCCACACCTCTTGCTTCTTAAAGTCTCCAGGCTCTTCCTGTTCCTCTCAATCTTCTCAGTTGTCCTCGGGTATCCAGAACGTGAAGCCGTCTCCTTCCGTGTAACCACGGAGTTCTCGCTGATAGCACTTCTCATTCACTGGGCCTGGCGGGATCAGGAAAGCTCACTTGACGTCAGAGTCGCAAAACTGGTGCGCCACCCGCTCTTTCTCACTGCTACTGCTTTCGTTTTCTTCTTTGTCCTCTCGAGTTTTTTTGCGTACGACACGCACGTGTCATTCTGGTCCGGTTATATGCGTAACGAGGGGGCATTTCAAATGCTTCATTATTATCTCTTCTTTGTTTTGTGCTCGCTCCTGCTGGCCACTGAAAACGATTGGAAGTGGATGTTGCGGGCGAGTCTCGGCGCTGCAGTGCTCGTGGTCCTCTACGGAGTGGCGGCTGCCGTGCCCGTACCCGGTTTTCTGTGGATTGAAGGTATACCCGCGGAGTTTGGTTTTTGGAAGCGCTTGGTTACTTCCGGATACCGGTTTCAAGGATCACTTGGGAACGCATCCCCTGCGGGATCGTATCTCATGTTTTCCATCCTCTATGCGCTATATCTCTGGGTACGGGTGCCACGACCTACGGCATGGCGAACGATTCTGGGTTATTCGACCGTTGTTCTGTTTTTGCTCGCGTTTCTCTTTCTCACCGGCACCCGTGCCGGATTGTTCGGTCTCCTCGCAGCCTTGGCGGGGCTTGCGCTCTTTGTGATCTTGCGCTCTGGCCGGGCCAGACGGTCAGTCGTCGCGGTCCTATGCGCCGTTGCGGTTGTCGCCTTCGTTGTCCTCTGGATTCGTATTCGCGCTACAGGGGTCTCAGGCAGCCGGATCCTCAGTTTCAGCTTGGGAGAGTCAGAAGTCCGAGTCCGTCTGTGGGCGTGGAAAGCTGCATGGAAAGGATTTCTCGAACGCCCTCTTTTGGGTTGGGGGCCGGACAATTTCGCAGCCGTGATCGATAAGTACGCCGACGCCCGTCTATTCACATCCGGTACTAACCTACAGAACCAGTGGTGGGACCGGGCGCATAGTGTCCTATTCGACTATTTGGCGGAAAATGGAATTATAACCTTCCTGGCATATTGCTCGATCCCTATCACTTTTTATGCGACGCTTTGGAGAAAGGCCCGATCCGGCGCCAAAACGTCGGGTCGTACTACCTCTCTGAACGTCGCATTGCGACAGGGACTCTTGTTCGCAACGCCTATTGGTTATCTTACTCAAGGGCTCGTAACGTTCGATGTCTCTCCGATTTATATCTGTTATTTCACCTTTGTTGCTTTTGCCCTTTATACACTAGTCAATGGATCCAGCCATGAAACGGAGTGACAAAAAGGCCATTGCAGTTGGCGCTTCAGGCTTCCTGCTGTTTGTGGCCTATTACGGTTCGTTCCTCCCCATCCGCAAGGCGCAGATGAGCATTCATGCCGTAGAGAAGATAAGGGCTGCTAATTCCATTGATGAAGTTGTGGACATTCTTTCCGTGCCGCTGGACCAAGAGTCTCCCATCGGCCAGGAAGATCTGATCATAAAGTCTGTCGAGTTGGTCGGCACCCTGACCGATAAGTACGGCGCCAGGCGCCCGTCCATTATCCCGCCATTAATGGCATTCCTGAAGCGCTACTATGACCCTTACCTTGCCGCCGGCCCAAGTGCAAATTCCAGCAGGGGCTTGTACGTGATTGGGAACGTGAACCTGGATGCGTACCGATTTCTTCATGAACGACAGTATCTTAACGACGCCAAGCGATACTTCGAGCTGGGACTCGCAAAATGCCCCACTCGGCCTGAGTTTATTTCTTCGCTGTTCGATATTTATGTGAGCGAAGGAGATCTCTCTGGCGCCAGGAAGATGGCAGCCCAGATGGTAACTTACTGGCCGCAGGACTCCGAAGGCCGCGCAAGGGTCGAAAAGGCCCTTGCTGCTTTGGAACAACGCCCTCGATGAGCCTCACTGCGAATTCCGCCGTATCGGCTTGGCCAAATCCTCGCAAGCTTACCCGCAATGCCGTAGTGTTGACCGCGTTTCTAATTCTTCAGAAGCTTCTGGCGCTGGCGCAACAGGTCATGATCGGCCGCGTAAGCGGGTTGAGCGCGGAAGCCGACGCGTTCTATATTGCCCAAACAGTTCCGCTTCTGGCTGGGGGGCTGATCATGGGCGCGGTGACGAGTACCCTGATCCCCATCTTGCGCTCGGGCGAAGACCGCCGCGCTTCGGGTTTGTTCGTGAACATTCTGGCGCTGCTCGCGCTAAGCAGCGTTGTGCTTTGGGCCTTCGCGCCTGGCGTAGTCAGGTTGGTCGGACATGGGCTGTCCCGCTTTAGTGCCGACACCTCCGTTCGACTATTGCGCGAAATGGCTGTCCTATTGCTTTTCCAAGGCGCGTCCGGCATCTTGACCGCACTTTATTACCGTCGGTTCCGTTTCGTGATTCCGTCCATTGGCGGCTGTCTGTTGTATGTCGGAGGCATCACAGGGGTAGCACTCAGACCGTGGGCCGGCGTGGATAGTTTCGCTTGGGGTATGGTGGCTGGCGGCGCCGCGCAGGTAGCCCTGTTATGCTTGTTCGCCGGGCGGGGGGAATGGCATCGGCCGATTTTCGGCTGGCAGCCGCTGGCTGGCTTTTCCGCGAGTTTCCTTAGCATCCTGATCGCTTCGGGGGTAGGTGTGAATCTGATGGTAGACCGGCCCTTTGCCTCCTTCGGGCACGCCGGCACGGTGACGGCTGTTACCATCGCAACGAGCTTGATCACGGTTCCCTCCACCATGGTCGTCTTCAGCCTGAACAGTGTCCTTTTGCCGGCGCTGGTCAGCCTCGGAGAAGATCGGAAGGCCTTCGCGGCGATGTTCCGCCACGCGTTCTCCTACGTGGCGCTCTTTCTCGGCCCAGCGAATTTGATCCTGTTTTTTGCCGGCGCTCCAATCATACGTCTGCTATTTCACTCCGCCCGCTTTGATGCCGATTCCGTTCAGATGACCAGCATTTTGGTCTCGGCATACAGTCTGGGGATTTTTGGCGCGGCCCTCCGGGACATGTTGGGTAACGTCCTGATCTCGCGCGGACGCGAATGGATTGCTATGGCCGCGGGTATCGCCGGCCTGGCTGTAAGCATCTTGTTAAAACTGCTCTATCTTAATCCGGAGAACCCAGCCTGGATCGCATTAAGCACCAGCATTGCCACCTGGATTTCCGCTGCCATCGTCTTGGCAGGTACTGCCGTAGTGATTCCTGTCGATTGGCTGCGTCTCTGGCGAGAGGGCGGTCGCCGGTTGATGTTGGCCAATGGACTGTTCCTGGGCTTATGTCTGCTGCTGCGACCCTACATCAAGTCTCAGTCGTACATTTCGCTATTAATCCTAGCCAGTGCCGGAGCGGTGTACTTGGCAGTCGCATGGCTGGGCTTTAGGAAACGTCAGGCATAGTCTGGTTTCGCCAAACCTCCATGAGTCCACTTCAAGGCTGTGGGTCATGAGACTGAGGACAAGTAAACCCGATGCTCACGTGAACGGGACCGACCGCTCTCCAGCCGTAGGCACCGGACGGCGGAGATAATAGATCAAGGGAATCATCAGGCCTAACGGTATCAGCATCAGCGTTCCACCACCCAGGAAATTGCGCCCCATGAACATGAACAGGTATGGAGCGAGAACGGCGTAGACGGGGACCGCGGCAGGATCGCCACTGAGCGTCCACCGATGAGCCCATCGCAGAAGAATACCCAGGAGGTAAGATCCTGCTAGAACGCCCGCTAATCGAAAGTTGATATATAACTCACCGATGAAGCCCGGCGGGAGATCATTTTCAGTGCCCAGCATGTAGCGGCCGACTGCAACACTGAAGGATCCTGGCTTCTGCGGCCACAGGCGCCGCGGCACGACAAACAGAACGCCATCGAGATACGTCCCGCCGTATCGGAACGGAAATACGCTAGGGCCGGCGTTGATAATCGCTGTGAAACTATCAAGCGCAACGAAATCATTCATCACTCGAAGGGAGTCGGATGGTTTCGGTGCCACAGCTCTTACCTTGGCCGACAGAGACTGCGTCGCAGCACTTACCCGCGTCACCAGGGACTTTATCCTGGCGGACACACTTGCCAGCGCCTTAGTGATCGCGGTCGGCCCGGTTTTGGTGTCGGATTTCTCACCGGTTTGCGTGGCCCCGCCGCCCGCGTTTGGATCGGGTGGGCTCCCCTCAGTGTTGCTGGACGCCTTCGTGGCAGCCTGCGGTGGCATTTTGACATTAGATGTCGTCAGGACCGGTGGACGCACTCCGGTTACCAAAGCGACGCAGCCCGCTTGGCGAACAAAGGCCATAGGTACCGCAAATCCCGCCGCGGCAGCGGCCAGCCCCACAAGCAAACCGGCGGAACGCCAGGCCTGCTGTCGTCCTACGGCGTAAACGTACAGCATGAAGCCGGTGGCCCAGGTAGCCATAACGCCTGTACGGTTGCCAAATGCCGCATCGCAAAAGCCAGAAATTACGAGCACCCCGAGCGGCAGCAGAATGCTTGCGCCACGCTGAAGACGATCCCATAGAAGAAAGCCAAACAAGACGTTCCAATAGGCCAATCCGAGGAAGGCATACCCGTATCCCACAGTTACCATCCGCAAACATCCGAATTGATTCAGAACTCCGCTGATTCCTCCGGAGACCCGAAACAAGACCAACGTCGATGCCCCCGCCAGGCAAATGCCGACCAAGGCCGCCCGGTTCAGACTATGTTTGTCCCAGGCTGTCTTAGTAACCCGTATTGATGTTGGCGGCTTCCAGAATCGATAACCGACATGGAACAGGCAGAAACCCGCCAGCGCATATGCCAAGGCGATCGCCAATTCGAGGTCGGTAGCGCGAAATTGTTGCAGTATCAGATCGGGACGAACGATCGAATGTCGCACCAGTATCATGATTCCGCGTAGTACGTAGTAAAAAATGAATGCGATACTCATCAGCGACACTGGTTCGGTCACTGCTCTGATTCCAGCCACGGCACATCGCCAGGCTACGGGCACTACCGCTAATACCAGAATCAGCAGAATCTCCAAAACGGCGTACTGGGTTGATAAATGGGCTTGTGCGATAAGCGGGGAAGACACAAGCGGCGCGATGGCCACCACGCCGGAGAAGCCGAGCAAGGCCTGAAAAGCGATAGGGGCCCGCTGGTCCGTAGTCATACCCACAGCGAGCAAGCCTCAAAGTTCCGGCCCAGCAGAAAAGCCCTCGGCTGGTAATGGGGAAGGATTTGTCGGCAAAAATCCACGAATGGCCCAATTTTTCGCATCAGGATCTTAAGCGGAATCCAATCTGCTGCAACTAAGGGTAGAGCGACCATGTCAAGTATGAAGATCTCGCCCGCCACGTCCCATCACCAAAGTCTACAATAGGAGCGGCGCGGCCTCCGTAATGGTTATGAAATAGCGGATCGCCTCTGGGTCGGTCACGCTGTTCGGTCCAGCTTCGCGGATACGCTGCTCAAAACTCGGAAGGGCGCTGCCGCGGCTGTCAAGTCGTTGCCAAGGGTACCGTTATCAACGTCGTCGCACGTCTTATACTCTATCCGTAGACACCAGTTTGAAAAGTCGTCGCTGGCCGCGGATTGACTGTGTAGTCAGCGTGCTCCGCCAGTTCCAGCCCAACCGATGCGGCCGGGCAACTGCACTTTTTTCCGGTCAAAGGCTCGGGCCATACTAACTATTCGAGTGTATAGTCGATAGCGATCTTGGATGTCGCCGACTTCATCCTGCCTTATCGCACCCCAAGCCATCCGCATCTTGCAGAGAAGAGCGGCCAGAAAAGCTACGACCTCGATACATCCCCGGACGACCGCAACACGGCGAGGGTGGTACTTCGCAGTGAATATAAGATGGCTACGATGCGTCTCGACCACAATAGCACGCGCTCTTTTTCTGCTTTGGTGCCCGACATGGATAACCGTGGCGCCGGGGTGAAACAACAATCTGAACCCTGCATGACGAATTCGATTGCACAGGTCGATGATCTCGTAATCGAAGAAGAACTGCTCGTCAAAAAGGCCCACCTTCTCGAGGACTTGACGCTTGAACAGTACGCACATCCCGTCGAGCATCTCCGCCTCGCGATCTGTATTATGAGGGACGAAATTGTCGTGGAAACGGCTGAGGAACGCGCGCCCCCAGGAACGCTCCGTAAGGACTCGCGGAAGTAGCCGCTTGATGTTCAAATGCTCATCGATGATTCCAGCCAGCACAACCAGAAGTGAATGCGCAGATCGCCTGGCCGAAGGGGCGATACTGCCATCAACGTTGCGGACTAAAGGCCCGGCGCCGGCTACGTCCGGATCCGCTTCTCGAAGAAACTTCACCAAATTGTCGATCGCCCTCTCGGCTACCAGGACGTCGCTATTCATGACGAGGAGAAAACGGCCGCGCGAAGCTCGCAAACCAATGTTCTGGCCAGCCGCGAAACCTACGTTCTCAGAATTACAGATCAGGTGTACGAACGGGAACTCTGTATGGACGATTTCGGTGCTGTTATCCGCAGATGCGTTATCGACCACAATGATCTCGTATGGCGTTAGTTTCGTTTCGGAGACCAACGCGTCAATGCACCGGCGCAGTAACGATCCCGTGTTGAACGAGACGATTACGACACTTAGTTCCGGAACGGCATCGTTTGATAACGGCACCGTTTTGCCCGGTAGTTCTTCGCGCCCCGTGTGAGACTCCTGTCGGACAATTTCCATTCGGGTTCCTGGGGTCGAGGATATCAGAAATGGGGTCTGTTAGCTTATGGCAGTGATGTCGTGGGATTTCGGGCCCCGAAGGTTCTTTTTTGCGGTTGGCGATGACCTTTACCCTATCATTGGCCGGCAACCGCTTATAAACGGCCTTATCCATACAGGGCCACTTTGTGCTTGATGGATCACCGACGGAGCGCAGCTTTTCCTCAGGGGCGGCAACAGGGAAGGGTCGCAATCGTTGGCTTGGCCTAGGAGGTACGCCCAAGGGTGTGGCAAAAAAGGACTTGTCTTCCATTGGTGAAGAAGGTTACGCTTTAGGGCCTGGTATAGTATGAGACTTCCGAAAACACCGCTCCTCTGGTTTTTGAGTTCGGCGGTGCTACTCGCTGCACCTTCCGAAACGGCTTGGTTCCGTGTCCCATTAACAACTTCTGCCGTTGGCCGTTCACCAGCCCATGATTTTTCGGTTACGGCAGACCTCAAAGTACACGTTGTCCGAGATGGCTCCGGCGAGATCGTGCGGGGATATGTAGACTTCAGCTTCGACGGGCCACTCCCTGATGGCTGGACCGTCAGTGATCTGTCTATTCGAGTGGCTTCGCTGGAGTCCCCCGCCGTAATTGCCGTCCCGACGCGACGCCTCCCCGGAAATGCGCTGGATCGTGTCCGCTTCGAGCGTTCGGCAAGTGTACTGAGGGATGACAAGGCTGGACTTGCGGCGTTGAAAGTCCTGCTTG
>Ga0105237_10008880_pt1 | contig 10831 bp, 9 predicted proteins | sample KBSC24metaG_FD_81520 | JGI IMG/M metagenome (GOLD analysis project Ga0105237, IMG submission 81520) | Corn rhizosphere microbial communities from Kellogg Biological Station, Michigan, USA - KBS C2-4 metaG | ecosystem: Host-associated > Plants > Roots > Rhizosphere > Soil | place: Michigan, USA... | reverse complement strand
TTTTTTTGTTATTGGCAAGCGTAATAGCAGTCCAGTATTGCATTTCAAGATTTTGAGGAAACATCTTCATAGCAGCATTGTATTCCTTCATGGCAAGCTGCATATCATTTTTTTCCGTTGCAAGATCTCCATTGTTCATGTGCTGATAGGCTACATGCAAGGTGTATAATCTTCTTAATTCTTTCAAAGGTGCAGGGCTATCGTCAACACGTACATCTATAAGTTTATCGTTCCAAGGCTGGTTATTAGGTTTGCCGGGAACAACAATTAATGCAGCAGCCTGCATACCACGTATATCTCCACCAGCTTTTTGCGCTGCATCCAACGCATCTAAAACTCTTTCAGCAAGTGGTTTGCCGTAAGATGCTCTAAAAGCCTTCGCCATATTTTTACAGACTGTTGAGTCAAGCATCATATTGCTTTGCACGCTAAAGTTCTCCCCCGTAATATGCGATGCGTATTGTATGCAATTTTTACCTGTATGGGAAGCCACATTTCCATTCGCGTCTATAAACGCAACCTGCCTTACTTCCCTTCCTGCATCAATGCTTAATAAACTATCCAATGCCTGTTTAGCTGTAAGGCCGCTTTTCATTAAAGCAAGACCCCTGGGGCCATACGATTTATCTACAAAACTCTGCGTTGCAACTACTCCAACGCCAGCCTCTCCCCATGATACAGAAGTCCCCACGCTAAACCAGTGGCTCTGCACGCCCACCGCCATTTCTCCGGTTACAGAATCGCGGGCAACAATGGAAAAAGTATGCACTAATTGCTGGTTGGCCTTATACACCTGAGCAGTGAGCACATATCCGTTAAGTAACAATAAAACAGTAAGTATTTTTTTCATGGCCATAAGATTGCTGATTAAATGTACTGTAAGCTAATTGTTGTTAACTACTTTCCCGCAAGCCTTTTCTTATTCACATGTCTTAAAAAATTTGCACAAAATTTTATTTGTTGCACAACTTTTGTGTTGGTACAATTATCAACTTTGTGATTGATAAGAAAAAAATACTTAGCTACCGAACATGCCCGTGTACAATCAGAGCCGCAGCAGAGTGATTCAGATAATCTTCGTCGCTATCTTTTTAATCATCGTTGCACAATTATTAAATCTTCAGTTATTTTCTGCCAAATACAAGTTGCAGGCAGAAAGCAATGCTATTTACCGCAAAGTAATTTATCCGGACAGAGGTATTATCTACGACCGCAAAAAAAGAGCTGTGCTTGAAAATACCATTATGTTTGATTTAATAATTACGCCTTCGGAAATTAAACAGACGGATACAGCAACACTTTGTAACATTCTTGGTATTGATACAGCAGAATTTAAAAAAAGAGTGCTTACCTGTATTGTCAAGAATTCCCGCTATAAACCAAGTGTTTTTGAGCCACTGCTTACACCTGAACTTTATGCAAGGCTTAATGAAAACATGTATAAACTTCCCGGTTTTATGCTGCAGGAAAGACCCGTACGCACTTATCCGTTCAATGCTGCAGGAAGTATATTGGGTTATGTAGGTGAGGTTGATACTTCATTTTTAAGAAAACATGCAGAAGAAAGGTATGAAATGGGAGACTATGCCGGCATGACAGGTCTTGAGCGCACCTATGAAAAAGTGCTGATGGGCCAACGTGGCGTAAAGCAGTTTTTGCGTGACAATAAGGGCAGAATACAGGGCTCCTTTGAAAATGGCATGTATGATACAACAGCCCTTGCAGGAAAAAGCCTTCATTTAAGTCTTGATGTAGAGCTTCAGCAACTGGGTGAAAAACTAATGACAAACAAGGTTGGCAGCATCGTTGCTATTGATCCAAGAACGGGAGGAGTATTATGCATGATAAGCGCCCCTACCTATAATCCCAATTATTTAACGGGCCCACAAAGAAGAAAGCATTTCTCTGAATTATTCACAGATCCCCGTCTACCGCTCTTAAACAGAACATTAAGCGCCTATTATTCGCCTGGCTCAACTTTTAAAACGGTGGTAGGTATTATCGGTCTTACAGAAGGTGTGTTTGATGATAAAATGACGGTTTCCTGTCCCGGCGCTTATTATGGTTGCGGAAGAATGGGCTGCCATGCGCCAGGTACTTTCTCCCTTCGCGGAGCGATTGCTCATTCCTGTAATAGTTACTTCGCCGTTGCCTATCGAAAAATTATTGACCAGCCAGATCTTCCCTCAAGAGATAGCGCTCTTGGCAAATTCAACCAGTATGCTTATACGTTCGGGCTTGGTAACAGACTTGGCGTTGATCTTCCATCAGAAAAGAAAGGTAATATACCTACCGCAAGGTATTATCAAAAAATATTCGGCCCCAAATGGCAGTCATGTAATATCGTATCAAATAGTATTGGCCAGGGTGAAATCCTGACTACGCTTACGCAGATGTCCAACGTAATGGCAATTATTGCCAACAAAGGTTGGTATTACACGCCACATCTTGTAGATAGTATTGAAGGCGGCGATGAATACAAATTGCTTGAATCTTATCACAAAAAACATTACACGAGGGATATTCCTGAGTCAGTATATGAAGCAGTGCATGATGGCATGCAGGGAACTATGGAATTTGGTACCGGTGAAGCGGTTAAAATTCCCGGCATTGTGGTATGTGGTAAAACAGGCACGGTAGAAAATTCTGCCAAGATAAACGGCAAGATGGAAAAGCAAAAAGACCACGCTTTCTTCGGCGCATTTGCTCCGCGTGATAATGCTAAAATCGCTATCGCTGTTATGTGTGAAAATGCGGGCTTTGGTGCCAGCTCTGCAGCACCGATAGCCAGCCTGTTGATAGAACAATATTTAAAGGATTCTATCCCGGAGCCCGATCGCAAGGCGATGGTAGACAGGATTACCAATCTTAATCTTATTCCAGCGAGAATGAAAGCTGAGATGAATTCAATGGATTCTCTCAGGCGTGCGAAAGATAGTTTAAGGCTCATTAAAGAAAAGATGCAAAAACAGTCAGGTGATACGCTTGATATTGAAGAAAAACCTGAGGTAGATACAAAGTCTATCCGCTTAAATGCAGTGCCTGCCGCTCTTGATACAGCCGCTAAGCAACCAGCAAAAGGCAAGACACCTGTTAAAACGCCGGCACCAAAGAAGCCGCGGCAGTTACGTACATCGCAGGCGTTACTTCCAACAGATACAAGGCGTAAACATCATCCCGTTACTACTAAAAAAGCTTAATGGCAAATCATCAGCATAAATCTATTTCTCAAGGTATTGACTGGTTAATGGTGTGGTTATATGCTGCGCTTGTTTCCATCGGCATTCTTTGCATTTTTATGGTTGAATACCGGCAAGGAACAGATTGGGTATCTTCCTTTCTTGGCGGCCAAACCAACTACAGCAAGCAACTGATATTTACCGGGCTTTGCGTTATCATCGCAACGTTTATTTTATTAAGCGACAGTAAGCTTTACACTGCATTCGCCAACTTGTTGTACCTGTTTGGCATTCTTCTTATGCTTGCAACGTTTGTACTCGGCAAAGACATTAAAGGCTCACGTAGCTGGATTGCTTTAGGCGGAGGCTTTAACCTGCAACCAGCGGAACTTTGTAAAATATTTGCTGCACTTGCCCTGGCAAAGTACATGTCTATGCAAGACCTTGACTTTACTAAAGTGCGTTCTCAAATTATTGCGGCAGGCATTGTGTTGTTACCAGCATTGCTTTCAAGATTACAGCATGAAACAGGTTTAGCTTTGGTGTATCTAAGTTTTTTTATTACGATGTATCGCGAAGGTTTGCCTGGTAAAATATTGGTGATAGGTTTTTCTTTTGGCGTGCTGGTAGTAGCCACTTTGCTGATGGAGCCCAACCTGCTGGCGATAATTCTTACTGCTATCACTGCGCTCATCATTTACCTGATGCGCCGCCAGGTAAAACGAAACAAGGGGCTTTTATTATTGATCTTATCTATTTGGGTATTGTGTGTAGGTGTACAGCGTTTTGCCGTTCCCTATATTTTTAATAATGTATTTGAATGTTACCAGAGCCAGCGTATTTACATGGCTTTGGGCAAAGATTATGATTGTAGCCAAAATAAAACTGCTAAAAAGGAAAGTGCAGAATCTAAACAAGCATATAAACCTGATGATTACAATGTAAGACAAAGTAAAATAGCTATCGGGTCAGGGGGAATTATGGGAAGAGGTTTTTTAAAAGGCACACAGACAAGAGGGAAGTATGTGCCGGAACAACATACAGATTTTATTTTCACATCCCTGGGCGAAGCATTTGGCTTTGTTGGCTGTTTTGTTTTCTTATGCCTTTATATGGTGATGCTTTTTAGAATTGTATGGATTGCCGAACGCCAAAGAAGTACTTTCAGTCGTGTATATGCTTATAGTGTGGCCAGCATATTATTCTTTCATATTACCGTTAATATTTGTATGACGATAGGCCTTTTTCCAAGTATAGGTATTGCTCTTCCTTTAATCAGTTATGGCGGATCGTCACTGCTTACATTCACTGTTTTAATATTCATTCTAATACGCCTTGATGCCGACAGGCAAATGGTACTGAGATAAAACGGTCGCTTTAACCTTGCTGTATTAAATTGCAGGCTGTTTAAAATACAGCAGCAATGGAACAGGTATTTAATAATACAAAACAGGTTATACCATTATCAGAAGGTTCATTTACCATAGATAAGACAAAAATTTTTGTACCGTTCGACACAGATAAAGACAACCTGCAATCCCGCCCGGCAGGCAGCTTGCTGGTAGAAGTTCAGCCTTTTGTTGTTATTACCCAAAAAGATATTTTATTACTCGATGCTGGTCTTGGTTTTACAAAAAACGGGGAACTGCAGTTAATAAGTTTGCTTAAAGAAAATGGGATAGAACCATCTTCTATAACCAAAGTACTAATGAGTCATTTACATAAAGACCATGCAGGCGGCGTTAGTAAAAAAGACAATCTGGGAAATTACCATATTGCATTACCCAACGCGACTTATTATGTTCAGAAAAAAGAACTTGAGTTTGCATTTGAAACCGGCTTCCCTTCCTTCATGACAGAAGAATTATCAGTGCTCAAATACAGCAGCAATGTTGTTTTGCTTGAAGAAGATAAGGGCACAATTGATGATTATATCAGTTTTGAAATTACCGCCGGGCATAGTCCTTATCACCAGGTATTTTGGATAAGAGATAACGGACAGACAATTTTTTTTGGTGGAGATGATGCACCTCAACTTCAGCAAATGAAAAGCCGCTTTGTTGCCAAGTATGATTATGATGGAAAAAAATGTATGCAGCTAAGGCAGCAGTGGTGGGAGCAAGGCAGGGAAGAAGACTGGACATTTCTTTTTTACCATGACATTCAATCTCCTGTTTGTAAAAATTGCAAATAAGTTTCTCCGAACTGAAGGATAAAGATTAACAAACCGAAGAATAATGCTCAAAAAAAAAGGCCCGCCCTGGAAAGAGCTGGCCGTTGCTAACCTATGAAAAACACCTAGTTTATAATCAATTTATAAAATAGTAAAATTTACCTGTTACCAAATTTGCGAATTTTTTGCCTGTTTTGCAACTCCTTTCTCAATAAGTCCCGATAACCTTTATCTGCTGTAAAAATCCTGTTTACCCGTGAATCGTCTTTCAATATCTGCTTAAAATCGTTCTTGTATTTTTTTCTTATTCCTACTACTTCTTCTTCAAATGGTATCTCGTCGTTGGGATGATTTCTTCTTGCTGTCTTAATCTCTTCAAAGTACTTGTTATAAACCGGCCAGAATTGCTGGGCTTCTTCAGGAGTAAGTTTAAGTTCTTTTGTTATATAGGCCATTTTAAGTGCCTGCAACCGCTCTTCTTTACTTTGGTCCTGACCCATGCAAATGTAGTTACCAAAACAAAATAAAATGGTTATGAGTAATAATTTTTTCATCTTTAATCAAAGTTTAAATGTTTTTAATCACATTTTCATTTTCACCAGGTTCTGCATTGTCTTTCAGGTATTGTTCTATCTCTTCGTTACTGGCGTTATGAATAAATTCATTAACATCCGGATCGGGATCTTCGCTGCCGGTAGAAGCAAAGTCTGCTGCAACAGGCTGATGATCAAGATAATTTATAATATCATCATCTGCAATACCTGCTATTTCCTTCTGCACATTTGTATTAGCTATTTCTTTAAACTTAAGAAAAGGATTATTTCCTTTGAACCAGGTGGTGCCCGCTAAAATCAGTAAACCAGTTACAGCCGCTGCCACAGCGTACTTATACCATTTTCTGCGTGACGGTAGTGGTACTATTTTTGATTGCGCCGGAACAGTAATGTTCATACTTTCGAAATACCCATCCGGAATTGTATAAAGATTTTTCTTGTTGACAGAAATTAGCAATGAAGCCACTTCCTGTAATTCAGCAGAAATTTCATCTATGACTAAGCGTTTATCCCTAATTCCAGAGACAATATCGCCGGCTAAATCATCAAAAAAAGATGATGGAACCAAATAAGGATTTTTATTATCAATCTCATTTAATGAAGGCGCAACTTCTTCCAGCTCACGAAAAACATTCTGCCTGTTATTAATTACCGATAATACCTTTTCTGATAGTTGCTGAAAATATCCCTGGGGAACTGTAAATACATTTTCCTTACTGATGTTGTTTAGCAAAGAAGCATGTTCAGGAAGTTCTATTTTTATATCATTCTCAGAATTACTATTTACAGACAACATTTCTCTTGAGAGGTTCTCAAAATAATCAGCAGGAACACTGTATATATTTTTCTTATCGATGGTATTTAAAACAGGTGCTACTTGCTTCAATTCTTCCTGCACCTCGCTTTCACTACTTACATTGCCCGCTTTAATTTTTTGAAGAATCCCTTCAGCCAGGCCGTCGAAATAACCTGCGGGAACTTTATAAGTTGATACAACCGGAGTGGTTGTTACTGATTGTTGGTATATTTTTTGTAAAATTTCATTTGCCAGGTACTCAAAATAGCCCGCAGGAACAACATATAAATTTTGTTTTTCTAATGTTGCTGTTAATGGAGCCACGTCCCTCAATTCATTCAATATTTCATTCCTGTTTTGCATCAATTTGTTTTGACCCTTTTTGTTAAGAAAGGTTTAATTATTTTTGATAAACTCTTCAATTTTTCTTGCAGCGTGGTGATAACTCGCCTTAAGCGCGCCTTCACTTGTTTCAAGTACCCGGCTCATTTCTTCGTAAGGCATTTCATCGTAATAGCGAAGGTTAAAGACTACTCTTTGTTTTTCAGGCAATTGCTGTATTGCCAATTGAAGTTTCCATTCCAGTTTTTGTGCGTCAAAATTGCTATCAGCCTTTATTTTATTACTTAACCCTGCTTCCACATCACTTAAACTAACTGCTGAACGCTTTTTCTGCTGCTCGATAAAAGTCAGCGCTTCGTTAGTGGCTATCCTGTACATCCAGGTATATAGCTGGCTATCTTCCCTAAAATTGTCCAGTGCATTCCATACTTTAATAAACATATTCTGCAAAACATCATTTGCATCATCATGGTCAATTACCATCCTTCTTATATGCCAGTATAGTTTTTCCTGGTACTTTTTTATAATTGCTGTAAACGCTCTTTCCTTTGTTTCGGGTTGCCGAAACTGAAACAATAACTCTTTATCGTCTATTTGCATGCAGGAAGTTTAATTACTAAAAATAAAAAAACTCATACATAAGATGAGTTTTTTTATAAGTGGTTTAATATCACAGATCTCTTAACTTTTTTTTCGTGCAAGCACTTTCTCAGCTGCTTCAACAATATTAGGGGTATCAAGACCATATTTTTTAAGCAACTGGGTAGGCGTTCCACTTTCGCCGAAAGTGTCTTTTGTACCTACATACTCAATCGGTACCGGGAAATTTTTTGAGGCAACATGTGCAATACTATCACCCAATCCTCCCCAAATATTATGCTCCTCACACGTTACGGCACATTTTGTTTTAGAAATAGACTTAACGATTGCCTCTTCGTCAAGAGGTTTGATAGTGTGAATGTTAATTACCTCAACACTATAGCCTTTTTCTTCCAGGATTCTTCCAGCTTCTATTGCCTTCCATACCAAATGGCCGCAGGCAAAAATGCTTATGTCTGTTCCTTCACTTAAAACCTGGGCTTTTCCAATAATAAAATCGCTGCCATCTTCTTTAGTGAAATTGGGCCATTTTGGTCTTCCAAAGCGCAGGTAAACAGGGCCTTGAAATTCAGCGATAGCAATAGTAGCTGCCTTCGTTTGGTTAAAGTCGCAAGGGTTAATTACCGTCATGCCCGGCAGCATTTTCATCATACCAAGATCTTCCAAAATCTGGTGCGTAGCGCCATCTTCTCCAAGAGTAAGGCCAGCATGGCTGGCACATATTTTCACATTTTTTCCGCTATATGCAATGCTCTGACGAATTTGATCATAAACACGTCCGGTACTGAAATTTGCAAATGTGGTGGTATAAGGAATTTTTCCGCCAATGGTAAGACCGGCGGCAATACCCATCATATTAGCCTCAGCGATACCAACCTGTATGAAACGTTCGGGAATATCTTTTATAAAGGGGCCCAGTTTAAAAGAGCCTGCAAGGTCAGCAGTTAATACAACTACGTTCTCATTCTTTTTACCCAGCTCATAAATACCTTCTCCAAAACCACCGCGGGTTTCTTTCTCGTTTTGCACGATGATATCTTTCAGCATTTCCTTTATTTAGTTTTAGCTTTTAAAAAATGGTCTGCAAAATAAGCAATCATTGTGGTACTATTAAGGCAGGATGCTTTTTTTTAATAGAGAAATCAAATTAGCCAAGCTTTTCCTGACGGGATTGTAGTATTTACCTTTTAAAAGCAACAGCGCCTTTCAAAATTTTGAAAGGCGCTGTTGTGTTATCGAAGCATATTGACTTATCGCAAAGGGAAGTGTACACCCGCTTCTATAGCAAGGCTGTTCAGGTTATTATATCCATTTTTTGTATAAGGTATGTAATTGTATGCGGCACCTATCTGAAACCCGGATTTACTTAATCTTCCGAAGGGAATTTCAATACCTGCGCCAACCTGTGCCTGGAAACTTACGCTATTAGTTGAATTTCCAAACTCTCCCAGGTACTGTCTGAAATCGACCAGGTTCATACCTGCGCCGAGGGATACGTAAGGTTGAACAAAAGAATATTTATCACCCAATGGCTTATACATTCCTTTTGCCAGTATTGGAACGGTTTGCACAGAGTTGCTGATTACCGCTGAAATGTCTGAACCGTCATTTAATTTGTAAGTACCGCGTGGGTACTTTTGATAAAAATCCTGGTAACCGGAAGCAATGCCAAGAGAGAATTTTTTATTGAGAGAAAACATAATATCGCCACTTGCGCCACGTGGAGAATTGTTGCCTACAATGTCATTTTTAAAACTACCCAAAGGCAGACCGTAACTGTAATTGAGATGCATAGTAGCTTCGCCCCTGTCCTGTGCCATTACAGTAGATGCAAAAGGTATTGCAACAACTAACGCCAATAATTTCAATATATTTTTCATCGCCTTAATGTTTTAATTATTTTTTCAAATAGGTAGATTGATCAAACAATGCTTTTACCTGGCTGTCTGCCGTGCTTTCATTAAATATTCCGGAGCCTCTTATCAATCCATTCCAAATGATTTTTATTTGATCATTGTGCGATGGAGCATTCTTTAAATCGAGCAAATCAACGGAAAGTGCACCTTCAGTTATTGAGTACACGCTGTAGGCGAAATAAGGATAGTCATAACCATATCCTCCGTAACCCCAATAAAACGGATCATAGTAACCACCATAATAGTTCCAGTAATCAGGATAGCTAATTACACCTGTAGAGGTCTGATAAATGCGTGTAACATTCACCCCCAAATCCGGGCTCTGGTTTTTATTGACCAGTGTATAACCAGCCTGCTCCATATACTTTTTAACGCCTGTAATATAAGCCTGGTCAACAGCCGTTAATTCTCTTGTACCATGCCCGTTATCTACCACTGTAACAGAATCTGAAATGCTGAATGTGCTGTAAGAAGTAAAGTTTACTGTTGAATCCCTGTTGGTAATGTAAATCCTGGATTCATCCTGAGTGAGATTGTTGAGTGGGTCTTTGCGGCAGCCTCCAATAATAGCAGATGTTCCTGTGACAAGCAACAGGAAGGAAAAAATTCGTCTCATACGTTTAATGTTTTTCAATTAGAATAAACTCAAGCCGTACTATGAACGAAATTTTTGTTTGCAGGTTTGTTTTATAAATTCTTTTTAAGAAAGATTTACAAGAGCTGTTAAAGGTTTTTAAAGTTTACCTAAACATCAACCAGTCTATTTAAAAACGGATTGAATAGTACTTGGTTTACTGTGGCAAAAAGAGGTAATATCACCGTGGAAAAAATAATTCATTTATTCAACTCATTTATCTAATCAGTGTGACCGTTCCCTTAAAGCTGAAAGCTTCACCCGTATCGCAAATAACCTCTGCCATGTAAACAAATGTTCCCGCCTGTAGTGGCCTGTTTTGATAAGTACCATTCCACGCAGCACCAAGATCGTTTGCATTTACATTGTTCTTTTCAAAAACTTTTTCTCCCCAGCGGCCAAATATGATAAAGTGTTTAATCAACTTAATGCCTTGCCCATTGATCTTGAAATAATCATTCAGTAAATCTCCATTTGGTGTAAAGCTGGAAGGAATTTGTACCAGGCTTGCCTTACATATAATGTGTATGTTTATGCTGTCTTTTGCAGTGCAGTGATGATCTGTTGAAACTTCAACAACATAAGTTATATCTGAACGTGGAGTGCTTTTAGGTGATGCGCAGTTGCTGCAATTTAA
>Ga0105237_10008876_pt1 | contig 10834 bp, 29 predicted proteins | sample KBSC24metaG_FD_81520 | JGI IMG/M metagenome (GOLD analysis project Ga0105237, IMG submission 81520) | Corn rhizosphere microbial communities from Kellogg Biological Station, Michigan, USA - KBS C2-4 metaG | ecosystem: Host-associated > Plants > Roots > Rhizosphere > Soil | place: Michigan, USA... | reverse complement strand
TGCAGCGCGTTCCACGCCGGCCCGGACCACCGGATGCTGCGGAACCACTCGCCGCGTCCGCCGTACCGCAGCCGCCCGCTGCTGAGCGCTTCCCGCTCGATCAGGTCTACTGCAACGGGCAGCCAGTCATCAGTAGCGGGAACGCCGTAGACCTCGCGCAGCCGGTCGCGGTAGGCGGCCCAGCTCTCGTCGAGGCTCATGTCCAGATCCCCAGGATCAGGTGTCCGACGAGCCACACGGCCAGTACGAGAAAGATCCCTGCGAACAGGAAGTGCGTGGCGCTCCACTGGCTGATGGGCTGGTGCACGATGACTTGGCAGTGTCGCCAGGTCCAGCCGCTAAGCGTGTCCTGGGTGCGGTTGCGCGCGATAGCGACGGCCTCGGGGACGATGAAGGTGACGAAGGCGCCGCACAGCCAGACAATCCAGTAGCGGTTCACTGTGCCTCCTGATCGTCGCGTTGTGCGGGTGGCCTCAGAATAGCTCGAACGAATGTTCGTCGTCAGGCTTCGGTTCGACGCCTGCGGCCGCCTTCCTCGATTGAGATCGGCACGACCAACAGGTCCCCCGGCTTCTCGACGACCACTATGGCGTCGCCGCTGCCGCTAAGCACGGTCTCGACGTCCTCGAACGTCGCGGATGCGCTGTCCTGCTCGGCCACGTACTGCGCGCGGGTCTCAAGCTTGTCGCCGTCCGTCTCGCACAGTCGGACTCGGACGCCCTTCGGTACCGACGCGTGGATGGTGATGTCCACGGCTCAGCCCTCCTTCGCCAGTATCGCAAGCACGGCGTCCGGGCCGCCGGCCGCTGTGATGGCTTCGCCAAGCTCGGCTGGCACGACAGCCACCTGACGCTTTCCTCTGCTGGTCAGGTAGTAGGTGCGTCGCAGTAGCTTCACGGCGCTCATCAGCTCACTGAGGTTGGCGCGGGCTTCAGCGATCGGCTGGTCTTCGGACTCTGTGTTCATGTAGCCGATTCTAGCATTGCGGCTTGATGTACATGAAGGCTTGATGTACATTAGAGGTGTCAGCAAGGGACACTGAAGGAGCCGAAGATGACCACCACCGCTCGCACCGCGACCAGCCAGATCGCCACCGGCACCGCGGCCCTGGCTGAACTGGTCATCGCCGGGCTCTTCGAGGACTTCGACACCTGCGAGATCTGCCAGCTGCCCGTCGCCGAGCTGTTCACCCGCATCGACAACCGTGACGGCGCCGAGATCGAGTGCTGCGAGCACTGCGCCGACACCGCCGACGTGTCCTGGATCGAGGACTGAGAGAGATGACCGCCATGCTTCCCAACCTGCGCCCGATCGCCGCCCGCTGGGCCCTGCTGCTCCTCGACCGGATCCTGCGCCGCCGCTACGTCCCGCGCCATGCCCGCCGGGCCGGCTGGTCCTTCGTCGACCACCAGCGCGCCGTGCTGCTGCGTGCGGCCAACCGCGGCCACATGACGGCGCTGGAATACCTGGTCGGCATCGGCTTTCCCGAGGCTGAGCGGTACGCCTCGGCGTTCGGGCGTGTCGTGGCGGCCGAGTATCGCAAGACGCACGGAGCAGAGCCGTACCGAGGTTGCCTGGTGGATGTTAAGGGCCGTATGCACCGTTGTTTCGGCTATGCGGATGTTGCGGATCTTTACGCGGGTGCATACTCCTATCGGCGCACTCGCGAGTTCCTGATGGCTCAGCGCACCTCGGCGCTGGCCGATCTCGCGGCGTAGCCGCAGGGGGAATCATGATCGGGTATCTGTTCGGGGACACGACCGTGCTGGAGATAGGCGGCTGGGTGTCGATCTGCTTCGGCGTCAAGCGCCTGTTCACGGTGCACGGGCTGGGCCGGTGGCTGCGCCGAACGCGACTCGGGCTGGCCGTGCGCAGGTCGTGGGCGCGGGCCTGGGGACGCCCGGTGCGGCACATCCGGTAGCCCGTACAGCACGAAGCCCCCGTCGTACGACGGGGGCTTCGTCGTCAGTGCCCGTAGTAGCAGCGGCTGTAGATCACGCCGCACGGGCATCGCAGCGCGGTTGGTCCAATCGCGGTCTCAAACCGCTGCCGTGTCCGTTCGATCTCGGCCCGGGTCGGTTCTCGCAGGCTGATCCCTATGGGAGCCTCGACCTCCCGCTCTTCCATCGCCGCTACCACGAGCGGTGCGACGCGCTGTAGGTCGGCCGGCGGGGTGTAGGCGCCGCTGCGGTTGTCGACCACTAGCGTGGTCTGCCGGGTGTTGTCCGGCTCCCACTGGAGTGCCGGCTTCCGTTGCTGCCGAGTTTTTGCCCGTAGCCAGTCCAGTCCCTTCACCGTTCCTCCTCGGTTCGCTCGACCCGCGCTGGTATCCCGAGCAGGTCGCAGATCGCGTTGATCTGCCGTTTCGTCTCGTCGTCGCCCATGCCGTCCAGCACAACGATGACGTGGTCGCCGCGGTCGATGGTCACGCCCTCGTCGAGGATGGGTACGAGGTACTTCACCGTCCGGCCGCCTTCCGCTGCGCGCTGGCCTTGATGCAGCCGACGATGATCACCCACAGGCCGGCGGCGACGAGGGCAACGCCGGTCCAGCCCCACGCAATTAGGATCAAATCAGCCACGGTCGGCCTCCGGTTCGACGCGCTGCCAGTCGGTCCGGACGCGCCACACGACGTGCCACGGTGTCGGGCGGCAGCCGGGCTCGCGCAGGCGGCTGTACTCGGCGGCGAGCTTCTGCGCGAGCTCGCGGGTGCGGGCGGGGAACGCGTCGTCGCCGTGTGCGGCCTGGACGCCCCACTGGACGCCGGCGTTGCCGATCTCGGCCAGCTGTGTGCAGAGCTGCTTCAGTTCACTCGCCATCCGTTCGATCTCCGCGATGCGGTCGAGCTCGTACATCAGTCCGGTGCACGGGTGGTCCACGTCGCAGCGGCAGTCCTCGTGGACGCGCGGGTTGGTGATGGCCTCGGCGCGCAGCACGTCGGCCCAGCGGTACAGAATGGCCAGCCGTTCATCGTCAAGCGGTGGTAGCTCGCGATCCTGGTTCATGGGTTCAGCCACGGTCGTCTCCCTTCTCAAGCTCCTCCCACTCGCCGACCGAACGCCGGAGCGGTACCGCGCTGACCACGTTGCGGTTCTGGGCGACCTTCGTGGCCTGCTCGCGGGCGTCGTCGGCGTTGTCGCTGACGGCTTGTTCGCGTATGCGCGTGCTGGTGTATCTGACGCGGACGCCGTACTCGGGGCGCAGCTTGGCCAGCTCGGTCCGGGCCCGCTTCACCTCGGCCAGCAGCTCCCGCGTCTCGACGGCGGTCAGCGCGCTGGTGTAGTTGCCGCAGTCGGCGTCGTTGCAGCTGCACGGCAGCTCGGCCAGTCCGGCGAGCTGCTCCAGGCGGGCGTCGCTCATCGCCGTGATCTCGTCGCTCATCGCTTCTCCTGTCCAACCGTGCTCGGCTTGTCGGTGTCCGGTCCGGCCGCCCAGCTGGTCAGCACCTGCTCGTACTCGGCGAACGCGGCGATGGCCCGCTGCATCGTGTTGTCGGCGGCAGTGAGCCGCTTCTTGTCGCTGGGGTCGGCCTGCCAGCGCGCAATGGCGGCGGCGGCCTCGTCGACTTCCTCGGCGAGAGCGCGCTTGGCCTCGTCGACCTCGGTCTTCGTAGCGAGGATCATTCGTCGTCCTCCGGGTACCGGGCCACCGGCTCCCACGGCTGCCCCGGCGGGTAGGCGGAGGCCTCGTCCCGGCTGCGGGGCGTGATGCCCCACATCAGGTCGGGGCAGGCCTCGCAGGCCCCTTCGCGTTCCATCTGCCACGGGCGCCAGCACTGTTCGCAGCGGTGGCCCGGCTTTCCGTCCAGGCCGAGGCGGGTTGCTTCGGCACCGGGGTGCAGCGTGGGGATGCGGTGCCGGAACCGGACCTCGGCGGCGCCCTGGCGGTCGAGCTCGGCGGCGTAGGTGCAGGCGATGGCGTAGACGTCGCGGACGACGCCCGGGCCGGTGCCGGCAGCGCGGTCGGCGAGCTGCCCGAGGTGGTCCCACCAGCCGGCGCGGGCGTCCAGGAGCGCGGCGTACCGGTACGGGTCGGGCGGTGTGCCGTGGCCGGAGGCTTGACCGATGGCGATGTTGGTCTCGTGCCAGCGGCTGGTGGCGTGGTCGAGCGCGGTGGGCGGCTCGGGTTGGCCGTTCATGATGTTCCCCCTGGGGTTGTCGTGGTGTCGGGCGCGACCTGTTCGGCCCGGGCCTGGAACGCGGCGCGTATCCGCTGTTCCATCGCGGCCTGATACGCGGCCTGCGTGTCTGTCTCGGCGAGCGTCGGCAGTCGGTAGGCGGCGACCTTCGCGCCGTCGGGCCAGCCCGGGCGCTGCACCCACTCGGTGATGACGGCGCCGGCTTTCTCCATGGCGGTCAGGTCGTCCCAGATGAGGAACTGCGGGCGCTGGAGTACGCGGGCCAGCTGCCGGATGGTCGCGGGGCCGTGCAGCAGCTGGCATTCGATGGCCTCGCGGCGGCGGTTCGCGCGGCGGCTCATGCCGCACCGCCGCAGGGCTTCGGTACGACGCGCAGCGGAGGCTTCGCGGGTGCGCGCTTCGCCGCCTCCAGCTGTTCGCGGCGGCGCTGGTGGTCGCGGCGTTCGTCGTCGTTGGCCAGCCGGTACATGCGGCGGCGCAGCTCGGTTCCGGGAACGACGTGGCCCCAGTAGCTGACGACGCGGCCCTGCTGTTCCAGTGCCACCAGGTCGGGGTAGATCGTGCCGGGGCCGCGGTGCAATACGTGGCAGAGGCTGATCGCTGCGCTCGGGCCTTGCTCGGCCAGGACTCCGACGATCGCGAAGCGGCGGCGGTCTCCTTGGCGCGTCATCGGGCACGCTCCGGTGCGTCGGCGCGCCGGTCGTTGCCGCCGGGGTCGCGGAACGGCTTCTCGGGCCGGAGCTGCCCGTTGGCGGTCGCCCACCAGCCGGCGCACACCATCGCGCCGAGCGGGAGTTCGCCCATGGTGGCGGTGTTAACGTAGCCGTCGCCGATGCGGTGCAGGCCGTGGTGGCAGAAGAACGGCTCGTCCGCGCCGGGCAGCTTGATGGTCATGGAGGATTCGTCTTCGGGGCTGCCGGGCCGGAATGCGCAGTCGGCGCAGGGCCGGGCCATGACGGCTGGCGGCCGGGGCGCGGGGGTGCACTCGGTCGGTTCCCAGCCGCCGATGTCGTTGGTGAGGCCGTTGCCGTGGCAGTGCAGGCAACGTTCGCCGCTTTCCCAGCGGCCGGCGCCGTTGCAGACGGGGCAGACCCACCGGTAGATCTCGACCTTGGGGAACTCGCGTGCGGACTGGACGCCGTGCTCGAAGGCCTTCGTCAGGGCTTCGCTGAAGACTTCGGCGGTGCTGTTGCCGACGAGTTCCTTCAGCTGATTCAGGGGGTTGGGGTTCACGGCGCCTCCCCGGGCTGCTTTGGGCCGGGTTCGGTGGCCATGTCAGGCTCCTTGCGGGTTCGGGTCGTCCGGGTGTGCCCGGCCGGGGATGTGGGGGCAGTTGCCGTCGCCGTAGGTCGCGGCGCAGGCCTTCGTCTCGCCGATGTCCTTGTGCGAGCGGAGGAAGGTGTGGAACTGCTCGACCGCGGCCAGCGTCTCCGCATCGAGCGGGGCTCCCCCGGCGGTCATGGCGCACGTGACGCCGGCAGGCAGCTGCGCGCGCGGAACGGGGCGGGCGGTCATTCGCAGTCCCTTTCGGGTTCGGTGGTTTCGGTGTGGTCGCGTTCGGCGGTGTCGAGCTGGCGGGTGATGGCTCGAACGGCACGGCGGATGCGCTCCAGGCGGTCGGCGCCGCGACGCTGCGGGCCCGAAAAGCGGCTCATGCCGGCACGACCCCGCGGGCGTTCGGCAGGTGCCGTCGCAGCTCCCTGCACGGCGCGTGCGGACACAGCAGCAGCGACGCGTCGGTGCCGTGCGCGGTGCGGTGCAGCTGCTCCACGGCGTCGGTCAGCGCCTCGATGCGGGCGGCGGTCTCGCCGGTCAGCCACTTCAGCTCGCCGAGGGCGTCGGCGAAGTCCGGCGCCTCGACGCAGATCTCGTTCTCGCCCATGGCGGCGTCGTGGGTGAACATGGCGCCGTCTTCGGTGACGTGGACGCAGCCGCGGGCGTCTTCGAGGCGGACGAACAGCGCGGCGAAGTCGTTGCGGAATTCGTCGGCGGCGGCCATCACGCAGCCACCTCGCTGCTGAAGTCAATACCGGTGTCCGGCAGGCACGCACACGGCTCGTCGGGGTCCGGGGTGCAGTCGTAGCAGCCGGGGCAGTCGCAGCAGCCGCACGGGATCTTCGACATGCGGTGGACGAGCGCGCTGTCGGCCTCTGCCGCGGTCGCGTAGACGTTGACGCGTCCGGTCGGTTCGGGCGTCTCCTCGACCTGCTCCGGCGGCGCGGGCTCGGCGAACATGGCGGTGATGGCGTCCTGGAACCAGTCCCCGACGGCGCCGCGGTAGAAGCCGTTCATCGTTCGTCACCGCCGTTCCGGCGGTCGTGCGCTGCCCGCTGCCCCTCGGTGTACAGCCGCTCATCGGCCAGCGCGACCACGTCGTTCAAGACCAGCAGCGCGTCGTGAGCGCTGAGCCCTTGGGGGCCGCGTAGGATCTGCGCCGCGTCGGCGAGGTAGCAGCTGACGTACAGCAGCGCGGCGCCGAGGTCGTCGGTGGCAACGTACGGCAGCCGGTCGCGAAGCAGCGTGGTGAGGTCGTGCACGCCTGGCGCGCAGGCGATCGCCGGGCCGGGGACGGCCCGGACGCGCTCCCGGATCTGCTCAGCGATTTCGTCGGTGGTCAGGATGACGGCGTCCATCAGCCGCCCGCCTTGCCGTCGTCGGCGCGCCGTCGGGCCTCGCGCTCCATGCGCTCGCCGGCGTGGGCCACGATGTTGACCACGGACACCGTGGCCTGCGTGTCGCCGACGCCGCCGGTGCGCAGCTGCGCGTACGTGTTGCCGCAGAAGCTTGCGGTGTGCAGCAGGACCGCTGCGATGTCTGCGGGGTCCAGGTACGGCAGCCGCTCCTTGATGAGCCTGGCGAACTCGTCGGCCGGTATCCGGGTGGCGTCGGCCATCCGCGGGTTGCGGCGGTTGACCTTGCGGACGTAGGCCGCGATCTCGTCGGTGGTCTGCGGGAAGGCCATCAGTGGCCGCCGATCAGGGCGGAATGCGCGGCAGCAACGAGTTCCGGCACGGGCCGCCACAGTCCCAGGGCCCCGCGGCACGGCACGGGCTTCGCCAGGGGGCGCACGTCGGTCAGCACCCAGTGGTGCCGGCCGGGTTCGGCCCACAGGCTGCATTCGCCGTCGCAGACGTGGCAGTCGGTGAGGGTGGCGGTGGCGACGATCGCGGAGCGGACCTCGCCGCCGGTGACGGGGTCTGAGTGGCGCTCGATGGGGTCGGCAGTCTTCGCGGCGTGGATGAGCAGCTGCCCGCGCCAGCCGGTTCCCCAGGTTCGGTTCTCGACGCGTTTGTCGTCGTGGGCGATCAGCGCCGCCCACGGTTGGCGGATCGTCAGGGCTCGGGTGTCGTTCATCGGACAGCCGCCGTCGTGTCAGTCGCCAGGGTCTCGGCGGTGCGCGGGGTGGTGGCGAGGCGAACGACGTTGGCCAGCTGAGCCCGGCAGTCCGGTCCGCGTCCCGCTGCCTTGCTGGTGGCGTCCTTCAGCGCGCGTCCGCAGTCGCGGCAGCGAACCGCGGTCTTCGCGTACAGGGCGCCGGCGGCTTCGAGATCCGCCGTGATGGCGGCACGAATGGCCCGGTGCCAAGGGCGCTGAACGGTCTCGAACCACTCGGCGGTCCAGCGGCCCTGCTCGGGCTTCGTCAGGCCGGTCGGGATGTCACGGCGGTATAGGACCGGGCCGTAACGGGCGTTCGCCTGGGTGGCTTCGATGTGGTCGTCGATGACGCGCCACATGGTGAGCGTGTCGGGGTCGCGCGGGTCCGGGACGGCGTAGTAGCCGTTCGGGATGTCAATCCAGGGGGCCGGGGTGTCCACAGGCTCCTCACTTCGGGTCGGAAAACTGAAACTGATGGGTCTAGGGCAGGTCAGGGAGTTGCTGTGGCAACGAGGCTGCGGGCCGGTTGCCCTGCGCAAGTGCGGCCCGGACAGCCGCGATGCCCTCGGCAGCGACCTCCGGTGCCGGCTGGGCGCCGTCCTGCCACCGTTCGCGGCGGCGTGCGGCCCGGTACTCCTCGGGCTTCCAGCCGCGGATGTCGCAGTCGGCGAGCAGGCGGCGGGCCAGCAGCTCGGGCGGCTCGCCGGCGCTTCGCTGGATCGTCCGGATGAACGTCCACACCAGCGCACGGCGGGCCTCGGCCTCGGGGTTCTCCGGCGGCGGCCGGTAGTCGCCGGACATCAGGACACCTCCTCGGCGGCGCCGCTCGCGTATGCCTCGCGCCGTGCCGGGTGCATGAAGCCCTGCGGGGCGCTCTTGGTGGCGCGGCAGGCGATGCCGGGCCCGGCGTGGCAGTACGGGCAGCGGACGTCGAGTGGGCGCCGTGCGGTCCGGACGGCTTCGATGCACGAGGCCACAGCCTCGGGCAACGCGGCCTGTACCGCCGGAACGGCAAGCGCGAGCCCGACCGGCTGCACGCCAAGCTGGCCGTCGGCAGCGCGCCGCATCAGCGCGCGACGCTTGCGGATGTCCAGCTCGACCGAGTCAGCAGCGTCGGGTTCGTAAATCACGTTCGAGGCAGCCCCGCGCAGGTTCCGCCGCTGCTTGACGATGCGGCGCACGTGCGCGGGCTGCATCCACTCGGTGAACTCGCGGCGGTGGATCACGACGGCTTCGAGGGCGTCTTCGAAGCTGATGTCGGAGAGCATGTCGCGCCAGTACTCGACGGAGCGGTCGTCGGTGCTGCGGTTGTCACCGGCGGCTATGACGGTGATCAGGACGTTGGCTTCCTGGTAGTTCATGTCAGGCCCTCCAGAGTTCCTGGTGGCAGTGCGGAAAAGAAGCTCGATGTGGTGCGTTCGCCGCGTGCTTCGGCTTCGTCGAGCAGGCGCATGCGTTCGGCGCGTTCAAGGCCTTCGTCGATGCGCTGCTGCATGGCGGATGTGCGGCGGGGCGATGCGGCGCGGGTTTTCTCCCACTCGGCGACCGCGCGCATCCGGAGCTGGTCGTACTGGGCCCTGAACTTCGGCATCGAGTGGATGGTGGTCTTCCAGAACGGATCGTTCTGGCACCACTCCAGCAGTGCCATGGCCTTGTCGAATGGCCGTCCGTCGAGGTCGAGCATCCGGCGTGCTTCGGTGCGCCAGGTGTCGGTGATCGTCGGAGGCTTGCACTCGTTGGCGATCATCAGCTCGGCCAGGCGTTGGCAGAGTGCATCGACGTCGGCGCGTGGCGGTGCTTCGTCCTTCGGCTTCCGGGTGCGCTTCGTACCGGTCCTCGGTGCGGACGCGTCAGCGTTCGGACCAAGAGAGATGTTGGTGCTTTTATCGGTGTCGGTAATTCCTTTAATGGGTGGCGCACTCTGCGCCTCCCCGGTGGCGCACTGTGCGCCCCCCGGTGGCGCGCTCTGCGCCTCCGGAGTGTTCTCTTCGACCCCTTCCGGTGGCGCACTCTGCGCTACCGGCGGTGGCGTACTCTGCGCCTCCGGCTTGGGGTCCGGGTTGCGGCCGATCATGATCGTGTAGTCGCCGGTCTCGTGGGAGCTTTGCTGCTTTCCGTCGGGTGCGTCGTACTTGAGCCAGCCGAGCGCGATGAGATTCCGCTTGTGGCGTTTGACCGTGGCGGCGTCGTGTCCGGTGCGCCGGGCCAACTCCTTGATGGAGGCCCCGCTCTTGCGCTCCTCGGGGATCTCGCCGGTCTCGGCGTTCGCCAGGTCGGCGAACACGAACATCAGCAGGCGCGCAGGCGGATCCAGCTTCGAGTCCATGACGGCCTCGTGGATCTGCCACTTGAGGTTCTTACGCGCCACCGATGCTCCTGTTCCGGGTGTTGCCGTTCCTTACAGAGCTTACAGATCTTACGAGTCTTACGGTATCTTGATGGAGATGTACAGCCCGCCAGGTCTGTACGCTGACGACATGCGAGAAGGTGGGAAGACCGTGACCGTCGGAGTTCAGGAAGCGCGGACGGGCCTGCGCAACTTCATCGACGCCGCCCTTGTGGAGGGCCAGCGCACCGTTATTGAGCGGCACGGCAAACCCGTAGCCGTCCTCGTGTCGGTCGCCGACGCCCAGGCGCTGTTCGCGCTCGACGACCGCCCGGAACTCCGGGCGAAGCTCGACGAGGCAGCACAGCCGCTCAGCGACGAAGGCTGACCCGTGCATCCGAACGGGCCTACCGCTCTGTACCGTGCATTCGCCGACGACGGCGCGCTCCTCTACATAGGCGTCTCGGCCGACCCCGAAGTCCGGTACACCCAACACGCCGGCGACAAGCCGTGGTGGCCGGAAGTCGCAGCAAAGACGACGGAGTGGTTCGAGACGCGAGCCCTGGCGCTGGCGGCCGAGACCGCTGCCATCAAGACCGAACTGCCGCGGTACAACCGGCAGCATTCGCCGCTCTGGCCAACGCGCGTTCCGATCCCGGAGGGATCCGTCAGCGTGTCGGAGTTCCGCCGCGATATGAGCAAGCTGGTCGGCATCGTGGAGCAAACGGGCGCGCACATCGGCCTGTACAGCCGCACGCGGCAGGTGGCCGTCTTGGTCCCTGCCGCCGTTGCCGAGTGGTACGAGGAGTTGGCCCGCGCCGCCGGGGCCTGACCGCGCGGCGTGCAGCGCCCTGCCCGCGAGTCCTGACAACGCGCTGCTCACCTCACACCCCCAGCTCAGGAAACAGCGGCGGCGCATCGCCGGCCGCCCGTACCGCGCGGGTGTGACTGGTCTGCTGGCGGTGCTCCTCGGCGTCGTACGCCAGGTGACAGCG
>Ga0105237_10008874_pt1 | contig 10836 bp, 5 predicted proteins | sample KBSC24metaG_FD_81520 | JGI IMG/M metagenome (GOLD analysis project Ga0105237, IMG submission 81520) | Corn rhizosphere microbial communities from Kellogg Biological Station, Michigan, USA - KBS C2-4 metaG | ecosystem: Host-associated > Plants > Roots > Rhizosphere > Soil | place: Michigan, USA... | reverse complement strand
GGACCTTCGCGCAAGAACGCGAACAACGATCGTCCGCAATGGGCCGTGAGCCGCCGTTGTTCATCCTGTTCCCGCAGGCTTCGTCGTGCGCAGCGCCAAGTGGGCAGGAGTCACGATCATGAGCGCCGTGGCGGGCGCTGCGGCTGCTCCCGCAGCGCGCGGCATCACCGGGCTGCTGCTGTATGCCGCGCTCGCGGCAGCGGCAGTCGCCGCCACGCTGCTCGCGCCGCTCGATGCCTACATGCTGCACATCCTGGTGCAGACGGCCACGTTCTCGATCGCGGTCTTCGGCTTGAGCGTGGTGCTCGGCCTGTGCGGCCAGATCAATCTGGCGCAGGCCGCGTTCTTCGGCTTCGGCGCCTATGCGGTCGGCCTCGGCACCACCGACCTGCACCTGAACTTCTGGATCTCGCTCGCGCTCGGCATGGGCATCGCGCTGCTGATGGGCGCCTTCCTCGGCATGGCGACCCTGCGCCTCGGCGGCCACTATCTCGCGATGGTGACGATCAGCTTCCAGCAGATCGTCACGCTGATCATGGTGAACTGGATCCCGGTGACGCACGGGCCGGATGGCGTCAGCCGCATCCTCAGGCCGGCGCTGTTCGAGTCGCAGCGCGCCTTCCTCGGCCTCTGCGTGGTGATGATGGCGCTGGTCGGCTACGCGGTCTGGCGCTTGCCGCAGACCCGCCTCGGCCGCGCGATGCGTGCGGTGCGCGACAACGAACTGGCGGCCGGCGTCGCCGGCATCAACGTCTACCGCGTGAAGGTCGCGGCGTTCGCGTTGTGCGCGGTGCTCGGCGGCATCGGCGGCGGCCTGTTCGCCGGCGGCTTCGCCTACGTCAGCCCGGATCAGTTCAGCTTCGCCGAAGCGATCGTCTTCATGACGATGGGCCTGCTCGGCGGCGTCGCCTCGCCGATCGGCGCGGTCATCGGCACCGCGCTGCTGATCGTGCTGCCGGAGAGCCTGCGCTTCATGAAGAGCGTGCCGGGCTTGTACCTGGCGATCTACGGCCTCGCGATCATCCTGATCATCCGCTACATGCCCGACGGCATCTGGGGCTTCGTGCAGCAGCGCCTGCGGCGCTGGCGCGGGGCGCCGCCGGCGGGCGCGCCGGCGATCGAACTGATGCTCGCGCCGGCCGAAGGGGCGACGGGCATCGCGCTCGATGTGAGCGGCCTGGCAAAACACTTCGGCGGGCTGAAGGCGGTCGACGACGTGTCGTTCGCGGTGCGCCGCGGCGGCGTGCATGCACTGATCGGCCCGAACGGTTCGGGCAAGACCACGACCTTGAACGTGCTGTCGGGCCTCTATGCCGCGACGGCCGGCCGCATCGTGCTCGGCGGCCAGGAACTGACGAGCCTGCCGCCGCATGCGCGCACTGCCGCCGGCCTCGGCCGCACCTTCCAGAACATCCGCCTGTTCCGCTCGATGACGGCGCTGGAGAACGTCGTCATCGGCGCCGAGCGGCCGGGCAACCCGATCGAGGCGGGCCACGCGGCGCTGGTCGAGCGGGCGCGCGCCGCGCTTGCCTTCGTCGGCCTCGCGGGGCGGGAGCAGGAACTGGTGAGCAGCTTCTCCTACGGCCATCAGCGCCTGATCGAGATCGCGCGCACCCTGGCCGGCAATCCGAGCCTGCTGCTGCTCGACGAGCCCGCGGCCGGCCTCAATTCGAGCGAGAAGCTCGCGCTGCGCGACCTGTTGAAGCGCATCGCCGCGAAGGGCCTGACCATCCTGATCATCGACCACGACATGACCCTGGTGACCGAGGTCGCCGAGCACATCACGGTGCTGAACTTCGGCCGGCGCATTGCCGACGGCATCGCCGCCGAGGTGCTGCGCCAGCCGGACGTGATCACCGCCTATCTCGGAACGGAACCCGATGCCCCTGCTCGCGCTTGAAGGCCTGGCCGTGCGCTACGGCGAGATCGAGGCGGTGCACGGCCTGTCGCTGACAGTCGAAGCCGGCGAGGTGGTGACCTTGCTGGGTGCCAACGGCGCCGGCAAGTCGACCACTCTTCGCACGATCTCGGGCCTGCTGAAGCCGGTGGGCGGCGACGTGCTGTTCGACGGCCGGTCGATCGCGGGGCAGGGGCCGGAAGCGATCGTCCGGCTCGGCATCGCACACGTGCCGGAAGGCCGGCGCGTCTTCGCCGGCCTCTCGGTGCGCGAGAACATCATGCTCGGCGCCTCGAACCGCGGCCGCCTCGAGAAGGCCAGGCTGCGGCGCGAAGCCGACGAGATGTTCGAGCTCTTCCCCGACCTGCGCCCGTTCGCCGATGCGCTGGGCTGGACCTTGTCCGGCGGGCAGCAGCAGATGGTGGCGGTGGCGCGCGGGCTGATGGCCCAGCCGCGCCTGCTGCTGCTGGACGAGCCTTCGCTCGGCCTCGCACCGGTCATCGTGCAGAAGGTGTTCGGGATCATCGGCGAGATCCGGCGGCGCGGCACGACGGTGCTGCTGGTCGAGCAGAACGCGCGCATGGCCTTGTCGGTCGCGGACCGGGGCTACGTGCTCGAGACCGGGCGGCTCGCGCTGTCGGGCAAGCCGGAGGAACTGTGGTCGAACGACGAGGTGCGCGCCGCGTACCTGGGCGGGCGCATCGCCAAGCCGGCCTGAACGACCTCAGCTACATTCGTCTGTCGACAAGAATGCTTCGATACATCGAATAGCCCAGAGGCACACATGCACGACGGTCGCCCTGGCGGGCAAGGTGCCGTATCTGTCCGCACGAAGCTTCGTTGCGGGCCGTCCGTCGGCTTGCGGTTTTTCCTGTCGCTCGGCGCCTTCGCATTCATCTTGCCGGGCTGCGGTGGCGGCGATGACGGCGGCAGGCCGCCACTGGGCGCAGAGCCGCCGCCAGGGGCCGTCTGCAGCGGGGCGAATTCATCAGCGGCGCGCCAGGCGGTGTATGTGGCCGCACGAGGTGTCGACGGCAGCGGTTGCGGCACGACCACCGCCAGCGCCTGCAAGACGCTGCAGCAGGGCATCGACAACTGCTCGGCGCCCGGCTGCGCGGTGTTCGTGCGCCATGGCCTGTATCCGAGCGCTGCGACGATCAAGCTCAGGGAGGGGGTCAGCGTCTACGGCGGCTGCCGCTTCGACGGCGAACCCGACGGCAAGTACCGCACCATCGTCGACGCGAAACCGGCCGCCGGCACGCCGGCGGTGAGCGCGGACGGCGTGAACAGCCCGACCGCCTTCGACAGCATCGTCGTCATGGGCAAGAACGAGACCGCGGACGGGGCCGCAAGCATCGTCATGGCGGTGAGCAACAGCAAGGGGCTCGCGTTGAAGCGCTCGGTGTTCGTCGCGGGCCGCGGCGGCGATGGCGGTCGCGGCGCGACGCCCGCGGTGGCGGCAAGCGGCCAGACCGGAAGCTCCGCCGATATCGGCGCGGGCTTTGTTCCGGGCGGCCAGGGGCCGGGCGGGCCGTCGTGCGACGCAGGCGGCGCGGGCGCCGGCGGCGATGGTTCGGCCTGGCAGCAGAATGTCGTGACATCCTGCGGCGGCTTCTCCTGTGACTGCAACGCCTCGGGCGGGCGCATCGGCAGCGACGGCGGCCGCTCCGGACCGGTCCTCGGCGGCGGCGGCGGCGGCCCGGGCACGCAGGGCAGCGCGTGTTGGGAGGGCGTGATTCGCCAGGGCCTGGGAGGGCAAGGGGGCGGGGGCGGTCCGGGCTCGTGGGGCGCGTGTTCAGCGCAAAGCGGGGTCGCTTCGGCAGATGTCTGGGGAAGCTTTGCGGCGACGAGCTGGCTGCCGGGCGCCGGCGGCACGGGCGGCATCGGCGCCGTCGGCAGCGGCGGCGGCGGCGGCGGTCCGGGCGGAATGTGCTCGCTTCGCAAAGCTGTGTTCAGCTGGGTTCCTTCCTGGGGTCTGCCGGGGGGTGGCGGCGGCGCTGGCGGGTGTGCCGGCGCCGGCGGAATCGGCGGACAACAAGGCGGCGCGTCGATCGCCCTGGTCCTCGCCGCCTCGTCATTGGTCCTCGAAGCCGAATCCCTGGCCATCGTTGGAGGCGAGGGCGGCCAAGGCGGCCACGGTGGAACGGGCGGCATCGGCGGGCCAGGCGGAGGGGGAGGGCCGGGTGGGTATTCCAACCTGAACTGCACGTACTATGACTCCAATATCGGTATCGGCTGGGGCGGACCGGGCGGGCCCGGAGGCCCTGGCGGCCAGGGCGGCGCGGGCGGCGGCGGCGCCGGCGGCAACGGCGGGCCATCGGTCGGCATTGCCCTTGTCGGCGGCTCGCCGGCTCCGGATGCAAGCCTGGTCTATCCCGGTTTCGCCGCGGACGGCGCCGATGGCGGCACGGGCGGCCAGGGCGGCGCCAACAATTGCACCGGTGTCACCGGCCAGCATGGCGTGTCCGGCGGCATTGCCGTGGTGTTCGACACCGCGCATCCGCCGCGCAACTGATGGCCGCGGGGCCGGGCCCTACCAATTCGGATCGAGGTTGTTGGAATTGCAGGCCGCAGTCGCCGGCGCCTTGTTCTCGTAGGTCGCGTCTTTGTCGTACCACCCATAAACGCCGTCATTGCCCGACAGCGGATTGCGTCCTTTCCAATGCGGATTCGGTGTGGGCCTCGGCTTGCCGGCCCCGCAAGCCCCGCTGAAGTTGTCTGCGCAAGTGGCATTCAGAGTCGCCGGGATCCGACTGAATTTGCCGTAGGCAGCCCCCACGCAAGTGGAACTCTTCGAGCCGACCCGCCCGGCGAACCGCAGATAGTCGTGCGACAGCTTCAGGTACACGGCGTTGCTCTTGTTCGCGCCATCCCCGAAATCGAAGAACGCATCCACGAAGATCGCCCCGTTCAGCGCCGCGTCCGAGTCGAAGATCACCCCTTGCAACATGGCGCCGCTGAAGTCCGGCGCTGCACCTTGTTCGACCTGGAACGGGACGCTGCTGAAACTCGAGCCGACCAGAATGGCCGACGAGAAGTTCGTGCCGTTGACATGCGTCTTGCCAGTGAAGTCGACTCCGGCGAGGTAGGCCCCGGCGAAGCTGGCATTCGTCAAGTCCGCACCGGTCGCGACCGAGCAGCCGCAGGTCAGGCCGCCGCCGCAGGTCGTCGTGCACGGGAAGGTCGGCGTGGCGCCCAGGTTGCTCGTATAGAAGCTCGCGTGTTCGAACTTCGCCGAGGCCAGCTTGGCCCCGGTCAGATCGACGTTCGGCAGGTAGGCGTTGTTGAAGTTGGCCGCGTCCTGAATCGGCGGGGTCGCCGCCGTGTTGGCGGTCAGGAACGCGCCTGCGAATTTCGAGCCGCTCAGGTTGGCGCTCGAGAAGTTCGCGCCATAGAGCTGCGCGCCGCTGAAGTCGACGTTCTGCGCGCTGGCGCTGTTGAATTTCGCCGCCGAGAGCCGCGCCGTGACGGATGGGCCGTTGAGGCTTGTCGTGCTGTTCAGCCCCGTGGCGTTGTCGAGCGTCGCGCCCTGGAAACTCGCGCGCTCCAGGATGGCGCCCGTCCATGTCGAACCGGTGAGGTTCAGTCCGTCGAAGACCACGCCCGAGTAGTTGCCGCCGGAGAAGTCGTGCCCCGGCCCACCCTGCACGCTCTGCAGTTGCGGGGCGCAGGCGGTGATGATGGCCGTGGTCATGTCGAGCTGGTTCCACTGCGAGACGAACTCGCAATTCATCGTGGCCCCCACGAACTTCGCCCGGCAGTTCTGGCCGCTGGCGTTCAGCAGGCTGTCGCCGAAGACCGCATTGCCTTTGTTCAGCACCGTGTTCGAGAAATCCACGCAGGCCATTGATGCGTAGGTGAAGTACGTCACGCCGTTGAATGTCGCATTGACGAATCTCGCGTGGTCCAGGGTCGCGAAGCTGAAGTCGGTGGGCAATACCGAATTGCCGCTGTCGACGAAGGTGGCCTGCGTGAAGTCGGCACCGACCAGGCTCGCCCTGGTGAAGGAGACGCCTGTCAGCTTGGCATTGACGAACTTCGCCTGGCTCAGCGTCCGGCCGTTGAAGTTGCACAGCACCAGCGTCTGACCGCTGTAGTCGTTGTTGGCCACCGTCGGGCAGGACGCGGCGAGCGCGCCGACCGCACCGGCGGCGCTTTCGACCCCGTGCGGCAGCAGCAGTGCGGCAGCCATTAGCAGCGGGGCGGGCTTCATGTGCAGCCCTGGCCGAGGTCGCACGGCGTCCACAAGCTGACCGAGGGCTCGGTCAGATCGGCGCTGGAGCCGTTCGGCAGGGTCAGCACCTCGTAGTTCAGCGTGTAGACGTTGCGCCAGAAGTCCACCACCAGCCGTGCCGCGTTGATCGCTGTCGTCGTCGCGATCGGCTGGCTGTTGCTCTGCTGCGGGTGATAGATGTCGAGCTGGTAGACGAAGGTATCGGGCCGGTATGACAGCACGTAGATGTAGCCGGTGTATTCGACCGCCATGTCCAGGTAGGTCCAGCGCTGGTCCGTCGCCGTCAGCGGCAGGAAGTAGGGCGAGCTGCCGGCGCCGCTGAGCTTGGTGAAGTGCTGCACCGGATTGCCGCCGATGTCCAGGGCCTGGATGCGGTTGTTGCCGGCTTCGAGGATCAGGATCACGCCATCGGCGGAGATCGCGGCCGCTGCCGGTGTGTCCAGCAAGCCCGGGCGTTTTCCCGGCCCCGACTTGAGTTGAGCGACCAGTTGTGTCCTCGCGTCGGCATCGCTCATGCCGGCCGTCGGCAGCTTGTGCGTCTCGATCATGCTGGCGGCCTGGTTGATGCTGACGACATGGCCGGCCGGATGCAGCAGCAGCTTGTCGGACGAGAGGTTCAGCACGCCGAAGGCGAGCCCCGGGTTGGCGCTGCCGGTCGCCCCGGCGAATTGCGGCGCCGGCTCGAGCGTCACCTGGCGCAGGATCGGCGCGGTCGGATCCCCGGTGTCGAGGTAGTAGTTCGCCGTGCCGTGGGTCAGCAGGTTGTAGGCAAGCTTCACGCCGGGGTTGGCGATGCCGCAGGAGCCGTTGGCATAGCCCAGTTGGGCGTTGGCGCCGCCCTGGCTCAGGTCGGTGTTCAGGTTGGCCATCTGATCGAGCTGGCCGGTGCCATTGCCGACGCAGCTCGGTGCCTTGCCCGGGTTGGCATTCTGCGATTGCCACGAGTAGCCCAGATAGCCTCGCGCGCTGCCGGTGCCCTGGCGGACGCTGATGCCGTAGTAGCTGCAGATCGTCCCCGCCGCACCGCAGACGGTGTTGCCGGCGTTGACCGTCGGCGCCGGGCCGCTCGCCCAGACGTGGTTCTGGTTCGCGTCGAGCGTGGTCTTCTGCTTGTGCCGGTAGACCGTGTTCGAGCCGATCGGAAATGCCTGTTCGACGATCTCGAACGAGATCGGGGCGCTGATCGTCGAATCGTCGTTGCCGATCCGTCCTGTGGTGCCACGGCCCAGCAGCACGTCCGGCTGGCCGGAGACCATCGCCTGCTGGACGAAGGCCACCGAGACGTTGACCATGCCGCCCAGCGGCACGCCCTTGAAGACGACCGGCGGCAAGGTCGCAGGCACGGCGCTCGGCAGTGCGAAGGTCTGCACGTAGGGCGTGCCGTCGTCGAACATCGCGGTGACGGTGTAGCTGTTCGCGGCCTTCGGGAAGGTGTCGTCGCCGGGGTCGGGCGGGTCCGCGTTCGGGTTGCCCGAATCCTTCAGGATCGTGACCGAGAGGTCGTGCGTGAACACGAGATCGTCGACGTAGGTCCAGGGCGTCAGCGCGAGGTCCGCCGTGGTCTCGCCGAGGGAAATCACGCCGGCAGCGATCGAGATCGCCTGCATGATCTGCCCGGCGACCGGGATGGCGTCCTCGGCGGCGCCCTCAGCCTCGGCGGGGATGACGAAGGCGACCAGCTTGGCCATCGCGGAGTTGGCACCGATGTTGACCGCCTTCGTGATCAGCACCTTCGCGAGCACCAGCGCCTGGCTGGCCCAGAAGCGCGGCATCAGCAGCTGGCCGACCAGCGACTTGTCGCCGTTCGGGTTGAGTGCGGAGTTGACGGCGGTGATCAGCTCCAGCGTGAGCGCCTGGATCACCGGCGACACGAAGCCCTTGATCGCCGCCGGGATCAGCGCGGCGGCGCCGAAGGCGCACATGAAGGCGGTCAATCCATAGTTGATCATGCCGGTCAGGATCGCGCCCGGCAGGACGGTGTCGGCATACGCGTTGCCGCCCTGGAACGACAAGCCGCTGGAGAGCACGCGCGCCGTGGAGGCCGACTTGGGCAAGGTGAAACCCGGTTGCGCATAGCTCGGCGCGATCGGAATCGCGAACACGGTGAACGCTCCGCCGATGGTCGAGCACCACATCTCGGTCGCGGTGTCGAGCGTCTTGTCGTGCAGCGGCGTGATCGTGCCGGCCACGTACTCCGGGACGTCCGCCAGGTTCAGCAGCTTGTCGTTGGCGTCATAGAACTGCAGCCAGATGCCGCGGTACTCCAGGAACCAGTTGACGAGCGTCAGCGAGACCTTCTGCGTCGCACCGCTCGGCACGGCGCTGGCCGAGATGCGGTAGCCGTTCTGCGGGTTCTGCTGGGTCAGCGTCATCGTCGCGCCGGCATCGCCCGCGCCCGCACCGAAGCCGAAAGCGGCGCCGACGCTCTGGTCGATGCGTGTCAGGCCGTCGTGGCGCGCCCACATGCTGCCGGTCATCGTCGCGTCCGGCTGGTCGCCCGGGACCTTGCCGGTGACGTCGGTGCCCAGCGTCTCATCGTCCTTCACGCGCGGGATCGACAGGTTCATTGCGGCGCGGGCCAGCGGGCGCAGCAGCAGGTTCATGTCGGGCTGGTACTGGATGCGGCCGGCGTGAGTGCCCTTGGTGTTCTTCAGCGGCTTGCCGCCGTCGTCGAGCACCGGCTGCAGCGTGCCCCAGCCGGTCCGGTTCGGCACGTTCGGGGTGATCGGCGGTTCCGCGGTCGCGAAGCGTGCCGTCATCAGGCGCGTGCCCAGCTCGCTGACGTTCTGGTCCTGGTCGACGTAGTTGGAGTGCACAGTGTGGGCCGCGCCCGGCTCGATGCTGAGCAGGTCCGGATGAAAGCCGACCATCGTCGCCGCGTGGCTGATCGTGTCCATCAGCACGCGCTCGTCGCGCAGGTCCTGCTCGGTGGTCGCGGCCGCGACACCGTAGAAGCGCCGCTTGTTCGATTGCGGCAGCGGCCCCTGCGGGTTGAGCTGGCGGGCGCGCGCATAGGCCCGCGAGGCGCCTTGCGTGGGAATGTGCAACTGCATCGACGTCATCGACCAGGTGCCCGCCGCGAGGTCGTGATCGGTGCTGACGTACGTCAAGGTCACCGAATCGGTGTCGAACAGGCGGTTCTCGACGTGGTGCGTGATGTAGCGGTCCTCCACTTCGGCGAGGAAGGCGTTGCTGCGCCGGGCCTTGCGCAGCACTTGCGGCTTCTGCGCCACCGGCACGAGCGGGTCGCTGCGGCCGCCGCCCGTCAGGTAGTAGGTGCGGCCGGCAGTGTCGAGATGGGCGAGGTTGAAGAACAGTGTCACCCGTTCCTTGCCGGCGGGCGGTGACGGGCTGTCGTCGTCATCGTCGTCGGCCCAGCAGGCGCCCAGCGCCGCCGGCATCGCGAGCACTGCGCCGCTGCCGGCGGCGCGTTTGATGAAATCGCGCCGGGTCACCGGGACGCTCGCCCTCGCGCGGCGCGGGACACGATCACGTTGGCGCCGAAGAGCACGCCGGGCGGGGCAGGGCTGGATGGTCATCGTTGGCTCCTGGCTGTCTTTTTCCGCTGCCGATACGGCGATCCGCGCAGAGGCGATCGTTCACGCGGGAACTGTGCGGACACCATGGGGAGACCGGCCGCTGACGAGGCGGCGCAATACCGAGGCGGCCGGCATCGTAGCGCTGCGTCACGATTCGAATATGTGAACCGGGCGATGCGCGTTCGGCATGTCGAGGCGGCCGTGCACTGGCCGCTCGGTCGGTGCTGGGCTCGGCCTACTCGGCCGTGCGCGCTGCGGCCTTCGGCCTGGCCGGTGCCGAGGTCGGCAGCGAGCGCACCATCGCGCGCAGATAGGTCGTCAACTCCGAGTCGTCATCCCGGCGGCGATTCATGATGATCGGCGTCGTGACGCGCTCGTCGCTCAGCGGCAGGTAGAGCACGCCGGCGCGGTCGAGCGCCTGCACCGACTGCGGCACCAGCGTGTAGCCGATGCCGGCGACGACGAGGCCGATCGCGGTCTGCACCTCGTTGGTTTCCAGCGCGATCGTGGGCTTGAGGCCGCGCGAATGGAACATCTCCAGCACCTGGTCGGCATAACTCGGCCTCGGCTTGGCGGGATACAGCAGCAAGGGCTCGGACACCAGCTTGGCCAGGCTGAGGCTCTTGTGCCGCGCCAGCCGGTGGTTCACCGGCAGCGCCGCGACCACCGGCTCTTCGCGCACCAGCTCGCCGATGATCTGGTCGTCGTCGACCTGCAGCCGGCCGAAGCCGACATCGATGCGGCCGGCCTTCAGCGCTTCCAGCTGCTGCACCGTCGTCATCTCGAACAGGCTCAGCTCGACCGCCGGCTGCGCCTCGCGGAAGCGCCGGATCACCTCCGGCAGCGCGCCGTACAGCGTCGACGGCACGAAGCCCAGGCCGAACCAGGTGCGGCCGCCGCCGGCGATCCGCGCCGTGGCCGCCTGCACTTCCGCCATGCGATCGAGCAGCTGCTGCGCCTGGACCTGGAAGAAGCGCCCGGCAGGCGTCAGGCGCAAGGGACGCGAGCTGCGGTCGATCAGCTCGGCACCGAGCTCGTCTTCCAGCGAGCGGATCTGCCGGCTCAGCGGCGGCTGCGCGATGTGCAGCTGCTCGGCCGCACGGCTGAAGCTCAGCTCGCGCGCGACCGCGGCGAAGTAGCGCAAATGGCGGAGTTCGAGGTTCATG
>Ga0105237_10008873_pt1 | contig 10837 bp, 7 predicted proteins | sample KBSC24metaG_FD_81520 | JGI IMG/M metagenome (GOLD analysis project Ga0105237, IMG submission 81520) | Corn rhizosphere microbial communities from Kellogg Biological Station, Michigan, USA - KBS C2-4 metaG | ecosystem: Host-associated > Plants > Roots > Rhizosphere > Soil | place: Michigan, USA... | reverse complement strand
TCGAAGCGCTCGCCGCCGGTGACGAGCACCCGGCCGTCTGGAAGCAGGCTCGCGGCGCAGAGTGCGAGCGCGACCGGGGCGGGGCTGGCGAGGCGCCACTGGCCGGCGACGCCGAGGGCCGACGTCGCACTCGGGTCGTAGACCTCGAAGTCGCCGGGGAGAGCCCCGCAGCCGGTGAAGACGCGGCCGTCCGGCAGCACGAGCGCGCGCATCTGATTGTCGTTGATCACCATCGGTCCGGTGGTCGTCCACGTCGAGGTCGCGGGGTCGTAGATCTCCGCGGACCCGTTCGGCGCCGCTCCGGTTTCGTTGTCGGCGTCGAGCGTGTCGTTGCGGAAGTTCGTGGAGGAACCGCCGGCGACGAGCACCTTCCCGCCGGCCAATGTCGCGACGGCCGGATAGTCGTGCGGCGAATTCATCGCGGGTCCGGCGCTCCAGGTGCCGGCTGCCGGCGAGTAGATCTCGGTGCTGGTCGCGACGGTGGTCGGGGCGCCGTCAGTGTTCTGGCCGCCGGCGACGAGCACCGAACCGTTCGGAAGGAGTGCGGCGACGTGGCCGTACCGCGCGACGGCCATCGACCCGGTCGCCTGCCAGGCGCCGGTCGCGGGGTCGAACAGCTCGGCGGTGTTGCCGCCGCCGAGGCCGCCGGCGACGAGCACTTTGCCCGAGGGCAGCCGGGTCGCAGTCGGGTTCATCCGACCTTGGTGCATCGAACCGGTGACGGTGGAGCTCCCGGCCCAGCCGGGACCAGCGCCCGCGACGACCGCGAGCGAACCGACGATGGTGACCAACCGAATGCCGCGCCGACGAGTCATCGTTGCCCCTGAGACGTTGACACCTAACGGACGCCATCAACCTCGCACTTGCCCGCAAGCCGCCGCAAGGTACGTACGGTGCCTCGATTCAGACAAATCGGGCGAGGAATTGCCGTACGACCGTGAGGTAGCGCTCGTTCTCCTCGACGAACATCATGTGCGCCGACTCCTCGAAGATGACCAATTCGGCGGCCGGCAGCAGCTTCGCCATCTCCTCGCCCGCCCCGACCGGGCAAGCGCGGTCGTAGCGCCCGGCGAGCACCAGCGTCGGATGGGCAACCTCGGCGAGCCGGTCGACGAGATCGATGCCGCCGTAGTCCTGCGTGGCGAAGTGACGCAGCACGTCCGGCGAGAAGCGGCCGCCTGGGACGTTGCGCACGTAGTCGTCGATGAGCGGTCCCGTCGGGTCACGGAAGTGGAACGGCATCTGGTCGCCGAGGATCCGAGCGGCTTCGTCCTCGGTCTGCACCGTTGCCTCGGCCGCCCAGGAGTCGGCGACTTGCTTGCGCAGGCTTACGGGCTCGAACCGCTCCAGTTCGTCGGCGACGTTGTCGAACCAACGCGCCGACGCGATGCCGGCGGAGACGATCGTGCCCTTCGGCTCGCCCGGGTGGTCGACGGCGTGCTGGAGCACGACGAATGCGCCGTACGAGTGGCCGAGGGTCGCGTAGTTGTCGCTGACATGAAGCGCGTTGGCGAGCGCGGTGACGTCGTGCGCCATCTGCTCGATCGTCCAGGTGCTCGGGTCGGTCTTCGGCGACTGGCCTTGGGATCGCTCGTCTACGAGGACGAGCCGGTAGCGCCCGTCGTCCGTGAGCGGGTCGAGGTAACCGCCGAACATGTGATGGTCGAGGCCAGGACCGCCGTGGAAGACGAGCAGCGGGAACGCGTCCGATTGGCCGCGCTCCTCGACGTAGAGCGCGGTGTCACCGATATCGACGAGCCGACCCATTCGACGACCTCTCTTTCGTCCGTTACGACATTGTGGTCTGGTGAGCGACGAGGAGTTTCGCCAGTGGCTGGCCGAGGCTCAGCCGATCGATGAGCGCTTCCTGTTCGACACGCCGGAACAGGCCGCGCTGGCCGGCTGGGCCCACACGCCGTCGGCGCACGCGCGCGTTGCCGACGTGCAGCGCCGTAGCGACGACGAGGTGCTGGTCATCGTCCAGCTCGACGGAACGCCTGGCTTTCACGACCGCGACGCGTGCGTCTGCGTCCGGCACGAGAACGGGAAGTGGCAGTGCACCGGCTCGACCGGCATCTAACGGAGGCCGAAGGCGGCGGCCATGTCGGCGGCGTCGGCTGCCGCGCCGAGCGGCGCCAGGCCGAGCAACGTCTCCGTCGTGCGCAACAGCGAGTAGTGCGTGAACTGCGCGGCCGAGAACGTGCCGCGCGGGACACCAGGCGAGATCACGACGGTGGCGACGTGTTGGTCGTCGCCGATGCCCTCGTCCCACGTCACGAACACCGCGACGTCGCCCCGCTGGTACGACGGCGAGCGGATGATCGGGTCGAGCGTCGAGCCGAGCCAGTTGTCGGCGACCCGAGTCGAGCAGTCATGGCCGTCGTCGCAGATGTCCGGCTCGACGAAGGTGAACGCCGGCAAGCCAGTGGTGAGCGCAGCCGCGAACGCACCCGACGCGCCACCCATCGGGAGATCCCACGTCTTGCAACGGCTGCGAATCGGCGTGAAGTACACGGCCGGGTTGTGCTTGGTCGCGTAGCGCCCTTGCGAGACGCGATTGCACGGCGTCGGCATCGCTTCGGCGTACGTCCGCCACTGCAGCCCGGCCGCGTCGATTTGGCCGAACAGCGACGCGCGGTTCTGCGGGCAACTGCTTGGCGAGCAGTCGCTGGTCACTCCCCCGGTCGAGCCGGACGTCGCGGCCAGGTAGTTCGGCAACGAAGGGTGGGTGATCGCGCTGTAGTCGGTCGCGAGCCCGCAGGCGCGGGCATACGACGACAAACGCGGAGCTTGGCGGGCCGAGTGGAGCAGCTCGTCGTAGGTGCGGTTTTCCATCCAGATCCAGACGACGTGCTTCACCGGCGCCGCGTTCGGCCAGCCGCACGGCCCGGACGGGTGGGCCGGCGCCGATGTCGGGGTACCGACGGTTGCAGTCGGGCTGCCGGGTAGTGCCGCGGACGGCGACGTCGCCGGCGTGCGGCCGGCACTGGAGCAAGAGACAACCAGTGCGGCGGCAGCCAATGTGGCGCCGGCCAGCCGCACACCCCGGCCACGTGACCGCATCGACCAACGCTAACTGCAGCGTGGAGCGAAGTAACGACCGTCCCCGAGACCGGAGCACGCAACGGGGGTTGCTCATACCTTCGAAGGATTAGGTGTGATTTTCCTAGGCACATGGACCCGGGACTGAATTGTATGATTGACGTCTACCAAAGGCGTGAGTGCGGTCTCGGCGTCCCTATGTAAGGACAGGGATTTGGGTCAACATCAGCGCGACACCTCGACGCCCGTCCGGCCGTGGAATCGCCCGAGGAAGCCATTGACGTCGACCTTGTACTTTCGGGGATGGATCGCTGTGCTCGTCCTTCCCGTGGCGCTTCTTTGCCAGGGTCTTTCCGAGATCGTAGGGGGCGCCCTCTTTGGCCTAGTGTGGATCGTCTCTGCTGTACTACTCATTCTTGCGTATATCGCGCACATGCAGCGTCCAATCGAAACGAAGCCAAGACAACGCGAAAATCACCCGGGAAGCGAACGACAGAGCTCTTGATTCTCTTTATCGGACACCGTTCTTCCGTTCATTTCGAGTGAGAGAGACTCTGAGTCTGGCTCGAGCGCGCGTGCGTTCTTCCCTGAGCCGTGAGGCGCGGAGTGACGCCGTGGGCAAGAACGTGTGGGTGTCGCCGGGAGTAGCGCGGGATAAAGCGCCCGCGGCCACGAGAGCTTTGGCGAAGGCGTTGTTGGTCGACCCCGCCGAGCCTGCGACTGCGGCTGCGATGCCGATCCGGCTCTGGGCCGCTGGGTTGCTGCCGCAGGATCCCGTGTTCCCGGGTAATGAATCGGGAGACCACGCAGCGATCGCCGTGGTCGAGCGGCAACATGCTCCGCTGATCGCTTTCAACGAGATGGATTTTCGGTCCCGAGACGCGGACGCCGAGACACTCGCCTCAGCGATAACATCGGTTGAAAGGGTTTTCGCGACGGCACTGGCGCTTCAGCGACCGTTCAATTATGGATTTCTCGTCGTCACATCCCATCGATTCGGGTATCTGTCGCTCGACGAGCCGCGCGGTCAATGGATCGCGGTGCGCCCGCTCGCAGACATCATCGCGGTTACTGTTCGCCGGCGTTTGACTGGAGTGCGGCTTTCGATAGTGACGTCATCCGAAACGGTCGAAAGCTGGAAGCTCGCCTCGACGAGCGACGCATACCGTATCGCGCTGCGATTGCGCTTCGTCCAGAAGATGTACGGCAGCAGCCGCGAGACCACTCGAGAAGCCCTCCGCCGTGACGTGGAGCTCGCCGTCATCGAGGGCGTCATGTCGGCCGAGGACGGGGACCGCGCGCTTCGAGCGCTCGAAACCGACGATTGAGGAAGCCGCAAAGTAGCCCGGATGGGGTTGGCAGCCGGCCGTAGTGGAGCATTACTCCGTCATGTCGAATAGCCCTGCACGCGTATGGCCAGGAACGGCTTACCCGCTCGGGGCGACATACGACGGCAGCGGCACCAACTTCGCGCTGTTCAGCGAGGTCGCCGAAAAGGTCGAACTGTGCCTGTTCGACGACGAGGGCAACGAGACCCGCGTCCCGCTGCCGGAACGCGACGCGTTCGTCTGGCACGGCTACTTGCCCAACGTCAGCGCGGGCCAGCGCTACGGCTTTCGCGTGCACGGACCGTACGACCCGAAGCAAGGCCACCGCTGCAATCCGGCGAAGCTGCTGCTCGATCCGTACGCCAAGTCCATCGAGGGCGAGGTCGACTGGGACGAAGCATGCTTCAGCTACCGGTTCGACGACATCGACGCGTTCAACGACGCCGACTCCGCCCCGCACCTGCCGAAGTCCGTCGTCATCAGCCCATTTTTCGACTGGGACAACGACCGGCATCCGCGCCGGCCATACAACGAGACCGTCATCTACGAGGCGCACGTCAAGGGCCTGACGAAGCTCCACCCGGAGATCCCCGAGGAGATCCGCGGCACCTACGCCGCGCTCGCCCACCCGGTCATGCTCGAGCACTACGCCCGCATCGGCGTGACGGCCATCGAGCTCATGCCAGTGCACCAGTTCGTGCACGACAGCCACCTGATCGAGCAGGGCAAGCGCAACTACTGGGGCTACAACACCATCGGCTACTTCGCGCCGCACAACGCCTACGCCGCTTCCGGTCAGCGCGGACAGCAGGTGCAGGAGTTCAAGGCGATGGTCAAGGCGCTGCACGAAGCCGGCCTCGAAGTCATCCTCGACGTCGTCTACAACCACACCGCCGAGGGCAACCACCTCGGCCCGACCATGTCCTTCCGCGGCATCGACAACGCGTCGTACTACCGGCTCGTCGAGGGCGATCCCGAGCACTATTACGACACGACCGGCACCGGCAACACCTTGCTCATGCGGCACCCGCATGTGTTGCAACTCATCATGGACTCGTTGCGCTACTGGGTGCTCGACATGCACGTCGACGGCTTCCGGTTCGACCTCGCCTCGACCCTCGCGCGGCAGTTCCACGAAGTCGACCGGCTGTCGGCGTTCTTCGACCTCGTCCAGCAAGATCCCGTTGTCTCGCAAGTGAAACTCATCGCCGAGCCATGGGACGTCGGCGAAGGCGGTTACAACGTCGGCGGCTTCCCGCCGCTATGGACCGAATGGAACGGCAAGTATCGCGACACGGTGCGCGACTTCTGGCGCGGCGAGCACGCGCTGCTGGCCGAGTTCGCCTACCGGCTGACCGGCTCCTCCGACCTGTACGAAGACGACGGCCGGCGGCCGTTCGCGTCGATCAACTTCGTCACCGCGCACGACGGCTTCACCCTGCACGATCTGGTCAGCTACAACGAGAAACACAACGAGGCCAACGGCGAAGACAACAACGACGGCGAGAGCCACAACCGGTCGTGGAACTGCGGCGCCGAAGGACCGACCGACGACATCGAGATCATCGCGCTGCGTGAGCAGCAGAAGCGCAACTTCCTCACGACGCTGTTCCTGTCGCAAGGCGTGCCGACGGTCTTGCACGGCGACGCGCTCGGGCGCACCCAACAGGGCAACAACAACGTCTACGCACAGGACAACGAGCTGTCGTGGGTCGACTGGGAACGCGCCCGCGAATTCGACTTCCTCACCGCCTTCGTCGGCAAGATGGCCTCGTTACGGCGCGAGCACCCGGTGTTCCGCCGTAGACGCTTCTTCAAAGGGCGGCCGGTGCACGGCTCGACCCTCGAAGACATCGGGTGGTTCCGCCCGGACGGCGACCAGATGAATGACGACGACTGGGAGTCCGGGTTCGCCAAATCGGTCACGGTGTTTCTCAACGGCGCCGGCATTCGCGAGCCGGACAGCCGCGGCGAGTTGATGACCGACAGCTCGTTCTTCCTGTTGTTCAACGCGCACGACGAGAGCATCGAGTTCCTCGTGCCGGAGATCGGCGCCGCCACCAGCTGGCATGTCATCGTTGACACGCACGCGCCGATGCTCGACGACGCCGATCCGCGAACGGTGAAGTCCGGCAACACGATCCCCGTTGAGGCCCGGTCGATCCTGGTGCTCCGCCAGGCCTTCTGAGATGAGCATTGGTCGGGTGCCGACCGGCACTTACCGGTTGCAACTGCGGCGCGAGTTCGGCTTTCGCGACGCGGCCGCCATCGCGCCCTACCTCGCCGACCTCGGTGTGTCGCACGTCTACTGTTCGCCGATCTTGCAGGCGACGCCGGGGTCGGCGCACGGCTACGACGTCGTCGACCACCGCCGGTTGAGCGACGATCTCGGCGGCGACGAAGGCTGGCGCAAGCTCGTCGACGCCTGCCGGTCGCACGGCCTCGGCATCGTCGTCGACATCGTGCCGAATCACATGCAGATTCCGCCGCCCGAGCGGCTCGACGATCCGGCGTACGCGGGCTGGTTCGACATCGACCGGTCGCAACACGGCGGCCGGGTGTTCTTGCCGGTGCTGCCAGCCGGCGAAGGCGAAGAGGTGCACGAGCACTACGTGCTCGCCGATTGGCGTCGCGGCAACAGCGAGTTGAACTACCGCCGATTCTTCGACGTCACCTCGCTCATCGGGCTCCGGGTGGAGCGACCCGACGTGTTCGCCGCGACGCACGAGCGCATCGGCGAACTCGTCCGCGCCGGCGACATCAACGGGCTGCGCGTCGACCATCCCGACGGCCTCGCCGATCCGCGCGGCTACCTCGAAGCGCTGGAGAAGCTCTCCGGTGGGGTGTGGACCGTCGTCGAGAAGATCCTCGAAGGGCACGAACAACTTCCGCGCGCGTGGGCGTGCGACGGCACGACCGGATACGACGCCGGCGCAGCGATCACGCGCGTGCTCGTCGACCCCGCCGGCGCCGAGCCGATGACCACCTTCTACGCCGAGTTCACCGGCGTCGACTCCTCCTACGACGACGTCGTCACGGCGAGCAAGCGGCTGGTCGTCGACCAGCTCTTCATCGCGGAGACCAATCGGCTGGCTCGCGGCTACCCGCGGGACGCCGTCGTCGAGATGCTCGTGCACTTCCCGGTCTACCGGACCTACGACGGCGAGCGCGTCGACGCGGCGGCGAGCGCAGCCAAGGGCGCGCGGCCTGACCTCGCGGCTGACATCGACGCCGTCGCCGACGCCCTGACGCAGGACGAGCAGTTCCGCACCCGGTTCGGGCAGACGTCCGGGCCGGTGACCGCGAAGGGCGTCGAGGACACCGCGTTCTATCGCTACGCGCGGCTGCTCGCGCTGAACGAAGTCGGCGGCGATCCCGGCCGCTTCGGCAGCTCGATCGACGAGTTCCACGAGTTCTGTGCGACACTCGCGCGGGACTGGCCGGCGACGATGACCACGCTGTCGACCCACGACACGAAACGGTCCGAAGACGTGCGCGCGCGGCTCGCCGTGCTCGCCGAGATCCCGGCCGAGTGGGCTGCCGCGGTTCGCGGGTGGAGCGCCGGGCAGATCGACGGCGAGGCGGAGTACTGGTTCTGGCAAACCCTCGTGGGCGCCTGGCCGATCACCGTCGATCGACTCGACGAGCACATGCGCAAAGCGGTGCGCGAAGCCAAGCGGCACACCTCGTGGCTCGACCCCGACGACGGATATGAACACCGGCTGTCGGGGTATGTGCGAACGGTGCTCGCCGACGACCGGCTGATGGGCGCGGTCCGCGATTGGATCGACGCCCATCTGACGACGCCGGCGCGGTCGAACACGTTGGCACAGAAGCTGACCCAGCTCACGATGCCCGGCGTGCCGGACGTCTATCAAGGTCAGGAGCTGCCCGACCTTTCCCTTGTCGATCCGGACAACCGCCGGCCGGTCGACTACGACCTTGGACGCCGGTCGCTCGCCCGGCTCGACGACGCGAAGCAAATGGTGACGGCGCGCGCGTTGCGGCTGCGCCGCGACCGCCCGGAAACGTTCGCCGGCAGCTACGAGCCGCTGCCCGCCGACGACCACGTCGTCGCGTTCGTCCGCGGCGGCGACGTCGTCACCGTCGCGACCCGGCTGCCGGTCGGGCTGCGCGACCGCGGCGGCTGGCGCGGCGCGCAGGTCGCGCTGCCGGCCGGAAAGTGGCGCGACATCCTCACCGACCGTCCGGCCGCCGGCGGCCGCCTGGCCGACCTGCTCGACACGCTGCCGGTCGCGCTGCTCGTTCGGGACGACCACCGATGACCGCGCCGCAAGTCTGGGGGCCGCGCGTGTGGGCGCCGAAGGCGGGGAGCGTCGAACTCGACCTCGGCGCGCGACGCGTCCAGATGTCAAAGCACGAAACCGGCTGGTGGGAGTCGGCGGTCGAGCTTGACCACGGTGACGACTACGCGTTCCGGATCGACGGCGGTGAGCCACGTCCCGATCCGCGCGCGCTCTGGTTGCCGCACGGCGTGCACAAATCGAGTCGTAGCTACGACCACCACACGTTCGCGTGGCACGACCGCGATTGGCGTGGCGTCACCCTCGCCGGCAGCGTCATCTACGAGTTGCACATCGGCACGTTCACTCCCGGCGGCACGTTCGACGCCGCCGTTGAGCGGCTCGACCACCTCGTCGACCTCGGCGTCGACATCGTCGAAGTGCTGCCGGTCGCGTCGTACGACGGCCCGCGCGGCTGGGGTTACGACGGCGTCGGGCTTTACGCCGTGCACGAGCCGTACGGCGGGCCGGACGGCTTCAAACGCTTCGTCGACGCCTGTCATCAACGGCAACTCGGTGTCGTGCTCGACGTCGTCTACAACCATGTCGGGCCGGTCGGCAACTACCTCGGCGAGTTCGGCCCCTACTTCAACCGGCACTACTCCACGCCCTGGGGCCCGGCGATCAACTACTCCGGTCGCGGATCGGACGAGGTGCGGCGGTGGGCGATCGACAACGCGTTGATGTGGCTGCGCGACTTTCACGTCGACGGGCTGCGACTCGACGCCGTGCACGCGATCATCGACACCCGCGCGACGCACCTGCTCGAAGAGATGTCCCGCGATGTCGAATCCCTTGCCGCGCAGACGAATCGGCCGCTGTTTCTCATCGCCGAGTCCGACCTCAACGACCCGCGCGTCGTCACTCCGATCGAGGCCGGCGGCTACGGCTTGGCCGCGCAGTGGGCAGACGACCCGCACCACGCGCTGCATGCGCTGCTCACCGGCGAACGGAACGGTTATTACTGCGACTTCGGATCGATCGCGACCTTGGCGAACGCGCAAGAGTCGCCGTACCACCATGCCGGGACGTGGTCGACGTTCCGCGGCCGCAGGCACGGCCGTCCACTCGACCGGGATCGCGTCCCGGCGTCGCGCTTCGTCACCTACCTGCACAACCACGACCAGGTCGGCAATCGCGCCGTCGGCGACCGGTTGTCGTCGTACGTCTCCCCCGGCCGGTTGCGCATCGGGACGGCGCTCACGTTGTGTTCGCCGTACGTGCCGATGCTGTTCATGGGCGAGGAGTGGGGCGCCACGACACCGTGGCAGTTCTTCACGTCGTTCACCGACCCGTCGATCGCGGCCAAGGTGAAGAGCGGCCGGCAACACGAGTTCGGCGCCCATGGCTGGGGCGACGCCGACGTGCCGGATCCGCAAGACGTCGCGACGTTCGAACGATCGATCCTCGACTGGGCCGAAGTCGAGAAGGACGAGCACAGCGACCTGCTCGACTGGCATCGCCGGCTCATCGGGTTGCGCAAGACGCGTCCGGAGCTCACCGACCCGTGGCTGCCGAACGTGCGGACGGCGTACGACGAGGAGCGGCGCTGGCTCGTCGTCAACCGAGGGCATGGCCGGCTCGCGATCGCCGTCAACCTCGCCGGGCAGCCGCAGGACGTCCCGCTGGACGGCGACGTCGACGAGATTCTGCTCGCGTCAGCCGACGTGCGCCGCTCCGGCGATCGGCTCGCGATGCCGTCCGAATCCGTGGCGGTCGTCACCCTCCGGTGACCACCGCCGGACGCTCCGTTATGCTTTCGTGATGTCCGAGGCCCATCTCGGACCCTGCTGGGGACGCGCCGAGTCCTGTCACCCCGGCAGCGCAGCGATCCGTTCGACAGGAGCGGGGGACCCACCGTCCCTCCCCAGGGACCGGGGTGAAGCCGACTCGCGTCGGCCGGGCAACCCTTCGCCCGAACCCGTCAGCTCACCTCGTAGGCGCGTACGAAGGGGAAGTCCAATGCGCGACACGCGCTATCGGGGCCGCCACCGTGCCCCCAGCAACACCGCCCAGATCGTCACCCGCACGACCGTCGGAGCGACCGCGCTGGCCCTGCCGGTCGTCGGCTTGGCCCCGGCGCTGACCGGCACCGCCGACGCCGCGACCGAAAGCCAGTGGGACAACGTCGCCAAGTGCGAATCCGGCGGTAACTGGCACATC
>Ga0105237_10008871_pt1 | contig 10838 bp, 7 predicted proteins | sample KBSC24metaG_FD_81520 | JGI IMG/M metagenome (GOLD analysis project Ga0105237, IMG submission 81520) | Corn rhizosphere microbial communities from Kellogg Biological Station, Michigan, USA - KBS C2-4 metaG | ecosystem: Host-associated > Plants > Roots > Rhizosphere > Soil | place: Michigan, USA... | reverse complement strand
GCGGCTGTACAAAACCGGGGACCTGGGCCGCTATCGCCCGGATGGCTCCATCGAGTTTCTCGGCCGCGAAGACTCCCAGATCAAACTGCAGGGCCACCGCATCGAGCTCGGAGAGATCGAAGCTGTCCTCGCTCAACACCCCGGCGTGCGCCAGGCCACCGTGTGCCTGCGAACCAACACAGCCGGCAACAAACAACTCTGTGCCTTCTTCGTGCCCAGGGCCGACAGCGACGCTGCAAAGCTCAACGGTGCCGGCGCCGGATTGGACAAAATCGTGCTCGCCTCCGACGCGAGCCCGCAGCGGCTGTCCGAGTTGTTTTCCCGCTCGACCGTCCGCGAATTTTCCCAAGAGCTCGTGCATTGCGAGGATCTCGGACGGCTGCTACTCGGACTGTGCACGGCCGAGGTCAACGGCAAGCGGCGTTTCACTTATGCGTCCGCCGGTGGCCTGTACAAGATCCAGACCTTGGTGCAGATCAAGACCGGGCGAGTGGCCGACATTGCCGGCGGGATCTATCGGTACGTGCCCGAGTCCCATCTCCTCGAGAAAATCAGCGATGAGCCGGTGTTGGGCCAGCATCTGCACTGGCCCAGCAATCGCGGCGCCTATGAAAGCGCGGCGTTTTCCATCCTGCTGGTGGTCGATCTGACCGAAGTGGAGCACAAATACGGCCGAGCAGCGCGAGATTTCTGTCTCCTGGAGGCAGGAATGATGACCCAGGCGCTGGAATTCTCGGCAGGCCTGTCGCAGCTGGCCTTGTGTCAAATCGGGACGCTGGACTTCGAGTTGGTTCGCGCGCCGCTGGGGCTCACCGCCAACCATCGACTTCTCTACAGTATGGTGGGCGGATCGATGGCGGCCCCTGCGCGCGATCGTTTGACACTCCAACCGATTGTTCCGGCCGTCAAAGCGGGGGCGCGCAGCACGAAAGACAGCCTGGCGCGCGAGCTGCGTACATTCCTGGAAGAACGTCTGCCGGCCTGGTCTGTCCCGGCATCCATCCTGGCCGTCGACAGCATTCCGCTGAGCGCCAACGGTAAAGTAGATCGCAATCGCTTGCCGGGCGCGACGCTGCGTCCCGCTGTCTTGCCGTCGCGCCTGGATTGCGATCGCTCCTCGCAAGTGCTCCAGATCGTCAAGAGCCTCATTGCCGCGGAGCTCAAACAGGAGGACCTGGAAGATCACACCAACTTGTTTGAGCTGGGTGCCACTTCCCTGAACGTCATTCATCTGCACCATGCGCTGCAGAAGCGGTTCGAGCGCCGGTTCCCCATCGTGGAGCTGTTCCGCCATTCGACCATCGCAGCCCTGACCGAATACGTTGCTTCAGCCGGTACCCCCAGCGATCAACCTTCCGCGGAGCCGCCTGCAGAACCGATGGTCGAGCCGATAGCGCAGCCGCGGCGACCCAAACGGCCGCAGCGCAGGATGACGCCATGACAGCGGCAGCAGACACTCCGCGACCTGCTGCGTGGGCCATTGCCGAAACCGACATCGCCATCATCGGCATGGCCGGTCGCTTCCCCGGTGCGCACACTCACGAGGAGCTTTGGGCTCTGTTGATGCAGGGCAAGGAGAGCATTCAGTTCGAAGCCCGAGCCCAGAACGATGCTGCCCAGCCATCTACCCAAGGCCACATCGTTCACGCCTGCGCGAATGTAGCCGACACAGAGCTCTTCGACGCCCCGTTCTTCGGCTACAGTGCCCGCGAGGCCGATCTCATCGATCCTCAACAGAGGATCTTTCTCGAGTGCAGCTGGGAAGCTTTGGAGAATGCAGGCTACGATCCGCTGGGCCTCTCACAGCGAGTTGGCGTGTTCGGCGGTAGCGGAGTCAACACCTACGCCATGCGACTGTCCGGCGCAGGGAAATCTGAGCTTCAAAGCCTGCAGGTCACCCTGGCAAATGACAAGGACTACCTGGCAACACGCGTCTCTTATAAGTTGAATCTAATCGGGCCGAGTGTTGCCGTTCAGACGGCCTGCTCCTCCTCCCTGGTTGCCGTGCACCTCGCCTGCCAGAGCCTGATTGATCTGGAATGCGACATGGCACTGGCGGGAGGTGTCTCCATCCGAAGTCCCTCCCCCACCGGGTATCGGTACACGCCCGGGAGCATCTTCTCCCCCGACGGGCACTGCCGCGCATTCGACGAACGTGCAAGCGGTACTATTGCCGGAAGCGGCGCTGGTGTTGTAGTTCTCAAGCGATTTGCCCAGGCGATCGCGGACGGTGACCCGATATACGCTGTCATCCGGGGGTCCGCTATCAACAATGACGGGCACGACAAAGCGGGATTTACCGCACCGAGCATCGAAGGCCAGGCGCGCGTGATCCAGGCTGCCCTATTTGCTGCGAATCTGTCGCCGTCTGAAATCGACTACATCGAAGCGCATGGCACGGGGACTCCTTTGGGCGATGCCATTGAGATCGCCGCTTTGAAGCAGGTATTTACGGACCGGGATCCCACCCGGCCTTGCCTGATCGGGGCCGTCAAAACCAACCTGGGACACCTGGATACCGCAGCCGGCGTCGCGGGTCTCATCAAGACCGCGCTCAGCCTCCAGAAGGAGCTCATTCCGGCCACCGTCCATTTTGAACGGCCCAATCCCACTCTCGAGCTGGAAGGATCCGGTTTGAAAATCGTGAGCGAACGGCAGGCCTGGCCGGCCATGGCCGATTCGGTCCGCCACGCCGGTGTCAGCTCATTCGGTATGGGGGGCACCAACGCCCATCTGGTCCTGGCCGAGGCCCATTCATCATTCGTACCCGATCGGGCCATTTCCCCAGCGCCCCAGATTCTGACCCTGTCGGCGCGTACGCCAGCGGCGCTGGATCGGGCAACGGCTCGTCTGTTGAGTCACATCGAGAAGCATCCGCAGCCGCTGGAGGACGTGGCGTACACACTCCAGATCGGCCGGACGGCCTTCCAACATCGACGCGTATTCGTTTGTAGCGATAACAACGATGCAATGTATTCGCTCGCCCAAGCTCGCATCGCAGCCGAACATCCCCTGAGCGACCTATCGGCCTGCGTACCGCTGATTTTCCTGTTTCCGGGTCAGGGAAGCGAATCCAAGCTCATGGGCGCGGAGCTCTATGAGCACAATGGCTGCTTTCGCACCCATTTCCAGAGCGTCGCCGGACTGATCCGCCAGTACGGTGGACCGGACATCCAGACAGCGGTCGTGTCAGAAGCATCGACCGCGAAGAGTGAACCGTGGGGGACTCTCCATGCGCAACTGGCCCTCTTTGCGATTGAGTATGCAACCGGAAAACTACTGATCGAGCTCAATGCCCGGCCCGCAGCACTCATCGGGCACAGCCTGGGGGAGATTACTGCCGCGTGTCTGGCCGGCGTTTTCACCCTGGATGCGGCCGTCCGCTTTGTGTTGGCGCGCGGCCGGCTCATGCACAGTTGCGGCGGGGGCGCGATGTTGGCCGTTGGACTCAGCGAACGAGCGGCTGCCCGCCTCTGCGAGCACAGCATCAGCGTCGCGGCGGTCAATGGCCCGGAAGTCACCGTACTGTGTGGGACGAGCGCGGACATCGAGCGCCTCTACACTCAATGCAAGCAGCAACAGGTGCTGTGCACGTACGTAAATCGAGCTCACGCGTTTCACTCCGCCATGATGCAACCCTGCGTCGCTGAGCTCGCCTCGCTCGCCAGTCACCTCAATTTGCAACGGCCGCGAATTCCCCTGTTGGATATTGAGGGACAGTGGGTGACCGGGGTCCATTCGGACTACTGGGGCTCGCAGGTCACCCAGACCGTTCGATTTGCTTCGTGTATTCAAACAGCCGCCGCGAAGTTTGCCGATGCACTGTTCATTGAGGTGGGACCGGATCAGATTCTCACTCGCCTCGCTCGGCTGAACGTTGCCCACCTCGACTGTAAGTGCGCGAGCATCGCGACCTTCAAAGCCGCAGCAGACACGGCTTCCAGCTATAAAACATTTGCTTCAGCCCTTGCTCATCTGTGGACCCGGGGCGTTCGGCTGAATTGGCCGCTTTTGCATTCGGACACGGTGCGTCGCACGAGTTTACCCACCTATCCGTTTGAGCGCTCGCGTCATTGGGCGATAGAAAATGAGTCTGTAGATGGGCTGGGCGCCGGCAGAGATTCTGCCAGACTGCCCTTGGAGCGCTGGATCTGCGTACCCACATGGGTTAAGGCGCCACATGGTCGTACACGGGGGCGTGCCAGAACCGAAGCGGATGGCCGGTGGTTGATTCTCACTGAGGGCCCGATCGGCAACGCACTCATCGGCCATCTCAGTAAAGCAGGCGCTCAGGTAGTGGAGGTACGTGCCGGAACTGCGTTTTCCCGGGTGGACGATTCTCTCTTTACGATCAATCTCGGTTCTGAGGCAGACTATCTGCGTTTGTTGCAACTGACGGGTGTTGATTCATCCCCGTGCACCGTTGTGTACCTCTGTCAGGCGGCATCCCAATCGCAGCTCCAGCCGTCTCCTGATGGATCCTGTGAATTATTGCCTCTCCTACGGCTGGCGCGTGCCTCCCAGCAGGCTCGACTGAAGTCACTGGATATTGTTGTAGCAGGTCACGGAATCACCGGTTGCTACCCGGGGGAACTCATCGAACCGAGTCGTGCCCTGTTGACCGGCGCCGCGGCGTGCCTGCCCCTGGAAATGCCCACCGTTTCTTGTTCCATCATCGACTTGCCGGCGCAGGCAGAACCAGCGGAGGTTGCGAGACACATCGTGGATGAGGCCTGCCATGGCCCTCTACCTCAACCCATGGCGCTTCGCGAATCGGGGCGTTGGCTGCGCCTGTTCGTCCCTTTAAACATTCAGCCCGCGGGCGCCGACGTATCTGTCTTCCGCCACGGTGGAACGTATCTGTTGGTCGGCGGCACCGGTGCGCTCGGCACTGGCCTCGCACGTCTCCTCGCGGAGCAATATCACGCGAAGGTCATCTTGATGAGCCGGTCAGCCGGGTCGCCGACCCCGAGCTCCTCATCCGACGTGAACGGCGCTGACATTCTCAGAGTGTCTGTTGACATCACCGATCGGAAGGCCTTCAGTGAGGCGGTTGAGCTTGCTCGTGGGCGATTCGGCAAGATCCACGGGGTCCTCCATCTTGCCGCCATTCCATCGGGCGGGCTGATCCAGGCGCGAACAGAGGCCGCTGGACGCGCCGTGCTCGCTCCGAAAACGCTCGGCGCCGCCAACGTGTTGGAGGTCTTCAGTGACACCCAGTTGGATTTTCTCGTACTGTTTTCCTCAGTGACGGCCGTTTCGGGTGCTTTGGGACAATGCGACTACAGCGCGGCGAACGCGTTTCTGGATTCGCTGCCGTTGAGCCGATTGGTCGCCTCGTGCCCGTTTCCGGTGTGCGCCATTGCCTGGGATGCCTGGCAGCTGGATAGTTGGCAGAGTCATTCGTTGAATGCGCTGCCTCAGGCGCGCGCCGCGGCCCGGGAGTATCGAGATCAGTTCGGAATCCGATTGGATGAGGGCCTCACGATGCTACGCACCTGCCTGGCGGCGGGGTTGAGTCAGTGCGTGGTCACCACGCGCGAGTTGAATTCCGTCATTGCCGCGCACCGGGCTTTGGATGCGGACTCGCTTTCGAGCCTGCTCAGCCTGTCCCGGAACGAGGATTCGCCGGCCTGCGCCGTCGCGCACCGGACCGAGCTCGCAGCTGGGGTGCTGGGCATCTGGGCGGAAGTGTTGGGAACGAGCGCGGCCAGTAACCCGGCGGGCAGCCGTTTCCTGGATCTCGGCGGACATTCCCTGCTGGCCATCGAGCTGGCGGCGCGGATCAAAAATCTACTGGGTGTGCAGATCGAGCTGCGCTGGCTCCTGGCCAATCCCACGGCCGAGGAACTGCTGCAGTTGATCGACCCGGATCAATCGCAGCGAAGCATCGACTCCGAGGTGTCAGAGTTGCTGGCCGAGATCGAGTCCCTGACAACAACCGATACTGAGGAGAGCACGCGTGGCGCGGCCCATTGAAGACATCGGCCAGCGGATAGCACGGCTCTCGGCGGCGCAGCGCGCGCAACTCGACGAGTTGCTTCGTAAAAAGGGGCTTTGTCTGGATGACGTGCCTGACAACGTAGCCCAGAATGAAGTCCGAGACTGCGCAGATGACACACTCGGACAGTACCGCGATCCGCCCGTGAACATGGAATTCAGCTTCATGTTCTTTGCGGACAACCGCTCGAACCGGCACACAGACCATTATCATCTACTGCTGGAGGCGGCCCGGTTCGCCGATTGCCACTCCATCCGCAGCCTCTGGATCCCGGAGCGCCACTTTCATTCTTTCGGTGGCCCCTATCCCAACCCCTCGATTCTCGCGGCTGCCATTGCGACCATCACCCGGAAAGTACGTATTCACGCAGGCAGCGTGGTGCTGCCGCTTCACAATCCCATTCGAGTCGCAGAAGAATGGTCCGTGGTGGATAACCTTTCGAACGGTCGAGTTGGCATTGCCTTTGCCAGTGGCTGGCACGAGCGGGATTTTGTGCTGGCGCCCGGCAACTATGCCGAGCGTAAACAGAAGATGCTGGCAGACATCGACATCGTACGAGCGCTGTGGCGTGGTGAAGGAGTCCGGGTGCCGTCAGTCACCGGTGGCGATCTGGAAGTGCACACCTATCCTCGACCTGTCCAGAAGCACTTGCCGCTGTGGATCACCTCTGCCGGCAACGTGGAAACCTTCATTACCGCCGGACGTTTGGGCGCGCATGTGCTGACCGGACTCACTGGCCAAAGTACTGAAGAGCTGCAGGCAAAGATCTCGGCGTATCGAACCGCCCGCGAGCGAGCCGGATTCGCACCCGGCGAGGGCCGCGTGACGCTGATGCTGCATGCCTTCATCGGCGATGATGAGGAGGATGTCAGGAATTTGGTTAGGCCCCCTATGCGTGAATACCTCCGGAACAACTTGAACCTGCATCTCGATCTCGCCAAGGCCCGCCGACTGGAGCAGTCTCTGCCCCAGTTTGGGCAAGAGGATGAAGCCGCGTTGCTGGATTTCGCGTTTGAACGTTATTTCACCGCGGGATCTCTGCTGGGCACGGCCGCCAAATGTTCCCGGACCGTGCGGCAACTCTCGCGACTGGGTGTCAATGAGATCGCCTGCCTGGTCGACTTCGGGTTGCCCGATGAGGCGGTGCTGGGAGCGCTACCGGGGATCGCCCAACTGAGTGATACTTTCACACCCACCGGTCTGACTGGACCGACACCCTAGCCATCGCGTCCTGTGTAAGTGAGGAGACATTGATGACGACTCAAGAGTTTCTGGAAACAGTCAAGAAGGCGCCTGCGGATGAAATCCGGGCCATCCTCGCCCAGCAGCCCGAGCTGGCCGATGCGGAGGATGCTCAGGGAATCAGTGCGGTCCTGTGGGCTGCGTATTTCGGCCGCTCGGAGATCGCGGAGCTCCTGGCCGACTCGGGTGCCAAACTCAATTTCTTCGAGGCTGCGGCGTTGGGTAAGAAGGCCCAGGTCGAGAGCGCCCTGGCGCAGAATCCGAAATGGGCCACAGAAGTCTCACCTGACGGTTTCACCGCGTTGGGGTTGGCAGCTTTCTTCGCGCGCGTGGATATCGTCAATACGCTTCTCGAGGCCGGCGCAGATCCCAGCGCGGCTTCCCGCAACCGGATGAAAGTGACACCCCTGCACAGCGCAGTCGCCAACCGGGACATGCAGAAAGCCACTGAAATGACTACTTTGCTGGTGTCCAAAGGAGCCGATGTCAATGTGGTTCAGGAAGGTGGCTGGACGCCCTTACAACAGGCAGCGGCCCACGGGTATACCCAGTTGGTCGCCTACCTGCTGGATCACGGCGCCGATATCCAGGCAAAAGCCACCGATGGGCGTACTGCCCTGGATCTGGCTACCGGCTCGAATCACCAACAAGCCGCAGAGCTGCTGAAAGCTCGTAGCGCGAGCGCACCGCCGGCGGGCTGAGGATTCAATTGGGTCACAGGGAGAAGGACGTGGAACCAGCAAACGATTCAGAGATCGACTATGAAGTCGTAGTCAACCATGAAGAGCAGTACTCCATATGGCCGGCTGCGCGGGACCTGCCGCCCGGCTGGACGTGCGCCGGCAGACGCGGCACCAAGGCTGAATGCCTGGAACACATCTCCAAGGTGTGGACTGACATGCGCCCGTTGAGTCTGCGCCGCGCTATGGCGCAGAACCAGGCCCCCCTGGCAACGCAGTAAACGAGGGAATGTCATGAGCAACAACACTAAGTTCTGCAAGGCCTACGCGGCGCGAGCACTTCGGGAATTTCCAAACTGTGACCGGCTCTGGCAGCAGGAATCCAAGGTGCACGCGGACGAGGACATCCTGTATGTACACGATGACTTCATCGTGCGCAGCGGCATCTTCCCTGAAGATGAGGTGGTGTTTGACGACATAACCGAGGACTGGAAACAGTTCTGCACGCAACAGCTTCATTTTGAGGTGCCTGCGATCTGATGAGGCAATGAGACCGGGACGGGGTTGGAGGCTCCCATGGATTTGGAATCGGCGCGCCGGGGACCGAGCAGGGACGCGGCTCACTCAGGAATCGAGCCTGTCGATTATCTCGATGCGGTGAGCTCGACCGCGTTTGCGCAGGAATATAAGACCCTGACCTACCGTGCAATGGGCGCGGCTCCTGGCGCTGAGCTGCTCGATGTTGGGTGCGGAACGGGCGATGATGTCATCGCGATGGCGCAGTTGTGCCACCCGGGCGGCTCGGCGGTGGGGATCGATCTCAACGCGCGAATGGTGGGAGAAGCCTGGAAGCGGTTGGGCGCCCGCCGCTTGCCGGCCAGCTTTCGAGTGTGCGATGGCCATCATCTGGATTTCGAGTCGCATACATTCGATGGCGTACGTTGTGATCGGGTTCTTCAGCACATGGAGGATCCGCGCGCCGTTTTGGCGGAGATGATTCGCGTCACTCGACCTGACGGACGCGTCGTGGCCGTTGAGCCCGATTGGGATACTTTCACCATCGATTGCCAGGCACGCAAGACTGTGCGAAAGATTGCGGATTACATGGCTGAGCGCAGTGTCCGCCACGGTTGGATCGGTCGGCAGTTGTACCGGTTGCTGCGCGAGCTGGGCCTGCAGGAAGTCAGAGTGCGTCCGCTGACCTTTGTGCTGACCGATCTCGCCAGCGCCGACACGCTGTGGGGTTTGTCCAGACACGCGCGAGAAGCTGTCGCAGAAGGATGGCTGACCGCTGAGGAAGCCGCAGGATGGCAGCAAGAGTTGCTGTCGGCCGCCGGCGCGGATGTCTTTTTCAGCGCCGCTGTCGGTTACCTGGCATGGGGAATCACGCCCCGGTCGGCCAGGTAAAGCCGTGTCACACTCCGAAAGCTGGTTGGTCAATCTCGCGGGCGACAAGCACTGCAGTCTGTCGCTCATTTGTATTCCCTACGCAGGCGGCTCTGCCTCAGCTTACGGGTGTTGGGCCCGACATCTGCCGCCGCACGTCCGGCTGTTGGGACTGCAGCTGCCAGGACGAGGTCATCGAATCGGTGAGCCTGTCATCGACGACATGCAGTCGCTCACCGCAACCGTCGGGCCCCTGATCGCGCAGGCGGATCTCGGACCCTTCTGCTTTTTTGGCCACAGCGCCGGTGCCCTGATGGCTTTTTCCCTGACCACCTGGCTGGAGCGCCACGGCCAGCGCCGACCGAGCAAATTGCTGGTGTCAGCCAGCCGCGCGCCGCGGGAAAGTTGTATCCCGTTTCACCATCTGCCGAACGGCCCCTTCAGGCAGTGCCTCGCGCAGTTTGGCGGTTTGCCGCCCGAGGTGGCCACCCACGAAGAGCTCATGCAGCTGCTCATGCCCGCGTTCAGAGCCGACGTTCGCCTCGCGGAGACATACTGTTCGGACGAGCGCACCCACTGCGAGATTGTCGCGTTCGGGGGCACTGAAGATCCACACGTTTCAACGCAATCGTTGCGGGCCTGGCAGGCACACACTCGTAGCCGGTTTTCCCTGACCTTTGTTCCAGGGGGGCACTTTTATATTAAAGACCCCGTGCAGGCGCTACCTTACATCGCTGCGGAAGTGACCGAGCCCATGTCCGCCTGACAGCAGCCCCGCGGCGTGGAGTCAGGTTGCTCTCAAGGCAGCGAGTGGTTGGATCCACAGGGCCGTGAGGGCCGGTATGAAGCCTGCGACTGCGCCGATGACACAGCCACAAGCAACGCTGATCATTGAGGCGACGATGCCGGTGTGCATCTGAATAACCAACTCGGTCAGATGTTGGCCTTCGGCCAGCGTGCTGAAGGTCTTGCCATCGAACAACACCCAGCTGGCGAGCACGCCCAGCAGAGTGCCCAGTCCACCGAGCAGCAGAGACTGCAGCACAATGGACCACAGCAGCGATTCGGGCCGGGCGCCCAAAGCCCTGAGAACACCCAGCTCGGTGCGCCGCGCTTCGACCGCGCTGTACATCGCATTCAAGGCCGCGAGGCACGCCCCGAGGGCCATGACAGCACCGACCAGATAGGCAAGAAATCGGAGCACCTCCCGCAGCGTACTCGACTGATGATCGTAATAGTCTCTTTCAGTCTGGGCCGTGAGGGTCAGCCGAGAATTACTTGCCAGTTGCGCCTCGAGTGAGGCCAGCGTTTGCTGAGGCGTCTGCAACCGAAGCACCACGGCACTAGCGGAATCCTTTCCGAGCGCGCCCCCCAGCGTGAGTCGGTCGGCAAAGATCTCCGACTCATGGATGCTTCCTCCGCTGGCGAACGTGCCGACAATCTGCCACGGTTGGCCCTTTATGGTCAGCCGCGATCCGAGTTGCAGCGACCTGTATTCGCGTGCGAGCGCCTGTCCCAGGATGACCTCG
>Ga0105237_10008869_pt1 | contig 10839 bp, 13 predicted proteins | sample KBSC24metaG_FD_81520 | JGI IMG/M metagenome (GOLD analysis project Ga0105237, IMG submission 81520) | Corn rhizosphere microbial communities from Kellogg Biological Station, Michigan, USA - KBS C2-4 metaG | ecosystem: Host-associated > Plants > Roots > Rhizosphere > Soil | place: Michigan, USA... | reverse complement strand
TTATAATGATACCCAGCAATTACCGGTAAGTGAAACCAAACAGTACGCTGCAAACATGGCTAAAGGTAAAACACAACTGGAAACACCAAAACCACACTTGTTAAAAGCTGTTGAACTTAATCCAAAATCAAGTGACGCGCTTACTAACTTAAAATCATATTACCTGGCCAAGCAGGATAATGTAAATGCAAATCACGTGCAGAAAAAATTAGACGCACTGCCGAAAAACTAATACTACCAACCGATAGGGGTACAATATATTTAAAGCCTGTGAAATGTTGCAGGCTTTAAATTTCGAATATTTACTTAACATAATATTAATTATGAGATAAAATAGAATTCAGCTTTTAATGTCAAATCGATCCCATCTTTTTCATTAGAAGTTGCATCAATTGGATTGACATGTAGATTAGCATTCATAAAATTTAGAACATATGGATCTGCAATTAAAAAATAAAAAAGCGCTGGTTACCGGATCAACAGCCGGTATTGGATATTCAATTGCCGCACAGTTGGCTGCTGAAAACGCTGAAGTATATATTAACGGTCGCACGGCTGACCGTGTTGATGCGACTGTACAAAAATTAAAGGCTGAAACCGGCAATCAGAATATCCATGGCCTGGTAGCTGATTTTTCAGATGTCGGCCAGGTCAACAATCTGATCAGCCAATTACCGGATATCGACATCCTGATCAATAACGTAGGAATTTTTGAACCGAAAGCATTTAAAGATATCCCCGATGAGGATTGGTTTAAATTTTTTGAGGTGAATGTTTTAAGCGGTATCAGATTATCGAGAGCTTATTTTGATAAAATGCTCAAGAAAAATTGGGGACGCATCATTTTTGTTTCCAGTGAATCCGCTGTGCAGATACCCGCTGAAATGATACACTACGGTATGACAAAGACTGCCCAGTTGGCCATATCCCGTGGTTTAGCGGAGCTAACAAAAGGCACCAATGTAACCGTAAATACCGTATTGCCCGGACCGACTTATTCTGAAGGCGTTGGTGGTTTTATCGAAAACCTGGCGAAAGATCAAAATAAAACCGAACAGGATGTGGAAAAGGATTTCTTCCAACACATGCGGCCGACATCGTTATTGCAGCGTTTTACAACTACCGATGAAGTGGCCAGCCTGGTAACTTACTTGTCAAGCCCCCTATCGTCCGGCACCAACGGTGCAGCCTTACGGGTAGATGGCGGCGTTACTAAAGGGATACTTTAAATAATAAATTATAAATAATTATAATACTGATATTTAATTGATAAATATCAGTATTAATTTGTTTAATCTTCCTTATCCAATGTTAACGTATGTTAACAGATAATGCTGTTTGACTCCACAGCGATTACTTTTATATCATCAAAAAAATGATATGAAAAGTAAGCTCAATAGAATATTTTTATTAGTAATGCTGTCGCTCACAGGCATCATTATGTTCCAGGTTTATTGGACTGTTAACGCATATCACGTTAATAAAAATAAATTCGACACCGATATTGACATCGCCATGCAAAAAGCAATGGACGATTGCAAAAAAGATTATTTTGATTCAATAAGAGTCGTTTTGGTTAAGCGGTTATCTGACACTGGTTTTAAGATCAGGATCGATACGATGCATGAAGCGGATACACTAAATGCGCTGCTAAAAATTCATTTTTCTGATAAATACACCGGTAATATTGATCCGCCTTTTACCATTCCCAAATCACGGTTAAACTTCTACAGGGCAAAAATAAATCATCCGGCTACACTGCCTGAGCTGTTAACAGAAGCATCTTTTTATAATCCAGGCTTGATGCAGCAATTTACTATGGTTCTCGGAATGAACGACATACACGCCTATCCAAAGCAGTTTGAGGCATTTAAGGCTTTCAATAATAGCCACATTATTGTTCCGGAAGATACTATGATGAAACTAAATCAGGGTATGGATAAGTCTATTTATGGCTTTCCGAAAAATTACCGTCAAGCTGATAGCCTCAAACTTAGGGATTACCTTAGGATAGAATTGGAGAAAATGCATACTGGGTCTCCCTTCCGACTGGACTTTTCTATCAAAAACACAACACCAAAGAAACCAAATGCAAATTATAGTGAAACGAAGGAATATAGTTATAAATATCACGGATTTAAGGTTTTTAACATCATCGGCCCCGAATTTTTTGCAAGGGCCGTATTCCATAACCCACAAGATGTGATCATAAAAGGAATGACAATAACGCTGGCGTTATCATCACTGCTTATTTTATTGTCAATTTATTGTTTCAATTATATAATCAAAACCATTTTGCAACAGAAAAAACTGGCTGAATTAAAAGATGATTTTATCAATAACATGACCCACGAACTTAAAACGCCGATAGCCACCATTAGTGTTGCAATAGAGGGTTTACAGAGCTTTAATGCGTTAAACAATCCGGAAAAAACAGCACGTTACCTGCAAACATCAAAAAATGAGCTAAACCGATTGAACGACCTGGTAACCAAAGTGCTCAATGTGGCAGCTTATGAAAACAGGGAAATCGACCTGGTAAAAGAACCCGTTAATGTTGATGAATTGGTCAACGATGTGATCGCATCTGAAAAGTTAAGATCGGATAAGAAAGTAAGTTTTACTTATACCAATAAGGATCACATCCAAACCATTGTTGCTGATAAATTGCATTTCAGGAATGTGTTGGCTAACCTGGTTGATAATGCAGTTAAGTATGCAAAAGAGCCTGTCGACTTGATCATTACCTGTTACAAATCCGGCAATATGGCTTATTTTTCAGTTAAGGATAGTGGCCCTGGTATACCTAAGGAGCATTTAGGGCAGATATTTGATAAGTTTTACCGGGTGCCTACAGGTAAGCTTCACGATGTGAAAGGCACCGGTCTGGGGTTAAGTTATGTGAAATATATTATTGAAGCACACAGCGGTAGCGTCACTGTAAAAAGTGAAATTAATACCGGCAGTGAATTCACCATTTCCATACCTTTAAACAATGGATAAAACAACCGTTTTATTAGCCGAGGATGAACTGTCGCTGGCGCATATTGTGCGCGAAAGCCTGGAAGAACGTGATTTTAAAGTGATCTTATGTGCAGATGGTGAGCAGGCTTATCAGCAATATTTAAAATATAAACCCGATATTTTGGCGCTGGATGTGATGATGCCCAAAATGGACGGATTTGAACTGGCAAAAAAAATACGCGAACAAGATCAAACCATACCTATCATATTTTTAACAGCCCGGTCGCAACCAAAAGATGTTGTGGCCGGGTTTGAGATTGGCGCCAATGATTATTTGAAAAAGCCTTTCAGCGTGGAAGAGTTAATCGTAAGGATTAAAGTACTTCTGAGTGATAACCGTATGCTCGGGCGTAATAAAACCAAAAAGGCAAATGAAACCTTTACGATCGGAAATATTGTTTTCAATAACACTAAAAACACCATACAGCAGGGCATCAATAGCTGGCAATTAACTGCGCGCGAAAGCGATATTTTAACCCTTTTATGCCAGGATCAGCAGGAAGTGATCTCCAGGAAAACGCTGCTGGAAAAAATCTGGGGCGACGATAATTTTTTCAATGCCCGCAGTCTGGATGTATTTATAACCAAACTCCGCAATCATCTGAAAGCCGATCCCAATGTACAGATCATCAATATTCGCGGTGTGGGGTATAAATTAGTTTGGTAATATATTATTCTTTCATTTTTCCTTAACGGTTATCCATAAATTTCAGATATTTAGCCATCATGGTGGTATCTGAAAATGTATTGAAATGGGCGCTGCGTTTATATCCTCCCCTCCTCTTTCAACGCATTTGGGTCATCCGGTTCGAAAAAGACTTCCGTGGTGTAAAAGTGAAGGTGAATAAAAGCCTGATCAACAATAATTACAACAATTCCATTTTTGGCGGCACAATTTTCGCCTCGGCCGACCCATTCTACCCTCTTCTTTTTCACCAGATACTCACGCATAAGGGCTATAAAGTGAGGGTTTGGCTAAAATCAGCCGGGATAAATTACATCAAGCCCGGGCGCACTGACCTTTTTTTCGAGATAAATATATCTGAGAAAGATGTTGAAGATATTGAGCGTGTGCTCAATACCACTGGAAAGCATGTTAAAGCCTATCCTATTGAGATGTATAATAAACAAGGTGAATTATGTGTATCGGTCAGCAGCGAAATCTATATACGCAACCTGGACCACGCCGAAACTAATAATACCGTATCGATCTAATGAAAACGATAATTAATGAAAATGCTCTTCTTGAAAAAGGTTTTATCATATCGACAGATAAAAGCCTGATCGACTTTGATATCGTCTATCATTACCTCGATAAAGAATCCTATTGGGCCAAGGGAATCCCGGCTGAGAGGCTGCAGAAAGCAATTGATAACTCAATGTGTTTTGGCATCTATAAAGAAAATAAGCAGGCTGCATTTGCCCGCGTAGTGACAGATATGGCCTCTTTTGCGTATATTTGTGATGTTTTTGTATTGCCAGCCTACCGGCGTTTGGGCCTTTCGAAATGGCTGATACAATCTATAAAACAACACCCCGAACTTCAGGGTTTAAGAAGATGGTCGCTGGCGACTTTAGATGCGCATGAACTATATACGCAATATGGTTTTACACCGCTAAGTAAGCCCGCAAACTGGATGGAGATTTTTACACCTTATACTAAATAAAGCACAGAGATGAGAGCGACGAATATCAAAAAGCTGATTTTTGAGGGCGAAGGTGTAACACTCGATTTCAAAAAGACTATTACCAGTTGCGAGAAGATTGCGCGCACGATGGTATCCTTCGCGAACAACAAAGGCGGTCGCCTGCTCATCGGTGTGGCTGATGATGGTACGATCAAAGGCGTAAAATCTGAAGATGAAGAACGCTACATGATCACCAAAGCAGCTCAATTATACGCCAAGCCTGCCCTGGAACCAATTTTTGAGGAAGTTTATGTAGACGATAAATTGGTTTTGGTAGTTGAGATTGAGGAAAGCAACCTAAAACCTCACTATTCCTTAGCCGAGGACGGCAAATGGTGGGTATATGTACGCGTAAAAGACAAAAGCGTATTGGCCAGTAAGATTGTAGTCGATGTGCTCAAACACTCATCTGATGATAACGGCGTATTGATCGAATATTCAACCAAAGAAAAGGCCCTGCTGGAGTACCTGGAGAAAATGGAGCGCATCAATGTGAAGGAATATTGTGACTTGCTCAAGCTCAGCCGCCGCAGTGCTCAGCGTATCATCGTCAATATGGTGCTATCGGGTGTCATCCGGGTCCACACTACGGAAAAAGAAGAATATTATACTGCCGCCTGACATAGCCGATTGCTTAAATTCTTACATTTGCCACCTCTGCAATAAGCCGCAATGAAAGCCCTTTATCAAAAATACCGCCCTTATTACAAGGATAGCCTTTGGCTTGCCATACCGGTTGTAATATCACAATTGGGCCATACACTGGTGCAAACAGCCGACAGTATTATCGTAGGGCATTTTGCCGGTACGATTTCCCTTGCTGCAGTGGCATTAGTCAACAGTATTTTTGTGATAGCATTGGTAATTGGTTTAGGTATTTCTTATGGTATAACCCCGCTTATAGCACAGCATAACGGCAGGAACGAACATAACGAATGTGGTCAGTTGCTCTCCAACAGTTTACTGATCAATATCATTACCGGTATTGTCTTATTTATACTGGTAAGCTTTGGTGCGATGCTTTTGATAGGCCACCTGGATCAATCTCCCGAAGTGGTGCGCCAGGCCAGGCCCTATTTGTTCCTGATGGGCATATCCCTTATTCCTTTGCTTATCTTCAATACCTTCAAGCAATTTGCTGAAGGCTTAGGCTTTACCAAACAGGCAATGATGATATCCATTTGGGGTAATATTCTTAACATATTACTGGGTATCACGTTTGTAAAAGGCTTATTCGGGATCACTCCTATGGGCATAAAAGGTGTTGGATATAGTACTTTGATAGACCGCTGCACGATGGCTACCGTAATGAGTTTTTACGTTTTCCGCTCAAAACATTTCAGAAGCTATTTAAAGAGTTTTGCCCTAAAAAATATTGACAAAGTTCGCAGTCTTAAAATATTGAAGATCGGGGCACCTGTTGCCTTACAATATACTTTTGAGATAAGTGCATTTAGCGGGGCAGCGATATTGATCGGGACGATCAGTCCTATTGCCCAGGCCGCGCACCAGGTAGCTATCAGCCTGGCCGGACTGACCTACATGGCAGCAAGCGGTGTATCGGCTGCGGCAGCCATTAAATCGGGTAACTTTTTTGGCGCAAAAAAACACCAGGAGTTACGGTTATCCGCTATTTCAAATTATCATATTGTGATAGTATTTATGTCCCTGACTGCGATATTGTTCACATTTGGCAACAACTTGCTTCCATGGATATACACTTCAGATAAAATGGTTATATCTATTGCAGCACAATTACTTATCATTGCAGCATTCTTCCAGTTATTTGATGGAACGCAAGTTGTTGGCCTCGGGGTATTACGTGGTATGGGTGATGTTAACATTCCCACTATTTTCACATTCATCGCTTACTGGGTCATCGGTTTACCTGTTGGTTATTTGCTTGGTATCCGTTTCAATATGGGGGTATCCGGTGTGTGGTACGGGCTGGTATTGGGATTGCTGACATCCTCACTCCTGCTGTTTATTCGCTTCCAGTTCATCAGCCGGAAACACCAGGTTAAAACGCCTATAATTGTTGCACAGGATTAAAAATACAGATCATTTGCTAACCTGTAAGTGTTACAATGCGCTTCTACAATATCCTTGATATCGACTGAATACCCCCCTCCCATACTTACCTGCACAGGAATCTGATATTTTAAACATTGTTCCAATACAAACCGGTCGCGTTCTTTACAGGCTTCTTTGCTCATCGATAGTTTGCCCAATTTATCTGTTGCTAATACATCCACCCCGGCCAGGTAAAAGATAAAATCAGGTTTTTGCTGATCGATCAATCGGAGTAAAGTCTGCTTTAATATATCCAGGTATTCTTTATCCTTTGTGCCATCTGGCAAAGGAATATCTAAATCTGATTGCTCTTTGCGATATGGAAAATTATTGGCTCCGTGCATCGAGAAGGTAAACACCCGCGGTTCATTTTCAAATATCTGCGCAGTGCCATTTCCCTGGTGAACATCTAAATCTATTATTAAGATAGACGATGATAAATTATTATTTAATAAATAGTTAGATGCAATAGCTTGATCATTCAACAGGCAAAAACCTTCACCCCAGTTAGTGCCAGCATGATGGGTACCACCTGCCACATTAAATGCGATACCGTTATCAAAAGCAAAGTGACATCCATCGACCGTGCCTTTAGCGATTCGAATTTCGCGCTCAACCAATTGGGCTGATAATGGGAAACCTGTACGGCGCTGTTCTTTCGGCGGTAATGTCAGGCCGCGCAATTGGTGCCAATAATCCTCATCGTGTGTCCATAGGATTATTTCTTCCTCTAATGGTTTCGGGGAAAATAGGTTGTCAGCCGTAATTATGCCTTCATGGATTAGCTGCGCCGGGATTAATTCATACTTAAGCATCGGGAAACGATGCCCAGTCGGTAAGGGATGTGCATATATTGGGTCATAGGCGATCCTCAGCATAAAAATAATTAAGAAACAGCCACTGAGTCAGCCAAAAGCTTTGCAGCCTCGTATACGTCCTTAAATGAGTTATAAAGCGGCACCGGGGCCAGCCTGATCACATCCGGTTCGCGCCAATCGCCAATTACGCCATTTTGTGCCAGGTAATTGAAGATGGCCTTGCCATCGCGTTTGCAAACGATGGATAGCTGACAGCCGCGCCATTGTGGGTCTGAAGGAGTTATTATCGTAAATAATTCTTCGTTATGCTTAAGGTTGATCTCTTGTATTAAATATCCGAGATAACCTGTTAACGCCAAACTTTTCGTACGTAGTTTAGTCAATCCCCCCGCCTTCTCAAAAACATCCAAAGCGGCTTTATGTACCGCCATCAATAAAATAGGACTTGTGCTCACCTGCCATCCCTCTGCTCCTTTTGCCGGGTCAAAGCCCGGCGCCATCAGGAAACGCTTATCGGGCCTATAACCCCACCAGCCTGCAAAACGTTTTAGTTCCCGGTTTTCAAAATGCTTTTCATGTACGAATATCCCACTGATCCCCCCGGGCCCGGAGTTCATATATTTGTAAGAGCACCAGCAGGCAAAGTCAACTCCCCAATCATGAAGATTCAAAGGCACGTTACCCGCTGCATGCGCCAGGTCGAAGCCACAATAAATTCCGAGTTTGTGCGCGGCCTTTGTGATCGTCTGCATATCAAAAAGTTGACCAGTGTAATAATTGATCCCGCTAAAAAGCACAAGCGCTAATTCATCCGTGTTTTGCTCTATGGCTGAAACAATATCTTCAGTTCTTAAAGTAACCTCTCCTTCCCTTGGAAACAGTTCGATGACTGCATTTTCAACATCGAATCCATGGAAGTTTACCTGGCTTTCAATAGCATACTGATCAGATGGAAAAGCACCGCCTTCCATCAATATTTTATATTTTTTAGTATTTGGTTGATAGAAACTTACAAGCAATAAGTGAAGGTTTACTGTAAGTGAATTCATTATGGTTACCTCTTCTGGTTTTGCTCCAACAAGGGCAGATAAAGGCTGTTTCAATTGATGATGAAACTGTAGCCAGGGATCATCCCCCTGGAACCAGCCTTCCACTGCCAGATCCTTCCAACTATTCAGTTGCGCGGTGATATATTTTTCGGCAGATGCTGGTTGCAATCCCAACGAATTTCCACACAAATAAATGGCATCCCTGCCCTCATGCTGCGGGATCAAAAACTCATTCCGGAAATCTTTTAATTCATCCTGCGCGTCAAGGCTTTCGGCAAATGCTAATGTATTTTGGTAAATCATCAGTCAATATTACAAAAAAGGCGACTGTAAACAGCCGCCTGTATCAAATTTTGAATCCGGGATTATTAATTTGCGCCGCTAACGGCTGCTTTCACTTTCTTGAAGAAATGATTGACCTTCCGTGAGTTATTCTCCCAATATTCAGCATTGTCGGGCTTTATCCTGATCAGCGTTAATTTGGGGTCATTCAATCCATTGGGAAAGAAAGCTCTTGCAAACGGGTTCCATAACTCCTTCTTTTTCTTTTTATCGTCGATCAACTCAGCGTTACCGTGCACACTCAAATAGGTATTATTGTGCGGATCAGAATAAGTTACCGATACCGTATTTTCCACGGGCATCTCTTTAGCAGTTGGCGAATATTCGTCTGTCAGGAACCAGATGTTGCCATCGTTGTCCACATCGGCCGTTCCTGTTGGCCGGCTTTTTACACCATTTTTATCCTGGCCTGTAGTGAGCATCGCCGTCTTAACATTCTTTGTTTTGTCCCGCAGATAATGCAGGGCCTCTTTCTTTGACCACTTATCCATAAATAGTTAGTTTATATGGATAACGCTAAAAGCCTTTATTTGTTGGGTTTACTCACATAAATATTACCTTTTACATAAAAGCGGTAAGGCAACAGGGCATCCTCCCCAGCATAGGACACGCCAATACGGGGTACTGCTGCAATCTGCTCATCAGTAAAATTCAATCCCCTGTCCTCAATCCATAGCTCGTCACTTTGCAGGCTAACGCCATTAAGCTTCCTGTCAATACCTAATGCTTTTGCAACTGATCCCGGCCCGGCCGTAATATTCGGTTTAACTATTTCCATATTACGGCGCGCCTGCATGATATCGATACCGGTAGTAGGCTCGATGGCCCTAATCAATATTGCTTGCGCATGGCCTTCGGTAGAAGTAACCACATTCAGCATTTCGTGAATGCCATAACATAGGTAGATATAGGCGATGCCGCCTTCGTGAAACATGATCTCAGTTCGATTAGTCCGCCTGTTCCCGTAAGCGTGCGAGGCCTTGTCCACGGCACCATTATAGGCTTCTGTTTCAACAATGTACCCACCTGTCAGTAAACCATCAATACAAGTAAATAAATACTTGCCCAATAGCTGTTTGCTGATTTCGACAACATCGGTACCTAGATAGAATGAGTGCGGGATTTTCAATTTTATAAGATATTTTTTAACCAGGTATTGATTTCTTTAGCTCTGTTGAAGATCATGATATGCGTACCACCTTTAACGATGGTTGCATTTTTGATTCTTTTGTAAGGAAATATCATATCCTCATCGCCCGTAATGTGATAAACATTTTTTGGTATGATCTGATTGTCCCAACGCAATATAGCGCCCAACGCCCACTTAACAAATGTTGGTGAAGTGTTCCGAAGCATGCTGACAAACATTTCCTGGTGATCTTTCGACATCTTGCCAAAAGCATACCGGATAATAAATCCCATAGAAGTGATCCATTTGGCAGGGATAATTTTGTAAAGCGGTATCCATCGGTACCATTTAAAACTTATCGGGGCTTCAGCAGCTGTTTTTATACTTGAAATCAGGATAACTTTATCTAATTCAACCCTTTTAGCGATCTCAATTGCTATCATGCCGCCAAGCGAATTGCCAATTACAATAGATTTGGGCAGAATTTGATAATGGTCGATCAGCTTTTGGGCATAGGATGATAAAGTATCATTTTTCGCAGGTTCTATCCAATTGACATTCACGGCTTCGTGCCTTTTCAGGTCGATATATTTATAGATCCTGGCATCAGCGCCCAGGCCGGGAATCAGGTAGACCTTACTCATTAAAACTTTAGCAAGTTTACAATCTGTTCCAGATATTGGGCATCTGTTTCATCGAACTGATCCAGTTCCTCG
>Ga0105237_10008868_pt1 | contig 10840 bp, 8 predicted proteins | sample KBSC24metaG_FD_81520 | JGI IMG/M metagenome (GOLD analysis project Ga0105237, IMG submission 81520) | Corn rhizosphere microbial communities from Kellogg Biological Station, Michigan, USA - KBS C2-4 metaG | ecosystem: Host-associated > Plants > Roots > Rhizosphere > Soil | place: Michigan, USA... | reverse complement strand
ACGCGACGGCGCGATCCGGTCGCCCAACAGTTCTAGCCACGATCTCGGTATTGTGACCGCGACATTGGGGCGACTCGTAGACAAAGTGAACACAGCCATCCGCTTCATGGCACTGTTCAGCTTAGCGATGGGGATCCCCGTCCTCTTCAGCGCGGTCGCCGCCACGCGGCGTGATCGGATGCGCGAAGGCGTGCTCCTCAAAACCCTTGGCGCGTCACGCCAGCAAGTCGCCGCGGTGCTACTCACGGAGTATGCGTTGCTTGGCGTGCTCGGGAGTGTGACCGGCGTGCTCCTCGCCATGGGGGCGGCGTGGGGATTGATGCATTGGGTCTTTTCCCTACCCTATGCGGTGTCGCTCTGGCCCGCGCTCGCCATTGCGGTGGCGATGACCGCGATCACCATGGTGATCGGCGGCCTCGCGGGACGCGCGGTATTCCGAGAAACCGCGATGGCGGCGCTGCGCGATTAATCATTGTCGCGCAACGCCGCCATCGTCATATTCGCGCGCGCCAGCGCGCATACACTCGCACAACACACTCGCACAACACACTCGCACAACACGCCGCTCGCCGTCGGCGAGCGGGTCACGCTTATTTCACGCGCAGGATGTAAATCCGTCCCGTCGAATCCGTGCTCGGCGCGATCGTGATCGTTCGCGTCCCCGTTCCTGCTTGACTGGTTAGGAAGAAAGCACCCGAGGTTCCGGGGAACGTCGCCGTGATCGAATTGGTACCGCTGCCGATACTATGAATTGGCAGCGTATATGTCCCGCTGTTACCGCTGCCGTCGTCGAGACGGGTGAGCACGCTGTGCCAATCGTAGCTGCGGAACCGGAACTGCGCGGGGATCCCTGTGAACGTCGTGTCGGTCCCGATAGTGAGAAGCCAGCGCGACAGCAATGTATCGAGCGGCTGTCCGGTTTGCTTGGTGATGTTCGCCACACCCGTGTCTGGTCCGAAAGCCAGCTTGCGGGTGAGTGTGCGTGGATCATTCCCCGAGAACCAGTCGGCCGCGTAGCGGAGAAATGACCAGGCTGCGCCGCGATAGCCCAGTCCGCGTCCTACCTTGCTTTCGCTCGAGACCGGCGCGCCGTTCGTGGGGTCGGTAATATAGATCTTGGAACGGGCCAGGTTTTGGAGAAAGAACGAGCTCTGGACCTGCGAATTCATGCTTTGGAGATTCGTCACCGTGACCATTTGAAGATCCGTGAAACCCGCTTCGACGCGTCCCACGGCATCTTCCGCGAAGTGCGCCAACCCTTCGTCCAGCCACGCCGACTCGAACTCCGTGGCGTTGCTCTTGAACAGCCGGTTGCCAGCGTTGATCATGTGCTGGAACTCGTGCGCGATAGTACCACGCGTGAGATTCCGCACTTGTGTCACCGTGACCGCGGTCGAATAGACCGCGTTAGGATCTGGGGCAAGGAGATAGAAAATCTCCCCCTCATTACTCGAACTGCAGTGCGGGTTCCCCGTCACAGGATACAGATCGCCCGCGAAGAAAAAGCCCCCGATGCGCCCCGACGTGGAGGTGCGCGGTGTGAGCAGATTCACCTGCGGCGTATAGTAGATGATGACCTTCCCATTTTGATCGAAATCCGACGGCGCCCCGAAATAGCTCGTATCGGTCGGATAAATCCTACCGTCGAAATCCTGGCCAATTGCCTGGAGATCGGCGGTGGAGAACCCCGTACCGTTCACCTGTCCATTGCCAGGGGCAATGCTGTCGATGACAAAGATGGCGTGTTGCGAGATGTACCGTACGATCCCCGTGGTCACGGGTTGATTGGTGCAGCCGTCACCGGTCACACCATTCACGTGAATGGTGAGTTTGTCGCCGACAGACAGATCCTGCGCGGCGGAGCCCGGGAGGATGGCAGCGCGAGGACGCAGTCCCAAAGGCGCCAGACGTAATGTCGACCGCTCGCGCAGCCGAACCGTCTGCTCAAACTGCTCAGCCGCCGTGGCGGTTGGCCATGGAGTGAGCGATCCCCTCGGCGCCAAGAGATCAGCGGATGGATTGGCGGCAAGCCAATCACCAGAAACGGTATAGGAATATTGCGGATCGTTGTCCGTATTGAGATTGGAGAAAACGATCAGATATTCCGCATCCGATAACGTGCTCGGAATCGTGAGCCCGGACGTCGCGCGCGCGAACTTGAGCGTGCGGGAGACCCCGACGTCCAACGTCCCCAAATCTGGCGAGCCGGCCCCCTGGTCTCGTGGTGGTGACGTCGAATCGTTGCACGCGGCAAGGGTCGCGAGCAGAATTACCGCATAGCTAACGCGTTTCACACCTAACTCCTAGCGAGATCTTTTGTGAGATGCAGGGCACAACGCGTTCCAGCAACGACATGTGCACCACGGAGGAACGTAGTTAGACGACTCAATAAGACGAATGTGTTAGGGGCGTCGACGGTATAGACGAAAGAACTCATTAAAGATGAACAAATTATATCATAAATGTGATAATAAGCGTCGTGCGGCCGAATGATGGCGCTTGGCCGCTCCCTTCCCCGGCGCGCAATACCGCTATATCATATTTGTGCGATCCCGAGCGAAGACTTGGCGAACGCCAGGCGTGCCCCCGACACCGTGTCCGGCGTCTCCAGAGTAGCCGTTTCCCCTATGTCCGGGTAACATACAAGGATGGGTGGACGCCCGATCCGCGATCCACACACCGAGAACGACTGGAGCATCGTATGGCGACTGCCGTCGCGCACAATTCCACCTCCACGCCGGGTGAACCGGCGGGCCTGACCACCACGCAAGCGCCTTTCATTGAAGAAGCGCGCAGCCACGGTGAACTGTATATCGAACAGCCGTATGAGCTGTACAATCAGGCCAACCACGAGGCGTGGCGAAAGCTCTTCGCCCGGATGACCGACCGGTGGCAACAATACGCCAACCCGCGCTTCCTCCAAGGCGTCGAAACCCTCTGCCTCGACCCCAACGCCGTTCCTCGGCTCGCCGACGTCAACAAGTTCATGGCGCCGCGCACGGGATTCAAAGCCAAGGCGGTAAGCGGTTACGTCCCCGCCTTCCTCTTTTTCGACTCGCTCCGCAAGCGCGAATTCCCGACGACCATCACCATCCGTGATGGGAGCAGGCTCGACTATCTCCCCGAGCCGGACATCTTTCACGACATCGCCGGCCATGTCCCCATGCACACCGACCCGGCCTTTGCCGATGCCTTGGTGCGCTTTGGCGATTGCGCCCGCACGGCGGTCGAGATCGTCCGCACCATCAAAGATCCCGACGAACAAGTGCGTCGCACCACCAGCATCATGAAGGCGATGGCGCGCTTCTTCTGGTTCACGGTCGAGTTCGGGCTCATGCGCGGCCCCGACGGCAAGGGCGTGCGCGCGTACGGGAGTGGATTGCTTTCGTCGTACGGTGAGCTGGCGTACAGCGTCGATTCGCCCGACGTGCAACGGTACCCATTGCAGATGGAATGGGTGATCAACCAATACTTTGAAATTGATCACTACCAACCGCTCCTCTTCATCGTCGAGTCGTTCGAGCATCTCTTCGAGCTGGTAGGTGAGCTCGAAGCGTGGATGAAAGCGGGCAAGCTCAATAACGTCTCGCCCGGCGAGCCGGAGATGTCGGATCAGGACGTGCGCAGCTTCATCGACGCCCAGCTGTAATCGCACGTCGATCCGGTGTTTTCCCATGAGGGCGGCCACGATGGTCGCCCTCATGCCGTTGGGGAACATGTCCTCCCGGTAGCGACACACGCGGCGCGCTGTAGAATTCAAGCATGTCTCTCCACACCGTCCTCGTCGTCGACGACGAGCCCAAGATTCGCGACATCGTTCGCGAGGCCCTCGCGTCCGACGCGGAACGCGTGCTCGAGGCGTCGACGGGACACGACGCGATCGCGGTGGCGGAGACTGAGCGTCCCGACTTGATTGTGCTCGATCTGGGGTTACCAGATATGGACGGGTTGGAGGTGTGCCGAGCGATTCGTGCATGGTCGAGCGCGCCGATCGTGGTGCTCTCGGCGCGTACGAGCGAGGACGACAAAGCCGGCATTCTCGACGCGGGTGCGGACGATTACGTGACCAAGCCATTCAGCGTAGTCGAGCTGCGGGCGCGGATTCGTGCCCATGCCCGTCGCGCGCGCATGCCGTCGATTCTCGGGAGCGACGCGCCCATCATCACCGGCGATTTGGTGATCGACGTGGGGCGGCAGACAGTGACACGCGCGGGCGTGCCCGTACATCTCACGCGGACGGAGTGGGCGTTGCTGCGTGCGTTGATCGCGCACGACGATCGCCCGGTCACGCATGACCGGCTCTTCGCGCAGGTGTGGGGACATGCCGAGGGCGACGCACGGCTGTACTTGCGCGTGTATGTGGCGCATCTGCGGCGGAAGCTCGAAGCCGATCCGTATCGGCCGACGCGGATTCTTACAGAGCCTGGCGTTGGGTATCGCTTTGTCTTGACGCCATGACGCGCGAGGTTGAAGATCGGTTTGGGACACGGAGCGCTGCGTCAGATGCCAGGGGCACCATACCGAGGCGATCGCGTGTCGTGGTGTGGCTCGCGTCACTTGGCGCGCTTGCCACCGTCACGCTCGGGATGTTGGCGTTTCGCGCCGATTTGGATAAAGCGCACGTTACACTCGTGTATCTCCTGGTCGTGTTGGTGGGGAGTGGTGCCGGTGGCCGAGTGGTCGGGTTCACGCTCGCCGGGCTCGCCTTTCTGGCGTTCGACATCGGTTTTCTCCCGCCGTATGGGACACTCGTTATCAATAACCCGCTCGACTGGCTGGTGCTGGTCGCCTTTTTGGCGACGAGTCTCATGGCGGCGCAGCTGTTGACACGTGCGCAAGAGCGCGCGGAGGAAGCCCGAGCACGCGCGGCGGAAGTCGAGCGACTCTCCACGCTCGGCGTGGAGACGCTCAACGCGGTGCGCGCCGAAGACGCATTGCGCGCGATCGCGACGGTAATTCGGTCGACGCTCGAGGTCGATCGGTGCGAGATCTACATTACGTGGAATGAGGGGAGCGCGCCGGTGCTTGCGGCGCGGAGCGACGAGGGGACCGTCATCGAATCGACAGATCATCCGCCGTTGCAGACGGGAGAAAGTTTACTGACGTGGGTGAACGCGCATGGCGACGCGGCCGCGGAGCGGCTCGATGGCACGTTGCATGTGCCCGCACGGGTAGAGGTGGCGGATCTCGCGTCTGAGGTCCGCCCTATCGTGTGGGCCGATTTCGAAGGGGTTCGCGTTCTCATCGCGCCACTCCGCGTTCGGGAGCGGACGGTAGGAGTGTTGCGTCTCGTGCGACAGCAGGGGATGAATCTCGTCCCCGAGCAACAGCTCTTTCTCGACGCGCTCACGTATTACGCCGCGCTGGGCGTGGAGCGCGCACGGTTGACTGCCGATGCCGAGCATGTGGAGGCGATGCGCGAGGCCGACCGGCTCAAGAATGCCCTCTTGGCGACCGTATCGCACGACCTACGGACACCGCTCACCACGATCAAAGCGCTTGCACGCGTCGTAGCGGATGATGGCGCGCCGCCTGGCGACCGACGAGTCCAGTCGATCGAAGAAGAAGCTGACCGGCTGACCGCGTTCGTGGCCGATTTGCTCGATCTGTCGCGCTTGCAGGGGAGCGCCTTGCGGCTCGACATCGCCGTGAATACGGCGGATGATCTCATCGGTGCCGCGCTCACCCGCGTGAGCGGCGTTGCGGCGGCGCATCCGATTCACGTCCATCACGCCGCCGATGCACCGGTATTGATCGGTCGGTTCGACTTCGTGCACGCGTTGCGCGCGCTGGTCAATCTCCTTGAAAACGCGGCCAAGTACAGTCCACCAGGGAGCACGATCGAACTGTCGGCCACACGCGAGAGTGACATGCTGGTATTCACCGTGGCAGACCGTGGTCCAGGGGTCCCCGACGCAGAGCGCGAGCGGATCTTCGAGCCGTTTTACCGGCCGCCTGGGGTTCCACCGGATGTGCGTGGCGCCGGACTCGGCCTTGCGATCGCGCGGGGACTGGCGCTCGCGCAACAGGGAACGGTCCGTTACGCCGCGCGTGATGGAGGTGGGAGTCTGTTTTCGCTCGTTCTCCCCGCCGAGCAGGTGGCGAGCAAAATTTTTCCCGAATTTTAACCTCGGAGCGCCCCCGTTTTAATGCGCCGTTAACGGCGTGCGAGGTACCCTTCCCGCAAGTCATCACACGAGACGATCGGGAATGCGGGATTTACTGTACATCGCGGGAACGCTCCTCTTTTTTGCGCTCATGACGGCGTACGTCCATGGCGCCGACACCCTGGGCCGCCGGAACTCCACCGAGGATACCCGGTCATGAGCGTGGACACGTGGCTGGCCGCGGTGCTCTCACTTGCGGTGCTGATCTATCTGGTCTATACGCTCCTCCGCCCGGAGCGCTTCTGACATGACTGCCAACGGATGGATCCAGATCGCGATCTTCTGTCTCGCGGTTCTCGCGCTCACCAAGCCGATGGGGTGGTACCTGGTGCGCGTGTACGATGGTTCGTTGCGCTGGCTCGCGCCGGTCGAGCGTCTATTGTACCGACTTGCAGGCGTCGATCCGGACGAGGATCAGCATTGGACACGGTACGCCGTGGCGCTGTTGGCGTTCAGCGCGATCTCGATGCTCTTTACGTATGTCGTGCTCCGCGTTCAGCACGCGCTACCGTTCAATCCGCAAGGATTCGCGAACGTCACCGATCGGCAATCGTTCGAGACGGCGGCGTCGTTCACCACCAATACAAACTGGCAGTCGTACAGCGGCGAGTCGACGATGTCGTACTTGTCGCAGGCGACGCAGCTGGCGTTTCACAACTTCATCTCCGCGGCGGTCGGCATGGCGGCGGCGGTCGCGTTCGTGCGTGGTATCGCTCGGCGTGGCGGTGACGCCAAAGGGCGACTCGGCAATTTCTGGGTGGACCTCGTGCGCGGCACATTGTACGTGTTGTTGCCCATGTCGCTCGTGTTCGCGCTATTCCTGGTGCAACAGGGCGCGCTGCAGAATCTCAAACCGTATCTCACGGTCACGACGCTGGAAGGGGCCAAACAGGTGATTGCCATGGGGCCGGTGGCCAGCCAGGAGGCGATCAAGCAGATCGGCACCAACGGTGGCGGTTTCTTCAACGCCAACTCGGCGCATCCATTCGAAAATCCAACACCGTGGACCAACTTCTGGTCCATGCTCACCATTTTCCTGATTCCAGCCGCACTCACCTGGTTGTTGGGACGGATGGTGCAGCGCCCACGGCATGGCTGGGCGGTGTGGTCGGCGATGTTCGTGCTCTTTTTTGCGGGCGTGACCATCACCTATTGGGCCGAAGCGCGTGGGAATCCATTGCACGCGGCGCGTGGCATCGACGTCGCGGGGGTCGTTGCTGGCAATCCCGGAGGCAACATGGAAGGAAAAGAGGTGCGCTTTGGCATCGCCAACTCCGCTCTCTTTGCCACGGTGACGACCGACGCTTCGTGTGGCGCCGTCAACAGTATGCACGACTCGTTCACGCCGCTAGGCGGACTCGTCCCACTGGTCAACATGCAGCTCGGTGAAGTTGTCTTCGGCGGCGTGGGTGCGGGGCTCTACGGGATGTTGGTGATGGTGGTGCTCACAGTCTTCATTGCGGGGTTGATGGTAGGACGTACGCCGGAATATCTCGGAAAAAAGATCCAGGCGCGCGAGGTACAGATGGCGATGTTATACACGCTGGTCTTCCCCGCGGCGATTCTGACCATGACCGCGATCTCGGTGGTGATTCATCCCGGACTCACCGGACTCAATAACGCGGGGCCGCACGGGCTCTCGGAAATTTTGTACGCGTTTTCGTCCACCGCGGCCAACAACGGAAGCGCGTTCGCTGGCCTGACCGGGTCGACGTACTACTACAACACCATGCTCGGCGTGAACATGCTCATCGGCCGGTTTGCGATGCTCGTCCCCATGCTGGCGCTCGCGGGATTTTTGGCGGAGAAAAAAGTCGCCCCCGAATCGGCCGGGACATTCCCCGTGACCACGCCGCTGTTCGTGATCCTGCTCGTGGGCGTCGTGGTCATCGTGAGCGCGCTCACCTTTTTCCCTGCGCTGGCGCTGGGTCCCGTTGTCGAACACTTGCTGATGCGCGCGGGGACGCTGTTTTAATATGACTCCCTCATCTGTCGCGGCTCCGTCTCCCATTTCACCTTCCGTTCCGCTTGCCCCGCACGAGGGGCCCGTGGAGCCGAGCGGTCGCCCGTCCTCCCGCAAACGACCACTCTTGGATCCACCGATCGTGCGTCGCGCGTTGCGCGATGCAGTCGCGAAGCTCGCGCCGCGGCATATGGTTCGGAATCCGGTGATGTTCGTGGTCCTTCTGGGGAGCGTACTCACGACCGGCGTGCTCGTGCGTGATATGCTGAGCGGACACGGCGCGATCGGCTTTACGTTCCAACTGGCTCTGTGGCTTTGGTTCACCGTGCTGTTCGCCAACTTTGCCGAGGCAATGGCCGAAGGGCGCGGAAAAGCGCAGGCTGATACACTCCGCAAAGCGCGAACGCAGACGCAGGCACGCCAGCTTCGCGATCTGACCGTAGCGCGCACAGCCAGCGGTGAGATCGACACGAGCTCGACCCAATTCGTGGGTGCGCAGGAGTTACAGCGTGGCGACCTCGTTCTCTGCGTTCCCGGCGACATCATTCCCGGCGACGGCGAGGTCATCGACGGTGTCGCGTCGGTCGATGAATCGGCGATCACGGGAGAGTCTGCTCCGGTGATCCGCGAGTCGGGCGGCGACCGTTCTGCCGTGACAGGAGGAACCAAAGTCCTTTCCGACTACTTGGTGATCCGCATTACCGCGAACCCGGGGGAAACCTTCCTCGACCGGATGATCGCGCTCGTCGAAGGGGCGTCTCGGCAAAAGACACCCAACGAGATCGCGCTGACGATTCTCCTATCGGGGCTCACGATCGTCTTCTTATTCGCGGTCGCTACGCTGGCCCCGTTTGCGTCGTATGCCGGCACCGTCGTCTCCGTGCCGGTGCTGATCGCACTGCTCGTCTGTCTCATCCCTACCACGATCGGCGGCTTGCTGTCGGCGATCGGAATCGCGGGGATGGACCGCATGATCCAGCAGAATGTGATCGCCATGAGCGGACGGTCTGTCGAAGCAGCGGGCGATGTCAACACGTTGTTGCTCGACAAAACCGGCACCATCACGCTCGGCAACCGGCAGGCCGTGGACTTTTTCCCGATGCCGGATGTAACCGCCGAGGAGCTGGCCGACCGCGCGCAGCTGGCCTCGCTCCCCGACGAAACGCCTGAAGGGCGCAGCATCGTGGTGTTGGCCAAGGAACGGTTTGGCATTCGCGGCCGAGAGGTGGGCCCGGCGGGGCATCCGATGACGTTTGTCCCGTTTTCCGCGACCACGCGGATGAGCGGCGTCGACACCGACGGCCTCGAGCTGCGAAAAGGGGCGGGCGACGCCATTGCGCGCTACGTGGTGGAGCACGGCGGCACCGTTCCAGTGGAGAGCGAGCGCATCGTGGAACAGATCGCGCGCGAAGGTGGCACACCGTTGGTCGTCGCCGAACGCCATGCCACCAGTGCGCGCGTGTTGGGGGTGATTTACCTCAAGGACGTGGTGAAAGGCGGCATGCGCGAGCGGTTCGACCGGCTGCGTGCCATGGGAATTCGCACCGTGATGATCACGGGTGACAATCCATTGACCGCCGCCGCCATCGCACGCGAGGCTGGTGTGGATGATTTTCTGGCCGAAGCCAAACCCGAAGACAAAATGGCGCTCATTCGGCGGGAACAGGCGGGAGGCAAGCTGGTCGCGATGACCGGCGACGGCACCAACGACGCCCCCGCGCTCGCGCAAGCCGATGTTGGCGTGGCGATGAATACCGGTACGCAGGCGGCCAAGGAGGCCGGAAACATGATCGATCTCGACTCCAATCCCACCAAGTTGATCGAAGTGGTGGAGATCGGGAAGCAGCTGCTCATGACGCGCGGATCGCTCACCACTTTTTCCATCGCCAACGACGTCGCCAAGTACTTTGCCATCATCCCCGCGATGTTCGTCGCGACGTATCCGGTACTGAACACGTTGAACGTCATGGGGCTGCATTCACCGCAATCGGCGATCCTGGCGAGCGTGATTTTCAACGCGCTCATCATCATCGCGCTCATTCCGCTGGCGCTGCGCGGCGTGAAATATCGCCCCGCGCCGGCCTCCGTTATCCTGCGCCGCAATCTGCTCGTGTACGGCGTCGGTGGTCTGATTGTCCCGTTCGTGGGGATCAAGGTCATCGATCTCGCGCTTGTCGCACTGCGGCTCGTCTGAGGTTCCGATGTTTCGTCATCATCTCCGTCCTGCCCTCACGCTGACGCTGGCACTGTGCGTCGTGACAGGAACGCTCTATCCCGGCGTCGTCACCGCGATCGCGCAGCTCGTCTTCCCATGGCGGGCCAACGGTTCGCTCGTTCGTGCGCACGGGCGCATTGTCGGCAGTGCGCTCATCGGCCAGCCGTTCACGCAGCCGTACTACTTCCATCCTCGTCCATCCGCAGCCGGCGGCGGTTACGATCCCACGGCCTCCGCCGGCACCAACAAAGGACCGACCGATCGCAAGCTCGCCGATACGCTCATCGCGCAGGCAGTCGACAGCGCGGTGCACGAGGACCACCTCTCGCGCGGCGCCATTCCGTCGGACATGGTCACCGCGTCCGGGTCGGGACTCGATCCACACATTTCGCCGGCCACCGCGCTGGCGCAAGTCGCGCGCGTCGCGCGCGCACGAGGCACGGATTCGGACCGCATCCGCGAACTCGTCGAACACCATGTCGAGGGACGCCAGTT
>Ga0105237_10008867_pt1 | contig 10840 bp, 7 predicted proteins | sample KBSC24metaG_FD_81520 | JGI IMG/M metagenome (GOLD analysis project Ga0105237, IMG submission 81520) | Corn rhizosphere microbial communities from Kellogg Biological Station, Michigan, USA - KBS C2-4 metaG | ecosystem: Host-associated > Plants > Roots > Rhizosphere > Soil | place: Michigan, USA... | reverse complement strand
TCGACGCTGGCTGGATGCTCCAAATCCTTTCAGTGGGGCTTATCATGGTTCCTTTCCAGCTTGCGCTTCAAACCTTCATGGCCCTCAACAAGCCCAAGATGAACTATGCGATAGCCCTGCTGCGTCTTGGCTTAATACTCGTCGCCATGCCTGCCGGCTTCTGGATATTGGGCTTGCAAGGTGCATTGGCAGGACTGGTTTTGAGCAGTGCGGTGTGCGCTCTCGCGATCCTGGTTGTCAGCAAGAAGCTTGGCATCACTGACATAGGCCGCGAGTTGTTGCCGTTGCCCGCAGCGGCTGCTGGTCTAGTCGCAGGGAATTTGTTGTCTTTACTACATAGTTGACATCCATAGGTGGTCACCAGATCCGTTGAAACGAATAGAACCGGTGTGATTGAGCAATGAGCAGCAGCACGACAATTGTCACTTGCGTCGAGGCAGGCCCCTTAGAGGCGCAGGTCCTCCTACTTGCCGAGTCACTTAGAGCCTTCGGGGGACCAGCATCAAACTTCGACTTCATCGCCGCCAAACCTCGGCGTGGGCCGAAGATCAGCGCCAAAACGTTAAGCGAATTCCGGCGCCTTCGTGTGGAATTCATCGACAAGCCGTTCAATGCCGAACTCGATTGGTGGAACAACGCCAATAAGAGCTGCGTCATGTCTCAGCTCGAGACCCGCATTGGCACGCCCAACATCACATGGATGGACGGCGACATGGTCGTGCTGCAGCCTCTTGATTGTCTCGCCCCTGCGAGTGGATCACAGTTCATCGCCCGCGCAGGCGAGGGATATCTTGGATCAGACGGCAGCGACAACAACGCGCCGTATTGGCGCAAGCTTTGCGAATTGATCGGAATCGACTTCGATCGTTTTCCCGAAATAACATCGTTTCCCGAGGCGAGACGCATTCGAGCCTACTGGCAGACCGGCATTTACAGCTATGCCACGACTTCGCGCCTGGGAGGCGCTCACTACGAGATCATAAAGCAATTGCTCTCAAGCAGCATCGGCTCCAAGACCGCCGGAATATACCATCAAGATCAGGTTTCCATTTCGCTGGCAGTCCAAAAACTTGCGCTGCAACATTCAGAATTCAACGCCCGCATGAATTTCAACATCAACACTCTTGCAAAGGAGAACGCAAACCTGATCCCTATGGAGCAAGTTAAGATCCTCCATTACCACAATTCGCTCTACCGCGAGGGACTCGATTGGGCGAGTGAGTACCTTCAGCAGCTCCCCAAAGATCGTCGCGAACTGATAGAGAAATATGCTCCCTTTACCGCAAATGCCTCATATCCCGCGCGCCTCTATCGGAGACTCCTGAAACTGACACGGCAAAGACACGTCGAGAACTTCAAGAAGCGCGTCATCCTATATTGACAATGTGTACTCGAGCCCATCGCCATGAAAACGTCAACGCAACGTGAAAAATTAGGTTGGGTAGAGTTTAGTCGAGGGTGTGCAGCCCTCGTCGTATTTGTATCTCATAGCTTTTACGCTGACGTCCCAAGCAGCTATTCTAACATCTTTTTATGGGGGCGCTGGGGCGTCTGCTTCTTTTTTGTCCTGAGCGGCTTTATCATTGCACACGCGCATTGGGCAGATCTCAACACCCCCAGCCGCGCTCCGAATTTCTATTGGCGTCGCTTTGTACGGATATTTCCAACCTACTGGCTCGCCCTGGCAGCATTTCTGTTTGTCAGAAATTATCTTGGTAATCCAGACCATCGTATCCACGCCGGCATTTTCGAGATCGTGGGTAACATTGCAATGTGGCCGACGATTTCAGAGTTGCTTTTATCAATGGCATGGACCCTTCGACACGAACTCCTATTCTACGCCCTTTTCTCAGCTCTCATATTAGGCACCAGACTTGGTATTGCGGTTCTCGCTTGCTGGCTGTTATTGCTCTTATGGGGCCTCTCACAATCGACGTCCTGTGAAATGCTCACGGTTGCAGCCGATAGATGCATGCAACTAAATTCAATGCTGCCAGCGCGCAATCCGGCCCTGTTGATCGTAACATTGAATGTCAATTTGTATTTCTTTGTGGGAATTGGCCTTGCTGTATGTTCGAGGGCCGGCAAGATCAATACAGCACTTCTGGTCACGATGACGGGGACTGCTGTCACGTTTATCGCATATCAAGTGTTTGATGCCGTCTACATATTGGCGCTTATGCAGGCGTTCGCCATAGTATTTTGCGTCACGGGTGCCATAGCTGCATCCGAGCGCTATCGGGCCCCCCAACTTGCACATTGGTTTGGGGCCATCTCGTACCCCTTTTATCTCCTGCACGTCACAGCCATGCTGGTTGCTCACGGATTGCTAAAGCGAGCACCTATAGAAGTGCCATGGCAGTTCACCGTGCTGCTTGCGTTGGTATTGAGTTTGCTGGCCTCTCATGCCGTGGCATTTTTGTTTGAGAACCGCGTTCGAATATTTGCCGCGAAGTTTCGCCGCTTGCGAACAGCGAGCTAGATCACAGCAAGCCTGCCTAGACAAAAAGAGGGATTTGTAGTTCTGGGGCCTAGGCGAGAGACGTAACCTACGGCATTTCTAAAGCATGGAATGGCTTGCAAGGGCATTTATGGCCGTCTGGGCCGTCGGTTTTTTCTACGTCATGCTTTCCGGCGCCGGAGTAGCAGACAGCAGTCGCTCGCCGAAGCGAATGTCAAGGCCCGACTAATGCCAGAGTCACTCCATCGAGGGACGTGACCAGTCGCAATCAACGGACGCTTTATCACGCAGATGCGTTATGGTTGCACTTGAACAGCTTCCAGGCATTGATAAAAATGCATCGCACTGACGCGAAACAATTTTCTGAGGTGGTCCAGCGCGCTCTTGGTAGTCGTCTGCCATCTTCGCACATTGTTTTTCGTTGACTCACGGCCTTCCATGTTCGATGGAGGCATGAGTGAGCAACTGCTGTTCGCAAAGACCTTCTACTTCATCACATCATTTTGAAATGAAGCAGTCGTTGTGTTCTTCGTGCTAAGCGGCCACCTGATCGGCGGTCGCTTGATAGAACATCGACACGATATTCCCATCGTCGACTACTTATGCAAGCGCACAGCACGCATCTACATTGTTTTGCTTCCTGCCCTTGCAATCACGGTCGCGCTTGATTCGATAGGGCAGCGTTTTGCTCCGGCCTTATACTCGACGGCCAGCTGGTCGCTAAACCGCCATCTGGTATCGTCCAAGTGGGGCGTAGCCACGTTTCTCTGTGGGGCGTAGCCACGTTTCTCTGCAATTTGATCAGCCTACAGAGTCAATTTTGCGCACCGTATGGAAGCAACGCCCCACTTTGGTCGCTTGGATTTGAATGGTTTTACTACCTGACCTTCCCGCTCATCCTGGGCATGATGCCGCGTATCCTCGCACCGCTGCAGATCGGGGCCTGGTTAGCTCTTAAAGTGCCGCTCCTATTTGTTTTCCCGGATTTCTGCTTCTTCCATCCGAATTTTGATACTCGGAGCGCTGTCAGCTATAGCGTTTCGACGAGCAATGATCCCTCTTTGGGGCAACGCACTCGGGTTCGGGCTGATTCTTCTGTCAGTGCTTTACCTCAGATTCCACACCAATATTGGGCTATAAGTCAACTTTGTGCTCGGTATCGGCGTAGCGTTATTGATAGCAAATCAATATCCTCGATTACGCGCAAATGGCACGATCGCCTCGCATCATTTTCCTATTCTCTATACGTGGTGCATCACCCCATCTTGGTAATCTATTTATCGGTACTCGTAAGCGCCAACATTATAAACGAACGAACAACGGTCAGCGTAAGCAGAGTTCTATTCTTTGGAGGAGGGTGTTGCTCGTTTACGGATTAGCTTATGTTTTCGCGAAATGCACGGAAGCGTATACAGATGCGATGTACCGCTGGTTATATCTTAGCGCCAAGTCACTACCAAGGCTTAAGCCACGCAGATGGACAGGGACCTCGCTCGCCCAACTAAGAAGCAATGGCTTCGTTCTGCCATCGATTGCAGAGATTTCGTCCACTTATTTTGCGATGAGCGTCTTAGGGCAGGCCAATGTGGCCAGACGATAGCAGTCCGACCCATCGGCTATTTCGTGCGCACAAACCACCTTTCAAACGCGAGCCAGCTAATCCACCCCGCAAGAAGTGACAACGGAAGGGTTGCAAGCAGCAACATAAGAGGCGAGCTGAATCGAAAAAAGTAAATCAGGAACCCGGCGATTGGCCAAGCATATAGATAGGTCCCGTAAGATATGTCCTGTCTTCCATTTATGCGGGCCAGGCTTTCCGACTTGATCCCGAAGGCGAAGAAAAAGATTAGATAGCCTCCTAAAATAGCGAACGCCGGCTCAGCAACGCCCGATACAAACAGACAGGGCATAAGCAGAACAATTGCGAGCGCAGCCAGAGAGGCATTGAGCTTCACACGATCACGAAATTCGTAGTAGGCCCCCCCGACACAAAACAAACTCGCCATTCTTATGAAGAGTTGCGGCTCGCCGGTCATCTTTGCCAGCGGCCCAATATACGTTGGCCACTGGATAGCGTGACTGACCAACAGTAAGAGAGTGACGAAGAGCAATCCTGCTTTTGACCGATAGATTCCTGCAAACGCCAGAAACACTACGAGCAAGTAGCATCTGAATTCGTAGACAATTGACCAAGCAGCGCCGTTTAACGCATGAAATTTCAACTCAGGAAAGCCGCGAATATCTGGCCAGTTCAAAAAGAGGATATCGAGCGCTCCTCTTGCGTAGTCGCGCGCCCCCCAAGCAGCAAGATTCGAGCCGATTAGGGGACTGAAACCGACTACTATTACAGCGCAGCAAACGAAGCCCGGATAGATGCGCATTACACGCTTACGGATGTAGTCGTATACAGATTTCGAATTCTGAAAGCTCTGCAAAATGAGATAGCCACTGACGATGAAAAAGCCATCGACCGCCAACTCACCGAGCGTCATCGCGCCGCCAAGGCTCGTTAATGCCTCCCGGGATCGATTGCCGTCAATCATTTCGGCGGAGTGAGAAACAATTACTAAACTGGCAAGGATTAGCCTTAACAGACCGAAGTTATTTTTATGAGGCGTCACTGAGGTCTTTGCGATTGGAGAAAGCAAGGCTCAGCGCGCGAAAGGCGAGGAGTCTTGCTTCCGAAGAAAAGGGGAAGGTCGTCCAATCATCCCTTATTGAAATTGACTATGGCCGACCACTGTGGAGGCGTAGATTTTTGATAAACATCTTCTAGGACGGACCACGAATTGCTAGAAGGCATCGGCCCTCCCAGCTGAAAGCAGGAAGGAAATTCTCCGCCGGCGGCGACGAAACTCTTATAGTTGGCGATCGTGTAATCTTGTAGGGTCGCAACGTTCTTGCCCGCAGCACGTAGTGCGTTGACCGAACTGTTGTTGCCATAATCTGGCGAATAGCCTCCTTCGTAACCACAAATCCTACTGACGCCTAGTCCCGCTGCCCACGACGCAATGTTCTTGTAGTACTTTGCTACATTTGATAAATTCGCAAATCCGGAGCCATTGCTGAGTGATGCAACATAGGCGGTCGGAGCCGATTGGTCTCCGCTAGAATATGCAGTAGCAAGTACGATCTCTTGCGCCCCTCCGTTCGGGCCGCCGTAGAGGGACGGTACGATATACTGAGCGCAGCAGACATGTGTAACCCAGTTCGCCGCTGGCGAGCCACCGCTGACAACAAACTTGTCTGACGTTAGGCGTGGATCTTGGCTGTGCTTCGGTAGCGCGTCGAATGCAGCCGTCTGCACGCCACAGAGCACCTGATATCTTGCCCGATTGTTTGAGTAGACCTTGCTGACGGCCTGCCCCAAAAGTGACATCACTTTTCCAACCCAATTATGATAATCGGGGCCCCAGCCGTAAGCATTTGCTTTTGCAACAGCATAAGCGGTTTGATTGAACCCCGCAGCGAAATTCCAGACCTCGTTGCATCCCTCGAACCGCGGGATCATCCACGCTGGTCCCTTGTCTCGGATAAATGTAGCAAGACTTGAGGCAAAGTCCGTAAGGGGATCGGCTGCCAACGGAGGTAACACGAAGTAGGGATGCGCCCCCATTTCTGCGCAGAGCTGTACACAAATTTCAGGAGGAACGCCCGTAGACAAGCTTGCGCTGCCGGTAGCCGTTCCGCCACCGAACAGCAGCCAAGATCCCAGGGCAGCATCGTATACTGCGGTAGCGTAGAGTCCTACACTTGGGCTATTGCTTGTGCCCAGGGTGTTTCCACTTGAATCCTTCAAGGGAACGTTTCCAGTAGAATTCAAATTTAACGTTGGCTGACGATTGGCAAAGCAGTCACTTGATGCGTTGCCCGTCAACGCAATTGTTGTACCTCGCGGAGCAAGTGAAACTTGGATATGGTCCGCATCGACTACGTTGCAAACATAATAGTTGCCGCTCGAGGTGAGAGGGGCTGGTAGCGTAGTCCCGCCAAAACCAACCGGGTCATTCAATGAGAGGCCATGAGCCTTCCAAGCAATCTGTGATCCAGGAACGAACGTAATCGAGGTCTTCGCCGCGATTTTGCTGCTACCAAACTTGAAAATCACTGTCAGCTTGTCAGCCGGTGCACCTGCGCCAAAATTGATAGCGAAATCGTCACCTTTGCTTGATGTCGTTCCAGCACAAAGGCTCGCACGCGGTTCTTGCCCGCCGTAAGAGACATATCCTATCGGCTTTCGAGTTGCCCAAGTTGTGAGATTACTGTTGTTTCCATATTGCCAGTTTAGGAAACGGTACACCCCGATATTTGCCTCACGCAATCGAGCCTTAAATTGCGCGCTGAATACTTTGCCTGCCAGGACATCAGCCTCATCCGCAATGTGATAAAGCTTCATATTTGTTACGTAAGGCGCTCCTACGGAGAGAATGCCGACGCCGAGCTGAACTTCAGTGGTTGAAAAGACATAACGGCCCCCATCCCTACCGCTCGTCTTACTGCCGCTCACCAGGGTATTGTTGCCGAGTAAATATATCGATCCCGCTCCATCCCAAGTGAGCACATAATTTCCGGGACGAGATGCTTGGGTCGGAATATACGTTGTTAGATACTGGCCACCATTCCTGATTACTTTTGGATATCCATTCGAATCTTGGTCCAGAGGGTCTACGGCCATATTATTTGCCGCATATCGCCACGTGCCACCCGACTTCAGCAAATTGATGAAGGGATATTCCCCGCTGTTTCCGCTAGGGAAATTGAAATTGATCTGGGATTTGCCGTTGTTGAAAGTTGGAGCAACAGAACTGAGATTCGACGCCGCCAAACTGTTGGCAGCCACAAGCGGGGCCGGCGCTCCGACAACTTTGTTAGTCTGCAGAGCAGAAACCACTCCGACACCGCCGAGCAATTTTACCAGTTGTCGGCGATTCATTCCCGAGTAGTGATTCATTGTTCTACCTTGTCGTGGCGAATGCGTTTAGGTGCCCGAAAAGGATAGCTAAGCCGAATTGAAATCTGGTTTCTTCGCAGCAAGCCAGTTCCATTACGTCGGTATCGAATTATCAACCATACACGATTTGATAAGGCAACCAAGATCTTAAGCCAACCGCTCCGCGCGATCTACGCCGCACGGAAGGCCCGCGTTGAGGCCGGGGCTCTCTCAGCGGGTATCCGAGCTCGAACATTTCCAATGGCCTCAATTCGACCGAGAAGAGCTCCGACCAGCAACCAGCTGAAAGGATTTATTGTGGAGTTGGGCAACAAATCCACAAGGCCAACCGCCACAATCAGCGAAAGCGCGGCTAATGACACCTGCTCTTGGGGCGGTACAATGCGAACAGCCCGCAGGCTGCGGAATACAGCAAGAGAGATCAGACCAAACTCCGTAAGAAAGCCAAAAAATCCAAAGGTTGTCATCGTAATGATCCAGTGACCATCTGTAATGCTGACATCCTTTCCCGTCTCATCATAAATCCTCCCGCGACCGTACCTTCCCCACCCAAACCATGGACGCTCCGATGCATGAGCGAGCAACATCTTCTCTTGGTCAAAACGAACCTTTAGGGAGGCTTGGCGTTCTGCGCTAACGAGACCAGCCGTCTCCAACAGTAAGTCGCTTGGAAAGAGGTCTGCTGCCCTAAGCGTAGGATATGCAAGCGACAGCGAGACTAGCGCGATCCCAAGGCCCACTTGAAAGCGAGGACGTGTCAGCAAGATTATGGGGGCAAGCGCCATTGCGTAAACAAACGAGCCGAGTGATTTGCAAAGGAGCAGTGTCGCAGCCAGCCACCCGGTCACAACAGACGCCGGCACCGACAACAGTTTTTCACCACATTTCCATAGCGCCGCCGAGGCAAGCACCGCTGTCATCGCAAAAAATGCTACGCGAAGGCCATGCCCCAAGAAGACTACCGGACGATATCCTCCATCGCGAATTTGCTGCTCAAAGGAATTCGGAAAGTAGCCATACACCCACGCATGAAGCTGCGGACTGAGCCGCACCTCCAGCAACATTGGCAAAGTATAAAGCAGTCCGGCAAGGGCCAAAACTCTGAGAATTGTGAGACTATCCCTGTGGCTGCTTAAATACCGACGCCCAAGCATGAACGGAAGCAATACGATCAATTGGGCCACGCTCGCTGAAAGTGCGTCATAATGCCCAACTCCGGGGAGAACTACAGAGCCGTAGACCCCTCCTACCTGCAATGAGTCGGAATTGAATTCCGATGTAATAAAGGGGCCAATGAGAAGGCCTGCCAGCAAGACCTCCACAAGACCGATCCCTTTCGGTGAGCGCGAATTTCGAGCAAAAATCCAACACCCCAGCAGAGAGATCAATGCGGGGATGGAGTTCTTATCGAACCCTGGCACGCCAGGGAGCTTTATCTCAATGGCGACGGGAAGAAGCAGATATCCTCCCAGAATAGTCCAAAGTAATGCCTGACTTATAGGCCTAGTGGCAAATAGATAGATAGCTATGAGCGGCCACAGCAACAGCGCGGCATAAGCGAAATAATTCGGCGTGATCAGAATCAAGGAGTTCAGCCCAAAGTTTTGCTTGGTCTATCTAACCTATCGAGGCCATCAACAATAGAAAGATCTGCCTGCTTGCCCACTAGATTTGCCACGTTACAATCGTCAATTTGCCATGCCGCAAGCTAGAAAAAGCACTCGTTCATGAGCCTGTTGATCGTCATTGTAAACTTCCGTGTCGCCGAGCTGACCGTCGACTGCCTGCGCTCCCTCCAGGACGAGATCGCTCGAATTCCCGGCACAAGCGTCGCCGTTTGCGAGAACGGCAGCGGCGACGACCAGGCGGACCGCATCCGGCAGGCGATCGCGGAAAACGGCTGGGGCGGCTGGTGCTCGCTGCTGGCAAGCCCCACCAATCTCGGATTTTGCGGCGGCAACAACGTCCTGATCCGGCCGGCCCTGGCCGCGGCGCAGCCGCCGGACTACGTGCTGCTGCTCAACCCCGACACCGTCGTGCGGCCGAACGCGGTCAAGGCGCTGGTCGACTTCATGGCGCAGAACCCCGACATCGGCATCGCCGGCAGCCGCCTGGAAGATCCCGACGGCACGCCGCAACGCTCCGCCTTCCGCTTCCAGTCGCCCGCGAGCGAATTCGAGGGCGCGCTGCGGCTCGGCCTCGTCAGCAGATTGCTGAGCCGCTGGATCGTCGCGCCGCCCGTGGTGGACGCGCCCGTCGCCACCGACTGGGTCGCCGGCGCGAGCATGATGGTGCGGCGGCAGGTGTTCGCCGACATCGGCCTGCTCGACGAAGGCTACTTCACCTATTTCGACGACATCGACTTCTGCTTCAACGCGCGGAAGAAGGGCTGGCCCACCTGGTACGTGCCGTCGAGCCGCGTCGTCCACCTGGTCGGGCAATCCACCGGCGTGAACAAGACGCCGCGCCGCCTGCCGGCCTACATGCTCGAGGCACGGCGGCGCTATTTCCTGAAGAACCACGGCGCGCTCTACGCGGCGCTGGTCGACGGCGCTGCGTTGGCGGGGCTCGCCCTGTTCGCCGTCAGAAGCCGCCTCGGCAACGGCGCGCAGCAGACCATCCCGCACGTGCTGGGCGACTATTTCCGCCACAGCGTCTTCGCCAAGGGCTTCGGCATTCCCGTCGTCCAGGTGCCGACGGTCAGGACCTAGCGGCCAACCGGTCGCACTCGCGGTCGAGCGCCGCGGTCCAGGACGTCGCCTCGATGCCGAATACCTCCGAGAGGCGCGACAGAAGCAGCCGCGAATTCGCCGGCCGCCTCGCCCTGGTCGGATAGTCGCCGGTGCCGATCGGGGTGATGCGCCGGCACGTCAGCGCGACGCCGCGCGCCCGCATCCCCTGGACGATCGCGGTCGCAAAGCCGTGCCAGCTGGTCTCGCCGCTGCAGGCGACGTTGAGCAGGCCGCCGCGCGCGGCGAGCATCCGGCCGGGCTCGCCCTGCGCCGCGTCCAGGATCCCGGCGATGGTCTGCGCGATCACCGCCGCCGAGGTCGGCGCGCCGATCTGGTCGGCGACGACGCGGAGCTCCTCGCGCTCGCGAGCGAGGCGGATCATGGTGGTGAGGAAATTGGCGCCCGTCGCGGCATAGACCCACGAGGTGCGCACGATCAGATGCGCCGGCGCCGCCGCGATGATCGCGAGGTCGCCGGCGAGCTTGCTCGCGCCGTAGACCGACAGCGGAGCGGGCTCGCTGTCCTCGCGCCGGGGCGCGGTGCCGGAGCCGTCGAACACGTAATCGGTCGAGACGTGAATCATCGGCACGCCGTTGCGCGCCGCCCATTGCGCTATCGCCGCGGGCGCCTCGGCGTTGACCCGGAACGCGAGCTCGCGCTCGTCCTCGGCGCGATCGACGGCGGTGTAGGCCGCGG
>Ga0105237_10008860_pt1 | contig 10847 bp, 9 predicted proteins | sample KBSC24metaG_FD_81520 | JGI IMG/M metagenome (GOLD analysis project Ga0105237, IMG submission 81520) | Corn rhizosphere microbial communities from Kellogg Biological Station, Michigan, USA - KBS C2-4 metaG | ecosystem: Host-associated > Plants > Roots > Rhizosphere > Soil | place: Michigan, USA... | reverse complement strand
GTGGTTTTCTGACTGATATCGGGCGTCCGCGCGAGGCAGAGCCGGTTCTTCGGGAAGCGGTCGGGATCCATCAGGCGATTTACCAGCCGGCTCCCTGGCGTATCGCGGCAGCGAAAGCCGAGCTGGGGGCCTGTCTTCTGGCGCTCGGACAAGCGGCTGAAGCGCGTCCTTTATTAGATGGGGGCGTGCGGACCTTGCTGGAGCAGCGCGGGTCCTCAGCGGCGGAGACTAAGCGCGTGCAGCAACTGGCGTCGCGATAGTTGAAGGGCCGAATCGACTGGCCGGGCTGGAAGGACAAAAACCCTTCTGCCGAATCACGATACTGGGTTGGCAGGCGGAAACGGAAACGCCTGCCTCACTGGGCTGAGCTGACGAAGCGGTCGGTTTCATGAAGTGGGACCGAGCGGAGTTCCAGGTGGGCAGACGAAAGCGTCCGCCCCACAATTGCAGACATGCCGAAGCGTTCTGAAAAATAATTTTGGCGGATGTTAGGTTTTTGGGTTTGCCATCGCTATCTGAGGTGGGAAGGCTGAAAGTGGCATCTCGGAGGAGCATTTCAGCATGGGGGGCAGTGACCGCGTCCTGCCTCCCTCTTTTCAATCCAAGAATTCGGAGACATCAAAAATGAATTCAAACGCTGTCTTGAAATGGGGCGCCGGCGACTGGAAATGGAAGTTGTTTCACGCCAAACCGTCCAGTGGCGGAGCGACCGGTGTACTCTTTTGCTGGGCCGATGCACAAGGCCCGACTCGCGATTACAAAAAGCCGCGCACTGCGGACTTTGTCCTGAAGCCAGAGCAGGGCGGGGGAGCTCCGACGAAGTTCGCGGAGTTTATGTACCGCCACACGCACACGGCGATGACTACACATACCAAACCGATTCCGCGGCAGTCGCCGGTGGGCAACGCGATCCTGGCTGAACTGCAAAAGTTCCAGAACCTGGAAAGGGTCGGGACACCGGAACGGCTGCGGTGGGAGGCGATGTACCGGGCGTGTGCGTCGGCGGGCTCCTTTCTGGTTCAGGAGACGGTAACGTACGCCAAGGAGTTCGGCGACGAGTACCGTTCGCCGGAGAAAGATCGCGGGCTTTCCGCGCTGCTGCGGAATCAGCCGCTGATGGTCAGTCTGGGCAAACTGTTCGCGGTGGATGCGGCGATCGGCAACGGCGATCGCCTGGCAAACACGAACACCGGGAACATCTTCTTCGAGAAGTTTAGCGGCGGGCTGTACGCGATCGATAGCGCGACGGTGCTGACCAGCTACGAAGAGATTCTGAACGACACCACCAAGGTGAGTTGGACGGATCCGAGTGACAGACCGGGAACGTCGGACGACTGGGCGACGGACGTGGTGCAGAGGGGCGGAGTAGCCGTTCCCTCGGCTCAACAGAAGGCCACCCACGCGAACGAGATGAAATTGCATCGCCACGCTAACGGCGTGACGGTAGCGCCGGCATTTCGTATGGAGTATCTCTTTGACCCAGACCGTTGGTGGGCTGATGAATTTCGCGCGCATTTGACCAGCAATCTGGAACGCGAGATCCGGGAGCAAACGCAAAAGAAGCTGCCCGTGCCCACGCGCCCGACCGATCAGGAATGGGAACGCCAAGAAATGGTTCAAGGCGGGGGTCGAAGAGGGCATTAAGAAGGTTGACGCGAAGCTCAGCGGGTTGGACTGGCTGAAGGTCAAAATCAAGTACAAGCTGTACGTTGCGCGGTACGGCGGCGATCCGAATCTGGATTGGACGAACTTCAAGATGCGGCGTCTATATATTAAGCTGCGCCGGTCGGGAAAGTCAGAGCAGGACGCGCTGGCGGCCTGTAAGGCTTACGCGCTGCGCAAGGTTGGTTAGGTTTTTCGTTCCACTGCTACCACTCACCACACTCTCTGCTAGTTGCCCCGTTTGTTTCTCCTGCCTGAAGGGTTGGGCTTTGGATCGGCAAAGTCCCAACCGCACCTCGCCTGGTTTCCGATATTGTTGTAGGTTGGACATCCGAAATTGGCTTTATCGCGGCATAACTGCCTTGGCTGTTGTCTGGATGCTGCCTGTTTGCGCGTCGGCTGACGTGCTTGCGGGGGTTCGCAAGAGCGGTGTGCTCCGCTGGGGCGGCGATCAGGAGGGCGGCGGCCCCTATGTGTATCCCCAGGAAAAGAATCCTGCCCAGGTGACCGGGTTTGAAGTGGATCTGGCGAATCGGCTCGGCGAGTACCTGAAGGTGCGGGCGGAGTTCACGCAGGGGCAATGGGACAAGATGCCCGACATGCTGCGCACGGGCAAGGTGGACGTCATTATCAATGGCTACGAGCTTACTCCTGAACGTGCGGAGATCATGGACGCCACCATTCCGTATTACGTCTACGCGTTGCAGTTGCTGGGGCGTAAGGATGATTCGCGCATCAACTCATGGGCCGATCTGAAAACTGCGAAAGCCAAGATCGGTGTGCTTACGGGATCGTCGGCAGAGAACTACGCGCGAAACTTTTGCGGCGGCGAGTGCCAGGTCATTTCGTATGACGGCAATACCGACACGATGCGAGAGGTGGAGACGGGGAAGCTGGATGCCACTCTCGAAGACACGCCGATTGCGTCGTTCTACGCGAGCCGCTTTACGAAGTTGAGGCGAATTGAAGAGCCGGTGGCCCGCGGGTATTACGTGATCTACGTGAAGAAGGGCGAGACGGCGCTGCTGCAGGCATTGAACGAAGGCATCGTGCTGATGGTGCGGAATGGCGACCTCGAGCGGATTTATCGCAAATACGGGATCTGGGACGCACGGCAGCCGGAGCTGGCCGGGATTGTCGAGAGCGCGCGGTTTTATGGGTACCTGCGGGCCTCGACGGCTCGCATTGAGAAGAACGAAATGCCGCAGCAGCAGGCGGTGGATGTGGAGACGCGCAAGCGGGGCTGGCAGGTGGTGAAAGAGTATTCGGGAATCCTGCTGCAATCGGCGGGGATGACGGTGGCTTTGTCGGTGCTGTCGTTTCCCCTGGCGATTTTGCTGGGCCTGCTGATCGCTTTGGGACGGCTCTATGGTCCCGCGTGGATTCGGCCTCCGCTAGGCGCTTACGTCGAGTTCCTGCGCGGAACTCCGCTGATGCTGCAGCTTTATTTCATCTTCTTTTTCCTGCCGGAAGTGGGGCTTCGGATACCGGCGTTCTGGACGGGCATCTTCGGGCTGGCGGTGAACTATTCGGCGTATGAGTCAGAGATCTATCGCGCGGGCTTGCAGGCGATTCCGCACGGGCAAATGGAGGCGGCACTGGCGCTGGGAATGTCGAGGGCGCTGGCTTTGCGCCGCATCATCGTGCCGCAGGCGGTGAGGATCGTGATTCCGCCGGTGGTGAATGACTTCATCGCGCTGTTTAAGGATACTTCGGTGTGCTCAGTAGTGACGATTGTGGAACTGACGAAGCGCTTCTCAGTGCTCTCGATGAGTACGCAGGCAACTATTGAATTGATGGGGATGACGGCGCTGCTGTACCTGATGATGAGCTTCCCGATGTCGATTGTTTCGCGGCGAATCGAAACGCGATTGGGATCGGAGTCACCGGCATGATTGTGATTCGTGATCTGGTGAAGAAGTTCGGGCAGAGCGAGATTTTGAAGGGCATCTCGCTGGAGGTCAAGCGGGGCGAGGTGCATTCGATTATCGGGCCGTCGGGCGGTGGGAAGAGTACGTTCCTGCGATGCATCAACGGGCTGGAGTCGTTTCAGGCCGGGCAGGTGCAGGTCGGCGAGCATCTTCTTTCGGCGTCGGCGCCCGACCCGAGTTTGCTGAGGGCCGTACGGCGGCGGGTGGGGTTTGTGTTCCAGCAGTTCAATCTGTTTCCGCATCTGACGGTGCTGCAGAATCTGATCGAGGCACCGGTGATGGTTTCCAGGCTGTCTCGCGAGGAGGCGACGGCACGAGCAGTGAAGTTGCTGACGCGGGTGGGTTTGGCGAACCGGCAGGATGCATACCCACGCCATCTCTCAGGCGGGCAGCAGCAGCGCGTCGCGATCGCTCGCGCATTGGTGATGGAGCCGGACGCGATTTTGTTCGACGAACCAACCAGCGCACTCGACCCGGTGATGGCGGGCGAGGTGCTCTCGCTGGTCGCCGATCTTGCGAAGGAAGGGCAGACGATGATTGTGGTCACGCACTCGATGGGCTTCGCGCGGAACGTGGCGAATTGCGTTCACGTGTTTGCGGACGGCAAAGATGTGGAGAGCGGGCCGCCGGCGAAAGTCTTCGGCGATCCGCAGCACGCCACCACCAAGTCGTTCCTCACTCAAATAGGGAAGGATTGATGGCGATGCACTTCCCCGATTGGCTGGAACCGATGGCCGCGACGCTCACGCAGGAGCGCTTTACGGGGCCGGAGTGGGTCTTCGAGCGCAAGTACGACGGGATCCGGCTGCTGGCGTTTCGGAACGGCTCGGAGGTGCGGCTGCTCTCACGGAATCAATTGCCGCAGAATCTGCCTTCGATTGCTGGAGCGATTGCGCAACTTGCGGTACACGACGTAATTCTGGATGGCGAAGTGACGTGGGGTCGTGCGGGCAATCGGTTCCATGTGTTCGACATCCTTTGGCTGGACGGGCGGGACCTGATGCGCCTGCCCTTGGACGAGCGGGCTGAGATTTTGCGCGAGCTGAAGCTACATGCTCCGTTGGAGCGAGTGACGAGGCTGAGCGATGAGGCTCCGTGGGAGCGGGCTTGCAAAGAAGGCTGGGAGGGCGTGATCGCCAAGCGCCGCGATTCGTTGTACGAGCATCGGCGGTCTCCGCACTGGCTGAAAATGAAGTGCGAGGCGTCGCAGGAGTTGGTAGTGGGCGGATTCACCGATCCGCAGGGGAGCCGGGTGGCGTTAGGCGCGCTGCTGTTGGGCTATTACCAGGAGCAGGATTTCGTGTTCGCCGGGAAGGTGGGCACGGGATTCGACGCGAAGCTGCTGACGGAATTGCGCGGGCGATTGGATAAGATCGAGATTTCTAAATCACCATTCACGGTAGCGCTGGGGCTGCCGAGGGTGCGTGCCCACTGGGTGCGTCCGGAGATCGTGGTGCAGGTGGCGTTCATCGAGTGGACGGTGCATGGGAAGTTGCGGCATTCGCGCTTCCTACGAATTCGGACGGACAAGGCGGCAAATGAAGTGGTGCGCGAGGTGAAGTGATTAGGCATAATCTGGCGTAAAGCGCAATTGGTGCGGAAGGTCCGAACGGAAACGAGGCTCGGTTGGCAGGCGGAAACGCCTGCCGCACAAGAAAACAAAATGCCCCTTGACTCCTGTTGACTTGTGTAATTTAATTAGGCATCGAGTGTTGTAGTTGATTTAGGCATGAACAAACCAGCCGATCTTCTGCAAGGTACGCTGAATCTTATGATTCTCCGCACGCTGGGCCTGGAGCCGATGCACGGGTGGGCCATCGCCGCGCGAATCCAACAGGTTAGCCAAGAGGTTCTCCAGGTCACGCAAGGGGCGTTGTACCCGGCGCTCCACCGGCTGGAACAGCAGGGTTGGCTCCGCTCCGAATGGCGCAAGACCGAAACCGGTCGGGAAGCGAAGTTCTACACCCTTACGCGCGCCGGCAGGGCACAGCTGGATAAGGAACTGGCTCAGTGGGACCGGCTGTCCGGGGCGGTCGGTCTGGTCATTCGCATGGCGGAAGAGTAAGTCGTATGCATTGGGAACGCTGGTTCGATATTGTGCGGCTGCGTCTTCGCTCGTTGCTGCGGCGCAATGCCGTTGAGCAAGAGCTAGACCGCGAACTACGATTTCATATCGAGCAGGAGATCGAAAAGAGCGTGGGGCGTGGTCTCTCACTATCCGAGGCCCGTTCTGAGGCCGTGCGGCGTCTAGGGGGCATCGCGCAAATTCAGGAGGAATGCCGGGATATGCGCCGTACCAGCTACCTTGAAAACTTCATCCGAGACCTGCAATACGCCGCTCGGATGCTCCTCAAAGCTCCGGTGTTCACGCTTACTGCCGCCGCCACGCTTGCACTTGGAATCGGCGCCAACACGGCGATCTTCCAGCTATTGGATGCCGTTCGCTTGCGCACACTGCCTGTGCGAGAAGCGCACCGGCTCGCCCAGATCCAAATTCCCAACATGAACTTTGGCATTTTGGAGGGTGCGGATAATCTGAGCTATCCGCTCTATCAGGAGATCCGCGCGAACCAGCAGGCGTTCTCGGATATCTTCGCCTGGGATAGCGGATATCAAACGCAGCGACTCGGGCAGGGCGCCGAAACGCGCCAGGCATCCGTTATCGCAGTGACCGGCGAGTTCTTCACCACCCTTGGACTTGGTCCTGCCGCCGGGCGGCTGTTCCGGTCGGAAGATGATTTCCGAGGTTGTCGAACTCCTGGCGTGGTGCTGAGCTATGCGCTGTGGCAGAGTGAATTCGGCGGAAGTCTCTCCGCCGTGGGTTCACGGCTGATCGTGCAGGGTCATCCGTTAGAAGTGATTGGTGTGGCACCGCGCGATTTCACCGGGCCCGAGGTCGGATTGCATTTCGACCTCGCGCTGCCGCTCTGCGCCATGTCCGTTCTCAATAAGAGCGACACATCGGCGTTCGACCGTCGTGACTATGCGTGGCTGAATGTGATGGGCAGACTGAAACCTGGTTGGACCATTGCTCGGGCTTCGGAGCACCTGCGGGCAATCAGCCCGAGCCTTATGCAGGCAACCGTCCCGAGCGGCTATCCGCGAGATGGCCTGGATCATTATCTTCAGTTCCGGCTGGAAGCGATTTCGGGTGCAACGGGCGTCAGCCAGCTGCGCGAAGAGTACAACCGGTCGTTGTGGCTGCTCTTCGGCCTGACAGGGCTGGTTCTCCTGATTGCCTGCGCGAATCTTTCCAATCTGATGCTGGCCCGCGCGCGGGCTCGGGAGCGGGAGTTTTCCGTGCGGCTCGCTCTCGGCGCAGGCCGCGGCCGACTGATTCGGCAGACGCTGACGGAGGGTCTGCTGCTGGCTGCGGTGGGCTCAGCCTTCGGTCTTACCGTGGCCTCGGTACTCAGCCACGCGATCCTCCGTTTCCTCGAAACAGACGGTCAACGGTTGAATCTCAATCTCACGCCGGATTGGCGCTTGTTGGGCTTCACGGTCGCGGTAACCTGTGTCACGTGCGTTCTGTTGAGCGTCGCACCGGCGATTCGCGCGGCGCAAGGTCAAGCTGCCGAGGCCATGAAAGCAAGCGCTCGCGGCCTTACTGCGGATCGTAGCCGTCTAGGGTTTCAACGCCTGCTGGTTATCGTCCAGGTATCGATATCGCTAATCCTGGTCGCAGGAGCGTTTCTATTCGTTGCGAGTTTCCGCGGGCTCGTCTCGATGGACCCCGGCTTCCGTGCCGAAGGTGTTTTGCAGGCGAGCTTTGAACTGGGCGGACAGGAACATGATGAGGCGGTGCTGCAGCAGTTGCTGGCCGAAGTGCGTGCCACTCCTCAAGTGGAGTCGGCAGCCACCACTACCAATTTCCTGATTGGAAACGGCATGTGGAGCCTGATTGCCCGCACGGAGGCGGCGAGCCGCGATGTGAGAACTACGTGGGTGAGTCCCGGCTTTTTCACCACGCTCGGGACGCCGATCCTGGCGGGACGCGATCTCGGTTCGAGCGATCGAAGAACTGCCGCGAAAGTCGCAATGGTCAACGAGAGGTTCGCGAACCTGTTCTTCCCTGGATCCGACCCGGTTGGAAGAACGTTTCGGACCTTGGCGGAGCCGGATTACCCCGAAGTGGAGTACGAGGTCATCGGGCTGGTAAAGAACACCCGATATTTCCACTTGCAATCTGCGGAGCCACCGATGGTGTATTTTCCGGCAAGCCAATTCCCGCCGGGCGCCGTGGGCAATATGATCTTCATACGCTCCCGGGCGCCGCTCGCAAGAGTGGAGGCGGCTGTCCGCCATCGGGTCGCGGCTTGGCGGCCGGGCATCGGAATGCAGTTTCATGTCTTCCAAAAGACCATTTCCGGCAGCCTGATGCGGGAACGTCTGCTGGCCGCACTCACCGGCTTTTTCGGCGCCCTGGCGGCGCTGCTCGCCGGCATCGGTCTTTATGGCGTTTTGGCTTACCAGACGGTTCGCCGACGTGGCGAGATCGGTATTCGTCTGGCCTTGGGCGCTACACGTGGGCAGATCATGCAACTGGTGCTGATGGAAGCGGGCCTGCTCGTGTTTACCGGTCTTGTGGTTGGTGTTTGTGGTTTTCTGGCGGTGGCTCGGACGGCGGAATCATTGCTGTTCGAGATTTCGTCGCGCGACCCGATCCAGGTTGGAGGGGCTGTGATGGTGCTTGCCGCAGCAGGCGCGATCGGAAGCATGTTGCCGGCTCTCCACGCCTCGCGCCTCGATCCGACGAACGCTCTGCGTGATGAATAAGATGTCGATTTCGGTTAGCGCTCATGAGTAACTTGCAGCGCATCGATTCTGCGCTCGTACCTCCGCGCCATCCTGAGATTCAACGGGACGATGACCGCGGCGATGATCAGGAAGACCACCATTTGTAACGCAATGATGGGTGCAAACATCGGTCGGTCCAACGCAAAAGCGACGTTAAAGAGGATCGGACCGGGCAAGAAGGGCAACAGCCACGACCTGATTCCTTTGCCGCGATGAAAGTCGCGGTGGCGCTCCAATTCCGCCCGGTAGAAGCGGATCGATTCGATCGCACCGGAATCAGGCAGTTTCCGAGTGGGCCGCTTGAGGAATTGGACGACGACGTTAGCGGCTCCCGCGATGCTGAGCACGGAACCGATACGCTCCAGGGTGGTTTTCGACAGGAACGCGAAGAAACCGTAAGCAGCGATGATGAAGCAACACACGCCGGTTACGAACGAATTTCTGAGACGCACACCGCGCTCGAGTCCTTGTGCTTCACGCCGAAGTTGGCTCGGTGAGACTTCGACGGGATTCGAAGCCAGTTCCTTCCAAAGGTGTTTCAAGTCGTCCGGTAAGTAGTCACTTGGCATGAGTGCCTCCTGCGTGGAACTGGCGGATGAGGACATTCTTGATTCGATGAATCCTGGTCCAGACGTTTGCCACGGAGAGTCCCGTAATCTGGCTCATCGTCTCCGCATCCAGATCCTCCAGATACGCCATCATGAGTTGACGGTCGATTAATTCCAGTTGCTGGACCAACGCCAGAAGGCGGCCGAGAGCCTTCTGAGAGTCGGTTGTTTTCTCGACGTCTTGAGGGCACGGCTGACCTTCGATATCCTCCAGGGTGACGAAGACCGGCTCGACCCTTCTGCGCCGGGCGATACGGGAAATCGCAACGTTATGCGCGACCCGATAGATCCACGTCCGCAGTGAGCAGCGGGCATCGAAGTTTTCAAAGCTTCGCCACAACGCGAGATGAATTTCTTGCACGAGGTCGCGCCGGCGGTCGGGGTCGGGCTCATAAGCCCACGCCAAGCGCTCCAGGGCTGCACCATATTCGCGAGCAGTCTGGCGCCAGTATTCCTCCTGTCCAGGATTCGCACTCATATCGAAGGTCGCTCTGCCTACATTAGAGGTAGTCGAGTCCCGAAGTGAATCCTTACAAATCTCTGTCGATTTCGCGAGAGGAAGGCGTCGAGGCCCCCGGCACGATTTGGACTGGTAGGACGCGTTACCCTATGGTGAAGCGTTTTCCTCCGACCGTGAAGCGACGGCCGGGCTGGCAGGAAGGACCGCAAACCAGCATGGCGTCTTGGGCGATTACCAAATGGCGAGAGTCCTTCCTCTGGGGAATGCTGCTTTTGTACTTGCTGGGACGCATCTGCCTGCTCTATGCGGACCACCTTCCTATGCTGCTCATTGTTGTTTTGCACGTTGTTCCGCCCGCTCTTTTCAGCCTGGCTCATGGCTCTGTCCTATACCGGACGAAGGGTGTTTTTATCTTCGCGGCCCTCTGCCTCGGCGTAGGAACTCTGGCCGAGAGTGTCAGTTTGCGAACGGGCTTTCCCTTTGGCCACTACTATTTCACGGACGTAATGGGACCGAAGGTTTTTCAGTTGCCTGTGCTGCTCGCGCTCGCGTATTTGGGAGTTGGGTATGTTTCCTGGGTGCTGGCTCTGCTGATCCTGGGCTGCGTCAACAAGCCAATTCGTGGCGCTCGCCTTCTGGCCCTGCCACTGCTGGCAAGTCTCATCATGGTGGCATGGGATCTGTCGATGGATCCAAACTGGTCTACTTTAGGTCGAGCCTGGATATGGCAGGACGGCGGGAGGTATTTCGGGGTGCCCCTCAGCAACTTCATTGGCTGGTTCCTCACGGCATATCTCTACTATCAAGGGTTTGCTCTATATTGCAGAGGAAACGCGGTTTCGGCGGCGGAGTCGCCGCGCTTCTGGATGCCGGCTATTCTGACCTATGCTGTGTGCGCGATGGGAAATCTCCTCCTGCTGAGAGTGCCAAGGGCTCCGACGTTCGTGACGGATGCTGTTGGGGTTCAGTGGCTGACTGCGGACATTCTGAGGACTTGCGTTCTTGTGTCTCTTCTGGTGATGATGCCCTTCGCACTGTTGGCATGGTTCCGAACGCGTGAATTCTTGCAGCGGGAGGTGGCATGATCACGCACCCGGAGAAAGTGCTTTTTCCGGACGATGGCATCACCAAGGGTGAACTAGCTGCGTATTACGAGATGGTGGCTCCGCTGATGCTGCCGCATATTGCGGGACGCCCGATCACCATGGAGCGATACCATCGCGGGATCGGCGTGGCGGGTTTTTTCCAGAAGGACGTGGTGAAGGGATTTCCGGACTGGCTGGAGCGCGTGGAGGTGCCGAAGAAGGGTGGGACGGTTCATCATGTGCTGGTTTCCGATGTGAGGTCTCTGCTGTGGATGGCCAATCAGAACAGCATCACGCCGCATGT
>Ga0105237_10008859_pt1 | contig 10849 bp, 9 predicted proteins | sample KBSC24metaG_FD_81520 | JGI IMG/M metagenome (GOLD analysis project Ga0105237, IMG submission 81520) | Corn rhizosphere microbial communities from Kellogg Biological Station, Michigan, USA - KBS C2-4 metaG | ecosystem: Host-associated > Plants > Roots > Rhizosphere > Soil | place: Michigan, USA... | reverse complement strand
TCGCGCGCCTCCTCGACGTCTGCCTTCGACCCGACCGCGACCAGCAACTCCACCGGGCGGCCATCCGCCGTACGTCCCGGCCCGGCCTCCAACCGCTCGGGCGCGCGACTGCCGTCACGTTGCAACGCGTCGACGGTCTCGGCGTCGGGATCGGCGGTGATCGTACCGGCGGTCCCGTCGACCGCGACTCGCTGGCCGGTCGGGAGCGCGGCCACCCCCGGCGCGCCGACGACGGCCGGAATTCCCAATGATTTCGCCAAAACCGCGGTGTGCGACGTCGGCCCGCCGCGCTCGGTCACGAGCGCCAACACCCGGCCCGGATCAAGCGTCGCGGTCAACGCCGGCGACAAGTCACGAGCGACGAGAACGTACGGCGTCCCCGGGTCCGGAATGCTCGGCGGCGGCTCGCCCAGGAGCCGCGCGACGACGCGGTCGCGCACGTCGTCGAGCTCGGCGGCGTCAGGCGCCGGCCGCAGCGGATCGGACGCGCGCATGTCGCGATACGCGCCGAACCCTTCCCACGCCGCGCGAGCCGCCGGTCGGCCGGCGCGCACGAGCTGGCGGATCAGCGCGCCGAGCGCCGGGTCGCCGACCATGCGCGCTTGCCGCACCAGGACCGCGCCGGACACGCCGGCCCGAACGGCCAACGACTCCAGCTCGGCGCCGACGGCGTCCAGGGCTTCGGCGACTTGCTCGGCGGCGAGCACCGGATCGACCGACACCCCGTCGCGGGCAGGCAACACCGGGCCGTGCACGCGAGCCACCGGCCCGACCGCGACACCTGGACTCACGCCGATCCCGGCGTACCGAGCGGTCAACCCGACGCCACTTGCTTCTTGTGCTCGCGCCGCGCGGTGATGCCGATCAGCGCCGCGAAGCCGGTCGGCGCGATCCGCATCGCCCGCCACAACAGCCGCGCTTGCCGTGGCACGACGACCATTGCTTTGTTGCGCTCGACGCCGCGAATGATGTCTTGCGCCAACGTGTGCGGCGAGTAGAGCTTGCCCATTTTTTCGGCCGCCTCGCGCACGCCGTGCTCCGGCGTCGACGACGGTCGCGGCAGGTCCTCCGGCCCGGTCGAGTCGAGGATCGGCGTGTCGGTCCAGCCCGGGCAGACGACGGTCACGCCGACGTTGTGCGCCTTGGCTTCACCGCGCAACGCGAGCGAGAGACCGACGACGGCATGCTTCGTCGCGACGTACGGCGTGAGGTACGGCGGTGGGGTGAGCCCGGCGACGGATCCGATGTTGACGATGTGCCCACGTCGCTGCCGGGCCATCACGGGATATGCGGCTTGAATGCCGTGCACGACGCCGCGCAGGTTGATGTCGATGATCCGATCCCAGTGCGCGACGGTGAGCTCCAACACGTCGCCGCCGACGCCGATGCCGGCGTTGTTGACCATCAGATCGAGCCGGCCGTGCGCGGCCACTGTCTCGTCGACGAGAGCCTGCACCGAGACCGCCTCGCGCACGTCGACCTTCGCGGCGGTGGCCCTTGCTCCGATGTCGCCGGCGACTCGTTCGGCCGAGGCCCCGTCGATGTCGGCGACTATGACGGTGTCGCCGCGCGCCGCCAGGGCGCGGCACAGCGCCTCACCGATGCCGGAGCCGCCGCCGGTGACGATCGCGACCTGCGCCATGGAGACGTCCTTCCGGTCAGAGCTCAGTTGGCTCCAGTGTCCAGGCTCGCCGCCTCCCGGTCGAACGCGCGTCCCACCGCGGTCGTCATCTCCTGCTGGAACGCGGCGACGACGGCCTGCGCGGCGAGCGGCTGCAGCGCCTCGATGACTGCCTTCAACTCCGGCAATCGCTCCGGCGGCAGGCCCGCCTCGACGTACTCCCGCCAGTGCACCTCGAGGAACATCGCGACGAACGCGTCCGCGACCGACCGGCTGTGCTCGAGCAAGACAGTCAGCACGCCGACGAGTTGTTCGACGGAGTAGCCCATGCCGGCGAGCTCGCGCCCGACCCGCAACAGCGTCGGGTTGAGCACCCGCACCTGACTGCGTCCGCCCGGTTCGGCGTCGAGCGGCTCGACGACGCCGAGACGATAGAGGCGGTGCAACAGCCCCGCGTCGGGCAGCACGCCGTAGCCCGCCGCCAGCTCCGCCTCGTCGACGATCTGCGGCGCCTCGGTCAGCCATGGTCCGAGCGCGGTCGAGTAGAACGCGATCGTCTCCGCCGCCGACGGCGCGGCCGGCCCGGTGATCAGCTTGCGGATCGAGGCGAGGTTGAAGCCCTGTTGCTGCAAACCCGCGATCAGCTGCAGCCGGGCGACGTGTTCCGCGCCGTAAAAACCGGTGCGGCCGCGCAACCGCGGCGGCGGCAGCAGCCCGCGGGTCACGTGCGCGCGGATGTTGCGGACCGTCATCCCGGTGCGCGCGGCGAGTTGCTCGATCGTCAGCAACTCGGCGTCGGTCATGCCGACAAGCCTAAGGAGAGATGCCCGTGACCGATGGGGGCAACTCCACCGGCCACGGACTTCTCTCCCGCGGCGTCATTGCTGCGCGATCAGACGTGCCCCATCGCCTGGAAGTCGTAGACCCCCAGGAGGCTGGTGAGGATGTAGGCGTTGGTGACGTTCTGGCTGTTGATGACGAGCGCCTTGTCCCACGTCATCGGAACCACCGTCGCGTCGACCCCCATGAGCCGCTTGTCGACGTTGCCCCAGATCGCCGCCGCCTTGTCCGCGTCGGTCGTGCCGACCGCCTGGTCGATCATCTGGTTGATGGTCGGGTCGTTGGTCTCCGAGTAGTTGGAGTTGCCCTGCGCAAGGATCTTCCGGCCGTCGATGAGCGACGAGAAGAACCCGTAGCCCGTCGGCCAGTCGGCGCCCCAGCCGGCGATCATCAGGCCGAAGTCCTTGTGCCGGTTGACCGATGGCGAGCCGATGAACTGGCTGTAATACGTCGCGTTGTCACCGAGGTCGACCGTCACGTTGATGCCGATCCGGCGCAGCGACTGCTGCACCGCCGTGGCCATGTTCTTGCCCTTGGTGGTGTTGGACGACGCAAGGTGTGTGCTGAAGCCGTTGGGCTGCCCGCACAGCCGCAGCTCCTCCTTCGCCTTCGCGAGGTCGCCCTTGCCGTCGTTGTCCGGGTAGAGGTTGAACTGCGCGAAGCCCTTGACTGCGGGGTTCAGCATCGAAGTGGCGATGTCGCCGCCGCCGATCGGCCCGCCGCGCGCGGTCTGCCAGTCGACCTTGCTGACGGCGTACTGGATCGCGCGCCGGCAGTGCACGTTGGTGAACGGCGCGACCTTCGACTCGATCGCGAGGTAACGCGTCGCGCCGGTGATCGGGTTGTCAGCGCGGGCCTTGAGCGCCGGGGTGAGCAGGATCTTCGCCTGCGTCGCCACCTGCACGCCGACGCCGTTGATGTCGACGTCCGCGATGTTGTCGATCAGCCGGTTGTCGACGTCGACGTCGTTGGTGTCGACGGTGAAGACAATCTTGTCCGGCAACGCCTTGCGGAACGGATCGGTCGACACGCTCCAGTACTTGTTGCGCACCAACGTCAGCGTCTTGCCCGGCGTGTACGTCGCGAACTGGTACGGGCCGTCGGAGATCGGGTGGAACGTGTACTTCGCGCCGCCCTTCGGCCCTTGGTCATACGCGATCGGCACCGGGGTCGTCGCCGGCAAAGCCATGATGTAGTTCCAGTCGCCGACGACGGTGTTCAGGTGGAACACGATCGTGGTGTCGTCCGGCGTCTCGATCGTCGACAGGCCCAGGTGCCCCGGGTCCTTGTCGGTGTACGGGCCCTTGTACTTGTCGCACCCGCCGCTCGCGTTCGCGCCACCGGGGCACAAGAACGTGATGACGTACGTCGGGCCGCCGTTGATGACACTCTGCGCGAACACCCGCTCGATCGCGTACTTCACGTTCTTCGACGTGATCGGCGTGCCGTCTTCGAACTTCAGCCCGGACCGGAGGTGATAGGTCCAGTCCTTGCCGTTCGGGCTCGAGCCTGGGGCGGTGGCGATGTCAGGGACGACGTCGAGGCTGCCGGCGCCGGGCAACGCCTTGTAGGCCATCAGCCCGCGCGAGAACAGCCGCTGCATGTCCCAACAGTGGCCGTAGTAGGTGCGCGCCGGGTCCCAGTAGTCGCAGTCGCCGTCGGCGATCAGGTTGAGTGTTCCGCCGGCTTTCGTCGACACGTTGCGGACGCCGGTGGTGCCGGCGTTGAAGACGTTCTGTGCCTTCGGCGGCCCGCCCGGATGACCGCCAGAACCGCTGCTGCACCCGGCCATCAGCAGCCCGAGTGCCGACGCCGCCGTGCCGAGGCGGATCGCGCCGCGGCGGCCGGTGAAGATTCCGCTCATGATCGCCAAGCCCTCTCGTCGTGCGCAACGCCGTAAGAACGCGCGCAGCGCGGTTGCCCCGGCGGTGTTCTCGCCGGCGCCATCTCACGTGATCGTTGCCACTGCCGGGACGGAACCGCGGTGCGGCTCCGGCTCGGGCGATCGGCGTGAACCGTAGGCAGTTGTTCGACGGTTGCGAAAGGGGGGTCGGCCGCATTGACGGTCGAATCGTGATCAGCAATGCCGAATCGTGACCGGCGCGTGATCGACCGTGACCTGACAGTGTTCTGGCCGCGACGTTCGTTACAGCTCGCGCCATCCCGAGACGGTGACCGGGCGGTCGAATGCGGCCGTCGTGCTGAGCTGGTCGATCTCGGTGGCGTCGTGCACGTCGACCACATGTTGCCCGGCGACCGATGCGCAGACGAGCAGACCGTAGACGTCGACGTGGCCGTTGGACGTGCAGGCAGACTTCGGTGCGTACACAACCGCCGACAGGCTCGTCTCGGACGACGACCCGCTGCCGAGGTTGACCGACCCGCCGTCGGTGCCGAGCAGCAGCAGCGTCGCCGGCGGGCGCGGGTTGTACCGGCTCGGCGTGCACGACGGCGTCGTGACCGCTGAGCACTTGAGCGTCGAGTTCAGCGACAGCCCGGCGGGGATGGTCAGCGTGCCGTTGAAGCAGATGATGATCTGCGAGCCGGAGATGTTGGTGAGGTTGGCGATCGCGGTTGCGTTCATCGTGACGTCGGTGAAGCTGTAGACGGCGTTCGCGGCGAGCGCGGTCGTGCCGGTGTAGGCGACGGTGCCGGCGCCGATGCCCTTCGAGCAGACCGACGACGGCGCGAAGTCGAGCCGATCGTGGTGTGTCGGGATCGTCGTACCGCACGCGGCTTGAATGCTGGCGTCACCTGCGCAGGCGCCGATCGCGCTCAGGTCGTTGGGGAAGCCGGCCGCGGGCGCGTTGAAGACGGATACGCTGCTCATGCTCGACAGGTCGGCGTAGCGCATCGTCAGCGGGCCATCCGTGACGGCGGCGCCGAACGGTTGCGCGGCGTGCGTGCACATGCGGGTATCCGAGTCGGACATCGAGGCGGGGGTCCCCGACGTCGTGCACACGTCCGAGCTGAAATTGGAGTCGTAACGATCGACGGCGCTCGCGCCGCTCGTGCCGAGGTCCAACTTGGTGTCGCCGAACAACGGCACGCTGAGCAGGTCGCCGATGCTGACCGTCGCCTGGATGTGGCGGGTCACTGTGCGACCGGCGTTGGTCGCCGTTCCGGTCGAGTCGACCAGCCAGCCGCCGGACACCGCGGTCGCGCTGGCGGAGTACGTCGTACCCGTTCCGGCCGTCCCGGTGATCGGCGAGAACGCCGTCGCCGTCGGGTTGGCCTTGGCCTGCGCGACGAGTTCGTCGAGACCCCGTTCGGCGCCGCTGAGCGCCGACTCGAACGCGACGTCGTGGCGGGCGGCGAGGTGCGAGCTCAGGATAGTGGCGAGCCCGAGCGTCAGCAGGCCGGTGACGACGACGATCGCCAGCATCGCCATGACGATGCTGCCCTCGTCGTTGCCGCGTGCGATTCGTCGGATCACGAGGCGTTCCTCATATCGGCGGCGTCGCTGACGTCGAGGTAGCACTGCGCGGGCACGGCGCGAGTCGCGCAGATCGACTTGCCGGACACGGGGTCGACCTGGTCTACGACCAGTTCGACCTGAATCGTGCCGACGCAGGAGCGCGCATACGCCGTCGGCGTCTGGCCGGAGATGACGCACGTCGCCGGGTTCACCAATGCATCCGTCGTCGTAAAGCTCGGGGCTTTGGCGACGACGCTGAACACCGGCTGGCTGGCGTCGTTGACGAGGTGGGTGATGACGGTCTTGGGGTTCGGCGCGGGCAGCGCGTTGCCGGCCGCGTCGGTGTCGGACTCGGTCAACACGAGCGACGTGACGTTGTTCTGCGTCGTCACCGTGTAGGTCAGGTCGCGGCTGACGCCGGCGCTCGTGACGACGACCTCTTCGAGCTTGTTCGACGTGAGCCCGATCAGCGGGTTTGCGGCGCGCAAGTCGCGCAGCGTCCGCTGCAACGCCTGCCGGGTCTGGATGAGCGTCGTCGTACGGCCGTCCATCTCGCTGGTACGGCGAAACGTCGTGACGATGACCGTCGTCGTCACGAGGCCGATGACGGCGGCGAGCACCATGACGACGACCGTCTCGACGAACGTGACGCCGCTGTCATGGCTGGTGATGCCGTCGGTCATGCCAGCGCTACCGAGTCGGACTGTGTCGTCGTGGCGCCGTCACTCGCCCGAGTGAGGCGGAAGGTGATGTTTTCGGTGCCGCCGCTGTTCACCATCGACGTCGCTGCCGGCAATGTGCCGGTCCAGGTGCTGCCGTTGGCGCTCGACATCGTCAGTGTGGCGGTGCCGGAGCCCGACGCGTAGACCGCTTGCACCGAGTCGCTCGTCGTCAGGCCGGTCGTGGTGCAGGAGAACAGTTCGGCGAGCGAGGTCTTGCGGGTCAACGGCGTCAGCACGATCGGCGCGGCGGTCACCGTGCACGTGCCGACGAAGGCGGCTTGCGGCGTGACGGTCAGGCTCGCGGTCGGGAAGGCGGCGACGCCGGGGACGGTGGCGGCGAACGCGACCGTCCCGGAGCCGGATGACACCGCATGCTTGATCGCCGACTTCGACACGGTCACGGACCACGACGTGCCGCCGACGTTGGACATGCTGACCTGGTGCGCGCCGTTGTCGTCGCTCCAGGTGAGCGGCACGGTGACGCTCGACGAGAGACCGGTGATGGAGACCGACACCGTGACGTCGGAGATGGGGTTGCCATTCGAGTCGACCGAGACGCTCGTCGGCGAGAGACCCAGCGACGACGCCGTGATCGAGGCGCCCGACGCGCCGCTGCTGTTACTGAGCAGTCCGGCCGACGAGCCGGCGAGGTTGCCGGTCGCGGTGTCCGCGTCCGCGGTGCTCAACGCGATGTGGTGATCGCCGTGCGTGTCGCTCCAGCCGACGCTGACGTTGACGCGGGCGACCGACGGTCCGCCAGCGGCCGGCGCCGTACAGGTCGTTTGATTGGTCGGCGCGCACATCTGCACGGTCGTGGTCGTCGTGTAGGTGACGTGGTCTTTCACGACCGGCGGCGCGGAGTAGGTGCCGGTGGTGAGGCTTGTCGGCGAAAGCCTGCGGGCGTCTTCCAGGGTCGTGGTCGCGAGCCGCAACGCGACGGCGTGCGCGCGTTGGCCGGACTGTTGATGGAAGTAGGCGACGATTTCGGTGAGCATGCCGAGGAGCCCGACGGTGACGATCGCCATGGCGACGACCACTTCGACGAGGGACATGCCCTCGTCGGAGGTCGGTCGGAGCGGCACGCTGCTAACCCCTCTGCGCAAACGCCCTGTGGGCCAGGGACACCTAGTCATTCGGTTGCAGCGCGGGCGGTGTTTACGCACGCGGGCGGGCCATCTTCGGATAGTCCGGAGTGACTAACCCGAATGGCCGCTGGATGCTCCGGACATGTCCGACAAGCAGGCCGCAAGGTAGGCCTTCCACGAGTCCGGGCTAGTGCTCGCCGGCGGCAAGGTCTGCGGCGCAAGAGCTGCGTCGGCGGCATACGCGCCTTGGCAGCCGAAGACGTCGACCGGGTGACCGGCTCTGCTGAGCCGTTGATGCGCGGCTGCGCCCCACTGCGTAGGCGTTGTGGGGGTCTGCGTCGCTTGGGTTGCTTGGGTTCCTTGCGCGGGCGCGGCGGCGCGCGCTGTTTGCCGCTGGTGTGCTGGCGTCGAGTGCGTCGTTGTCCACGCGGCCGCGCAGATCACCGCGGTGAGAGCGGCGGCAAACACCAGCGGCACAGCGCGCCGTACGCCGTTGCGGATCGTCGTCGACAACGACTCGGGCTCGCGGACCGGCAGTGGTTCCGGCTCGACGCTCAGGTCGTAATGGCCCGGCTCGACGTCGGGCTCGACCGGGTAGGCGCCGCGGTCGCGGTGACGTCTGTCGACCTGCTGCGCGAGGGCAGCGGCGAGTTCCTGCAGCTCGGTCCGGCCGTCTTTCTGCAGCGGTAATGCTGGCCGTGTCTCGATGACAGTGTTGGCGCCCATCAGATCAAGGTGGTCGGCGCCGGGCTAGTCAATCTTGACCCCCAATTGGGGGGTCGCTATGACTCGCCGCTCACGTCACCTCGAACACGCACGCCAACGCGAAGTTCGTGACGGCCAGTGCACCGACCGGAGTGAATAAACAAGCGGCGGCCACGCTCGATGGCGCAAGACAGCCGCTGGTGAAGATGCCAATCATGCTCATTTCCGCGGAGACGCGGGAATAGCTTCCGCTCACGCTGACGGCGCCACATGGCGTCGTGCAGTTACCGGCGTAATCACCGTTGCCCTGGTTGGTCGTGCCGACGGTGTCGTTACCGGTGATCGTGCAGTCGAGCGTGCCATTGTCGCCGCCTGCCGTGCCGGCCCCTTCGCCGCCGAATGTGAAAAACTGCGGCCCCGCCCCGAGACCGCGCTCGAACGATCCTGTTCCGGCGATCACTACGGCGCCCGCCAGCGCCTCGAAGTTGATGTCGCACACCACTGCGTACGTAGTGGCGCTGGGGGCGTTAGTAGGGGTGAAGCCGCAATCACCGGCGAACGACGAGGGTGCGAGGCAGCCACTGGTGACCGTGCCGCTTACGGCAGCCTCACCGAACTCGCGGACAAACGAGGAGCTAATGGCGACCGTGCCGCACGGCGTCGAACAACTACCGCTGAACCCACCGGCGCCCTGGGTCAACGAACCGATCGAGTCGTACCCGCCGGTGTTGCACTGGTACACGCCCGCCGTGCCGGGCTGCGCTGTCGTGAGGGCGCCGCTGCCGTTGAACGAGAAAGTCTGGGGCTGTGAGTTGACGGCTACTAGGCCGGGCGAGAACGAGCCGGTGCCGGCGAGGGCGATGACGCCGGTCAACTCCGCGTTCGCCGGAATCGCAGTGAAGGCGGAAGCTGCCGCCACGACCACGACGAGCATGCGCCTCATCCGTGTAGAAATTCTCATCTGCCCCTCCATCGCCCCGCGCCACCCCGATCGAAGGAGATACGCCGACGCACCCGGCGGCGTTACCTTCGCGAAGGGATCACACCGCGGGCGCGCCACCCGGGTTGGCGCAGCGCATCGTTGCCATACAGCGCCACGAGCCAGGCGACGTCGTCTCCGGACGTCTCGGGTCGATCGATGACGAACGGGTGCTCTTACCGGCACAGCCGAAGCGCCTCGTGGCCGCGACTGTTTCGCACCGGCGCCCATGACGTCATGGGCAGCAACGGCCGGATGAGCCCCGCGCCGCGCAACTGTCGTCGTAGATCCGCAGTCGCCCGTTCGACCGGGGGCCGCAGCGTCAAGCCGGCCGGCGAGACCGAACCGTGCAACGCATGCCATACGACGTGCTCGAATCCGGGCGGCTCGGCCGCCATCTAGATCAGCGTCACCCACTCGGCGTTGCGGATCTGGTAGCCGCGACGGATCAGCGCCGGCGCGATGGCGCGGACGTGTTCCGCTCCCCATGGCACGCCGACGAACCACGGTTGCGGGTCCGCCTGATGCGCGTCGTCCTGCCGGATGAGCTCGGCGACCAGGCGCCGATCTCGCTCGCCGCCGACCAGTTGATCGAACTCCTCGCTGCCGAGGTCTTCCTCCTCAGGTGAGCGCAAGTCATCCAACGCGAGGTTCGAACCCAGCACGCGAAGCGGGCCGACGACGAGCATGACGAGGCCCAAGACTGGCGCGGCGATCAACACGCCAAGACGCAGCCACCAGCGAAGCGCCGACCAGCCACGCGCGAACTCTTCTGCGGACAGATCTGGCCGGACGATCTCCGCGTCGAGCTTCTTCAGGTCGAGCGCGTCGGACTGTTGCACCAAACCGCTACGACGGAACCGCCCGGCGAGCCGGTAAGCGAGGGTGAGAACGCGCACTCGGCCGCCCTGGACGCCCTCGGCGACGACGACATCGCAGGGCCGAAGCCGTCGTGTCACCTCGCGGTAGAACGCCGGCGCGGCCACGTGCATCATCGGCACGACGACGAACCTGACCGCGCTCCCGGTCCGTTCAAACGTCATGACCGCCGACCGCACGCCGAGGTCGGTTTGCTCGATGATCTGCACCGGACCTGCCTCCAAAATGAGGCTATCGCCGGCGCGGCCGGTGCACCTTCAGCTCGGTGTGCCGTGCGAGCACGTCGAAATCTTCATCGTGGTGGAGGACCGCCGCACCGTGACCGATCGCGACCGCGCCGATGAGGCAATCGATCAGACGGCGAACCGTCTCGCCGCGTTGACGGCACCGCCGGTAGAGCTGCGAAGCCGCGAGGTAGTCCGCGCTCGTGCACCGCAGCAGCTCCGCGCGGCCCAGCAGGCCGCGCAAGTCGCGCAGATGTCGATCGTCGCGCGCGCCGGCGAGCACCTCCATAACAACCGGCTCGGTGATCGCTAGCCGTCCCCTGAGCAGCCGGTCCACCTCGTTGCAGGCCGGCGAGCCCGTGTCGCGCAGGAACTC
>Ga0105237_10008855_pt1 | contig 10851 bp, 11 predicted proteins | sample KBSC24metaG_FD_81520 | JGI IMG/M metagenome (GOLD analysis project Ga0105237, IMG submission 81520) | Corn rhizosphere microbial communities from Kellogg Biological Station, Michigan, USA - KBS C2-4 metaG | ecosystem: Host-associated > Plants > Roots > Rhizosphere > Soil | place: Michigan, USA... | reverse complement strand
AAGGCCTCCTCCTTCATCACCGCATCGAGCACCGGCTGGAAAGCCGGTAGTCCGTTCTTCTCGACCACCGCGAGTTCCTCCGGCGTCGGGAGCCGCCCGGCCAGCGAAAGCGTCGCGCGGCGCAGCAGTCGCCGGTTGTCCAGCATCGCGATCCCTTCGAAAAAGCTCGCCGAATCCTTTGCGGCCAGCGCCGGTGCCGCAGCCGGCGTCCCATCCGGCGACTCGATCCGGCGGACAAACTCCGCGAGGATCCGGTATCCCGTGGAATCCGGCTTCAACACATCGTCGCCCCCATGGGAAAGTCCGCCCGTCGCCTTCACGAGCAACCGCGACTTCCCGTCCTTCTGCAACGCCGCCATTTTCGCAAAAGCCGTGCGATTTTGTCGCAGAAAGCCGCCGCTCGCCGGATCGGGATCGCGTTTGGGATCCTGAAGAATGAACTTGCTGTCCTCCGCATCGCCTCCGGCTTTGTGACACTCCAGGCAGGTTCGAACTCCAACCTTCGTCCAGACCTCGTTCGCGAAGAAATCGTCGGCGCGCAGACAAGCCGGACCAGTGTGGCGATCCGTTTCAGGAGCGGGCTCGGTGCCCCAGCCGGCGATCGGCAGCAGCAGGCACCCGAAAAATGAGAGACGCAGCAGGTGAACGCGGATCATGAGGGAGGGCGGAACGCGAAGGTGGGCAAGCGTAACAATTTCGGGACGATCGGGACGACCCGTTTGTTGCGGGCGCTTCCCGAGAAGACCCTGAAGAACCAATCGTATTGGACAAAAGTAGACACTTCAAGGACAAATGCGATGGCCGCGCCTTTTTCACGTTCGCGAGTTTTACGCCGACCTTTGAAGACTGAACCTCCATATGACGTGCAACTGCCCATGGCATCCATGCCGAAGCTGGCGGAGCAAACCGTCGGCTTGGAGCAGCCGCTGATGCCGATCGGATCCCTTGGTTCGGTGCGATCTTGAACTTTCATGTCCCACAGACGCCGCGGTCGCGTCACACATCCAAGAACCTCCGACTGCATGAATGACCGCACAGCCCGTTGACCCCGACGCGATTCGCGCGCAGCTCGAAACGCTGCACGCGGAAAGTTTTGCGTGGGCGCTGGTCTGCTGCGCATTCGACCCGACCGAAGCGGAGGATGTCCTGCACATGACCTATCTAAAGATCCTTGATCATCGCGCGCGCTACGCCGGGCGCTCGACTTTCAAGACGTGGCTGTTTGGTGTCATCCGGTTCACCGCCCGCGAGCAACGGCGCTGGGCGTGGCTGCGCCGGCTCCGGCGCGCACCGATCGAGGATGCCGGGCTCCAGCACACCGTGGATGCATCCCCGGACGAAGCGGCGGCGCGCGGTGAAATCGTCGCGCAAGTGCAGGCCGCCTGTGAGCGGCTCCCGGCCCGCCAACGCGAGGTCATCATGCTCGTCTTCCATCACGAACTCGCCCTCGACGAAGCGGCCGGCGTGATGGGCGTATCGCCGGGGTCCGCGCGCAAACACTACCAGCGCGGCAAGGAGCAGCTTCGCTCGCTCCTCGGCTCGCGCTTTTTGAAAAGAAAATGAATCCACCGAACGATCCTCAGGACGATGACCTGCACGATGCGCTCCGCGAACTGGGCCACGCGGGCGAACGTCGCGCGCCATCGTTTTCAAACACATGGCGCGCCGCGAAGACCAGGCAGGGCGACGTCGCGCCGCGTTGGCGGCCCGCCTGGATTGCGGTCGCAGCCACTGCGACGGTGGTGCTCCTCGCCGTGGCGGTGTGGCCTCCAAAGCCAGCGCCCGGCACACACGCGCCGGTCGCGATGGGGATCGCGCGCGATGAAGCACTTCCAACCGACTTTCTCCTCGTGACCAACTACGACGATCCGGTCGAGCGTCTCGCGGGCGAGATCAACGCGCTGCTCCAGCCATGAAGACATACCTCCTCTTTCTCACCGCGACCTTGAGCTGCATCGGCGGCCTTGCCGCCGCGCCGCCGACCGCGCGCAATTTGCCCAGCCTGATGCCGGCGGTGGAAACCGCCCTCCAGCATGCGGACGAAATCGGGCTGACCTCCGCGCAACGAACGAAGCTCGAAGACGACACGCGTAACCTGGAAGCCGAGTCGCAGAAGTTCACGGCGAAGGCCCGCCAGGAATCTGACGCACTCGCCGAGTTGCTCGCTCGCGAGACGCCAGACGCGGCGGCCGTGGCGGTGCAATTCGACAAAGTGCTCGCCGCGGAGGACGAGGTGAAGCGCGTTCGGCTAAAGATGAGTCTGCAAGTGCGCGCGACGCTGAATGCCGAACAGCAAAGGAAGCTCGCCACCCTTCAAGGCCGCGGCATCCATGGCGCACCCCCATCCTCAGAGCAACAAGAACTCGCGACTCAAATGGAACGCGTGAAGACGCTGATCGAGCAGGCGAAGAGTGAAGGCCGTGATCTGTCGTCGATGCGCGAGATGTGGAGGCGGGTCGGCGAACTCACCCGCGAGGGCAAGACCAGCGAAGCCACCCGTGTTCTCGAGGAAACGGCGCAGTCCCTGGAAAAGACTCTCACCTCCCCGTCACCCAAACCATAAAATGAACACCTCCCTCCCTCTCAGCCGCCGCGGATTTCTGCAACAAACTGGCATGGGCATGGGCGGCCTCACCCTGGCCACCATGCTGGGCGACGCCTTCGCGATCGAGAGTCCGCTGACACCGCGGCAGCCGCACTTCCCCGCGAAAGCCAAACACGTCATTCACATCTTCGCCGCCGGCGGCCCGTCCCAGGTCGACACGTGGGATCCGAAGCCGGAACTGACGCGCAACGAGGGCAAAGTGATTCCAGGCCACGACGGCGTCGCCTTCGCGTCGCCTTTCACGTTCCGGAAGACAGGCGCCTCCGGAATCGAGGTGAGCGAGATTTTCCCGCGCCTTGGAGAGCACATCGATGAGATGGCCATCATCCGTTCGATGTGGACCGACATCCCCGATCACGGCATCGCCTCGCGCTTCATGCATACGGGATCGTTGCAATTGCCGAAACCCAGCCTCGGGTCATGGGTGCTTTACGGCCTCGGCAACGCGAACCAGAACATGCCGGGTTTCATCTCGCTTGGAGGACAGCCCGAATGGCGGCAGGCGTCGTTTCTCCCCGGCATTTACCAGGGCGCCAATGTGAACTATTCGCCCACGATGAAACTCGAGGACGTGCTGCTCAACATTCGCAGCCAGTTCACGCCCCTCGATCAGCAACAAAAGCAGATCAACCTCGCCAACCAGCTCAACGCGATCCACAGCGAGCGGTTGCACAAGGATGGCCAGCTCGAAGCGCGCATCGAATCGTTCGAGATGGCGTTTCGCATGCAAACCGAGGCGACCGATGCGTTCGACATCAGCAAGGAGTCCGCCGAAACGCGCGCGCTCTATTCGAACACGAAGGCCGCTGAGCCAGGCGTGCGCGGGAACAGCAAGCCGGATGTGCTCGGCATGAAGCTGCTCGTCGCCCGGCGGCTCGTGGAACGCGGCGTGCGCTTCGTGCAGGTCGTGCACGGCTCCTGGGATCATCACAACGATCTCGCCGCCAATCTGCGCCAGCGCGCCGCCGAACTCGACGCCCCGGCCGCCGGGCTGCTCGCCGACCTGAAGCAACGCGGCTTGCTGGACGAAACGCTCGTCGTCTGGGGCGGCGAAATGGGCCGCACGGTCGTGCGGGATCGCAACGGCACCGGCGGCACGACCGGAGGCCGCGATCACAATGGCCATGCCATGTGTTCCTGGATGGCCGGTGGCGGCGTCAAGCCCGGCACCGTCCATGGCGCCACCGACGAATTCGGCGCCCGCGCGACCACAGACCGCGTTCACATCCACGACTGGCACGCCACCATCCTCGCGCTGCTCGGCTTCGATCACGAGCGGCTCACCTATCGCTACAACGGCCGCGATTTCCGGCTCACGGACAATTTCGGCAACGTCGTCAAAGCAATCATCGCCTGACGCCATGAAACTTCTCCCCATCGTTATCGTCATCGCGTTCGCGGCCAGCAGCCCTGCCGCGGAGGATCTCAAAGAGGCCCGTGCACATTGGGCTTATCAACCGGTCTCCAAGCCGCCGGTCCCTGCGGTAAAAGCGACGCCGTGGGTGAAGAGCCCGGTCGACGCTTTCATCCTCGCCCGTCTCGAGGCCAACGGCATGAAGCCGTCTCCCGCGGCGAGCCGCGAGACACTGCTGCGGCGCGTGAGCTTCGATCTCGTCGGGCTGCCACCCACCACCGATGAACTCCGGGCGTTTCTCGCGGACAACGCGCCCGATGCCTTCACGAAAGTCGTCGATCGTCTCCTCGCGTCGCCGCACTTCGGCGAGCGCTGGGGCCGGCACTGGCTCGATACGGCGCGCTACTCCGACACCGCCGGACAGGTCAAAGCCATCGTGGAAAGCTATCGCTATGACGGCGCATGGTCCTATCGCGATTACGTCATTGCTGCGTTCAATGACGACAAGCCCTACGACGAGTTCATCCTCGAGCAGATCGCCGCGGACAAACTCCCGCGCGGCAACGATCCGACCGTGCTCGCCGCGCTTGGCTTCCTCACCGTCGGCCAGCGCTTCCTCAACAAGAACGACGTCATCAACGATCGCATCGACGCGGTGACGAAAGGCTTCCTCGGTCTCACCGTCGCGTGCGCGCGCTGCCACGATCACAAGTTCGACCCGATCCCGACGGAGGACTACTACGCACTGCACGGCATCTTCAACAGCAGCGTCGAACCGGTGGAGCGGCCTCTGATCACGATGGTGAAGGACAAGGCGCTCGTCGCCGACTACCAGGCCAAACTGCGCGCGCTGGAGGACAAAGATCGCGATCTCTACTTCGAGGCCGTCGGGAAGATCAATGGCGACTTCCGGCAGAACGTGGCGGCGATGCTGTTGAACGGCGGCTCTGGCGGTGGTGCGCGCGGCGGGCGCCCGCCCGAACAAAACACGCCTCCTGCAAACAGCCGCCCCGGCCGCACGATGCAACCGCCGAGCGACACGCCCGGCGACAAGCCCAGTGGAGGGGGCGGCGGAGCACCATCGGACCAGAACAAGACGCCTGCGCCTGGTCGCGCAACTCGCGCGCTGCAAACGCAAGGCAACCCTCCCGGCGACGGCGGAGCCGCCACTCGTGACGGACAGCCGCCGGAGAAAGCCACACCGCCCCCGGGTGGTCGTGGCGGCCGCACGATGCAAACCCTGGCACCGACCGATCCCGGCCCGCGCGGAACTCTGGAAATGAAGCAGAGCACGAGTTCCGTAAATGGCCGCGGGACGGTCGGCGACGACAAGATAGCGGGCGCCGCCCTGCAAAACCTCCGGGCCGACGATCCCGTGTGGGGACCGTGGCTGCGCTTCCGCCAGCTCGCGCCGGCGGATTTGGCGACGCGCGGCAATGCCGTCGCGGATGAGATCGCGCGTGGAAAATGGAATGCGATCATTGCCGCACAATTCAAGGGGGCGACGCCGACGTCGCTCGCCGCCGTCGCCGCAATCTACGCTGCTGCATTCGCGAAGGCCGACGCCCAGGCGCAAAAATATCTCGCGGCGAAACGTGCCGCGGCCACCGCGCAGGTGCCGGGATTCGATCCCGCGCTCGCCGAACTGATCGAAAAGCCGTTGCCCGTATTGCCGGGGGCGACGCTCACCACCGAGCGGCTGCGCGATGAGATTGCACATTGGCCACGTGGCCTCCGCACGGCCGCGCCGTTTGTCTTCGAGTCGATTAACGAACTCGATATCTCTCATCCGGCTGCGCCGCGCACGCCATGGTGATCGAAGATTCGCCGGCGCCTGCCGATTCCTCCGTGTTCATCCGCGGCCAGGCAGAGGTGCGCGGCAACATCGTGCCACGACGCTTCCTCGAAATCCTCGCCGGACCAAAGCGCCCGGCCTTCACCGGAGGCAGCGGTCGCCTCGAACTCGCGCGCGCCATCGCGAGCAAGAGCAATCCGCTGACCGCGCGCGTCCTCGTCAATCGCGTCTGGATGCATCTCTTCGGGGCAGGGATCGTGCCGACCCCCGACGACCTCGGCGTCCAATCGGAAAAGCCGAGCCACCCGGAGATGCTCGACTGGCTCGCGAGCGCGTTCATGGAGGGCGGATGGTCGCAGAAAAAGCTGATCCGCTTCATCGTCCTTTCAAACGTCTATCAGCAAAACAGCGACGAGAACCCGCAATACACCGCGCTCGATGCCGACAACCGCCTGCTTTCGCGCGCGAACATCCGGCGCCTCGACTTCGAAGCGATCCGCGATTCACTGCTCGTTTTCAGCGGCCAGCTCGACGGCACGCTCGGCGGCAAGCCGATCAATCTCACCGAGGAGCCATATTCCTTCCGGCGCACCGTCTACGGCTACGTCGATCGCGGCAACCTCCCGGAGCTGATGCAGCAATTCGACTTTAGCGATCCCGACATGCCCAACAGCAAACGCGCGACCAGCATCGTGCCGCAGCAGGCGCTCTTTTTGATGAACAGCCCGATGGCCGTGGACGTGGCGCGCAGGACGGTCGCGCGAAATGAGTTCACCGCCATTTCCGACGACACAGGCCGCATCGCCGCGCTCTACAGCATTGTCTTTCAGCGCGCGCCGCGATCGGAAGAAACAAAGCTCGGCCTCGCCTATGTGGACGACTTGAAGCGGACGATCGCCAACGCACCGGCAGTAGTGCGGGCGCCGGAACCGCGCGGTCGTGGCGGGAACAACAATCCCGTGGACGGACGCGCACCCGTTCGTAACCGGGGCGAAAAGGTCGATCGCCGGCCGCTGACAGAGTGGGAGCAATATGCGCAGGCCCTGCTTTTCGCGAACGAGGTGGTCTACGTCAACTGACGGTTCCGCATTTGCGGGGAATTTGCTGACGCGGCATCGCCATTCTACGGGGTCCAGCCGGGCAGGGCGGCCGCCTGCCGGATCCACTCCGTCAACTGCGCTTGGTCGATTTGCTCCTTCTCGTGGATGTGGAGGTAGCGCACTTCCTTTTGCGTGGACTCGCCAGGTGGGGCAGGACGCAGTGACGCGCCGCGGAAGAAAGCCACCTTGATGTACTTTGTGATGCAATGGAAGCCGAGGAACCAGCCCTGCCCCTCGATGCCATAGAAGGGTGTGTTCCACTTCACGGCCTTGCGCACACCGGGGACGGTGCGCACGATGAGCGCGTCGAGGAGGCGTCCGATGTCGCCTTTCCAGCCTGGCATGGCCGCAATGTAGGCCTGCACGGGGGCGTCGCCGTCGCCCTTCGGAATCTGCGGGTTGCCGCCTGAGAGGAGGGCCGGTTTCGCGGCCGCCGCGGGGCCCTTGCTCCTGGTTGCCTTCGTGACGACTTTCGCGGGTTTCTTGGACGTCTTGCCGGCCATGGTGTTCGTGAAGCGGATTTTGCAGCCGCGTGTCTTCGGGCACAAGCTGGATATGATGCCGTGAGCGTGTTCACGGCGGCATTTCTGATGCCCACCGCAATCGCTTCCACGTCCGCCGGAATTGCAATTGACGCCGGCGATACTTCATGGCTTTAGGTGTCGCATGAGCATTCTCTCCAAGACCACCCTTTGCACCGTCATCGGCGCCATCGTTCTCAGTTTCTCGTCCTCCGCCTTTGCGGAGCCTGTTCGTTGGGAAGCCGCCATCGCTCACCTCGAGGCGGCCAAGCAGGAAATCAAGAAAGCGCAATCTGGCACGCCGGCCACGAAAGAGCAGGCGATCCGGCACATCAATCAAACCATCGAGCTTCTGAGGGCCGACATCGTGATCATGAAGGAGAGGTAGGCGCCGGCGTTCGAGCCGTGCGGATTTCTTCGATCCTCTGGAGGGCGAATCGGCCGCTCCGCGCCGGGGTCTACGCCTTGCGTCCGAGATTGGTGAACCACTCGGCGAACTGGGCGAGGATGTCGTCGATTTTTTGCTCGGTCACCTCGGAGGGTTCGAGGCCGCTCTCGATCACGACGGTTGGGTAGCGTTCCGTATACCCGAGAACCTGGATCGTGCCGCTTTCCAGGTCCGCTGAGGCGTGGAGATCGAAGTTCTTCGAGGCGCTGCCACCCTGAGCTGGCGAGATGGACAGGCGCACCCAGCGGATGCCCTTGGGTGGGCCGGCCGCGGGCGAGGAGAGACCCACGCAACGATATTCGGGAAATTTCTTGAACCGCTTTTCCCAGCGCTCCCGCATTGTCTTGAGGACCGGGCTCACCGCGGCCAGAAAGTTTTTGGCGCGTTCCGCTGCGGCTCTTTTGGCTTCACGTTCTGCCTGGGCCGCCAGCTCTTCGAGTCTAATCGCTTCCTGCTTGCGGTGCCGGTCGGCATTCATGATTTCATCGAAGTCCATCGCGTCCCGGCATTCAAGCAGGAGAGGGGATGGAGGTGAAGTGCAAGTTGCGGCGGGCGCGGTGGGGTTTGGTGAGGGCAGAGATCAGAAATCAGAGGTCAGAGGTCAGGGAACGCTCGGCACCGGATCTGATCTCTGAGTTCTGACCTCTCTGCATAAAGATGATGCGGGAGAGGGAGAGAAATTGCGTCATGGATTGACGAAACGCGGGCCGTGGGAGATGAAACGTGCCGATGAGTTACGACTTCTGCGACCCGGCGATTCGCTGCAATGCGGACAAATATGGAGCGACCGTTTTTGAGGTCGAACTTGGGAGAAAAATCGTGCGCGTGCTGACCTTTTCCAAGGAGGAAGCGGAAGAGATTGCGCGATCCCACAGGCAGGAACAGCCTGCGAACGGCGAGCACGAAGGCTTTCTCTTTTAGCGCGGATAGTAGCGGGGCCGCTGCTTGTCGTTGTTGATCTGCTGGCGAATGCGGCCGACCGTATCCGTCAATTGGAAAATACGATTGTGCAGGTCGCGGTAGTCGAAATTTCCATGGTCGAATTGGGAACTGACCCGGTCCACGTCGACCCCGAGGGCGCTCACGTCGTCCCGCACGCGCCGGCCCACTCCGCCGAGATTCACCAAATCCACCAACCGGCCGTATTGCTCCCGAAGTTCGCGCACGTCGTCACGCATGACCTTCCACTCCTTCTTGTCGTGGTCGTCGCGGTCCTTGTCTTTATCTTTGTCCTTGGCTCCGGCAAATGGAGGCAGGGTGATGAGGCTAACAGTGAGGGTGAGGAAAAGGAGGAGCTTTTTCATGGCGGTGAATGAGAAGGTATCGTGCGCATTAGGACGCATCGAAGCCGAGAAAATTCATATTTGGTGATCGCGGTGCACGGGGCGCTGGGATTTCGTTTCCAAACGGATACTGAAGATGCACTCTCGCTACCCGAACCCCTGACTGCTCCAAGCCATCGAGACCAACAATCCCATCCCGGTAAAGAATTCGTCCCTGGCCGTTTGGAGCCTGGTTCTCGGTTGCCTCACGCCTTGTTGTTTCGGTCCGCTGGCGGGCATCGGCGCGGTCATCTGCGGCCATCGAGCATTTTTGGAGATCGGCAAATCCGGCGGTGCGCTGGGAGGGCGCACTCAGGCCACCATTGGTTTGGTCCTGGGTTATGCGGGCAGTGTCGTGTGGTTTATATTTGTGGCCATATTGATGGGGTTGCTCTTTCCGGCGATCTCGATTGTGAAGGAGCAAGCCCAGAGAGCGGAGGCGAAGGCCGCGGTGGTGCAGGTGAGCACCGCGGTGAAGAACTACTACACGGAGTATGGCAAATACCCTCTCGCTGCTTCCACTACGAAGAACGCCGTCCTGGCCGGAGATAACAACCGCCTCTTCGATATTCTGCGCGCGCGGCCTGGCACCGAAGCGGAGAATCCACGGCACATCGTTTTCTTCGAAGACAAGAGCGCGGCAGCGACTCCGCCGAAAGCTGGCTTCGGATCCGATGGGGTCTTTTATGACCCGTGGGGCAGACCTTACCAAATTTGCATCGATCCCAGCGGGGATGATCTCATCCCGAACCCCGACGACCCAACAGGCCCGCCCATTCGGGCTGGGGTGATCGTCTGGTCGCTCGGGTCCGATCGTGCGCGCGCAAACCAAGGGCGCACGGCGCGCATCACGTCCTGGTAGAGCGCAGGTCGCACGACCGGGCGGATGGGACTTATAGGACAAATGGGACCAATGAGACGTATAGGTCCCATCCGTCCCATAAGTCGTATCCGTCCCATTCCGATCACGCGGCGTCGAAGATTTTCCCCGGGTTCAGGATCCCATCCGGATCCAGCGTGCGCTTGAGCTGCCGTAACAGACCCAGGCTCGCTTCGCCGATCGCCTTGGGTAGAAACTTCTTTTTCGCCAGGCCCACACCGTGTTCGCCCGTGATGGTGCCGCCCAGCGAGATCGCATAGTCGAAGATCTCCTGCATGGCGATCTCCACCCGTTCCATTTCCTCGTGGTTGCGCTCGTCGGTGAGGAAGGTCGGGTGCAGGTTGCCGTCGCCCATGTGGCCGAAGGTGCCGATGCGCAGCCGGTGCCGGGCGCCCACATCCTGGATGAAGCGGATCATCTTCGTCAGCTCGCTGCGCGGGACCGTGGCGTCTTCCAGGATGGTGGTGGGCGACACCCGCGCGAGCGCGCTGAAAGCGGAGCGGCGGGCCGTGGCCAGGCGGGCCGCTTCGTCGGCGTCCTTCGCGAGTTGCACTTGCACGGCTCCGCAGCGGCGCGCGATCTCTTCCATCTGCTGCGCCTGCTCGGCCACGACCGCCGGGTGGCCATCCGTTTCCATGAGCAGGATGGCCTCAGCGTCGAGCGGGAGTCCGATCTTTGCGTAGTCCTCCACGCACTTGATGGTGATGCGGTCGAGGAACTCCAGGGTACACGGGATGATCTTCGCCGCGATAATCGCGGAGACGGTATCGGCCGCCGCATCCATCTGGTTGAAGGTGGCGAGGAGCGTCTTCTTCGCGGCCGGCTT
>Ga0105237_10008849_pt1 | contig 10855 bp, 6 predicted proteins | sample KBSC24metaG_FD_81520 | JGI IMG/M metagenome (GOLD analysis project Ga0105237, IMG submission 81520) | Corn rhizosphere microbial communities from Kellogg Biological Station, Michigan, USA - KBS C2-4 metaG | ecosystem: Host-associated > Plants > Roots > Rhizosphere > Soil | place: Michigan, USA... | reverse complement strand
GCCACTGAAGAAAGCGTAGTTCTGTGCGAGTGTTAGTCAAACTAAGAAGGATAGAGTGAGAGTTCAGCACTTACGGCACCATCACCAAGGTTGTCCATCAAGACGTCTAGCTGGACGACAAGGTCAGGATCAGGGTATAGCTCCTCGCCATCTGTGGGTACAAGTTCCATATCATCAAATGGCTCAAACTCCTCGATCTCACTTGGCTCTGGCATCGGCAATTTGTCGTCATAGACCAAATACGAGGTGACATTTGGGTTAAGGCCATCTGGGATCTGATCGAATAGGTCCTGGTCCATGGAACCCATGATCGCAAAATTGGCATCCGTTTCATTCTTAGTTGTCAGGAGGACACCATATCGCTGTGCAGCTGTGATGTAGAGCAAGCTAGCCTCCGCTGGCTCATGATAGACGCCGTCAACTTCAATGATACGGAAAGTGTGCCCATCGATCCAGAAGTATTGTGCTGCAAACGCGGCCATGTTGACGATGCGGAGGAAATAAGTCTTGCCAGGTTGGATTGCAATTTGTTGACCCTGAGTGTCATTCATCAAGGCAGATTGTGGTACTGCAAATGTGAGACGAGGATATGAATTGGTTATTTAGGTGGAGTATACTTACCTGGCTCCGCGCCGGTTGGATTGGTGACACTCAAGAACTTGGCTATTAAGGGTGGCATCTGCTCATGGTACCAGTCCGACAAGGTCAAAACTAGCTCTTCGTCGATTTGGTCTGCATATGGGTTTTCTGGGTCATGAACGATAAGAGGACCTCGAAGGCCGTCCGGATACTGCCCACCTACGTGAGAGTGGTACCAATAGGTCCCGGGTTGTTCAACCTAGAACTGGTCAGCACAGTAAGGTTTGGGTATTGCTCGAAGCATACGGTAAAGTTGTACGTGAACGAAGCTCCAGGGGCGATCTGGCACTGGGTGCCTTGTGCGACTCCATCCATGTGGTTTGTGCCGTTCTGGTACAAGCCATGCCAGTGAAGCGAAGTCGACTGGTTCCCCAGGTCATTCTTCACATTTACAACCAGCCGGTCACCGATGTTAACCTCGATTGTGGGAATTGGCCATTCGCCGTTAATCCCGATCACAGGTCGGTCTTTCTGTCCATCAGGATTCCTAATGACCCAACCGATGGAAAAGTCGTAGGTATGTGTTTCTGCGGCGACGAACGAGGTTAAGAGTAGGACACTTGTCACAAGGAAATAGGAGAGGGAGAGCGCCATTATGCTTTCTCCTTCTCAGTTGAAAGAGACACTCAGCAAGAGAACGTGGTGATGAGAAGAGGAGACAATAGAACAATGATGATTATCGTGATCAGATAAGATCTTTGGGAGGGGGTCTGAACTTCGAACTAGCGAGGTGAAGTTTTCCCCGACCTACCGTCGCAAACAGTAGTTGGCAAAAATAGTAGACCCTCATCTGGGTGCTGTCGTTCTGCTTGACACGAGGTCCGATACAGCTCCGGTGTGGAACGTGCTGCAAGGATCTGACGATTAGATTAGATTTATCATGTGAGCAGCGTCTCGATCAGGAGAAGACGAGCATGGCACGGCATGCTTCAATGACTGTGCTACCGACAAGAACTGGTGGTCTGTACCAGCCTGCTGCGCTGGCGGGGAACAAGCCGGTGCACACAGGCCAATTGATGCTGGTAACATGTGGGATGTTCCCATGATGCAGGGTTTCGGTAAGCGAACCTTGTGGATGGAAAAGTCTGCAAATTGGCTCATTGGCAAAACCAAGGCGAATGGCAAACTGCTTGGCTAAAGCGTGAATTGTTGTGTGATGGAAATCGGCTGGGATGAGGGTCTGGATCTATGGGCGGGAAGCAGCCTGAAGTGCCTGAATTGGCTTAAGCTTTGATGGTGGACTCCGGCGCCAGAGATTGATGCTGGCGCTGATGTTGATGACTGAGTGGTTGAAGTGGTGGCCTCGGGCCATGCAGGGTGCCAAGTCTGGTGTGGTGTGATGGAGCTGGAGATCAGATAAAACTTTTCTCCCAAGCATCTGATCTAATCTAGCCCATCTAGGCCCAATCAGCACAACATTAGCGAGGCCACCTCCCGCCCGCATTTTTGTTATCTGATAAAATTCTGTCAACCTCACCCCTACATTGCATCCCACATTTTGCCGCCGTTTCGGAAAGATCTGTCCGTGTTTTCAATAGATGATGATCCAGGAAGTCGTCCTTGCGCTGGTTGAATGTTGTATCTTAGAAGAGCTCGACTCGCAGTAATAGCTCCAGTGCCCATCAATTACCCGATGAAAATTCAAGCAACATCACCCGGTCCAAGCTTTTGCGAGGAGAGGGTCCTAGCGAGAACTAAGCATTACCAAGTAGCGGTTGGGAGAATGAAAACTGGGTGCCAAGCTCGCGACCTACCTCCCTCCCTCCACCCCGACCAAACTGCTCGTGGGAACCGTGAAAAGGCCCAGACGAGCCTTGGGACAGGTGCATGAAGGGAGCATTGAGTTGTGGGGTGTGATTTGACCGATCATCTCAAAGGATTAGCTCCTCCAGTGACCAGGACTGCACCTGGTAGCTCTTTTCTGTCCATTTAGCACTAGTGGCGAGCGTGTAACAATTCTGAAGCGCAGATCGCCAGAAGAGTTGCAAGGAATGGCGGGATAGGATATTAGGCTTGCAGCTCCTATTGTGCTTGTCCCTCCAATAATGGGTATCACAAGAGCATAGTGGAACCTCTCAACTCGTTTGAAGTAGCCGTCATGAGGAGGTCTTTCAAGTTGTCGATCGTGCTGTCCCGACACGGTTCTCGTATCCCTAAGAGCGACATCGGCGGTGGGCTGACAGCTGCTCCATGTTCGCATATCATTCCTTTCAGAAAAGTTGAGGTATTTCGGCTTTTACTTGCCGCCCCGTTCAGTCCTCGCTTCTTCGACCAAAGTTTGGTTACTTGTTGTAGTGGAGTTCCCTTGGCCAAGACCCCACCGAATGGAACTATTTCCCTCCTGTTTAAGCCTTGTTTCCCATCTTTGAATATCTTATCTGATCTAATCCCACTCACCTACCATTCCTCTGTCTTGCTTTAGAGGTAACTGTCAACCCATTGCTAGACTTTGCACACCCACTGTTGCTTTGCCGGGTGAAGAGAAAAGAGAATTCATATCACCATCCAAGCTGTTGGTAGACTCCCGTATTCACAATGGTGAACGTCTTCGCCGTTCCTGTCTTTTTCATTGTTTTCAGGGAAACGCTTGAGACAAGCATTATTGTCTCAGTGTTGCTCTCGTTCCTGAAGCAACAGCTAGGCCCAGATCGAGACAAAACAGTCTATAAGAAATTACGCAACCAGGTGTGTGCGCTCTCCAGAGTTGTCCTTCATAGAAACATTTGCTTACCCCTATGCGAACACAGATTTGGTGGGGCACCCTCATAGGCTTCCTGATCTGCCTGGTCGTGGGATGCGGCCTTATTGGTGCCTTCTATGGCATTGGTAAAAATAGCTGGGAGAAGGCCGAATATATCTGGGAAGGCGTGTTCGGAATAGTCGCATCGCTCATCATCGCCTTGGTTGGTGCTGCACTTTTGCGGATATCTAAGATGCAGGCGAAATGGCGAGTAAAGTTAGCGAAAGCTTTGGAGGCAAGGGACAACAGCAACGCCAAACTCGGCAGCCGCTTCAAGGCATGGGGTGAGAAGTATGCCATGTTCTTGCTACCATTCATCACAATCCTCCGAGAAGGTCTTGAAGCTATCGTGTTTGTTGGTGGCGTCAGTTTAGGCCTGCCCGCCTCGTCCATCCCACTGGCAACCATCTGTGGGCTTGCCGCTGGAACTGCGGTCGGCTTCATCATCTATAAGAGTGGCAACATGGCCCCACTCCAAATCTTCCTCATTGTCAGCACATGCTTCCTCTACCTTGTCGCAGCTGGCTTGTTCTCACGGGGCATCTGGTATTTCGAAGCTGATAACTGGAACAAGGCAACTGGAGGCGATGCTGCCGAGAACGGATCGGGCCCAGGTTCCTATGACATCCGGCGCAGTGTGTGGCACGTCAACTGCTGCAATCCTGAATTGAATGGTGGTGGCGGCTGGGGTATTTTCAATGCCCTCTTTGGCTGGCAGAACAGTGCCACGTACGGCAGCGTGATCGGATACAACGTCTTCTGGATTTGCGTCATTGTCGGATTTGTCTTGTTACGATTCAAAGAGACCAAAGGCCGGTACCCATGGGGCAAAGCCAAGCCTGCCAACAACGCAGCAACTCAGCGAAAAGGAAGCGACGATGAGACCAGCGATGGGAGCGTTGGACCCTCAGAGAAGCATGCCCACGGCACAAAGGCTGCTGAGGTACCTACTCATGCATGAGACGGTCTTGAAATACTAGACTGCCCGGCGTTGACCGAAGACTCTCAAGCTTTCAAGTCGACTCAAAGTCGCTGCATGGTCGATGGAGAAATCCAGAGAGGGACAGGACGAAGGAGAAATGTCAAGATGGGACACGAGTGCACGCACTATTATATCACAAGTTTTAATCAACGTGTCATTAATACCAGCAACAATCCTCAATTAACAGTGCACTAGCACATTACCACCCTGTAATAAAGGCAGCATCACCAGGGCCTTTCGTATCTCTGATGCGAAATACCCTCATCGTCATTGGCCCACCAAGGGCACCCGATGAAGCTCACGTGAGGTACCATTATTCCCCCAATGGCAGCCACGCTCAGCATCTTACGCGGACGGCGTGGAACTCGACGTTTCCTAAGGTGATTTCTGTTTTCATGACGAAGCAAGCAACATGAATCCTTGATAGATAATTTTTGTGCACATATATTCCTATTGTGATCTCAGGCCAGCGGATTCGCACAGCCTGCATGGACTAAAGTACAACGTGCGCCATCCCCCCATATCTTGTCATTCCTCCATGCTTGGGATTCTGGTCAATCTTACTCTGCACTTGATTCGAGATAGGAGGTCTGACCACATATACTTAAGATCTGCGAGACTGGGGAATTGCGCTAGCCTGGTCATCAATGGTGTGCATAGAAGCTAGAAAATTTCCATCACATGTGGTGGGCTTTTCCTGGTGCATGGACTTGTTGCTCTGTCATCTGGAACTTGCAGCGAATTGCAAGCCCAATGGCAATGCCATGCCGTGAAAGAGGGTTCAAAAGATTTAGCTCGAGTTAACATACCCACACGGAGGTCCTTTGCAGGGACTCCTATGCGGTAAGCGTATCAAGAATGACTGTGCCGTATGGCGATGAGAGCCAAAACAGTGTCGAATAAAGCTGTAAGTTAGTAATACAGGGGAATCAGGGGGGATTGCAACGCTCGAATGCAAGGTTGACAGACACGAAAAAACAAGGCGTGTGGCGTGTGTCTCTGTTGCGCGATCACTTGGGTGGGTCTACAATCGTGGGCTAGATGTTAATGCCTGGGGTGGTTAGTAATATCTCCTCGGCTGTGGCCTGGAGGCACTGGGCAGCGTCGTAAATTGTCCGGTGAGAGGAAAAAGGCGATTGATGCTCCTTCGTCCAGCCTCAATGGTACCGTTAGATAGTTGTGTCATAAATTTAGAGGTTGAAGAGAGAACTCAAGATGGACGTCGACGCTTGGGTTCTGGTGTGCTGATGTCCAAGAAGTCGAGTTCTTCGTCGGCCTCGACTTTCCGTTTGGCCAGTTTGGCTTTAGATGGTGTAATGGGTGGACTTGGTTCAATGGAGACTTTGTCTTCGTCCGTTGCAGGTGGGCCAAGCTCTGTGTCGTCATCCAAGTCATCCAAGTCATCCAGACCTACAACGGCAGGGTCTTCCTCCTCGAGTGATTCCTGGTTAAGTGTCGCTGATAAAGTTTGACCATGGAGTTCTGCTGCGCTCAGAGTGGATGTTGGTGCATCAACTTCTCGATCAACTTCACCTTCTGCAAATGTCGCTTCCTCATCATACTGTTCGCCATAATCGGCGTGCTCTTGCTGATCAGACAGATCATGTTGATCTTGATTCGTCAAATCGAAAAGATCGCCCTCAACTTCCTCTTCATATGGTCCTTGGTCCTCGATATCATCACGATATGCTTCAACAGTATGCGAGCTATTGGTTTCAATTTCATGCACCTGTTCATAGTTACTTGAATCATGACCTGCCTCCTGATCTTCATCATCCAAGGTGTCAAAGTCATTATGTTGCTGCTCGTCTTCACCAAGATTCAGATTGTGAGCAGGCGCTAATGTCTCAGCTAATTGGTCTTGTCCGAGCACTGTAGTGCCAGGGTCTTGAGGTTGGGGATGTCCATGGACTCCTTCAATAGGATTCTCTGGCGAATGGTGGCGATCAAGGATATCTTCACTCGATTGAACCTGATCTTCCACATCCGAGGCTAGAGGGTACTCAGAAGCTTCTTCTTCTAATTCAACCTGCTTGCTCTGATGCTCAGTGATATTGACATGTTGGTCTTGCTCTTTCTGAAAATGTTCATCGGAATCCACATGGATGGAATCTTCGAGAGGGGTATCAACATGATCGGCCACTATTTCGGCATAGGTCTTCCCATCAGCACCGGCGGAAGTAAGGTAAGAGAATTGCGTTCCAAGGCTCACCCGACTGCTAAGATGGCAATACAAGGGTTCAGACGGGCTATCCACATCATTGTGGCAGAGATTCAGATATACCTCGAGCACATCGGCCAAGCTAATTTTCGTAGAGTATTTTGAGTCTTCACAAATGTGGAGCCCCAGTCCAGGGACATCGAGGACAAGTTCATCGTGATGGTCGAGTGTACCAGTTAAAATTTCACGACACGCGGCCAGGAGTTTGTCAAGCGATTCAAAGGCAAGAGAAGGATCAGAGAGGAAGTAGACAGAGGAATCATCGCCAGAGGTCGGGGGAAACAAGGACATCTCTTCCTCCAGATAGACCAAAGTAACAGGATGGACATCGAGAGCCTTCTGGGCCTTGGGTTCATTAGTTTCGCGAACATCCTCTGAATGTGCATCTGAAATCGCATGCGTAGTGTCGGGTAGGAGAGGAGAATCATTGTGCCCGGTTTGCTCTGCGTAATTGTCTTCCTGCTGCTGGGCTGAGAAATCCTTTTCAACAATTTCACTCTCATCGAGAAGGAGTTCCTCTTGTGGTTCGAGATTTCCCAAGATCTGTTCTTGTTGACCAGAAGGGGAATCTAAGTGTTGTTGCTCGTCGAGTTGAGGGGAATGTGAGTTGGTCGAGCCCTCTATGTGATCCTTGCGATGAACTAGGGCAGAATTGTCTTGGGTCTTGTCGCGATTGAGCTCTTCAGCTGCTGGAGTGTCCTCATGCTGAGAATGATCCTGATAATTGAGTGAATCGGGATTGGGTTGATTATCGGTAGCTGGGGCCGTGGACACACTTTGGTCCACGCGTGGTTCGACCCCAATATCATCGTTATTGTCCTCGTCATCCTCATATAGGATATCATCCTCCTCAGGAGGAGGCTGCTCAACAAAGGACTCCATATTGTAATCGAAATCGTGTGGTGCGGTACTTGCCTGGTCAATCATATCGTCATCAGGTTGATCTTGCATTAAGCCATCCTTTTGGTCCACAAGGTCGTCCTGGTAATCAATCATCTCATCTTCGATGACGGAAGGGTCGCGGAAAGGGTCGATGTCGACGTCGAGATAATCTGCTTGTGGAAAGGGGGAAGAAGCAACATCCATTTTATCGGGTAGCTGTGGCGTATTCATATCTGGGAAGGCAAAGGAGGGAATTGCGCTGCTCATGATTTAGGGCGGTGGCACGCAGCCCAAGGCTGCTGGTCTTCTAGCAGACTGCTCAGCTAGGGCTACAAGGAGTTTGAGAATTCTGAGAAGTGCTGGCGTGTGATGGGTGAAGGGTTGGACGTGTTGGAACTTGGGATAGTTGCACTGGCCGAGTCGAGACAGTGACCGTTAGTATTCGGATATATCAAGGGTTGTTCTGGGATTTAGTACAGGATAGCCTGCAGCATCAAAGGTGGCCCGTAACAAGATGGGCAAAGGGTAAAGGGTCGTGTCGACTGAACTTGAAGTGAGAATGGCGAGGCAACGGTAGGAGAAGGAGAGGATGAAGGAGGAGGCGACGAGCGCCAAGAGGTACCCTATTCTGTTTGTAGGCACCCACTCCTCTGGCACATTTCAAATGCACATGCCTGCGGTCTCTGCCGCTTGCAAACTTACCACCGACTCAGTCCATCGAGTCACGTGTTTACGCCCACAAAGTCACGTGCTCATAACAGTAAAGCAGCATTTCTGGACTGACTGCGATATCATCTCTATGCTCTAGGTACGCCACTCGTGTAGTGAAAGGGAGGGAAATGGTGTGGAATGTAGAATATATACAGCACTGAGTAGAATCATTCTCATCACACTTAGTTAGTGTTGATCACCTATGGTATGCACCTAGCTAGGTACCCTGGTAGATGAGCCTAGTAAATAGACGCTCTAAGTTCTCGAACAGCAGAAGCTGAACAACCTCCACAACGTGTTTCTTATGTCGCCCTAACTCCGAGTCATATACACATGTTGTCTCGCTTAGAGTGTGTGACGGCCTCTTCTAGGGGCAGCCTTTCACAGGAAGGTTGGTGACCCCTCCTATTCATACGTGTGATTGTGGTGAGAGTTTTTATGTCTGACAGAAACATGTGTGCCAAACATCGTATCAAACCTCTCAGTCCCCTTAGGGTTCTTCCAAGTGACCTCGTCAGACAATATTTTAGGTTTGGAGATTCATGAATCGTGGCCTCTTAGAATAACTGCGGGAGTCCACATTGGATGTCCATACTAACATATTCATTAATCAATTGTTCCAGCATCGTCGCCCCTCGACAACACCACACTCCTTCTCTCAGCACAAATCGCCAAAATGGTCGTCCTGGCAGCCTCCATATGTACTCGAGGCGGCAAGGCCCTCCTCTCTCGCCAATTCGTCGAAATCCAAAAGTCTCGAGTCGAAGCACTCCTGGCTTCATTCCCAAAACTAGCAGACTCTTCTACACAGCACACCACCGTCGAGAGTGAGAATGTTCGCTTTGTCTACCAGCCTCTCGACGAGCTCTACCTTGTCCTCATCACCAACAAACAGTCCAACATCCTGCAGGACATAGATAGCCTTCACCTATTTGGTCAGGTCGTCACCTCCATCTGCAGAAAGCCCGACGAGCGCGAAATCCTTCGCTATGCATTTGAATTACTTTCAGCCTTCGACGAGCTTGTCACAATGGGCTACCGGGAAAACCTCTCCCTGACCCAGATAAAGACCTTCTTAGAGATGGAGTCGCACGAAGAACGCATTCAAGAGATCATCGCTCGTAACAAGGAACTCGAAGCCTCAGAGGAACGGAAACGCAAGGCAAAACAACTCGAATTACAAAGGAAAGAAGCCGCTAGGGCTGCCGCTTATGGTCGTGGTATTGCTCCCAAGATGCCAACACAGCCAACATACACACCCCCGTCTCGTCCAGAGACCTACGATACATATGAGGCCGAGAAGAATAAGACTTCTAGCAAATTCACCGCCAGCCGGTCCACCAAGGGCATGCAATTGGGCAAGAAATCTAAAACATCCAACGCCTTTGCCAAAGTTCAACAAGATTTTGGTCCAGAGGAAACAGAAGCAGCACACCCTGCAGCCGACTCAACCACCCTCCCCGACCGAACCACCTCATCATCCCACGCCCACCATGATTCCGTTCATTCTGCCGGCAACCCCATTACGATCACCGTCAACGAAACCCTGTCGGCAAAGCTCTCCCGAGAAGGTGCTCTAAAGTCCTTCGAAGTCAAAGGCGACCTGCAACTCAAAATCTCCGATCCTGCACTTGCCAAACTCTCCCTCTCCGTGCATGCTATTGAAGGCCCGCTGAAAGCCCAGTTTCGCACTCATCCCAACGTGGATCGCAATCTCTTCACATCTAATAAAGTCCTCCAACTAAAGGACACGAGCAAACGCTTTCCCGCCAACAACAGCATTGGAGTCTTGAGGTGGCGAGCCACCGCTCCTGCAGATTCCAACGATGTCCTACCCATCACATTCACCGCCTGGGTCAACAAGTCCGACGACTCGTATACCATCACCCTTGAGTACGAACTCGTCAACCCAGATGCCCACTCCCTGCAAAACGTGAGCGTCACCATCCCCTACAGCTCGGCAGAGCCCGCCGTGTCGTCCTTCGATGCCATCTACCAAGTCACAGGGGACAGCCTCGAATGGACGATCGGCACCGTCGACGCAAGCAACCCGACTGGCGCTTTCGAATTCGAGGCACAAACCGATGACGAGAGCGAATTCTTCCCGATCAGTGTCAGCTTCGAGCTGGAGAAGCCATTCGTGGACGTGGACGTCCTGGGCGCCAAGTTATTGGAGATGGACGAGGAGGTGGATTTCGAGAAGACCATCAAGGCGGTCGCAGATGGATTTTTCATCGAGTAGAAGTGGAGGATAACGGACCAGGACCAGCAATGGGCCTTGATCCCAACAGCGCGAATTTTGATTCCAGTGCTACTAAGAAGTGATGTCTCCAGCGCACGAAGCGATCCATGGAGCTCGAGTTGGGAAAGAAGTGGGAATGATGACTTCTCACACACAGATACGAAACATGATGGGAAGGGCACGAAGAGCGACGACTGCTTAGGACTACTACTACTATAGTAATCTCACTGTGCCAGGAGTACACGGTGGAAAGCGTCATGTTCAAAAACGAAATCAAGCAGTATCGAGATAGGAAGAACGACTGCACGATGGGAGTAGATTCCTTGCATCGAAGAGGCGCAAAGAAAACAAGGGAAAAGGTAACGGCGTCCTGCTGTTATCATCACTAAACCAGCTTGCGGTAGGTACACCAGTTAACTACTAGTTAAAGATAGCTCG
>Ga0105237_10008848_pt1 | contig 10855 bp, 7 predicted proteins | sample KBSC24metaG_FD_81520 | JGI IMG/M metagenome (GOLD analysis project Ga0105237, IMG submission 81520) | Corn rhizosphere microbial communities from Kellogg Biological Station, Michigan, USA - KBS C2-4 metaG | ecosystem: Host-associated > Plants > Roots > Rhizosphere > Soil | place: Michigan, USA... | reverse complement strand
CCGCAGAAGGCAGTCCAGGTGATGTCGTAGTAGTAGGAGCCGGGCTTGTCGAGCTTCGCCCACATGTCGAGCAGCACCCAATCGCCGGTCTTGATCGGCGAGGTGTTTTCCTGGCTCGGCTCGTAGTGGGGGTTCGAAGCGTTGGCATTGCAGCCGACAATCGGGCCGCTATCGGTCAGCAGCCCGGCGTCGGCGAAACCTTTGCGGACGAAGTCTTTCACTTCCACTTCCTGGATGGCGAGGCCGTTCCGGGTGCGTTCCTTGATGAGCGCAAATGCCGCGGCACGCACCTTGTCAACGCGACGTCCGGCTTCGAGATGCGACTCCAGGCCCTCAGGCGTCCAGCGCGCTTCGAATACCTGGATCAGTTCCGCCGAAGTCACCACCTCGACGCCCAGGCCACGGATGAGCTCGATGGTGCCACCATCGACGTTCGATACATAAGGCACGGCGCAATTCGGCGAGTACTGCATCGCGACGCGCTTCAATCCCTGGGTCAATTTGCGAAGCGCCGCGATCTGTTCCGTCCAACTGGAATAGGCGATTCGTTCGCCTGGCAGGCTGCCGAGCTGTCCACGCTCGATGCGATGCTCCATGCCAGCCGGCTGACCTGTTGCCGGGATCATGTAATACCAGCGGCGCGACGGCCCTTTAGTAATCGGCAGACCTAGGACTCGATAAGAGAGTAGGTCACGATTGTGGTGGTCGAAAAACAGCCACCCATCCAACTTCTGATTGCGAATTTCCTGCTGAATCTTTTCGAGTTCCATAGTCTCGAATCCAGTGTACTGCGGCTTGTGGGGTGGACGCTGTCTCCGGAATGGGCAGGCGGAAGCGCCTGCCCCACAATTCATTCGCAACGCAGAGCTATGACGGGGTCGATACGGGAGGCGCGCCACGCCGGCACAAAGGCCGCCAGCGTCGCGGCCATCGCGATGGCCCCTGCAGCAGCGGCATACACCGTGAAATCCGCGCGCTGCACGCCGAATAGTTGCGATTCCACGTAACGGCTCAGCACGAACGCCGCGCCCAGCCCGACTAGGATACCCACCGCCACGATCTGTCCGGCGTCGAGCATCACCAGCCGCACCACGCCGGCGCGCGGTGCGCCAAGTGCGATTCGTACGCCGATCTCCGCCGTGCGACGGGCCACCGAGAAAGCGATCACGCCGTACAGGCCAATCACCGCCAGCAGGGTGGCCAAAACGCCAAATCCGACCGAGATCGCAGCGACCAGTCTGCTGGTATAAAGCGACTCCTGAATCTTCCGTTCGACCGGCTTGATCTCCGGCACGGGCAGCCCCGCGTCCGCCTCGCGTACGGTTCGCCGAATCGCGTCTGCAACGCGCCCATCGTCGCCCGCGACCCTTACATAGAAGGCGAGCCGGGCTGGCTTCTCGCGCTGCGTGTACGGGAAGTAAACAGTCGCACCGGCAGGACGCCGGGGGTTGGAATGAACGTCGGCCACCACGCCCACGATTTCACGATCGGGCGTCTTCGCCGCTCCGTTGAACGACACATGGCGACCGAGGGGATTCTGGCTGGGAAGGAACTTTTTTACGAACGCTTCGTTCACCAGCACCGTTTTCGGAGCAGAGGCGGTGTCGCGCTCATCAAACTCGCGGCCGAGACGAAGTCCGACACCGAGCGTTCGCAGGTACCCCGGACTGATGGCTTCGAGCGAACCACTTGCGGAATTCTTCCCATCGGACTGATAGCCCTCGACCACCAGACCGCTCCCAAAGCCGGCACCCGCGTAGGGGCCGCCGTCGCCCGCAGCCACACCCGATTGTTCGGGAAGAGCGGAGAGCCTCTGCAGGAGGTCGTGGTAAAAGTTCGTTGCGGCTACTGTGCCGGTGCGCACCAGCGTGGCGTCAACCGAAAAGATTGCGAGGCGTTCCGTTCGGAAGCCGCGGTCGGCATTCAGCAGCTTGCTCGCACTCACCGTGAATAGCCCCGCGCCCACCATCAGCAGCAGAGAGAGGGCGACCTGTACCATCACTAGCGCCCGGCGCAGTCGCGACGAGTTACCGCGGGAAACTGCAGAGGCCTGATCTTTCAGGGTCACCGCGACATTCGGCGAGGTAGCCTGCACAGCAGGCGCCAGCGCGAACAGTACCGCGCAAATCAGCGAGAGAGCCACCGAGTATCCCAGCACATGCCAGTCGATGGTATTCGCGACCCAGCCGCTGGTGGCGTCCTGCGGCAAAATACGGAGCAGCCCCGCAGTAGCCCAATTCTTCAGCAGCACCCCGGCGACGGCGCCGCCCAGGGCGAGCAGGGCGCCCTCCACCAGCAACTGGCGGATCAGACCGAAACGCGTCGCGCCAAGCGCCAGGCGGATAGCGATCTCCTTTTGCCGTGCGGTTGCGCGCGCCACCAGCAAACCCGCGACGTTGGCACAGGCCACCAGCAGCACCAGCCCCACCATCGTCATGAGAACCGTGAGCGGCTTCTCCCATTTCTCACTCAATTCGGCAATACCGCGGGCGGCGGGCCTCAACTCCAGACGACTCTTCAGAACTTCCTCCCGAGTCTTCGCACTCACCGCTACTTGCGACTGTCTCAGGTCAGCCTCGCGAATCGCACGGAACACGACGTCGGTAGCGGCCTGCGTCTTCGCCAGACTCTCACCGGGCTTGAGGCGGCCAAAAATGGTCAGCCAACTCAAGCTGCGATCGTCGAAGCCGCCGGTCATTACCGGCATCATTTCGCGATGCATGGAGATGGGAACGTATAGATCCGAGGCATCGCCTTGTACAAGCCCGTTGAACGCGGCACTGGCAACTCCGATCACAACGAACGGATGGCCATTGATGCTGACCGTCTGGTTCACGATGGCGGGATTGGCAGCCAGGTGCGTGGTCCAGAAGGCGTGGCTAAGCACCGCGACGGGGTTGGCCCCTCGCGCACCGTCGTCCGCAGGCACGATGGTTCGCCCGATCGCCGGCTGCACTCCAAGGACTGTGAAGTAATTGCCGGTCACCATCTCGGCCTGCGCCGCCTGCGTGCTGCTCTGCAGCGCGACGCGCACAGGTGCTACGGCGCGCGCCAGCAGGCCGCTAAACGCGGGCACCTGATCGCGGAGGTCACGATAGAAAGGATACGGAAACACGGATTCCGAATTGGTGGACCAACTGGACGAACTGGTGGTAGAGCCGGAGTAACTGCCGTGCAGCACGACCAGGCGTTCCGGATCGGAAACGGGCAACGAGCGGAGCACCACCTGATCGAGCAGTGAGAAGATCGCGGTGTTCGCGCCGATTCCCAAGGCCAGCGATAGCACGGCGGCTATCGTAAAGACCGGGCTGTGGCGCAGGGATCGGAGTCCGTATTGCAAGTCTTTCCACATCGTTTATATTTTGTCTCAAAGCGCGTCAGTGGTCGAGCCTTTTTGAGGCTGACAGTTCCGTTGCAAGAGTTAAAAGCGCCGCTCCCTCGCGGTCGCGGCTCGGTAACATTCTGAATTTACCGAGCCGCGCACGCAAGTAAGCGGTACTTGGGCTGCTGTAAGTACATTCAGTCTAGGTGCCGCAGAGGGTGATGGGCAGCAGAACGAAGCGATACCCCAGAAAGATCACGGCCACGGCCAGGACGAGCGGCAAGGCGGCCAGAATCCGTCCGGCGCCTTTAGACCCATAGACCGTTCCCGCGGCAATCGCGAGATAGATACCGCACGCGATCAGTTCCAGAATCGATAGGACATGATCGAAGCTTTGTGACTCCAATCCACGGCCGCCGAAATACCGGTCCACCCGTACCAGCGCCAGGGACACACTCAGCAAGAGCAGCAGGAACGCATAGAAGTGGAGCGAGAAAACGATGTGAGTGACGCAGGGGCGGCTGCGCCGGTAAAGCACCGCCGCGGCCAATAGCGCGAAGGGCGGCACCATTAACACAATCATGGATTTCGCATTCAACGCCACAGCGCGGTCGAATACCGGCGCGTACGAAGTGAGCGTGGTCTGCTTGACCTGCAGATGATGCGTGACGAGCCTTTGTGCGACGGAGCCCCAGATGTCATTTTGCAGATGCTGGTCGAGTGGGGTGGAAAAGATTTTGGCGCCGGTGAACGACTGCATGCCGAAGAACAGCACGTTGGCCAAGAGGAAGATCGGCAGGGGCATGGAATAGGGCTTCCGCTGCCCGCGCAAGTACGCCACCGTCAGCCCACCCGGACGAGTCAGCAGGCAGCGGAAACTACGGAGCAGCGGCCCATCGATGCTGGCGAAAGACTCTGCCACCTGTCGCAGAAGCCCTCGAAGCGTAAGGTCGCGGGTATGCAGGGGTGCTTCCCCGCAAACGGGGCAATAGGCGCTGGATACCGGCTTGGCACAGTTTGGACAAACCCACTGCGCCACGGCAGGCCGCCCACGGACCTTAGACTGTCGCATTCAGCAACTCACTATACAGGACGCCGATCTCTGCTACACTCCGGGGATTCTGCAAGGTCTCGTGACTCCCCGAATCATCCGGCGCGTGCTGCTGCCACTCAGCTTCGCAATTTTCTTCGGAAGCCTGGTGATTGCCGCTGCGATCTACTTTAGAGGAAGGCCGTTCGACGTCCGCGACGCCATCATCTCCGATCTCGAATCGCCCGAGGACAATCCGCGAGGCTATGCGATCGCGGCTGTGGGCACCGCGCTCTGCGGCATACTGCTGCTGCCTGCGGCCCGGTTCTTTTACATGCAGCTTCGTGAGGTGCGCCGCCGTTTGGCTTTCGCCGGGACAGTACTCTTTGTAGCCGGACTGGCGTCGGCGATCACGATGGCGCTATTGGCGCCGTTCACACGCGACTATACGCCGTTGCACGTGCAATTGGCTTTTGGCGCCTTTATGGGAATCTGCTCCGGCTCCCTGATCGATCTGATCGTGCTCGCGACCACACAACACGATTCCAGCAAGCTCCGCGTCAAGATCGTGCTCGACTGCAGTGTGTTTGCCTTTTTGCTTTACTTCTACTTCACGCCGCACTTCTTCGACAATCGCCACGTGCTGACCAGTCTCGCCTTCTGGGAGTGGCTGCTCTGCTTCAACTGTGTGGCGTCCATCGCGATGCTGGCCGCCACCTGTAACGCCCCGCCAGAAGTTATTTCGCAGGCTTCTTCAGCAGCGCTTTGATCTCGTCGGGCAGTTCGAATCTATCCTTCGGAATCTCAGCGTTGTACTGCACGCTCTCGACCGTCATCGCCATTTCGAGCGATGCGGCATGCGAGACGAGTTTGTGGGGCATCAGAATATCGCCTTCTTTGCGATAGTCGCTGACGACCGACTCGGACTCAATTTCTCCCATCGGACTCTTGGCTTTCACCTTGATCTTCACCAGCAGTCCAGTGTCCTTCGAATACCACTTCGTGACGGGATTTCCGCTCTTGGGAGTCAGCACGAGTTTGTAGCAGGGCTTACCGTCTACGTCTTCCAGGCTGATGGTCTCGACCTTAGGGTAAAGATCGCGCCAGCGCAGGTCGGCGTTGAAGGTGGCCTGCTGCATCGCGTCGTTCTTCTCATCGCCCTCTTTTACGTGCGGGCCCTGCATCGCGGAATTGGCCCATGCCACATCGCCATTGGTGCCTTCCTGGAGCTTGCCCACACCGGGCATCTCGATCTCCACGAAGCTCCGGTCGGGTTCCACGTGATAGGCAGTCATCTTGCCCTTCATCCCCATTGCGGGGAAGTCCATCACGCCCGTGGTGGTTTCGCTATGCAGCTTCGCATAGGCCGCTTTGCCGCCGGTTACCTCGATGTATTTGTCCAGAATGGTGTCGGCCTTTGGCAACGCGTCGGCCGCCGCTGCAATGCCCAGCGCCGCCGTCATGGCGATGCCTAAGCTGAGAATTCTTCCAGAAATCCGGTTCATACCTTCTCCTTACTTCTTCTGAATCCAGTTGACCGCCGCGTCCAGCGCCGGGTCCTTGCCGGCGAGCAACTCACGACGCGTCGGCCGTATTTCCTCGTCGGGAGTGACACCAATGCCTTCAAGCGGCTGTCCACCCTGCGAGATGTAGTTCGCGATGGCGTACTGAAAGCCATCGCCGTTGGGGAGTTTGGAAATTACTGACGGCAGCGCCGCGCCTGCCGTGCGGGTCCCGAAAATGCGGGCCCGTTTCACATCCTTCAATCCGCCCGCGAAGATTTCCGCCGTGGATGCCGAGCAGCCGTCTACCAGGATCGCGAGCGGCCCGCGGAAAGGCTCCGCACGCGGATAGATGACAAACTTGATCGGCCCAATGCCGCGCAGATACTCGGTGCCGAGTTGTAGTCCTGCCTGATCGACAAACCAGCCGGCGACTCCCATCGCCAGGCCGCCGATGCCACCGGGGTTGCCGCGAAGGTCGATTACGAAACCTTTGCAATCGCGGCACGCGCCGACACTCTCTTGAAAGGTCTTGATGAGGGCGTCCGGTTCCATGAATTCGTTGAAACGCACGTAACCGATACCGGAGCCCACCTTCCGCCACTCCGACCAGAAATGATTAGCCGGCATGTTGCCCATGTGGACGACTTTGCCGCGCGGTTCGACGCGCGCCAGGTCCAGCTCAACCGGTTGGTCGTTTTGGTTGAGAAAGTCCACCTTGACGCGCTCACCGGATGCGCCTTGCAGGCGCGCCAGCACCGATCGGGTCAACCGAAAATCCTGCAAAGTGGACGTGGCAAACTGTTCGCGAATGCTCTGGATGGCGGGATCGATTGCTGACCCATTGATGTTCACGATCTGCCAGCCTGGCTTCACGCCCCGTTCGGCGGCCGGCGATTTCGCGTCGACAGTCGTCACCACCGCGTGGCCATCGAGCACCCGCAAATCGATCCCCGGTGTGGCCTCCCCCACCGACTCGTCGCCCGATGGATCGAGTTCGCGATAGACGTCGCTTGGGACGACACCGAAATGCGTCTGCTTGAGACGGGCCAGCATGTCACCAATTAGGGTACGGGCTTCTTCGCGGCTTTTGGCGCCCTCGATCTTGGGACGGAACTCGTCGTGGATCGCCTGCCAGTCGATCCCAGACATCTGAGGATCCCAATAGTGGTCCTTGACGGTCTTCCAGACCGTCTCAAATGACTGAAGATTGGACTCGCGATCGCGCGGTGCAGTCGCCTGCTGGCCTGTGGCGATGTGGACACAAGTTAGTAGAATCGCCAGACTGCCGGTTCCCCGCCTCATTCCTCGACTATAGCGTATGGAAGGAGAAACGCCTCCTCCGCTGCTGCCGCGCCCAAAGTGAAATGTCCCCCCCGTTGTACCGCTCCCGCGGTCGCGGCTCGGTAACAGTAGCGAATCTCACCGAGCCGCGACTGCGAAGGAGCGGTACATTCTAGTTTTCATCGCCTTTGGTGGCACGCAGGGCCAATGCGACACTCCCTAAGCGCGCGGGTCAGCAAGCCACGATGCGTTAGAGTGAGGATCTATGGTCCGGAAGCTCGTTCTGCTGAGTCTCGCTGGCGCGCTAAGTCCCTGCGCGGCGCAGTCTCAGCTTGGACAGGCCGCGTACGTGGAAGAGTGCGCGCGTTGTCATGGTCAAAATCTGGCGGGAGGCGAAGGTTCTCCCGCGCTCAAAGGCAGTGCGTTCTCAAAGCGATGGGCCGGCAGACCTGCCGATGCCCTGCTGGAGCTCACCCGCAAGAGCATGCCGGTCGATAATCCAGGCGGGCTTGCGGCGAAGAAGTACGACGAGATCGTCGCCTATGTTCGCGCCGTGAATGGGTTTAAAGGCGCCGTCACCGCCCCGATCGTGCGCACGTCCAGGTCCAAATCGGGTGAGTGGCGCTACTACGGGGGCGACGCGGGCAGCACCAAGTACTCGCCGCTCGACCAGATCAACGAATCCAATGTAAAAAACCTGCACGTCGCGTGGGAGTGGAAGGCGCAGAATTTCGGACGCCGCCCCGAGTTCAACTGGGAAGTCACCCCGCTGATGATTGGGAGCACGCTCTACTTCACCGCCGGAACACGGCGAGACGCGGTGGCCGTGGACGCCGCCACGGGCGAGACGCTCTGGCTGTACCGCCTGGATGAGGGCGCGCGGGGCGCTGGCGCGGTCCGACAGAATAATCGAGGCCTCGCCTACTGGTCGGATGGCAGCGGCGACGATCGCATCCTGCTGATTTCGCCGGGATACCACTTGGTCGCGCTCAATGCCCACACCGGCCGCCCGATTCCCACCTTTGGGAAGGAGGGGCTCACCGACCTCTTCGAAGGCCTGGACCGTCCGAGCGTGAAGCCCGGACAGATCGGCGCGAGTTCGCCGGCCATCGTCGTGGGCGACGTGGTGGTGGTAGGAGCGGCGCTGCAATCGGGCATCTCGCCGACTTCCAAAAATAACGTGGCTGGTTACATCCGCGGCTATGATGTGCGCACCGGAAAGCGCCTCTGGACGTTCCACACCATCGCGCAGCCTGGCGAATTCGGCCACGATACGTGGGAAGGCGATTCGTGGAGGTACACCGGCAACACCGGCGCCTGGGCCCCGCTGAGCGCCGATCTGGAATTGGGCTACGTATACGTCCCGGTCGAGACTCCGACGGCCGACTTCTACGGCGGCCACCGGCTGGGCAACAATCTCTTCGGCGAAAGCCTGGTTTGCCTGGACGCACGGACCGGAAAACGCGTCTGGCATTTCCAACTGGTACATCACGGCGTGTGGGATTGGGATCCGCCGACGGCGCCTACGCTCCTCGACATTAAAGTGGATGGCAAGCTCATCAAGGCGGTGGCGCAGATCACGAAGCAGGCGTGGGTGTACGTGTTTGATCGCGTCACCGGCAAGCCCGTGTGGCCGATCGAGGAGCGTCCGGTACCGCAATCGTCGGTTCCGCATGAGCGTACCTCGCCGACCCAGCCGTTCCCGTCGAAACCCGCCGCTTTCGACCGCCAGGGATTCGGGCTGGACGACCTGATCGACTTCACGCCGGAGTTGAAAGCAGAGGCGATTCGGATCGCCTCGCAGTACCAGATCGGCCCGATGTTCACGCCGCCTTCGGTTGTCGATTCGGGAGGCAAACGCGCCACCATCACCCTGCCGTCCCCGACTGGAGGCGCCAACTGGCAAGGCGGCGCCGCTGATCCCGAGACCGTCATGCTCTACGTCGCGTCGATCACTTACGCCTCACCCGTCTCGCTGACGCCCAATTCCGAAAAGGCCGAGATCGATTACGGTGGCCGCTACGGCTTGGCGAATATCGGGCCGCAGGGGCTGCCCCTGGTCAAACCGCCATGGGGACGGATCACCGCCATTGACCTGAATACCGGCGAGCACGTCTGGGTGGCGCCCAACGGCCGGGCCCCCGAGGCCGTCCGAAATCATCCGGCGCTAAAGGGCGTCGATTTGGGCAAGACGGGCAATCCCGAACATGCGCCGATTCTGCTCACGAAGACGCTACTTTTCACCGGCGATGGGGCGGGACTCTATGCCGTGCCGCCGGGCGCGGGCGGCCCGATGTTCCGCGCGCTGGATAAGAAAACGGGTTCGATACTCTACGAAATGGAGCTGCCAGCCAACGTCACCGGCATCCCGATGACTTACATGGCGGGCGGCAAGCAGTACCTGGTGATGGCAATCGGCGCTGCGGGTGTGCCCGCCGAACTGATCGCGCTGACGGTAGACTAGCGTCAATGCTATAATGTGATGGTTCTGCCCGACAGTCCAAGTTTGTCCTTATGTTCCTTAGTGTCAAAGAGATGGAGCTGCGCAAGATTCGTTTCGACGAGACTTTGCAGCCTGGGCAGATAGATTTTACAGGCGAAGACCTGGTGCAAAGTTCGCCGCTGCATGCCGTGGGAGTCGCGGAAGCGTTCCCGGAAACGGACGGGGAACTGCGCATTCAGGGGCAATACACGGTGGAGATGTCATCGCAGTGCGACCGTTGTTTGGGAAGCGCGCGGTTTCCGTTGGATGCCCCGTTCGATTTGTTTTATAAGTCCACTTCGACCATCGCTCGCGAGGAAGAAGTGGAGATTGATGCAGGCGAGGCCGAGATTGGCTTTTACCAGGGTGGCGGCATTGAACTCGACGACATTCTTCGGGAACAGGTGTTGCTGGCCCTTCCGATGCAGCGCGTTTGTAGCGAGGCATGCAAGGGAATTTGCCCGTCGTGTGGCAAGAACCGGAATGAGACCACGTGCGATTGTAAGTCGGAAACACACGATGATCGCCTGGGAGCGCTCCGCAATTTAAAACTTTCGTTGTAGCGATAAAGATCTGTAGAGGTTGATGAAATGCCGAATCCGAAACGTAGACACTCCGCCAAGCGGACCGCCACCCGCCGAGCCCATGATGCCCTGAAATCCTCTGGCCTTTCGGAGTGTCCGAACTGCCATGAGCCCAAGTTGCCCCACCGCGTTTGCCCGCACTGCGGGCAGTACAAAGGTCGCGAAGTCGTAGAAGTCGCTCAGGAGTAGCCCTTCCGACATGCTGACCATTGCCGTGGATGCAATGGGCGGAGATCATGCCCCTAAAGCCGAAGTGGACGGGGCAGTTCGGGCCGCCAAGACCCTTGGGGTCAAAGTTCTTCTAGTTGGGCAGGAAAACGTAGTCCGTCAGGAGTTGGCACAGCACGCCGATGCCGCGGACCTGCCCATAGAAATCGTCCACGCCAGCGAACGCATCACGATGGAGGACAGCGCTGCACGTGCTGTCCGCACCAAACGGGATAGTTCGCTCAGGGTGGCGTCGCGCCTGGTACGCGATGGCGTCGCCCAGGGATTCGTGTCTGCCGGCAACACCGGCGCAGTCATGGCCACGGCCAAGATGGTCCAGGGTGTCGTGCCGGGTGTTGAGCGTCCTGCCTTGGCCGGCGTGTTTCCGACCATGGTGCTGGGCTCTCCAGTGGTCGTGCTGGATGTCGGCGCCAATGTGGATTG
>Ga0105237_10008847_pt1 | contig 10855 bp, 6 predicted proteins | sample KBSC24metaG_FD_81520 | JGI IMG/M metagenome (GOLD analysis project Ga0105237, IMG submission 81520) | Corn rhizosphere microbial communities from Kellogg Biological Station, Michigan, USA - KBS C2-4 metaG | ecosystem: Host-associated > Plants > Roots > Rhizosphere > Soil | place: Michigan, USA... | reverse complement strand
TAAATTAAATTGATACATCATAGTTCTCAAATATGTAACCCGGTGCAAATTTATTACTTTTTTATAAATTTTTTTGTCTTAAATTTAGACTAAAGGCATAAAGAGGTTAATAGAAATCAAATCGTTCGAATCTCTAGGCGTGCTAAGTTCATTACTTTTATGTGGTGTTTATTATCACCTATTACTTTAGCATTTTTCTTCTTAGTGCTTTCTCTTCTTATCATTTTTAATTTCTCTCTTTTTTAATTTTTTTTAAAGTTTTAAGTGTTATTTTGTTTTTATTAAATTTTGATTTTATCTCTATAAGTCTGATAGTTCAAGAGATCTTTACTTTAATTACCCCTCTTCAATTTATATTTCTTAAAAAATAATAACTTAACTTATCCTTTAAATTAAACTAGTTAAAATGGTTATATTTTTAACTATTATTTTTTTTTTAATAAATTGATTTTTTTAGATTTCTCTGTATTTAAGTATTATTTTAGTGAATTTTAACATAATTTTTATACTTTTTATTAATTTTATCAATTAAAATAGGTATGAATGTTTTTATTAATAAAATAAATGAATTTAATTTTAAGTATTTTTAAATGTTTTTACTAAATTATATTGAGTAAAATAAAGGGGTTATTTTAAGCAATTATCATATTATTTCAAAAATTTTCAATAGAGTTTTTTACAGGTAAATTTAAAGGATTATTAATAGAGTTATTAGCAATAAAGCTACTATTACAGATTAAAGTACTGAATAAACTTAAATTAAATAAAATTGTTGATATATTTAAAGATTTTATATTTATAGAGAAGCTAGACAATGTAACAAGGGAGAAAGGCGTCCAAGACCAATCAAAGTATTTTAATAGACTTTCCTCAATAACTGACAAGAATTTTTTCAAGTAGAGCACTTTATTGTATATCATAATTTAAATTTTATGATAAAAAAAAAGGATTATGATAAATGGGAAGTTATTATTTATATTTATTATACTGAAATACATTATTATACTCAAGCTAAATAACTTATATTAAAATTATTTTAGGGATAAACTTTAAAAGAATGAGTACCTATAAAGAGAAAAAACTTTTAAAAGTTATTTAAGTTAAAATTTATAGTATTTTATAATTGTCTAATAAATATGAAGTTATTAGTAATAGATAGGTTATAGCGAGTTCTAATGTTAATATTCGTTTTAAAGTTTTAATATTTATTTAAAATTTATTAGGTATTATTACTAATTGTGATATTTTGATTCTAGCTTATAAAGAATTAAAAATAAATAAGATAATTATAATTAAATATATTTGAAAAGGAACAGAAATATTTTAAATCTTTAATATAAAAAAGGGAAATTAATTTTAGAGACTCAATGAAGATTATATGAAGACTTATTAACTTTAGATTAAAATAATACATTAAACTTTCCCAATAGTATGAAGACTTCATAAAGACTTAATAAGGAGAATATCGAGAATATAAGTAGGGGTCTGAATTTATATTTTTTTGTGCATCTATTGATGAGAAATATTTGTTTTAATTGTTATCAAGGTTCTTATAATAAACTACCTGCTAAAGGTGTGAATTCATTTTCAAGAATAGGTATTAATATTTCTTTCAATAGATCTTATCACTCAATAGTACTTAGTCCTCACTATTGTTTTAACAATTGAACTGCTTCTTTAAATATAAAAACTAATTCTATAATAAATAGAATTATAAATACTTCCATCTCTTCCTCTATAAATGCTATTATCTCTTCCTCTTTAAATACTTCTTTATTTTCTCCTATGTTTATTCCTAAATTCTTATTTTCTTCATCAGGATTTTTTTTCTTCTTACACATCTCTTTCTTCCACGTCTCCTTCTAGTGATTTAAACAAAAACCAATTAACATAGTATTTACTTTAAAATAATATTAAATTCCTTGATGAAAAGAATGTAACTCATATAGATGTGAATTTAACTTATGTGATAAATATTATTGAGTTATTAAGTGATGAATTAACTAATATCAAATTGGATAAATTATTAAATAAATTATTAGTTGATATTACTAAGACAGGTGTTAGTAAGGCAGAAAATTAGTAAAATGATTAAAAATGTAATTAAAAATAGTAAGAAAGATTTATATAAGGAAGAATATCTTCATAATGAAGAATTTCATTTCTTTGTTAATTCTATTAAAGAAATCTTAACTAATAATAAAATTAAAACCAATTCTTCTTCATGAATATTTATTAAATTTATATAAATTTAATAATAATTTATTTAGTAGGATTACCTCTAAATAGGCCCGACCCAAAGGGCACCCCGGGCTAACTGTTTAAGCATTATTAATAAATGTAATCATATTTTTATTAGAATATTACTTATTATTTATAACTTTCTATCATTATCTATTATTTATTATTTATTAAATTATTTATACTATCTAACCTTCCTACTCCACTCCAACTTATAACTATTACAACTACAGGGATTTATCTATTATTTACTAAAACTATCTAACCTTTCTACTCTATTCCAATTTATAACCATTACGACGACAGGGGTTAATAATTTATCCTAGTACATTTCTCCTCCAAACAATCAATCAATTTATTATAAAATCAAATTATAAAAAAACTTATACAATTAATTTCACTCAGTCACAAGCCTCTAGTGTATATCATAAAATTTAAATTATTAAAAAGAGGAAGAACTGTAGAATATAAAAAAGATATAGAGGTAGATTTATTTTACAATAGGATTATTTTTTAAATGGTAAAAAGTACTTAATAAACCTTTATTAAAATAATCTCTAATAGTTTGTAATAGATAAAGATCTCTATAGTGTAGAGTTATGATGATTCGGGGGGGAGAGAGAAGATTATAAATGGGAAAATAACCGTTACCTATCAGGAGACCTGAAAACTAAGATAGAGTAATATAAGCTAATAAAAAAAAAATATTTAATTGTCTAACTTTATTCTTATTAAATTTAATATTTTGTATTCGTACCAAAGTATCATTTTTAAAATTATTCCTACTAGTATAAATTTCAAAAGCTTTTTTGGAATTTTGATAGTTGAAATATTTGATAGAGTTTAAAGGAAAATATTCAAAATTAGAAATACTGATGTTTTGTATATCTTTTTTTATAGTAATTCCGTAAAAACAAGTAGTTTTAAAAATAGTAATATTACCATAATTGAAAATATTTTTTAACTCTTTTAATAAAGGGAGCTCACCTAAATGAAAACCAAGTAAAATTTTTAAAGTAATAATATTATTAGATAAGATTTTTATATAAAAACAAATTTTTGTGTCGCAAAAACTAATGAATCATTCAAGAAAATTCAAGTTAAAAGATTTTAAATTTGAAGGTAAAGAGTTAAATATTTTCATAAAGTTTATATAGTTCAGTAACCAATCGTTTTGCGATTGAATTAATAGTATATATTTTTATTATGGGATTGTTAAAATACAAATAAAGTTTATCTAAGGTTTAATAACTTTTAATGAGGGGGAGGGAAATTTTTTAATTAAGGGTTATTAAAATCCATGAAAAAAGATCAAAAAGAAAAAGAGATTATGATCCTTAACAGTATACACTAATATACAAAAACAGCCAAATTATGAAAAATAATAAAATAAAGTAAGATAAATAAACAAGCAGTAGTTTAATCCTTAAAAGTTCTTTTATTAATTAAATCTTACCAATATTCCTTAAATTGTTTATATTGATTAGTTGAACTATATAAAATATTAATAATTTTCATTAGACCATCCTTAGTTAGATGCCTATCAGAAATAAAAAAAGGTTTAAGAGCTTGAGCTGTAATATATTATAGTCGTTTTCAATAAAGCCATTGTTTATAACTTTCTAAAAAAGGTAAAACAATATCAAAAATTTTTTTACCAGTTAAAGAAAGACAAAACATACCCGATTTATTAGAAGAAATAAGGGAATCAAGAAATAAAGATTACTTCATAAAAGATAAAAGTTCATAATTATCTTGTTTTGTTTTTTGTTCAAGATTAAAATAACCTTTAATATAAAATTTAGAATATCTATACTTAGGTGAATCAAAAATAAAACAAAGAGTACCATCTCTTAAATAAAAACCAATAATAAATAATGATGAAGGAAGTTGAGATTAAACCAAAAGATCGTCATTAATAAAGGCTGTGGGAATAAAAATAGAATCATATAATTCCAATTGATTTAATTTTTTCATTAAAGTAATTTTTTGTGAACTACCATCAGGATTACTAAAATAAACAAGATAAATTAATTCTGTAGCTAAAAGAAAATAAAACTTTTTAGAAAGAGTTTAAGATAAATTATAAATTTTATTTAAATTGTTTATGTCTTTTAATTTTTGACTAAATAAATAACAAAAATAAGGTATTATTTTATTCAGAATATCTATTGTGTTTGTAACACGAAACTTTAAATAAAATTTTCCAGTAGAAGATTCTTCAAAATTGAAAACACCAATTTCCCCTAAAAATTATTGTAACTGAAGAAAAAGAATAGTAGCTTCGGAGGAATAATTTTGTCCAATAGAAAACATATATGAAATTCTTAAACTTTCTTTTTTTGGGGAATAATAATTAATTAGGCCCTCGGTTTGAAAAAAACCATTTATAAAAGATTGAAAATCGTTAGAATTAATTCCATTAAGAAATTAAGTAGGATTTGAATTAAATTTAACTTTTAATTCATTAAATTGAGTTTTAGTTTAATTTAATAAAAAATTTTTATTTTTGTTTAAAGATGAAGAAGTATTATAAAAATATTTAGATGATGTATAGAAATAAAACAAATTAGAATAAAAAAATGTTTTCATAAAAAAAATATATTGTCAATTATATTTGCCATCTCATTAATGGATACTAATCTTTTGTTATAAAATATATTTTTGAGCTGTACATTTATTTTTGTATTTTTTAACCTATATAAATAAACAATAATGTATAAAATTTATATTGATATATATTAAAATAAATATATTTAAGTTATAAATTATTTATATTATATTTATAATTAATTTTAATAACCTTTTCAAAAATTTTATTTATTTTATTTAATTGAAGAGAAAATTAAAGAATTAGGGGGGGGGGAATTAAGAAAGAAGGGTTAATGAGCCCCGAGAAAAGAAGATCAAAAAGAATAGAGTTAAGAACCCCAATAGTATACACTAATGTATAAAAACAGCCAAACGACATCAACAAAATCATAACTTCAGGTACATTAGTCCTGTTCACTTTGGGCTATATTTTAATATTCAAAGAATGTTAAATTACGTATAGTCTCTAACGAAAATAATAAAAATTTCGTACTGATGATTTTTTACTAACTTGTAGGTAAAAAACTCCCAGTATATAGTAACTTAATAATAAGAAATTATAAAACTCCAGACGGCATTTTGTAGCCAATAAAGTATTGCGGATTCGAATCCTACATGGTGAGAATCAGTGAGCTGATAAGAAATAATTCGATAGAAACATACAATTAAAAAAATTGTACCTACAATTACATGAAATCCGTGAAATCCAGTAGACATGTAAAAACAAGATCCATAAATACTGTCACTGATAGTGAAGGGAGCATTATAATACTCAAAACCTTGACAAGAAGTAAAGATAATAGCCAATAAGATAGTAAAGAAAGTACCATGAATAGCTCCTTTTCTATCATTAGCAATTATAGAATGATGTGCCCATGTAAGTGTAGCACCTGATGATAAAAGAATAATAGTATTAAGTAAAGGCAGTTCAAAAGGGTTTAATGCATTAATCCCTTTGGGTGGCCATACAGCACCTAATTCTACTGCAGGTGATAAAGCTGAATGAAAAAAAGCCCAAAAGATACTAAAGAAGAAAAGTACTTCAGAAACGACAAAAAGTATAAAACCTAACGTTATACCTCTTTGAACAACACTTGTATGATTACCCATGTATGTCAAAATTTTCTTAATAATTCAATTCAGACTTACGGTCTCACTTTTAAAGAATAATGAAAATAGGACTATCTCTTTATTTAATTTTCTCAACAATAATTTATTATAAATCGTTACTTTTTTAGGGAGAGGGATTTATAAAGAAGAAATAAATATTCAAAGCAATAATTAATTATAAAAATTTTTTTAATGTATCCAAGAAAACTCTGTTCTACTATTATTCCTTTTAGATTTAATTTGAATAATTTTTGCTTTACCTAATTCAGAAAGATGTTCTTTTATAGCCATCATACTACAAATTTAATAAAAATTTTTGAAGTCTAAAATTTTTGAAGTCTAAAAACTTAGAAGACATTAAAAGAAACTGATTAAAATAATTTTAAATAAGAGGTAACTTAGATTGAGAATCTACACTAAAATAAATAATATAAACATCCTTTATATAATTAAAATTCTTTCTAATTATTTTTAATAGATTAACTTAAAAGAAAATAGCTAGATTTTGTATATATTGATTAAACTCGTTAGTACGTGTATAAAACTCTCATTGCTCAATCCTAAATCAACAAATAGTATAAATCATTCTTCATGGATTCTTTCGCTCATGAACTGAAAAACTCGGGTCGGCATTAACGAATCCGACAAGCCAAGAATTAAAATTTTATCCTGAAGTATTTAAGAACTGTAAAACAATTAAAGTTTAAAAATATTTATTAACCCAATCAATTAATCGACCTAATGCTTCGATTTTTAATGTTCGCATGTAGTCACTAACTAGTTTAGTGAAGTTTATTATGTCTTGTTTATTCGCTATAACAAATCTTAAAAAGTTTAGAGAATCAATTCTTTTATATATAGACCAATATTCTAATTTTATTCTAATATATTCATATAAAGGTAGTTCACTCTAATTAAAAGTATAAGTTATTTAAGGCCTTTGATTATGTTTAACTTTAGGGTTATCCTTTTGTACATTAATATTTTCGTTCCCTTCTAGAAAACCGGTTAAATATAAATCTAGTTCTTTCTCAGAATTTATTTTTTCTTGTGAGGTATCATAGTTAGATATAAGAGAAAAAGAAATAATTAACGAATAGTCTCTGAGGAAATCATTATTATATAGGATCCCTGCTGATAAATTAAATATATCATTTATTAATAGATTACTCCAGCTTATAATTAATAAATAAAAGAAAGTAAAAATTTAACTTAATAAACACAAACATGTCAAAATTTCCCAATTATTAAACTCGTGCTAACCTAGAACTCTTGAAGATTAATGAGAGTAAGACTATATTTTAAATTCAATTTTTCTTAAAACAACTTCATTATTGACTACATCCTACAAATGTTGACAGAGAAGAAATCAAAATAGTTCCGGAGGAGCGGTTGATTATAAAAATCCCTCAAATGTTCCCAAGAGAATTTTGTTCTACCATTATTCATCCTAGTTTTTATTTGAGTTGTCTTCGCTTCCCCTAAATCAATTAAGTGCTTTTTTTTAGCTATCATTTAATAAATTTCAAAAAAATCTTTAAAGTCTAAAAATTTAGAAGATATTAAAGGAAACCGATTTAAATAATCCCAAATAATAGGTAATTTAGAATAAGACTTCACACTAAAATAAACAATATGAATATTTTTAATATTATTAGAATTTTTTTTTACAATTTTTAATCGATTAACTTGAAAGGAAGAAGCCGAATCTTGTATAAATTAATTATATTTATTAGTCTGTGTGTAATATTCTTGTTATTTTATTCTAGACCAGCAAATAGTTTAAGTAACTTCCTGTTGAATTTTTCGTAAACAAACTAAAAAGTTTAAGTTAGCATCCGTAAATCCTATAAGTTAAGGATTAGAATAAAATTTTGAGATGTCCAATAGTTATAAAGTAATAAAAGTATTAAATTTGATATTAACTATGTTAATGTGACAACTAAATGTTTTGATCTTTGGTGTTCGCATGTGACTATTACTCATAAAATGAGTTATAAAATTAAGTAGATCTTGTTTATTAGTTATTAGATATCTTATAATATTTGGATAATCAGATTTATTATAAATAATTCCATAATTTAATTTTATTTTTATACATTCATATAATGATAATTCACTTTTGTCGGAAGTATAAATTATTTTAGGCCTTTGACCCTACATCACTTCAGAGTAATTATACTTGAATATCAATACTCTTATCACCTAATAAAAGATCGGATAAATACAAATTTAATCCTTTTTTTGAATTTAATTCTTTTTTTTAATTATTAAATGTAGATATTAAAAAAAAAAAGAAACGATTAACGAATAATCTCTGAGAGAATTATTTAAATTTTCTGCTGATAGTAAGGAATTGTAAAATATTTCAATTATCGAACAAATGATTATTAAGAAAGAAAATTTTCAGCATATTGTTAATAAATAAAAGGAAGTAAAAATTCAATCCAGTAAGCACAAATAAGTACTTTCTCTAATACAATCTCGCCACCAAAGTGCCATAGACACTATAGTGGATAAAAATCCTAAAATTAAAAGTATACTTCCATAAGTTGATCCATGAAAATTCATTACAGCAGCACTAGTTAAAAGTAATAAAGAAAATGAAGCTGCTAAAGGCCACTTAAATTAGATTATATCTTCATTTATTTTAAAATGTAAACTTGTAATCTTTGAAGAATTAGATAAAGTTATCGAAGGTAACTGATTTTGATTTCTTGCTAATTATTTTTATTTTTTATATATAGTTTAATTTTTACTTTTTTTTTATTTTCTTTTTGAGTTATTAAATAAAAAAGCTAATAGAACTTTCAATAAATTATTATAAAATTTAAAAATTTTTTAGCATTTAGTTTTTTAATGAAATCCCCTTACGGTGAAAAATCCCTGGCCTTCCATTCGCCTTTAATCGATTAGGGGTCATAAGAAGTTTCTATGAGACTCAACATGTTCAACATAAATTTACAGCAAATCTATTAATAAAAAAACTTGATAAATTAAAGACAGAGATAAAAAATATAATATTTTTATTCTATCGTTTGTAAAAAAAAAGAATAGGCAAATAATAAAAATAGAACTTAAATAAATTAATGATAAAATGACTAATTATATTATTTAATATCTTTATCTGGATATAATAATTAATATAGAAACAGATTAATTTTAATTTTTAACTAATCTTTTAACTATAGCTAATTGGGCTAAATATTTTTAAGTCAAAGTTATTTATATCCTTAATACGCTTTCAAAATAAGCTGTTATTAAATTTAAATTTCTTAATATTATATTATATTATTTCAGTAAAAAAAGAATTGAAGGTATAAAATTTTTGAACGCTAAAAACCACTGTACAGTAGTTTTTAACTTTTTAGTAAAGAAAAATTTAAATTATTTTATTCCTATTCAATTTTTATAAAGTTTTTTTCTTTTTATACATATATTTATAAAAAGTTTTAAAAATAATATTAAATTGATTTATTTTATCAAGAAATTTTATCTTTTTACTTCCTCCCCGCTTATTCGTTTATTTCCCCAATCAGTTAATTAACCAAAAACGACGATGTAATGACGACGATCCTCATTATTTTATCATTAATTTATTTAAGTTTTATGCTAAAGTGTGTAAAATTTTAAAATCCCATTAGGTTTTGTATTCTTTTTTACACTTAGTGAAAAACTTATAAAATATTGAACATTATTTAAATATCGAAGAACTATATCTTTCTTTTTCTATCATTCTTTCAGCCTAGTTTTTTTTTCTGCCTTTAATTTTTTTTTCTGCCTTTAATTTTTTTATTTTACCGACTTTTGGCTCACCTGTCTGTTCTTGCACACATAATCGGTTATATTTAATGATAATAATGGGGAAAATTCTTTAATATATTTAAAGCAGTTCCTAATGAAGCAAAACAAAAAAAAAATAAACTAGTATTGTCTTGTGATAAAAATTTAACCAGTTTTATTTTTGGATCTTTACTGGCTTTTTGAATAAACCATTTAAAAAGCCATTAATTAGAAATAAATAAAATTTCTTAAGAATGAAACACACATTAAGTTTTGGTTAAAATTATATTATTTATGATTGTTATAAAATTCTAGTTTTAAATTGAATAAAATATATTAATAGAATTATTTTTTTTTTGTCCCTTTTAAAAAGATAAAAATTTTATTGAATTGTAAAAATATTTTTTTTTGAAAGCCTTAATAAAATTGTCAATAATATAAATTAAAGGTAGATTTTAAATTAAATTTATTTAATAACTATTTTTAATTACAAATTTATGAAAATAACTTATTTTATCCTTAATTTAATCTTTATATAAGGTTACTCGATCTTTAGAGGGTGTTACCACTTTAATATATTGTCCCCACTTTCACAACGTGCATAAGTACATGAACTTTTAAATTATTAATAATGGATCTAAGAGAAATTTTATTATTTTTTTGTAATTTAATTAGATTATTAGATTGAAGTTTACTAAATTAATTAATAAAACTTTTAATTTAATCGGTGTAGAATTATAATTTTAGTAGTAATTAGAACTAAATCGTTAACTACATTAATTTTATCTTAATTATTATATATTTAATAATCTAAGCGGCTTTGTGAATTTAATATTAATTTTTTTTTTATTAAATGAATAAATTTCCTTCTTGATTTATTAAATTTTAAAAAATATCATCATCGCCCTTTCGGAGCTGTTATTTTAAAAGAAAGTTTATATAAAAAATTTATTTTTGAAGAAAAATTCTTGGAAAAAAACAATAAAAATGCGAAAATATATATTCTCAGCCTTTTTTCCCACCACCACTTGGCAAGGGGAGTTCTCCACCATTGGCACAACGTTTACATATACAAACTGGGCGCCCTGAGCGTTTTTGACATTCCCCCGTGCCACAATTCTAAAAAAAT
>Ga0105237_10008846_pt1 | contig 10856 bp, 6 predicted proteins | sample KBSC24metaG_FD_81520 | JGI IMG/M metagenome (GOLD analysis project Ga0105237, IMG submission 81520) | Corn rhizosphere microbial communities from Kellogg Biological Station, Michigan, USA - KBS C2-4 metaG | ecosystem: Host-associated > Plants > Roots > Rhizosphere > Soil | place: Michigan, USA... | reverse complement strand
CCTCCGAACACCCCAATCTAGACAATGAACTAAACCAACGTTTTGGCGAAGGGCTTCCTCTCATCCAAGCTCATGACCTGGGAAAATCCTTGATAGAACCTGAATCTCAACCTGAACCTGATTGGACTGCCGGAGGTGACCAAGACCAAGATGAAGCTGGTTTCTTTAACAAGCTGGATAGCTCGGCTTCCGAATCGACCCTGCCTAGGCCTCTAGATAGGAAATCAACGGCTCAAGTACTGGGTGCTCTAAATTTTGAAAGACCTGAAAAGTTAGACTCTCCGGCAATCTTGGAACACAATGAGACTTCTTTCTTTGACGAGCTTAGCAACAAGCCAGCTGTTGCAACTGTTATTTCTGGAAGCCCTGTGGGAGAGGATGTCGATGCTCTGTGGAAAGCTGCCCTGGAGGATGATGAGTTTCTCGTGGAGGATGCTGATGATCTTTTACCTGATTCCGAGCCAGGCTCACCTTCGTCATTTATGGCTTCTCTACAACATGATGGATTGGCTACAGTGCCAGAGGATCAGTCGATGATATCGAGCACCCAGCAGGCTCGGCAATCTTCGCCTCGCAGACAAAACTCATTCAATCCATACGCGCCACACCAACCTACAGTTGCAGACATGTTGCAACTCTCACCTGGCTCGACAACGCACAACAACATTGGTCTGACTCGTCCTGGCCTTCCTCAACACACACTGTTTGGCGCTCAGAATCAACCAAGACCGGCTGCACCACCACAGATGAAGAGTTTTGCTGACCAAGCCAAAGATGGTTATAAGTCGCCATACGACCTTCCCATGGATATCACCAAGTCAAGAAAACGAGCACCTGCTCCGCAATCTGTTCAAACTACCAAGACACTCCCTCCTCCGCCCCGAAGCAGCAGTCTTTCCGAAAAGCCGCTTCAGTCACCTTTTGATCCCCCGCGTCAATCCGCATCTGGCAACCCCCCCTCTGCCTCAATGCCAGCGGCATCAATGCCCCCTCGAAGTGTTTCAGCCTTTACTCCCGCAAGTGGACCCCCGGCCACACAAAAAGCAAGTGGATCGTCAAGCTTTTTCGAGGAGCTGCCGGCTGTCTCGAGGCCACGACCACCAAGCACTCAGGGGCGCTACACCCCTCAGCAAATCATTTCTTCACCCCAACAGCTTCCTCCTTCGAGTCCCCCAACCAAAAGTACTGCTATCCAGCGGTTACCCTCACCTCCACGTGTGTCCGATCCTTACGCACAATATCAGTTACAACCACCCGAACGTCTGGATCCTTATGCTAATGTTGCTCTGCAACCCCCGGTACCTGCGCCTTCGATCTCAAATACTCGCTATTCTCCAGCTCCTGTGACAAGTCAGGGCGGCGCAAGGTCAGGCCCTTCACCTAGATACTCTCCAGCACCTCCACCTCAACCTGCATCGGCGAATCAAGGCAACAGGTATGCCTCACAACCAGTTCCTGCTGCACAAGTGCAGACTGCCCCACCAGCATTGAATAGATATGTCTCTCAGCCGCCCCCAAGTGCTTTGCCCCCTTCCAATATTCTTCCTTTCCAACCTCGTACTTCCAGTCCTTTAGCAGTTCACAAAAGATCGCCGGATGAGACAGCAGCGGCCATACCTAGCTCTGTTGACCCTACCTCGAGACCTGGACCTACTCCTCGACAAGCTTCTCACAACGTCAATTTTGATCCTCAAGCAAATTTGACACCAGAAGGTGCTAGTTTTCAAACTTCAACCCCGTTGACTTCCCCGCCAAAGAGACAAGTTGGCGAGAACCTGCCACCTCCGCGGAGATCCCAGACCCAATCCCCGTCAAAACAGCGCCCACAACCATCGTTCCATAACTTGGTCAGCGATTTTCCAAATCGACCAGCTTCAGCTTATGGCCAGTCCTCACCTGGCAACTCCTTCGCGCAGATGGATTCCCATCCACCAAACCGGCCAAAAACTCTCGCCAGGGGCTCTGCACCAGAATTGGATTTTGTACTTCCAGGAGACGACACCCAGTTTGACCCTCTGGAACGTTGGAAAGGCGCACCCCTCATAACCTTTGGTTTTGCTGGCACTCTTGTGACCTCGTTTCCAAGACACACTCCGAGGTATACGGCTGGATCTGCAAGGCCTCAAATCAAACCTTCGTCAGGCGAGATGTCGATTCGTGAGGTGAAGGATGTGGTTCCTCAGAATGAGCTTATCAACAGCTTCCCGGGCCCATTGCGATCAAAGGCGAAGAAAAAGGAAGTTCTCTCCTGGATGGTTGCCTACATTTCTGGATTGGAGTCATCTCTCCCTGAAGTTCTCCCACAACAATCACACACGGATTCACGCAAGCGTCATCATGAAAAGATACTGCTTTGGAAAATTGTCCGCGTAGTTGTAGAGAGCGACGGTATACTAGATGGCCCCGCTCTCAAGGCAGTGAACATCATTTTGTCGCCAGAAGTTCACGCTTTGGATGACGCAACTGCAAGCCAATATCGTGTCGATGAGCAACTTACCGGGATATATCGTCCATCAGGCGCCGTCGCACGCACAGATTCGATGGATCCCCTTGCGGTGGAAGTTTTACGCAAGCATCTAATTAGTGGCGATCGCCAAGCAGCAGTAATTCATGCCATGGATAGTCGACTGTGGTCGCATGCTTTGATCATATCCTCAACAATGGAGCGTTCTATGTGGAGCCAAGTCGTCCGGGAATTCGTTCGACAAGAAGTGAAAACAATCGGAAACAACGCAGAGTCTTTATCTGCTCTCTATGAAATTTTCGGAGGCAACCTTGAGGAAAGCATAGATGAGCTTGTCCCGCCATCAGCTCGAGCTGGACTGCAAATGGTGAGCAAGGTGGACACTTCGGGACCCACCAAAAATGCCTTGGATGGATTAAACCATTGGAAGGAGACCCTTAGCCTCGTTCTCAACAACAGAGCCCCTGGCGACTACCAAGCTTTGACGGTCCTTGGTAAACTGCTCGAGGATTATCAACGAATTGAGGCGGCACATATTTGTTATCTCTTTTCGAGGTGCCCTGCCAAGCCAGTGATCATGGGTGGCATTGATGATGATCAAGCCCCGGTCGTCTTGCTTGGTGCTGACCACAGGACACAGCCGTGTGACTTTGATCGCAATCAAGAAGCCGTCATTCTGACCGAAATCTTTGAGTTTGCTACGAATGTACTCAATAGTGGATCTGCGACTATGCCGTTGCCGCACCTTTCTGTCTTTAAGCTACAGAAAGCTGGTGTGCTGGCCGAGAATGGAATGAAGGCCGAGGCTCAAGCGTATTGTGAAGCAATAGCCTCATCGTTCAAATCCAGCACCAAACTATCCCCCTACTACCATCCACTTTTCTTGACACAGCTGGACGATTTGTCTGCGCGACTAAAGCAGACGCCCATCCAAGGATCGTCATCTTGGATTGGGAAGCCGAGTCTCGAGAAGGTATCCGGCTCCGTATGGAATAAGTTCACTACCTTTGTTGCAGGTGACGATAGTGACGCTGAATCGAAGGGATCCGCTAAGGATGTTGGCGAGGCCGGCCCATTTGCCAACGTATCGGGCACTCCATCTTTGAGCAGAACAGGCTCACAAACTGATCTGTACGGCTCGTATCCATTAGCATCGCCTCCGGTAGTATCCAACACAATCGCTGGATCGAGATACGCACCGAATGGACTACACTCTGCACGATCTTCTTCAGAATTGACCCGAGCTCGACCGTCTCTAGATTCACAGAGATCGCCTCCAGCAACGTCACATGCAGTGAACAGTCGACACTATGAGCCCGTAAATATGCTACACCAAAATCAAATGGTTCAGCCTTTGAATCCTTATCAGGCTCTAACCGTTGCCTCTCCGCCTACCAGTTATCCTCAGAGTCCGCCACGTTCGTCTTACCTACCAAATAGTATCAGCCAGCCCATCCCGGACACTACACCTCCAGTATATCACGAACCTTACGCTCCAACTCCACCGGCTGAGGATGTCGTCTCGCACGTTTATGGGTACACACCCCAGCTGGATTCTCGCCCCGAACATTCACCAGGGAACCAGATCAAGTATGGCGAATATGAGCATTCAGAACAGCTGGCTCCGCCGACGCAAGATGAAACAACCGATCCAGGCTATGTACCTCCAGCGGAATCTTACGGCTATGAACCTCCTGCGGAGAATGGATACGTGCCCTATGTCCCAGAGCCCGACTCACCAGAAGAGTCAAAGCCGAAGAAAAAGTCTTTCATGGATGATGAAGATGATAATTTCCCCAGAGCATCACCACAGCCTCCACCATCAGACACGAAGGTATCACCAGACGAGGATGCTGCTGCTGCACGTAAGCGCGCCAATGACGATGCTGCCGATGCTGCCTTCCGTGCAGCAGCAGAAGCAGACGCCGCTCGCCAGAAAGAAAAGACGCAGGCCAAGAGGTCGTCTTCCTGGTTTGGAGGTTGGCTAGGTGGCAAGAAGGCCCCCGAAGGTCTCGATGCAGGCTCAAGTAAGGGAGCCGAATCCAAAGTATACAGAGCAAATTTGGGTGAGTCGAAGATGAAGCTGTATTACGACAAGGAGCTCGGCAAATGGGTGAATCCGGACAACCCGGACACAGGCAAAAAGACGGCAACACCTCCACCTCCAAGGATGGGAGGTACACCCGCTCCTCCGAGTGGGGCTCCTAAATCGTCGGGGCTTGGACATATCACCAGTTCAAGTTTACCAAATGTGAGCATGCCACCACTTTCTTTACCGGGTAGCAGGGCAGGTACTCCTGCCAATGGACCTGCGTTGGGACTGCCACTTGCACCTGGTGCAGCTGGTCTTTCTGGACCACCAAGTGCTGCCAGCACACCTCCTCTCGGAATTGCCCCAACATCTCATCCCGGCCTTGTGCCCCCACCTAGGCCTGGCTCGCGTCCAGGGACAGCAATGAGCAATGCCAGCAGCATTGATGACCTCATTGGGCCCCCAGGCGGCCGAAAAAGCAACAAAGGAGCAAAAAAGACAAAGGGTCGTTATGTCGATGTCATGGCCCAATGAGGTGACTGGACAACAAAGGGAGGTGTGCTGCTCACGTATGATCAAACAATTGACAATATTTATGTACAATACTAATAGCCTTGGACGTGGGAGGCATCATGTAAATGCAAAGTTGGATATGTACCCGAGTGTGGCCCATTACGTCTGTCGCACTTGGGCCCAACAAGAGTGGGTGGGTTAGCATTGATCTGTAACATTTCTAGACGGCTCTAGTACGAGCCCTTGTAGCGTAATAATACCAAAAGCATAGCGCGCATGTTGCTATCTAGATGCATAATCCGATTTGTATTCACCTTCCAGGTGTACGAGTTTCTCCATCTGCTATGTATCCGTTTATACTTTCTTTTGGTGGAAGGAATTTATGAGGGGGAAGCGTTTCAGGCAGAAACGCCCCCGCGCACGTGACCATAAACCTCCAATTTAAGCCAGGCCCTTGATAACTTGAGCGTGATCTCGAGGATGAGACTCTACCAGTGTCGCAGGACACCCACTTCCACCTTCGTCACCAACGTCTCTTTCGCAGATAGATAAGAGGAAGGGCCTGTCCCTGGTCTTTTCTAGGCCCTTCTCAGCTATTGACTGGCATCAAGAGTTATCGAAGGCTAGCCACCTCCTCGCATTCCACCAGCACCATGGCCTCATACCTCTCATATTTCACATCCAACAATGCGTCTAGCGCCCCTCCTTCCTCTCACGGTGGAACGCCTCAGCCTGCAGGCTCGACCTGGTCGAGTACATTCTCATCTCGCATAGCGACTCTTCGAAAGGCCCTGACAAAAGACTCTGAGGAAGACGATCCAGACAATGAAGACTGCTCGCACATTTCGAACGTTCTGCGTGCCTATTACACTGAGAAACAGAGGCCACTTCCCGAATGGCTTCCTCCAGATCCAAAGCGACCAGTTGCTCCCCCACCACAACCACAAGGGTCATACGGCCAGTACGGCAGTGCTTATGGGGCTGGATATGGAACTCAGAATACACATTCAAGAGGCCCCTCCGCCTCCGGCGGACGGGGAGGTGGGTTGTCCGACCTGTGGGATCCTTCCCCTGCCCCTGCCGTGACCGGACCAGCTCCTCAGAGTCTTCGAGCGGCTCGACCTACGCCTCAGTCCCTCCGGTCGAATGATTCCTTGAGATCGCAATCTCAATCAAGTGGTAGCGGGCAAGCGAGCCCTTACGGCGGGCCCATGGGTGGAGCCCGGCCGCTCCCAAGTCAGCGGGCAGGAAGTTATCAAACTGCAAATCCAACAGCAAGTCAGGCAGGAGGCCTGGGATCACGTGATCGACTCCGTGCTCGCTTGCAGGGAGGGGGTGGAAGTGGCAGAAGCAGTCCGTCAGCAGGCCTGAACAGTGGAGGTAGTGGAGGCCAGGGGTCATACGGAGGACCTGGCAGCAACTTTGGTAATCAAAATCGGGGGGGCATATCACAGCCTTATGTTTCAGCATCTGAACCCTGGTCAACGAGTGACCCATATGCTTTCAATGGCAACTACGATGATGGGGGCCTGTCCAACACGAATAAGTTTGGTAATCAAGGCCATCGACAGCGCCCCGGAGGACCAAGATAAACCAAACTCCGGGCTGAGATTGCTTTTGCCTTGCGATGTTGAGACCATCAGGCCATCGCTACGATGCGACAGTGCGATCGAGGACCGAGATCAACAAAAGTTTGTCAGGGCTGAGATCTTTTTCTTACAAATTTGAGACTATCAGCCTCGTAGCAACGGCCTGAACATAGTGACAACCAAGGCTACTAGCATCTGACATTGGCTAAACCCTTTCTTGGACGAGTGTTGACCATCTTGGGACAGATGTTTTGATTGCGAAGAGAAGGTGTTTATCTTCTAGGTTTAGTGCAACTTAGCGGTCATCTAGGAATGGCAATGGGCGTTTCAGAATCAGACAGAGGCGGGCATGGAGAGCGAGGAACATCCATTCTTTGAGAGGATTGGAAGCTTGATCCTACTCGGGCCGTGCCAGGCTTGAATGGAGGACGCAGATCCGATAGACATTGGACCCCAGGCCTTTACGAAAGGACAGGCCATGTGGCCTAGGTTCTCGGCAATCTCGATCCTCAGCGTTGGATGAAGGGCTATTGTGGCTGATAGTAAGCTTCTTGGCAGTTGATTCCTTCAATAGGATGATCCTTTTGGCATACAAGACCCCGCCAGGGGCCAGATATAGGGCAGAAAGTGGCACAAAGGCAGAATGGGGGTTGTACTTTGTAGCTCACTCAACGGGCTCAGCGACTTCGCCTCACGGTGGAGAGGCTGACGCTGGAGGCTAGCCCCAATAGGACAAGCTTCGGCATGGTCGGCCATCTGCACTTACTAAGCTTGGCATCCGACTCTCTCCTTGGGTCGTTCGTCTCGATGGCTTTGGATGAATTTGGTTGTTCCATCTCTCTTCCAAAGCTCGCTACTGGCCTCCACCAAGCTAACTCATCAACATGGGCCAGAAGATCGCCCAGATGAGTTACGTTACCTTCCAACTGCCTCTTCATGGGGCGGCCTCTTCTGCGCTACCGAGCCTAGTCAATTCCGGCGGGCTTGTCATCGTGAGAGACTCGCTCTGCTTTTGGACTTTGAGCCAGCACGGCGTGCAGTGTTCGCTACCTCGCCCTGGATTCTGGCGATGCTCGCCCCCATTTCCCTGATTGCGCCATGACTTGATCACTTATTTCCCTACCGGAATAACATTGTCGTGGTTACCGTGACATTGGCTGTGAGCCTGAGAGGTACTCGGTACTGTCGGCGACCGGCACGTGGCCACTTTTCCCATACCAACCTTTCCCCCCAAATCTGACGAGGCCACTAGCAATGTTTGCTGAGCGTTTGAGGCTGAAATTCCGCTGTATAGTCGTACCTGACTCACGCGGTTGGACCTACGTGAAACTATAGTGCCATCTTTTGTCGGAAGATGACCCATCCGCGCCTTGATGTGGCGTGGGTTGGGGGGATGGGCAGCCGCACGCACTAGCAGTTCTCGGTAATCATTCAGAATAGTCGTGTTGGGTAGGGTATAGTATACTGAGACGGTTACCGAAATCGCCATGTATTGCTCGGCACATCATTACACGCTTGACGGAAAAGACATATTATCTCTGTCGGAAGACATGTGTCAGCCTGCTCATCTGCTTTGGTTTGTGCCCATTGACCCAGGCTCGTCCGTCTATCCCATCCGCCTCCCGTCTCCTACAACTACATTGACCTTAATCGTGCTCTCTACTCATCATCATTGCTTCCCTGCGCCCTTACTAATTTTGCATCCCCCCTTTTCGGCCCTGGTGAGGTCGTGTCCATTCTTCATTGCATTTGCCTTCCAGATAGCGCCTTATATCATCACGATTAGCAATTTTCGAGCACAATCCTCCTATAGACCTCCGGCATCACTTTTCTCAAGGTGGTGTGTGGTCTATGGACGATCTGTCCCGGGAGAATAGCACCAGCTCCAGTGACAGAACTACAAGAAGGGCCTCATCTGGCAGACAAGACGACGATCCCAGATCCGTGACTCTACCACGACATCCAGCTGCTGGACGCACCCCTTATCCTTCAGCTTACACTACATCAACGCTTTCTCAAACAGGAGAGCAATCCACATCGCGAACCTCATACCCAATATCAGTTTCGCCCTTTGATGCCACCATGTCTCGCCATGCTTCATCAGGACCAACTTCGGTTCCAACATCGAAATCCCAGCAGTATCAGCTCGTTTCCCCTGGCACACCATCTGATCCTCGAGCTATGAGCCAAGTTAGTCCAGGCTTTATTTTTGTAATGTTTCCTATGTTTGCGATGGCTTTGCTTTTCCATTCCTTGCTCCTTTTCCTTTGTTCCCCAAATGTCTCCTATCCTATCTCCTCGTCTCTCATCTCTTATCTCGTTGCTTGGATATTTGATGTCTTTTCGCGCACTCCAAGAATGCAATACGAATCACTGGCTAACATCTTTCTGCAGAACAACAAGGACCAGCTTATCCAGTCCCTACGGACACACCGAGTCAACACTATCACGGAGCTGCGTCGCATCGAGAAGATCTTTGCTTACCTGGACTCCGCCGAGGTCACTGAGCCGATGACTACAGCATGGGCTCATTACGTCAACTCCAACAACTTGTTGAACGAGCTCCGTGGCCTTACCAGGACCTACCCATTCAGTTCGGAGTGTCTGGATGAAGCAAAGGCTATGGTCGTTCGCGACCCCAATAGCACGCGGAGCTGGAACTACTGTTGGCTAGTGTTGGTCAAGATGGAGAAAGAGTAAGCTCTAGAGACGAAACCCGACACGGCCGTGCACTCCTTTTGCCACGCGATCAACGAAACCACGAGAGATGCTAACATTCTGTCCTCACCTCCAGAAACCTTGTTACCAAACATGCGCGAGCTCTTGCATCCAAGGCCAGCACATGGGGAGGTCGGCGACCGACCGCGACAGAGTTCGAGAAGCTAGTAAATGCATGCGTGGCGGAGTGGACCCGAGCTCTCAGGCAGATGCTCAAGCACTGGGACAAGCCACCAAGCACGACTGGAAACTGAGCAAGCGTGAGATTCTTGACATTGCAGGGCAAGGGCAGTATTGGTCTGGATAGTTGCATCGGTCAGGACCGAGCGGCGAAAAGATCAGATCAAGGGGAAGACAGAAGAGCCAAAAAGAGTTTCTAAGCCGTATCTTTTGATGCGAAAGGACTGACTGACTGCCTACTTTTTGCCACCAAGCAGGCACCGAGCTTATGACGATGGAATGTCAGACACGTGGACTTTTGAGGAGAAGGGTCGCCTCTTTCGTCTGCCTCTACGGAGTATGTTTGTTCTTCATACGATGCGATCAGGAGGCACAGGGTTTGGCAAATACGCGAAAAGGAAGGAGATAAAAGGCTGGACGAGGAACTTGGTGGTTAGCGGTGTGGACTATCTCTCTCGCGCAGCGGAAAAATGGGCTGGAGTTCCCAATGAGGAAATGACCAGAGACCGGCTCTCGGCTCACTCAAAAGGGGAAAAACCTTGGATAATTAAGGCGTTGTTGGTTTTCGGGGCACATCCCAGTGATGCATCACTCAATTCCTGTTTCGGTTACAACTAGGCTGCTGCTCATTTTTAACTTTTTGATTTCTTCTCTTTTACTTAACTTATCATGGCTTGGACTTGGGATACAAGTTGGGACGGTGTGGATGGATCACTCGGATTAGCGTGTGGTGTGGCCGGAACAGAATATCGGGGAAGCGAACGTCTTTCTTGGAAAAAGGACTTTCGCCAATAGCCGGTGTACGACCACGGACAAGGGTATGTACAATCATTTAGAATATATCTCTGAGCACCACTCATATTGCGCTGCAGTCGAATGTCCGTCTCCAAGGCCATTCTTTAGCCCACGTCAAGTCCTTAGCCCATGTCCGTTTCGCCTCTTCGAATCACGAGTCGCCAGACCTTCTGAGGAGTGGGTAAGGCTTAGCTCGATGGTGGTTTCCAACATGACATGCCATCCGGCTATTCAACTAGAAACGTCCCTCCCTCGGAAGACCAGAACAATCGAACTCATGACACTTGCAATTTGCAAATACGCATGACCATCAATCATGTTTACTGACTTTGGCAACCATCATGATGTCCAAAGTCCTCCGCATGGGCGCCATTGTGCAAACCAGTACCACCAAAAAACCCCTCCTACCAAAGCTCCCATTTACCTGCTTGTCCAGATTAGCAATGATTTAGCCCGAGATGATATGCTGGGCCGATGACATCATCATCATCATCATCATCATCATCATCATCATCATCATCATCATCATCATCATCATCATCATCATCATCATCATCATCATCAT
>Ga0105237_10008845_pt1 | contig 10857 bp, 5 predicted proteins | sample KBSC24metaG_FD_81520 | JGI IMG/M metagenome (GOLD analysis project Ga0105237, IMG submission 81520) | Corn rhizosphere microbial communities from Kellogg Biological Station, Michigan, USA - KBS C2-4 metaG | ecosystem: Host-associated > Plants > Roots > Rhizosphere > Soil | place: Michigan, USA... | reverse complement strand
CCTAGCCAGCGGATGCCTTTGACGGAATCGGGTCCTTTTTCCGGATAGGAGAAGCTGGCGCCGAGGAGCGGGTAATCATATTCGGGCGGATAATACTTCAATTCCATTTTCAGCCAACCCGAGGGATACAGGGTCCACCTGAGGAGTTGGCAGACGCTGGGTTTCGGATAGGTGGCTTCGAGGATCGTGTTGTTCCCTTCTTTGCGGATGATTACCTGGCTGGGGATCGCTTCACCGGAGGTGAGGGCCGGCCCATTGGTGAATGGAATGGCGCCTTTGGTATTGTTGACTGAGCGAAGCAAGGCGGTGGCTTTGCCGAAGGAAGCGGTGATGCCGGCTGCGGTCAGCGTGATCAGGGAATCGGTTTGGGTGACGGCCGCCGGGGTCGAGCCGGTGGTATCGACCAGCCGGGCGGCGATGGCCGCGGGTTTGGCGATGGGCCAGGTCCAGGTGTAGAGCTCGCGGCCCGCGGGATCTTTTGCTGTTAGGGCGAGGATATCATAGTCTTGCCAGTGGCTGGGTAGTGCGAGGTTCAGCGTGCCCATTTGGCCGGGGCGGACATCCGGGGCAGGGATCTCGCCGGCTGTGCCCGCGGGCTGAGGGGCTGCGTGGCTGAGCCGCCAGGAGAAATGACATTGACGGAGGTTTGTATAGAGGAACCGGTTGTCAACCGGGATGGACCCATCGAAGCCGGCTGTGATCTCCCGGTGGGGGATATGTACGGGACACCAGATCTCTTTTACTGCGTAGTAGCTGCCTTCTTTTTCCCGGTAGGGTCCGAGGACACCATCGGGGCCATGGTCCTTGTCGGCATCCAGCTCGCCGTTACGATCGGTACGGACCACGGCTTCGTCGGAGAAATCCCAGAGGAACCCGCCCGCGGAGAGGGGGTTGTGGACCATCAGTTCCCAGTAGTCGTACAGGCCGGCGCCATGGCCTCCGTCGTAGAGGCCGTGGAGGAATTCGGTGGGGAAGAAGACCTCGTGTCCCTGGAAATAGGTGCCATTTCCATAGTTATAGTTGATATAGTGTTGGGTGTCCATGTGACGGAAGAGCGCCCAAGGGTGAATCAGGGGCCGCTGTTGCGGATCAATCTTATCGAACAGGCCATCCAGATCGAAATTGAAGCCGCCTTCGTTGCCGTTATCCCATACGACGATGGAGGGATGGTTGACATCCTTCTCGATCATCTCCTTTACCAGTTTGGAGCCGATCTCGGTGTCATAGGCATGGTGCCACCCAGTGAGTTCATCCAGCACGAAGAGGCCGAGGGAATCGCAGGCATCGAGGAAATGATCGTCGGGGGGATAGTGGGACATCCGGACGGCGTTCATGTTCATCTCTTTCATTAGCTGGACATCTTCGATGCTGAGGTTCTTATTGAGCGCCCGGCCGGAACCGGGCCAGAAAGAGTGGCGGCAGATGCCTTTGAATTTTATTTTCACGCCGTTGACATAGATGCCATCGTTTACACGCAGTTCGACGGTGCGGAAGCCAAAGCGTTGCTCGACGGTGTGGATGGGAGTGTTTTCACGGGACAGTGTAAAGACGAGCTTGTAGAGATTTGGGGATTCGGGTGTCCAGGTGAGGGGATGGTCGAAGTTGGCCTGGAGATGGGCGATGGTATCGCCGGCGTATAGTTTTGTAGTGAAGGGCTGGCCGAGGGGTTGATTGGTGAGTGAATAAGCCTGTGCCGTGATATGGTCGGCTCCGGTGATGCCGGCGAGGCGGACGGAGGCTTTGAGGAAACCGTCGGCCTTTGCATCGATGGCGGTGCCGGCAATGTGCTGGACGGGCATGGCTTCGAGATAGACGGGGCGGAAGATACCGCCGAAGATCCAGAAATCACAGTGCCGTTCGGCCATGTTGACGGATTGGTTTACCGATTCCTTGGCAACCGTTACTTCGAGGAGGTTCGAGCCGCCATAACGGAGGAGTCCTGTGATGTTGTACCGGAAACGATAAAAGGAGCCCTGGTGGATAGGTCCGGCGGACTTTCCGTTGAGTTTTACCTCGGTGTCCGTCATACTGCCGTCGAAGACGATGTCGACCTCGCGGCCTTTCCAGGCAGCGGGGACCGTGAAGTTGTATTTATAGAGTCCCTTCTCGTGGCCGCGGATCGAGTCCTTATCAAGACCATAGTTATATTTTCCAAAGCCCCGGAGTTCCCAGTTGGATGGGACGGGGATGGTGGTCCATTTCCCGGAGTTCCGGCCTTCGGTACAAAAGAATCCCCAGTCGACGGTGTGATCGTTTCCTGTTCCCGAGAGATAGACCTTTTGAGTCTCCTGGGCGCGGGCCGGGAATGTGGCGATGCAGATAATTGCTATAGTGATGATCCGGTTCATTTCGATTCGTTGGCGGTGGCCCGGAACGGCATCGCGGGCAGGCCTTCTTTATTGAATAAATTGGGTTGGGCTGCTTCGTTCCAGCCAAAGCGGACGGCGACAGGCTTGTTCTTTGCCGTTAGGGTAATGGTATCGGGGCCGGTGATGGTTGCCGTTGCGGGTATAAATTTACCGTTTTTGTCCGCAGTTTCGAACCAGTCGATGGGTTTGCCATCGTGGCTGACGAGACCGCCGCCGGTATTAGCAAATTTTAGTTGAATGGACCGGCCGTTTATGGTCATGGATTGGAAAACGGGAGATGTCCCCTCTCCCAGGGCCAGGAGGGCCAGACGGTGGCCGATGGGCCGCTTGTCGCGGGGGTGGAGTTGCGAAATGCTGTCAACGAGATCCGTGGTGACGATCATCCCTGTGTTTGGGAGGTTAAGCGCTTTTTGCTGGGCTTCCCAGAAGGCGGGTTCGGTGTAGGGCGAATGTGTGGTCTTTGAATATTCATAGGGGGTGATCTGTACTTCGTAGAACGGGGCATTGGGGGATTCCCACAGACGTCGCCAGCTGTTGATGAGAGTCGTCATCTTATGTGTATACTCCAGGGTATCGCCGGCGAAGCAGTTGGATTCGCCCTGGTACCAGCAGAAACCTTTTATGGCGTAGGGGGCCAGGGGTTTGACGATCGTCGTGTAGAATTTCCCGGTATCGGGGAGCCAGGGTTCTATTTTGCAGCCGGGGATGGCGTTGGAGATGACGCCGATGGGGATTTGGAGGGCGGCGGAGAGTTCGCTGGCGAAGTAATAGGCGGGTGCGGAAAAATCGCGGAGCGCCCCGCCTTCGGCGGGATCCCAGGCGCGACGGATATTTTTTTCGTCAGGTTTGCTATAGTTGTTATGGACGAGAAACAGCCTGATATTGGGATTGTGTCCAGAAACTGAGTCCTTGAGCCGGCGCATGGGGTATTCCATATTGGATTGGCCACTGCAGAGCCAGACCTCGCCGACGAGGACATTGCGATACCGAATGGTGTTGCTGTCGCTGGTGATGGTGAGGGTTGCCGGATCGGCGGAGGCATCAAGGGGATCGAGATTAAGACGCCAGTGGCCTTGTGAGTCGGTGATGGTTGTTTTTGTCTGGGTATTGAAATGAACGGTAACGGGGGCATTGGGTTTTGCATCGCCCCAGACGGGAACGGGTGCGTTGCGCTGCAGGACCATATTGTTGCCAAAGACATGGGGCATTCTGAGAGCGCCGGTGTTGACGGGTTCGCCTTTTAGCCAGAGGGCATAGGTCCAGGCGGCGGCGTTGCTATCGGGTTTGTGAGCCGGGTCGCGGTACCATTTGCCGATATTGGCGAAGGGATAGACCGGAAGAACGGCCTTTTCGCCGTCGGCTTTGACCAGGGTCAGTTCATAACCGGGACCGAGAATATTACTATCGGGGGCAGGAATAGGTTTTAGCTGTGCGGGATGGCTGAGGAGGTAGCGGGTGCTATCCATCCAGCCCTTATGAAAATCGGCCGTGTCGCCCTTGTACCAGATATCGTCGACGGCATAGACGATGGGGCCGCGGGTAAGCGCGTAGGGGGCGTCGTCGTCGGGGATGGTTTTATAGGGTTTTCTATCGGCCGTTCTTTGATAGTGATCGTGCCGTATCCATTGGAGGGACATGGGCAGGGTGAGCGTCAATTTATCTCCTTTGTGCCAGGTGCGGGTGATACGGGAGTAGGTGCCGGACTTTGCTTCGACAGGCTGGTTGTTTAGAAACAGAGCTGGGTTCGTGCACCAGGCGGGGATGCGGATGTTGAGGGTCGTTTTGGCCGGCGCGGCGGAGTTTATCAGAAGGGTGATGGTCCCGGTTTCGGGGAAGTCCGTTTGTTGGGTGATGGTCGTTTTCCCGATAGTTGTTGTCGATGGGATGAACTGATTGACGTAGATACTTTGTTGCCCTGTTGCGTAGATGAAGCCGGGAAGCATGGTCAGAAGGCGCTCGCCACTGCTCATGCAGCAGTCCGGCTCACGGTAGTAGCCTTTGGGGGTATATCCGTTGGGGGGGGTGAAATAGTGATTGGCGTCGCCGTCGATGGTTTGTTCGGCGAAGACATTGTTCCATTGGATGCGTTCGATGGCGTCGGCATATTTCGGATCGCCGGTGATCTCCAGCAGGGCCTGGGATAACTGCATCCAGGACATCGTGGCGCAGGTCTCCATCATCTCGCCGGTTAGAGGCTTGATATAATCATGTTCGTAGTGTTCGCCGACGCTGACCCCGCCGGTGATGTAGAGTTGGCGTTTGGCGATATCGTTCCAGGCTCCTTCGACCTTTTTCAGGTATCCACTGTCGCCGCTAACGCGGTACATGCGAAGCAGGCCGAGGAAGTTCATTTGAAAGGTATGGGAGTGGACATAGGGTTGGACCTTGTCGATGGGCAGGGTTCCGGCGGCAACCTTGTCCAGGTTGGAATACGCGTCCCAGCCGCTCCACTTGTCGATGCTGCCCACTACCCATTTACACCAATCATAGTATCGTTTATCCCCGGAGAGCTGGTAGAGCCGCATCATCGGGTCGATGAGGAGGGCGCCCTCCCAGGAGTAGTGGATGCTATGGCCGGCGATGTCGGAGTGCATAGTTCCTTTTAGGGTCTTGCCTTTGTTTTCGGGTGCATGTATGGGTGAGGGCCAGAATTCGGATTTGCCCGGGCCGATATACTGGATGAAATAGTCGCCCAGGTGTTTGGCGGCGGTTAGCGCTTTGGGATCTTTCCAAACCTGGTAGGCTGTAAGGAGTGCGTGCTGGGTGAAATAGAGTTCATAGGCATCCATACCGCCGAGGGGTTTTCCGGGGGTGCGTACCGTTTGGCTGGTGATGCCGATATAGCCGTCAGGGGCCTGCGTCTTCAGAATTCGTTGATAGACGGTGTGGGCCGATGGTTCACCGGAGAGGATCGCGGCTTCCAGCCATTTGCCGGGTTGTTCTCCCTGGCGCCAGTCCCAGCCGGTGAAGTCACGGGTCTCCATGAGGCCGACATATTTTGCGATGTCGAAAGTTCTCAGATAGTTGCTCTTGTTCTTTGCTATGCGCATGCCGGCGAAGCCGCCGAGGGAGTGGACGGCGGTGGGAGAAATTGAGTTTTCTTTTTGCGCGGCAGCCGTGATCGTGAAAATAAGGGCCAATATCGTGAGACGCGTCCTCATTGTTTTGTGGTCTTCAGGTATGAGATAGTCCAGGCAGCTTCCGGAACCCTTTCACCAGCCTTTGGTTGATCGGTGTCGGCCTCAGCCGGGCTATCGGGTGTTGGGAAATGGCGTGGTTCGCCTGTGCGGAACACGATGTGGCCGAAGCTTTCGACGGGAGCGAAGAAGAGTTGCGTCACTACATCTTTGCCATCGACGTTAACCGTGTACATGCGGGTATCGGTGTTGAGGGACACTTTGATCGTATAACTGCGGCCGGATTGATACGAAAGCATTTTCTTGACCCGGGCGCCGGCTTTTGCGATGAAGGTTCCATCAGGTTCGAAGCTGAGGCGCACCGCGGGAGCGTTGCGTTCATCCTGGAATTCGATCTGGAGCTGCCCATGGTCATTCTGGCCAGGGGTGACGGCGAATTCCGCGGTCATCTTTTTTGCGACGGGAAAAACACGCTCGGCCATGGCATAGTCGTAGGGATCGGCATCCTTTAGCTGGAGGCCTTTGCCGGTACTGCTGACGGCCGCCCAGAGGGGGCTAAAGGTATTCCAGCGGTCGAGCGCTTTCTCGTTTGGCTGCTGGGTAAAGACGTCATTGACGTCGGCAGTGACTTTGTCTGTGACAGGGACGGGGATGGTGCTGACCCAGATATCCTCCTTATTCATGCTATACGTGATCCAGATATTGCCGTCGGGCGGGATGCCGTTGCCCTCTTCGATGCCGCGGGTGTATTGTGGACCGTAGTTCTTATAGTTACCGCCGTACCGGGCCGTCGAGATCTCGCCATTGACGAGCAAAAGATCGGTATAGTCGAGGCCATCCTTACTCGTGGAGATGGCCAGGGGCCAGCGGAATTCCGAGGGGTTATAGATCGTGACGTAGTGGCCATCGGAGGTGCGTTGTCCCCAGATCTTGGCGTTGGCGGTAACGACATGTGGGGCGCGAATCACACGGGACCAGGTGCGGCCTTCGTCCTTGCTTGTAGCAGTGAGGCCGTTCTTCCAAAGGCCGATCGCATGACCGTTGGGGAGATGGTAAAAATTGAAAGCCTTGTAATCCTTGTGCAGGGGGATCAGGGGATCGTGGCGATCTGTTTCTTCCACCCACTGCATCATCATGAGCGGGGTGGCCATGAGCTCGTTGCAATCGGCAATGAAGCCTTTATCCTTGCTGGTGGTGTAAAAGGGGTAAGTCGTGTTCTTTTCGCTCCAGGCAGGATTATAGTGAATGAAATAGATGGGTCCATAGCTGCCATCGGGTTTTATCTCCCGGACGACCCGGCCGATGCCTTTGCCGTCGTTGGGATCGTCGTGCGGATCGAGACAGATGCCGTAGAAGCCGAGGACCAGCAACCGGTTGTGTTTCGAGACATAGAAACCCATTCGCTGGTGCATGACGGCGTAGAGGTCTTTTGCCACGCCGGGATGACCTTCTTTTGTGGTGCCATCGGGAATTTTGTACGGGGGGAAAATGATGATAGGTTTTGACCATTGGTAACCGTCCTCGCTGGTGAGCAGCAGGGTTTGGCCGGGGGGGACGCTTTCGCTTACGCTATCGCTGAGATATTCGAGGTAGAATTTCTTATTCCAGTAGGCCAGCATGGGAGCGTGGTTGTAGGTATACCCTGGCCGGTTGGCTCGAAGTACCTGCATGCTGTGGACGCCGACGGCGGGGACTAGCTGGCCGTGGTGATAGTCGGGATTGGAGAGCGTGTGACCGCTGTAGTGGACCAGTTCGGTGGTGGTGTCCTGGGCGGCTGCGGCAACGGAGATCAACAGGGTGGTATGGAGAAGGAAGCGTTTCATGTTATCCTTTTACGGTTTGCAACCAGGCTTCCGCCATCAGCCGGGCGCCGGCCAGGGTGGGATGAACCCCGTCGAAGGTCCAATAGGAGCCGGGTGCCGACTTCCGGGCTTTATCGTATATCTCCTGATAAGGGATGAAGGTGGCGTTGAAAGATCCGGCTATTTCGCGGGCGGCCTGGCGGTAGTCATTGAAGGCGGGATACCATTTATCGTCGACCGCTTTTATGCCTTTGACGGCGTACGGTTCGCCGATGATAAGCTTTACGTCGGGGAGCTGTTGTAGTGTCCGGTCGAGCAGGGCTTTATAGTCGTCCCGATAGGTTTTTATCGTTCCCGTATAGCCATTAACGAGGGTGTGCCAGAAGTCGTTGACCCCGACGAGGATGCTGATAACGGTGGGTTTGAGATCGAGGCAGTCGGCCTGCCAGCGTTCGGCCAGTTGATAGACCTTGTTTCCGCTGATCCCTTTATTATAGCATTTGAGGGATTTTCCGGGGAACCGGCGCAGCAGCTCGGCGGCGGCGAGGAATGGATAGCCGGTGCCGAGGGCGGCGGGACTGTTTGGAGTGTTATCGTCTCTTTTCCGGTGGGAGTCGGTGATGCTGTCGCCCTGGAAGAGGATGACGTCGTCCTGGGAGAGGTTGATCTTCTTCGAGGCGGCTGTGGCGGCGACAATTTCGGGTATATTGACGGCGAGAAGGCTGCCCAAAGAGGCGGTCTTCAAAAAGGTCCTTCTATTTGTGCTCATGTCGTAATCTTTTTATGGTTCGTTTATCCGTCATGACGATGGTGCCGTGTTTGTGTCCGACGGGGACGGAGACCTCGTCGGAGGCGTCCGTAAAGGTCTTGAAATCGGTGGTCTTTACCGCGCCATATTGCTTTGCGCGGTAGCTGTCGAAATAAATAAGATATTGGTCCTTCACTTTTGCGACGGTGGGCCCTTCGGTGAATTCCGGTGTGAACGACCTTGAATCGTCGTGCCAGGGCCCCGCGGCGCTGGTCCCGAAGGCGACCTTTATATTCCGTTGCAGTCTGGTGTTGTCTTTAAAAACAAGGACGAAGTCTTTTGGCCCGCGCTGGACGACGGTGGCATCGATGACACTATACCCCGGATCAAAGTAGAGGCGCGTTGGGGTGAACGTGAGAAAATCCCGGGTGGTGGTGCAATAAAGCCGGTGGTTATTCTTCTCATCCTCCTGGCCTTTTGGAAAGCGGAAGGGAATGGTCGTCGCCCAAACGACGATGAACTGTGCGCTGTCTTTTTGGTAAAAGATCTCCGGCGCCCAGACATTGAAGGCATCTGGCTCCTGCTGCATGACGGGGATGTACTGTTGTTCGCTCCAATGGATGAGATCGTTTGAGGAGGCATAGCCGAAGCCTTTATCGCCGTTCCAGCCGCTTGTCCAGACGAGATGCCATACCCCGTCGGGTCCCTGGGCCATCGAAGGGTCGCGCATCAATTTCTTTTCGCCGATCGCCGGTTTCAGCCAGGAGCCGCCGAGGTCGGTCCAGTGATAGCCGTCATTGCTGTAAAGGAAGAAGAGGCCGTCGACGGCCGGTTCGCGGAACGAGGTGAAGAGATAGATATCCTTCGCCGGCTTGCAGGATGCGAGGAAGAGGAGGGATATTATGATGAACGGCGTTTTCTTCATTTTGTGATCTTTTCGAGGATGAGGACCCAGTCGTTTCCGGGGCGGGGTTCGCCGGGGGGATCGAAGGTGTTGGAATGGACGGCGCCGAGGGAGGTCGTTTCGCCGGTGCGCGGGTTATACCAGGATGCCGTGAGGTGATTAGCGAAGGGGTTTATCTTGAATGTTCGGCCTGTGCAGGTATAAATGAAAGCATAGTCCTTGCCACGGGTGGCGACGATATAGTCATAGCGTTTGCCCTGGTCGGCGACAAGGGACTGGTCGGGGACGCGATCGAAATAGGATCGCGATAGCATCAGCTGTTTAAGGTACCCGACCTGGCTTGCGCCAGGATCGTCGAGTGCTTTCCACCAGGGAATGTGGGCGCCGTAGTTACCCTTGTCACCGGGTTTGAGCATTTGCATGACCGAGTTGTCGCCATAGGTGAATCCGCAGGCGCCGGCAAAGACCGACCAGTACGCATATCGCCGGACGTCGCCGGCGGTCCAACGGGGCTGGCTGGTATCGTGGAGTCCGTGGGGAATCTGTTCGTACGAGGGTTCGGCGTCGAGTACGGGACGTGCTGGGGTTCGCTTATAATCGGCTTCTATATAACGCCAGTTGTCTTCGCCATAGCGTGGATCATCGCGGGAGGTATCCTGCTCATAGCTGCGGTGGCCGGACTGTACGCTGTTGAAATCCAGCCAGGGTTGTTGCTGGAACCAGAAGGAGGAAGAGGCCCTGCCACGGGGATGGAAAGTAATGAGATGCCCGGGATCTTCGGATTTCAGGGTTGTGCCGATCGTATTCCATACCGCTTCGTAATCCGAACCCTTTATATCGCCGCCATTCATCCAGATGATGTTTGGTTTGTCCTTATAGCGGTGTGCGAGAAAAGAGGCGTAGGCACGAGTTTGGGTTATGGTTGGTTTTGCCTTCTTTACCACTCCACCCCACACCGGAACAAGGGCAAGATAAAGACGTTTTGAACCGGCGAGATTGACAATGGAGTCCAGATGCCGCCAATACGCTTCGGCGGGGGTGGCGATGTTCCCATTGCGCAAGGCAGAGTCCCCGTAGATATCCGTGTCGGTGAGACCATGGAGCAGCATCACCTGAATGACATTGAATCCCTTGACCTGACGGTCGGCGAAATAGCGTGCGGCCTCTGAAGTCGTGAGTTTGGTGAGGAGGAGCCAGCCCGTATCGCCCAGCCAGAAGAAGGGTTCGCCTTTTTCCGTTTGAAGAAAGTGTTTGTCCGGAGAGACGCGGATCCGGTGTAGAGGCTGTTGTGTTGTGGCGGCAACGAGTAAGGATAGTATGAGCAGAGCGGTACGCATAGTTATTGTTTCTCCAGCCAAAAGATAGTGGTTCCCGGGGCTTCGAGGCTGGCGGCTTTGCCGCCCTTTATTTTGGTGACGGATTTTTCTGCCTGCCCGTCGGGATGAATGCGGTGAACGCGATAGGTCCCTGGGGCGAGATCGATCGACGTGTTTCCGGTGGTATAAAGGATATACCCGTCAGGGCCGGAGAGCAGGTTGTCGGCTGTAGGGGTCATCGAGGCAGCTGCGGTTAAGAAGCCGGGGTCGCCGATGACGGGGATATTTGCGAGGCTGCCGCCGGCCATGAAGACAGCCCAGCCCATATTCTCGCCTTCGGCAGAATAGATCACCGCTTTCCCCGGATATTTTGTCCGGTATTCTTTTACCGCGCGGTATACCTGTTCAAAGGAAGGTCGTTTGGGTTTCAGCAGGCGTTCGTGCTGGCGGGGGGCAAGGTTTTGCCCGCCCAGCGGCGCATAGGCCTTTCCGTCCTCCTGGTAGTACCAGTAGCGGATGTCGATGAGATCGACGGTGGCGGCCCGGGTGGGATCGGCCAGGATGGAATCCTGAACATCTTT
>Ga0105237_10008843_pt1 | contig 10858 bp, 9 predicted proteins | sample KBSC24metaG_FD_81520 | JGI IMG/M metagenome (GOLD analysis project Ga0105237, IMG submission 81520) | Corn rhizosphere microbial communities from Kellogg Biological Station, Michigan, USA - KBS C2-4 metaG | ecosystem: Host-associated > Plants > Roots > Rhizosphere > Soil | place: Michigan, USA... | reverse complement strand
TCATCGACGTCCCGATCAGCACATACCAGGTGAAGGCGATAGGCGTTGCGAAACGGACATACAGCATCAACGCGAGTCCGGCGACCATGCCGCACATTGCGGCGATCTCACCCACGCGGCGGGTTAACAGCCCAAGCAAGAACACTCCCAGCAGTGAACCGTAGATGATCGAAGCAATCGAGAGCCCGGCTTGCAGAACGCCGCCCCAGTTGCGAGCGAGCAATGCTACTCCAGCGAGGATCACGCCCCACGCGACGGTGGCTAGTCGTGCGCGTTTCAGCCACGCGCCTTCGTCGGCGGAACCCTTATCACCCCGCAGCGGCCGCAGGAAGTCCATCACGGTAGTCGATGCGAGCGAATTCAGCGCCGCGCTCAGATTCGACATGGCAGCCGCCAGGATCGCCGCAATGAGCAAGCCTGCGAGACCTGCCGGAAGGCGTTCCCAGATGAAACGCGGATAGATGCTATCGGTGACCGCGGGAGGCGCCCAGCCGCGGTCTTTGTACAAGGTAAAGAGGCACACGCCGACGATCAGGAACAGAGTGAACTGGACGAAGATCACCACCCAGCTCGATAGTAATGCCGCGCGGCTCTCGCGCTCGTTCTTGGCCGCGAGAAGACGCTGGACCAGAAGTTGTTCTGTGCCGTGGCTGGCCGTGGTGAGGAAGCAACCGCCAATGATCCCGGCCCAGAAGCTATACGTACGCGTAAAGAATTCGCCCAGCGGCCCGATCCGGAAATCAAAGACTTGCAATTTACCGAGGGGCTCGGCGACTGCCACCACATGCGACCATCCGCCCGGGATTTCCTGCAACACGAGAAAAAGGCTGGCTATGGCTCCGGCGACGTACAGAGTCATCTGAATCACGTCGGTCCAGATCACGGCGGTCATGCCACCTTCGTAGGTGTACAACAGCGTGAGGCACAAGATCGCCGCGATGGAGGCCATCTCCCCGGTCCCCAGCACCACGGAGATGACGATGGAAATTGCGAACACGCGCACGCCCTCGGCCAGCGCCCGCAGGATCAGAAATGTCCCTGCCGTGAGGCGGCGGATGCGGGTCCCGAAGCGGATGCGCATCAGCTCGTAAGCTGTATACATTTCGCCGCGGAAGTACGCCGGTAAAAACAGGGTTGCGATCACCAGGCGCGCCAAGAGATATCCGAAGACCAGTTGTAAGAATCCGAAGTTTCCGGAGAAAGACAACGAGGGTGTCCCGATCACGGTGAGCGTGCTGGTTTCAGCGGACACAATGGACAGCGAGATCGCCCACCACGGCGCTCGCCTGCCTCCCAGAAAGTAATCTTTCAGGGAGTTCTGCGAGCTCCGAAAGCGCGATCCAAACCAGGTGATTCCCACCAGATATGCCGCGATCACCCCTAAATCGAGCCAGCGCATGGGCAAGAGTTCAGGATACGCGAAAGTGCGCCGCCGCACGCGAAACCAGAAAGGATCACGCGGTGTCTAACACGACAGGTAGTGTTGCGGGCAGGGTGCAAAAACGTAGGGTGTACCCTGGAAGTAAGCAGTTTTGTAACGAGGATGTTGTAACTATGAAGAATCCGGTTTTGAACGTAATTGCAGCTATCGGGCTAGGGCTGGGCCTGGGTTGGGTGATGGCGGCGCAGGAATCTAAGCCTGCCGACTCGGCCAAGAAAGACTGGAAAGGTCCCGAAGAGTACGCGCTCTTCCAGAACTATCAAAAGGCCGACACTAAAGGTAAAATCGAGGCACTCGACAAATGGAAGGCCGCCTTTCCGGCCAGCGATTTCGCCGACGAACGCGAAGAACAGTACCTGATCATCTACCAGCAGACGAACATGAATCGCCAGGCCTTCGACAAGGCCGCCGAGATCCTGAAGACCCGACCCAACCACTTCTACTCGCTGTCGGCGATCGAGCGGCTGGTCTATACGCTCCCGCCCGCGATCACGCCCGCCGATCTGAACACCGCCGAGCGCGTGTCGAAATACCTTTTGGACAACCTGGACACCGTTTTCGCCCCGTCCAACAAGCCGATGGACGTCAAGGACGCGGATTGGGCCACCTACAAACCAGCCATGCGAAATGCCGCGCAAGCGACGCTGGCCTGGGTGTACGTGCAGCGCAAAGATCATCCGAAGGCGGAGACCGAGCTGACTAAGTACCTGCACCTGGATCCCACGCAGGCGGCGTCCTCGCTGACGCTGGGCGGAGAGCTGCTCGCGCAGAATCAAGACCATCCCGAAAAGATCCCGTTGGGCTTGTATCAGTACGCCCACGCAGCTACCTATGACGGCCAGAACAGTCTTTCCGAACCGCAACGGAAACAGGCGTTGGACTATGTGACGAAGACGTACACGACGTATCACGGCTCGAAGGACGGACTCGATAAGCTGCTGGCTCTAGCCAAGAGCAGTCCTTTCCCTCCGGAGGGGTTCAGCATCGAAAGCGCCCAGCAGATCGCAGTGAAGAACGCCGCCGACCGGGAGAATTTCATCAAGACCCATCCGGAACTGGGGTTATGGCAAACAGCCATCAAAGATCCACTGACCATGGATGGGGGAGACGCCTATTTTGAGATGAACATGAAGGGCACCTTGCTTCCGGGAGGAGCCAACGGCGTACAGAAATTCAAGGCCAAGATTGTATCGATGACGCCTGCGGTTAAGCCTAAGCAGATCGTACTGGCACTGGAGCAGCCCAACGTTCCCGACGTCACCCTGGAGCTGTCTCAAGCCTTACCGGGCAAGATGGAAGCCGGCGACGAGCTGCAATTTGAAGGCGTGGCGAAATCCTTCACCAAACAGCCGTTCATGGTGGTTTTCGACGTCGAGCCCAAGCAGATCGAAGGTTGGACGGGTAAAAACGCGTCTCCGGCGAAGTCGCCGGGTAAGAGCAAGGCCAAGGCGAAAGCTAAGAGCCAATAGTACGGACGGGGCTTGCCTGTGGACGCTAGCTTTGGGTATACTCCGCAGAAGTACCGCGCACGTACTTCACTAAACTTGATTGCGCTGGAGGGTTGCTGTGACACTGAGATATCGCACGCTGATGACGATCACGGCAGTTGGGCTTGGCCTGGCTCTGGGTTGGGGATTGGGAGTGCAGCCGATCCACGCCCAGGATGCCAAGGCCCCGGAAAAAAAGTGGCAGGGCAAAGACGGCGGCCAAGAGGAATTTCAATTGGCGCAGGCCATGGACAAGGCCACGGACCCGAAGGCCAAAATCGAAGCCCTCGATAAATGGAAGGCGGCCTTCCCGCAGAGCGACTACGACGACATCCGACAAGAACAGTACCTGTTCGCCTACCAAGGCGCGAAGATGAATCGCCAGGCCTTCGACAAGGCGCTCGAGATCCTGAAGACGAAGCCCAATCACTTTTACTCCCTACAGGCCATCGTGGCTCTGGTATCAGGGCTGATGCCGGTCCAGCCGGCCGACCTGGACAACGCGAGCCGGATCTCGATGTACATCATGGACAACGCGGACACGGCGTTCGCCGCTGCCAACAAGCCGCCAACGATCACAGACGCCCAGTGGCCGGCTATCAAACCCGCAATGAAGTCCGCGGCGCATCAGGCCTATCTTTATGCCATCACTGCGCGGAAGGATCAGCCGCGAGCGGAGACGGAGCTAAGGGCATACTTAAAGAAGGATCCGACCCAGGCCACCACATCCTACACACTGGCCGGCGCAATTCTCGCCCAGAACAAGGAACATCCGGAAAAGCAGCCAGTCGCTTTGTACCACTTCGCTCGCGCAGCCGCCTATACGGGCCCGGGTGCTTTGCCGGCCGACGCACAAAAGCAGGCGCTGGACTACATCACGAAAACCTATACCGCGTACCACGGTTCCTCCCAGGGACTGCAAGAGCTACTGGCGACGGCCAAAACAAACCCGTTTCCACCGGACGGATTTACCATCGACAGCGTCTCGCAGATCGCAGCCCAGAAAGCACAACAGCAGGCAGCCCTTGACGCGGCCAACCCGATTCTCGCGTTCTGGCGAGATATTGTCAGGGAACCGCTGCAAAAGGACGGGGACACCTACTTTGAGAACATGAAGGGGGCGCTCTTGCCTGGCGAAGCTGGAAAAGCGAAAGGCTTCGAAAAGTTCAAGGCCAAGCTGATTTCCATGGATCCGCCGAACAAGCCCAAGACCTTGGTGCTGGCCCTGGAAAAACCGGACGTGGCGGATGTGACCCTCAAGTTCGACATGCCGCTTGCCGGCAACATGGAACCAGGAGCGATACTTGAATTCGAAGGCCAACCCTCTTCCTACACTAAGGAACCGTTCATGGTCACGTTCGATGTGGACATGGAGCTGAAGCAGCTAGTCGGTTGGACGGGAACGAATCCCAAGGTAACTCCTAGGGGCGCCAAGGGTGGCGCGTCCAAGGGTGCAGCTGCCAAAGGTAAAGCGGCCACAAAAGCGAAGCAGTAAAGAAAGGGGCCAGACAGCCCCTTTTTCTTACGTCACATCTTATAGCGCCCTAGGTCCTCATCGTTGAGGCCCTCGAGCCATTTGCGGATCTCTTCGTTGCTGCCGACTTCGGCCACCGCGGCTGCCGTCTTCGAGGTCTTCAGCACGGTCTCTTCCACGTAGATCGGGCAATCCAGGCGCAGGGCGATCGCCAGCGCGTCGCTCGGCCGGGAATCCACGGAGATGAGCTTTCCGTCGCGTTCCAGCCAAATCACCGCGTAGTAGGTGTCTTCCTTGAGGTCGCTGACCACGACCTTCTTCACGCCGGTTTCGAGACCGAACAGCAGGTTGCGAATCAGGTCGTGAGTCATGGGCCGCGCCGTGGGGATCTTCTCGATTTCAAGCGCGATGGCGTTGGCTTCGTAAATTCCAACCCAGATGGGAAGGACTGCGCCGCCATTGACGTCCTTGAGCACGACAATCGGAAGATTCGTACTGGGGTCCATCATCAATCCCCGGATCTTCATTTCGACTTCCATGTTCGCGTCCCTCCTTTTCGTTCTCAGTTAACCGCTTCGCCTACCAACGAGTTCGGACCGGCCCGGGTTACCCGAACCTCGATGTACTTGCCTGCCAAATCTTCATCACTGCCGGGCCGCAGGAAGTTCAACGTCTTATGCTGCGATGTGCGCCCGATCCACTGCATGGTGGCTTTATTGAATCCCTCGACCATGCACTCCTCGACGGTTCCGACATAGTCGGCATTGCGGCGGATCTGAATGTTGCGCTGATGTTCCTGCACGATGGTCAACCGCCGGGTCTTCTCTTCCTCGGGAATATGATCGTCCAGCAGCAAAGCCGATGTATTCGGACGCCGCGAGTACTTGAAGCCGAAGATGGAATCGAACTGCACTTCGTCGAGAAGACCCAGGGTCGCTTCCAAGTCTTGTTCAGTTTCGCCGGGGAATCCGACAATGATATCGGTGGTGATGGCAATCGGGCGTCGGGAGGCTTTCATCCACCCGATCCGCTCCATGTATTCTTCGCGCGTGTACAGGCGATCCATCGCGGCCAGGATCCGGGTCGATCCGGATTGTACCGGCAGATGCACATGATTGCACAGCGCCGTGTTGGTCTCGATGGCATCGACGATACTTTTACGGAAGTCGCGAGGATGCGAGGTGGTGAATCGCACGCGGCGGATTCCGGGAACCTTGCCCACGTTGTCGAGCAGCGTGGCGAAATCCCAACCCGGGGGCGACGGATCGCGATAGCTGTTCACATTCTGCCCAAGCAATTGTATTTCGCTGTATCCCGCGCGCGCCAGCTCCAAGGTTTCGGCGAGAACCGACGCACTGGTGCGGCTGCGCTCGGGGCCGCGCGTGAACGGCACCACGCAATAGGCGCAGGACTTGTCGCACCCTTCGATGATGGTAAGGTACGCGCGATGCGGATTGTCACGTCGCGTGACCGGCGTTTCGAACGTATCTTCGGTATCGAGACTCAGGCCGGTGACGCGCCGATTTCCGGTTTCGAGCTGCACCAGCATTTCCGGAAGCCGGTTGTAGCTGGCCGATCCGCACACCAGGCTTACGTGCGGGGCTTTCTCGAAGATCTTCTCGCCTTCCTGCTGGGCGACGCAGCCAAGCACGGCAAACGTCTTGCCTTTGCCGTGTTCTCTCTTGAATTGGTCGAGCCGATGGAACACCTTCTGTTCGGCCTTGTCGCGGATGCTGCAGGTGTTATAGAACACCAGCTCAGCTTCCTCGGGGGTTTCGACCTTCTGATAGCCCTGGTGAAGCAGCGTGCCGACGACCTTCTCCGAGTCGTGGGCGTTCATCTGGCACCCAAAGGTCTCGATGTAGAAGGTCTTCACTCTATTTTCATTGTAAGGGAACCAGCCGACTAAGGCGTTCCCTCTATTGCAGCGCTTCAGGCTTACGCTTAGGCTGGAGATGTGAAACCAGTTCTTTTTCTGGCATTTATTGCGGCGTTCGCGTCGGCGCAGAGCAGCAGCACCACGTATACCAAGGACCTCAACGGCAACCGCGTCGAAGGCAAACTGATCGACACATCGGCCAAAGGGGATCGCACGGAGCGTTTTCAGTCGATCAACGGCCGCCAGGTGCCCGTGGAGCAGGTGACGGAGCGCGTGGTTAGCGATGACGCCAACGGCAAGGTCACCGAGCGTATCGTGCAGAAGTTCGACCCGACCGGACGGCCGGCGTCCACGGAACGGGTGATGATCCAGGAGACCAAGCTTCCCGGCGGAGGGTCCACGGTTCGCGAGACTACGTATCGCAACGATGTGAACGGGGGCCAGCGGGAAGCCGTGCGCGCGACTACCGAAACGCGCGTAAGCGGATCGACCACGACGGCCAGCACGGTGATCGAGCGGCCCGGCACGTCCGGTTCTTTCGAGACGGTGGAGAAGCGTTCGTCGATCACGGACGGTCCAGCCGACAATCAGCACACTACCCAATCCATTTACAGTCGCGACGTCTCGGGCGGGTTTCAGGAAACAGTTCGCACTGTGAAGACGGCTTCCACCGTGAACAATACGACCAAGGAGTCGAGCGTCACGTATGAGCCGGGTCTGAATGGACAGTTACAGCTCGATTCGCAGAGCGAGTCGACGTCGAGCAAACAGCCTGACGGCACAGAGGTCGTTCAGACCAACCTGTTCACGAAAACCGTGGCCGGAAACATTCAGGATAGTTCCGGAGCCATGCGCGTCAAAGAGCAGCAGGTCATCCAGCGCCGCACGAACCCAGACGGGTCCGTGGTCGAAACGCTGAGCGTTCGGCGGCCGGGGGTGTCCGATCCGAATCGGTTGGGGGATCTTCAGAAGGTCTCAGAAACCGTGTGCAAGGGCAAGTGCCAGCCGGACCCTGCGCCAGCCAAGCCCGCTAAGCCGTAATCGCCTGCAGGAAACTCTCGCCGATAACGATTTTCGTTCCGAAATTCTCCGCCACCGTCTGGCCGATATCGGATAGAGTGGTTCTTGTACCGAGATTAACGTCGGCACGCGCGCGTTTGCCGTAGACCAGCAGCGGCACATACTCGCGGCTGTGATCGGTGGACTTGGTCGTTGGATCGCAACCGTGGTCGGCAGTCAGGATCAGGAGATCGTCGGGACCGAGCCGGGCTTCGATCGAAGGGAGCCAATCGTCCACCGCTTCCAGGGCTCGAGCATAGCCTTCCACATCGTTGCGATGGCCGTAGAGCTGATCGAAATCGACTAAGTTTACAAAGATCATCCCACTTGGGAGAGAATCCATGGCCTGGAGCGTTTTCTCCATGCCATCGGCGTTGGACTTGGTCTTCTCGTAGTCGCGAATACCCCGCCCCAGGAACACATCGAAAATCTTGCCCACGGCGAACACTTCCACTCCCTTGTCGTGTAACTGGTCGAGGAGCATCCCTTTGGGCGGCGGAACGGCGTAATCGTGACGATTGGGCGTGCGCGTGAATGCGCCGGGTGATCCTAGAAACGGCCGCGCGATGACGCGTCCTACTTCGTGTTTACCGCACAGGATCTCACGCGCCGTTTCGCAGATTTTGTATTGCTCGTAGAGGGGGATCACTTCCTCGTGTGCGGCAACCTGGAATACGCTATCCGCGGAGGTATACACGATCGGCGAACCGGTGCGCATGTGCTCCTCGCCCAGTTCTTCGAGTATCTCGGTGCCCGATGCGGCCTTGTTGCCGAGCGTGGCACGCCCGATCCGGCGCTCGAATTCGTCCATCACCTCCGGCGGGAATCCATTGGGATAAACAGGAAACGGCTTCACCAGGTGAATGCCCGCCATCTCCCAATGGCCCGTGGTGGTGTCCTTGCCGGGCGAAGCCAGCGCGCACTTCCCGTAAGCACCTTCCGGTGCGGCTTCAGGTGGAAGGCGGTCTAGCGGCCGGATATTGCCCAGCCCCAGCCGGCAGAGATTATCGAGATGCAGCTTGCGGCTCTGGGCGATGTGGCCGAGAGTATCGCTGCCTGCGTCGCCGTATTGGGCGGCGTCCGGCATCTCGCCGATACCGACGCTATCGAGAACAATCCAAATAACGCGGCGGAAACTCATTTGGCACTGGCTGAATCAGCGAGCATAGTTTGAATGCGTTCGGTCATCTGATCCAGGAACGTGGAAGGATCGAAACCATCCATTCGGCTGGCGATGCGCCCGCTCTTGTCAATCACGATCGTGGTGGGGATATTCATGACGTTCAGCAGCCGGGCCAAGCCGTCCTCGAAATAGACTACCTTTCCCCACTTCTCCGCGGTCAGGAAGGGTTCCACCACGGTCCGGTCATCGTCCGAGTTCATCTCGAGGAACTCGACGTCGCCACGCGCGCCGAATCGCGCACGCAGGGCTTCGTACAGAGGATGCTGCACGCGGCAAGGCACGCACCAAGTGGCCCAGAAGTCCAGAATCAGGAGTTTGCCCTTGAGAGTGGCGAGCTGGAGCTTCTTCCCGTCCAAACCGGTAACGGTGAACTCCATGGGATCCGCCAGAGACGAATTCGGATTGAGCGCCAGCAGTTTCTTGCGCCGTGTTTCCACGGTGGTCGAAACCCGGTCGTAAGCGGCCAGGACCACATCGCCCAAGCCCTTCTCTGAGCCATGCAGTTTGGTGTAGATCTCGCCCATGAGCAATCGATCGCCTTGGCGTTTTTCATCGGTGGCGTAGGGATCGGGGATGACGAACGCGTCGGCCAGGTGTTCGACCGCCTCCGCCGGCTGACCTGCGTGAATCAGGACTTCCGCCCATTCGCGGGCGCATTCCTCGCTGGGGGAGGCGGCAAACGCTCGAGCCACTAGCCGCAAAGCGTCGGGGTTGTCATTCTGAACGGTCCGGGCGCGCGCCTGATACAACAGCGCATGGCCCACCGCGCGTTCCTGCTCGTCCTGCCTTTTTGCAGCGTCGCGGCCGATTGCAATCGGCATCTTGTCCACCAGATCCTCAAACCTGCGGGCGTACTTATAAGCTTTCGCGGCGTTCTCCTCCCCGCCTAAAGTCAGGAGCGCATACGCCAGCCGGTCTAGTAGCTGAAAATCATCCGCTGAGGTGGCCACGGCCGATTCCCCATACTTGGCGATCCTGGGAACATCGTTGCTCTCGATAGCGGCCTTGGCGAGCGTGCGTTCCACATCTGCCCGCTGCGCAGTGTTCGGATATTTGGTGAGGTGCGCTTCGAGCGCGCGGATCAGATCCAGGGGGCTGGTGCCTTCGTTCACGGCGCGCATGAGGTCCTGCTGCTCTTCCGTACTTGGTTGGGCCTGTTGTGCAAATACGGCCGACGCGGATAACAGAATGACTACCGCGACCTTCATTCCACAGCAGCCTTTCCAGTGCCGCGCAACTCGGCAGCCAGACGTGCAGCGCGATCCCGCGCGAGGTTGACGAAACCTTCATTCTTGGCGACCCGGTCGAGTAGAGGCAGGAACTGTTCGCGGCCCACCAGACGCTTCTGCGACCAGGCAGTGTCTACGCGCAGGACCGCGTCGTTGACGCCCAGCTTGTCAAAGCGGATCGCGCGGCGCAAATTCATCATGGCGCGCTCGCTTTCTGAGACGCGCTCGAACCAATCCTGCAACAGCTTGGCGTTCTCGTCCAGAGAATAATTAAACTTCACCTCACTGGTTTCCGTGCCATTCTCCCAGCGAAACGTCTTGTCGCCGGTCCGGGCGACCTTGAGGCCGCTTTCGAGCGGGCGTTTGAAATGGTCCAGCTTATCCGCGAGATCGAAAATGGCCCGCACCATTTCCGGCTCCAGCTTGAACGTCTCGGGCTCTTCGTCCTTCGTTTCCCTGTAGGTCGCCGCGCCGTCTTTATCGACCGTGGTGGCCATGTAAGCCGGATCCGACCCGGGAAAGCTCTTGGTAAAGGAAACGCGCGGCCCATCGGCTCCGAGGGCGATCCCGGCAATAGCCATGCTAGCCGCAAGCCAGAAGAACGGCTTCATACGGTCGCCTTCAGGGCTGTGCGGCATGTGGTCGCATGACAAATCGCGACCGCCAGCGCGTCGGAGGCGTCTTCGGTTTCGATGACACCCTGAAATCCGGTAAGCGTTCGGACCATCATCTGCACCTGCTGTTTTTCCGCCCGGCCGTAGCCGACCACGCTCACCTTGATCGCCAGCGGCGAATACTCACCCAGGGTGATGCGAGCCTCGGCGATGGCCAACAGAGCGACCCCGCGCACGTGGGCCAGCTTCAGCGCGGTTTTCACGTTCTGCGAATAAAAAACTTCTTCCACGGCGGCTGAATCGGGCTGATGGCTCTGCAGGACGTCCCGCAGCCCCTGGGCGATCTTGGACAGACGCTGCTCTAGCGGAGACTTAACGGCGGTGCGGATCACGCCCAGAGCGAGGACGCGATGGCTGCGGCCGTCGCTTTCGATGACGCCCCAGCCGGTGCGCTCGGTTCCGCAGTCGATCCCCAGAACACGCACAGTTTAG
>Ga0105237_10008841_pt1 | contig 10858 bp, 8 predicted proteins | sample KBSC24metaG_FD_81520 | JGI IMG/M metagenome (GOLD analysis project Ga0105237, IMG submission 81520) | Corn rhizosphere microbial communities from Kellogg Biological Station, Michigan, USA - KBS C2-4 metaG | ecosystem: Host-associated > Plants > Roots > Rhizosphere > Soil | place: Michigan, USA... | reverse complement strand
TGCAGACCGGCAATCGCCGTCCGGATTGCCTCCGCACGGTCGCCGATGTCCCTGGCGCCCTTCGCGCTACTCAGGATCGCCGATCGGATCAGGTCCGGATTTTCGCTGCGCGGATTGTCGTCGGTGACGATCACGCTGTCGGCATTCTCGGTTGCAATCGCACCCATCAGGGGACGCTTGCCCGCATCGCGGTCGCCGCCGGCGCCGAACACCACGACGAGCTTGCGTTTGGCGTAGGGCCGCAGCGCCTGCAGCGCCTTCGCCAGCGCGTCGGGCTTGTGCGCGTAATCGACGAAGATCGGCGCGCCGTTGCGTTCGCCGACCCGTTCCAGCCGGCCCTTCGCGCCTTCGAGGTGCTCGAGCGCGGCGAAAACGGCTTTGGGCTCGCTGCCGGTACAGATCGCGAGCCCGGCGGACACCAGCGCATTCTCGATCTGGAATTCGCCGACCAGCGGCAGCCGCACCGCATGCCGGCGCCCGCGATGTTCGACGTTAAGTTTCTGCGCAAAGCCGTCGATGTCGGCCTCGATCAGCCGAATGCCCTCGCCTGCGCCGTCGCCCTCGCTGCCCACCGCGACGATCCGCAAGCCGCGCGCGCGCCCGGTATCGATCACCGCCTGCGAGCAGTCATGATCGGCCGCAATCACTGCAGCGCCCTCTGCCGCCACCAGATCGCGGAACAGCCGCAGCTTGGCGGCAAGATAATGCGCGACATCAGGATGGTAATCCATGTGGTCACGCGACAGGTTGGTGAACCCACCGGCCGCTATCCGCACCCCATCGAGCCGATACTGATCAAGCCCGTGCGATGACGCCTCGAATGCCAAATGGGTCACGCCTTCGCGCGCGATCTCGTCGAGCTGGCGATGCAGTGCGATCGGGTCCGGCGTCGTCAGCGATCCGTAGATGGTGCGCTTCGGCGACACCAGCCCGATGGTGCCGATACTGGCCGACGCATGACCGAGTCGCTGCCAGATTTGCCGCGTGAAGGCGGCGACGGAAGTCTTGCCGCTGGTGCCGGTTACTGCCGCGATGGTTGCGGGCTGCCGCGGATAAAATTTCGCCGCGGCGAGTGCCAGCGCGCGGCGCGGATTGGGCGTAGTGACGAACGGCACGCGGGAAAAGCCGGGCGGCGGATGATCGCCCGCGATCGCCATCGCCCCGGATGCAATGGCCGAATCGATGAAGCGCGCGCCATCGGTTTTGCTGCCGGCGAGCGCGAAGAACAGATCGCCCGGCTTCACCGCGCGGCTGTCCACGGCGAGGCCGGTAACCACCGCCGCTTCCGCCTGCGGGTCGATCCCGGCGTCATCGCTGAACAGGTCGCGAAGTCTCATTATCTTCATCTTCCGGTCCGGCCGGCGCGTGATGTTACGCCTTACTGGGTTGTTTTCGATGCAGCAAGAATAAGGCGGTCGGACGGCGGCAGATCGAAGCGCGGCTCGATCCCCAGCAGCGGCGCAATGCGCGCGATCACCTTGCCGCCGGTCGGCACCGCATTCCATCCCGAGGTGATAAAGCCGTGGGTTTCGGGCAGCGCTTTCGGCTCGTCCAGCATGACCAGGATCTGGAACTGCGGGTTGTCAGCCGGGACGATCGCGGTAAACGAGTTCAGCACCTGCTTCTTGGAATAACGCCCATTGACGACCTTTTCCGCGGTGCCGGTCTTGCCGCCGATATAGTAGCCCTTGACGTCGGCCTGCTTGGCGGTTCCGATCTCGGCGTTGAGCCGCATCAGAAACCGCATCTTTTCGCTGGTCTCCGACTTGATCACTTTCTTCGCCAGCGCCCTGGCTTCCTCTTCCGATCGCTTGAGGAATGTCGGCGGAATCAAATAACCGCCGTTCATCACCGCATTGATGCCCATGACCGCCTGCAGCGGCGCCACCGACAGGCCGTGACCAAAGGCAATGGTGATGGTGTTCAGTTCGCTCCAGCGCTTCGGCACAATCGGCGAGGCGCTTTCGGGCAGTTCGGTGCGCAGCCGGTCAAGCTGGCCCATCTTGCGCAAGAACGCCTTGTGCGCCTCGACGCCCTGCGCCAGCGCGATGCGCGCCGCGCCGACATTCGAGGAAAATGTGAACACTTCCGATAGCGAGATCGAGCGGCCCAGCGGATGGGTGTCGTGAATGGTGAATTTGCCATAGTGCAGCGGGCCGCGGGCATCGAACATTGTGCCGAGACCAGCCTTGCCGGAATCCAGCGCCATCGCCAGCGTCAGCGCCTTGAAGGTCGAGCCCATCTCGTAGACGCCGGTGGTCAGGCGATTGATGCGATCGGGATCGTGCGCCTCGCGCGGATTATTCGGATCGAAGTCGGGCAGCGACACCATCGCCACGATCTCGCCGGTCTTGACGTTGGAGACGAGGCCGGAGGCCGCCTTGGCCTTGTATTTTTCCTTGGCCTTGAGGAGTTCGTCGCGCAGCGCGTGCTCGACGCGCAGGTCGACCGACAGTTCCACCGGCCGCTGCAGACGATCGGTCGCAAAGCCGGCGCGATGCAGATCGGCGAGGCCGTTGGTATCGAGCCATTTCTCCATCCCGGCGATGCCCTGGTTGTCGATGTTGACCAGACCAATCAGATGCGCGACTTCGGAGCCGGTCGGATAAACCCGCTTGTTCTCGCGCAGGAAGCCGATGCCGGGAATGCCGAGACGGTGAATTTCCTGCTGCTGCAGCGGCGTGATTTCGCGCTTCAGCCAGACAAAACCTTTTTTCGACGACAGCCGGTCGCGGACCTCGCCGGTGTCGAGATCCGGCAGCGTCGCGGTCAGGAGCTCGATGGCTTCGTCCTTGTCGATAATCCGGCGCGGCTCGCCGAACAGACTGGGTGCCTTGACGTCGGTAGCAAGCACCTCGCCATTGCGGTCGACGATATCCGGCCGCGCGGTGGCGATGGCGTCCTGCACCGCAGCGCGGCGCGCGCCGTGGCTGTCGCCGCCGACCGCGAACATGATCAGCCGCCCGCCGATCACCGCATAGATCGCCGCGAATGCCACGATGGCAAATCCGACCCGGGCGCGGGCTTTCGCGGCGCGGTCGACATTGCCCCCAAACAGCAGGCGGCGGATCAGCCGCTGCCGCCATGGTTCCGCAGGCTTGACGGGGGCCAGCGCACGAGTTGTCATCGCTGATCCTCCGGCGCCGGCACCGAACCCGTCACGGCGGCGGCATCGATCGCCTCGATCATGGCGCCGATCGGATCGGGATCGCCCGGCCTGGTAAAGCGCGGCGGCCGCTCGGGCAGGTTCTTCAGTGAATCATATTGCGTGGCGTTGAGAGGTTTTAGCGCCAGATGGCGTTCGGCGAGACCCTGCAGCCGCAGCGGCGCGTCAAGCCTGGCCCATTCCGCGCGCAGCACCGCGATGGCGTCGCGCTGCTCGCGGATTTCCGCATGCAGCCGCAGCACGCGCTCGGTGCGGGAGGTGGATTCCATCTTGATCCGATAGACGTAAGCGGCGGCGAACACCAAGACGCCGATCACGAGGAGATGGATGATCCGCATGGTCAGCCTCCCCTCATCACGTCGGTGAGCGTTGGCCATGCCGGCAATACGGCGGCAAGTTGCGCCGGCGCGGTGGTGCGCTCGGCCGCGCGCAGCTTCGCCGAGCGCGCGCGCGGATTGGCTGCTATCTCGTCGTCGTCTGGCGTGACCGGGCGCTTGGTCAAAATGGAAAAGCTCGGCGCGGCCTGCGCGATGACAGGCAGGTGCCGCGATCCGCCGCCGGGCTTGGCTCGTTCGACCAGGAAGTTCTTGACGATACGGTCTTCCAGCGAATGAAACGACACCACCGCCAGCCGGCCGCCCGGCTTCAGCATGCGCTCCGCCGCCGACAGCGCCAGATGCAGTTCGTCAAGTTCCTCGTTGACGAAAATCCGCAGCGCCTGAAACGTCCGCGTCGCCGGGTGAATTTCATTCGGCTTCGACCGCACCACCCTGGACACAATATCGGCCAGCGCCCGCGTGCTGACGATCGGCGCGTCCTTGCGCGCGGCGACGATGGCGCGGGCGACGCTGCGTGAATAACGCTCTTCGCCGAAGATGTAGATGATGTTGGCGAGATCGGCCTCGGACGCCTTCGCGATCACGTCAGCGGCGGTCGGGCCCTGATGGCCCATCCGCATGTCGAGCGGGCCGCCGAGCCGAAACGAGAAGCCGCGGTCGGCCTGGTCGAGCTGCATCGAGGACACCCCGACATCCATCACGACGCCATCGACCAGGTCGACGCCCTGCGCGGCGCAAATTTCGGCCAGATTCGAAAACCGGTCCTCGACCAGGGTGAGCCGACCCTCCGATCGGTCCACCAGATCGAACCCGGCCGTGACCGCCGAACGGTCGCGGTCGATGCCGATGACGCGGGTTCCCGCAACCTCGAGAAGCGCCCGGCTGTAACCGCCGGCGCCAAAGGTGGCGTCGACATAGGTCCCGCCATCGCGCGGCCCAAGCATCTCGATCGCCTGGCGGCCAAGCACGGGAATATGACGCGGGGCAGCAGGACTCATGCTCCGGCTCCGGGCGCAGTCCGGGTCAAGAGAAGGAAATTGGACGCGAACGGGCCCATTGCGCCTCAAATGTCTGGGCTTCGCCGGACTTTTCGCCTCGAAAAGCCTTTGCGAGGCTCGATCGCCGATGCCGCGCATCCCAAACCGCAAGCCCTGATTTCCCGATGGAATTTGCTGGGCTGCCATGGGATTTCGAGCGTCAACGGGGGCCTCGGCCGTCCCCCAATCCGGTTCGGCTCTTCACCACTTAGTAACGGCCGTTAGCGTTAAGAAAGCGTTGATAGAACTATTACAATCGCGCGCCGCCGGCGACAGCGACCAGGACTGCGGCCGGTGATGCTTTCCGCACACAGTCGGCCAAAATGCGAAGTGGCGACCCGCTCTCGCATTGCGCCAACGGCATCGTAAAGGAATAGTAAAGAAGTTCGTCTTGAAAACGCACTGCTGCCGTTCTCTTGCCCGGTTTGATCCGTCCTATGCCGCTCGGTCCGTTCGCATCTGCAGGGTTTGATTCGAAGCGTCAACGTGCCCTGCCAATCCCGAGGGCCAGCGCGAACATGAAGACATTCACTCCCGATTCATCGATTGCTTCCGACGTCATCCCGTCGGCGAATTATGGCGACCGCAACAAGGGCCGGTTGCCCGACATGATCGTGCTGCACTACACCGGCATGCCGGATGTGGAAGGCGCGATCGCGCAGCTATGCACGGCGGGCACCGACGTGTCAGCGCACTACATCGTTCTGGAAGACGGCCGCATCGTGCAGTTGGTCCCGGAAGCCAAACGCGCCTGGCATGCCGGCGTGTCGTCCTGGGCGGGAGAAGAAGACATCAATTCCTGTTCGATCGGCGTCGAGATCGTCAATCGCGGCCATGACTGGGGCTATCCGGAATTCCCGCTGCGCCAGATCGCCGCGGTGATCGCACTGTGCCGTGGCATCATGCTCCGCCGCAAGGTGCCGTCGCATCGCGTGCTCGGGCATTCCGACGTCGCGCCGTCGCGCAAGAAAGACCCCGGCGAGAAATTTCCGTGGCATTCGCTGGCCAATTCAGGCGTCGGCCATTGGGTGCAGCCGGCGCCGATTGTGCGCGGCGAAACCCTCAAGCTCGGCACCATCAACGACGACGTCCTCGGCTTGCAGCAGGCGCTGGCCAAATACGGCTACGGCGTCCCGGCCAACGGAAAATACGACGGCGCGACCATGGAAGTGGTCACCGCCTTCCAGCGCCATTTCCGCCCCGCCCGCGTCGACGGCGTCGCCGATCATTCGACACTGACCACCTTGCAGGCGCTGCTGGCGAGCCTGTCGGCCGACGCCAAGGCGGTCGCGGCAACGTAGGGCAATGCCAAGACCGCGATAGATTCGTTCATCCGTCATTGCGAGGAGCGCAAGCGACGAAGCAATCCAACTTACGGTTCGTATCGTAGCTGCTGGATTGCTTCGCGGAGCCTGTCATCGGGCGCGCATTCGCGCGACCCGTTGGCTCGCAATGACGAAGGGACAAGCAAGTCGGGCAGCTACTCGCAATCCAGTTCCGCCAGTCGCCGCGCGTAAAGCCGCCGCAATGGCTCCAGCTGCGTCGCGGCGGTCGCGGCGAGATAGGCCTCGCGCGCGGCTTCGCGCCGGCCGAGCCGGCGCAACAGATCGGCGCGGACCGCCGGCATCAACTCATAGCCATTGAGTCCGCCGCGGGCCTCCAGCGCGTCGATCAGAGCGAGCGCGCGTGCCGGCCCGTCCACCATCGACACCACAGCGGCGTGATTGAGCTCAATCACCGGCGACGGCGAGATCCGCAGCAGCACTTCATAGAGACCGGCGATCTGCGGCCAGTCGGTGTCGCGATAACTCGGCGCCCGCGCATGCAGTGCCGCGATCGCGCCTTGAACCGCGTAAGCTTCCGGCCGGCCCGGCATCCGCAACGCGTCTTCCACCAGCTGCAAGCCTTCGGCGATCTGCGCATGGTCCCACAGCGCGCGATCCTGCTCTTCGAGGAGCACGATGTCGCCGCCTGCGGTCTGGCGCGAGGTGCGGCGCGCGTCGTGCAGCAGCATCAGCGCCAGCAATCCCCTGATCTCGCCCCGCTGCGGCACCAGCGCGTCGAGCAGGCGGCCGAGCCGGATCGCTTCGCGCGCCAGATCGGGCCGCATCAGATCCTCACCTGATGTTGCCGCATAGCCTTCGGTGAAGACCAGGTAGATCACCGCAAGCACCCCGCGCAGCCGCGGCTCGAGGGCTTCGCGTTCCGGCACTTCGTAGGGAATACCGGCGAGCCGGATTTTCTGTTTGGCGCGGACGAGGCGTTGCGCCATCGCATCCTCCTTCACCAGGAAGGCGCGCGCGACCTGCGCGGTCGTCAGCCCGCAGACCGTGCGCAGCGTCAGCGCCACCTGAACCTCGGTCGCGAATGCCGGATGGCAACAGATAAAGATCAGCCGCAGCATGTCGTCGTCGAGCGCGGCGGCCGCGGCCTCGCAGGAAGCTGCCGCGTTGTGCAGCAACTCGTGCGCAAGTTCGCCCTGCTTGCCGCGAAACGCGATGCTGCGGCGGACCCGGTCGATCGCCTTGTTGCGTCCGACATTGACCAGCCAGGCGCGGGGGTTGGACGGCGGATCGGCGGCGGGCCAGCGCTCCAGCGCGACCGCAAACGCATCCTGCAACGCATCCTCGGCGAGATCGAAATCGCCGACGAGGCGGATCAGCGTTGCCAGCGCCCGGCCCGCCTCGTCACGGAATATTTTCTCGATTTCGGTGGGAGTCATTTTTGGCATTCACTTGGGACAGTCGTCATTCCTTGGCACCCGAACGAACCGAAATGACGAGCATCAAAACCCTCAATCGTAGATCATGATCGGCCTGACCTCGATTGAACCCGTCTTGGCGCCGGGAATCCGCGCGGCAATCGCGAGCGCGGTATCGAGATCTTTGGCTTCGATCAGATAGTAGCCCCCGAGTTGCTCGCGCGTCTCCGCGAACGGACCGTCCGTCGTCAAAGCCTTGCCGTCGCGGACGCGCACGGTCGTCGCGGTCGTTGTCGGTTGCAGTCCATCGCCGGCCTTGAAATGGCCGCTCTGAATGATGGACTGGGTGAAAGCACCGTATTCCGCCGTCATCTTTTGACGCGCCGTTGCGTCCATTTTGCCGAGCTCGGCTTCGTTCCGATAGATCATCAACAAATACTGCATTTCGATAACTCCTCTTGATCGGCTTGATCGCCGGCATCCTGTCGAACGGGGCAAAGGCAAAACGACATCTTCAGGATAATTTATTTTGAGGGCGACAGTGGACCTAGATCTCGGTTCCGATTGATCAGAACCTGGGCTCTATCTTGTTATTTTGACGCGTTTTCTTCACGCGAACCGGTAACCACCCCGGATCGCGTCCGGGGCAGGCTTCGCGCAAAAACGCTCCGTCGGCTTGACGCGGCGGGCTAGAGCCCCCATGCCGAGGGCGTCAGTCGGCCGGACGGCCGCTCCGGCAATCACCGAAAGGTGGCTGGAGAGGAAAGTCCGGGCTCCATCGACATACGGTGCCGGATAACGTCCGGCGGGGGCAACCCCAGGGACAGTGCCACAGAAAACGAACCGCTTCCCCCCATCCCCTAAAGGGAGGGGGCAGCAAGGGTGAAAAGGTGCGGTAAGAGCGCACCGCGGGTCCGGCAACGGAACCGGCATGGCAAACCACACCGGGAGCAAGACCGAATAGGGACGGCAACGCGGGAATGTTCGCTTGCAAAAGCGATAACACCGCAGGGCGATGTCAGGCTCGCCGTCCGGGTAGGTTGCTCGAGGCAACGTGCAAACGTTGTCCCAGAGGAATGGCCGTCACGTATCGCCTGCGCGAGCAGGCGGTGCCCTACAAAACCCGGCTTACAGGCCGGCTGATGCCTTTGAGAATGAGGGGTTCGGCGCAAACACGCCGGGCCCCTCGCCAATTTCATGCGTCGTGCGCGACGATGTTTTGCAGCAGCCGCATCAGCGCTTCCGGCGCCGTCACGTTCGGCGAGTGGCTGGCGTCGATCTCATGGTAACGCCAGCCGGCCTCGCTTTGGGCGCGCCTGGCAAATGGGCCAAAGGTGTCCGCGGGCGTGATGCGCGTGGCGTAAATATAGCTGCGGGGCAATATCAGCTTTCCGCCCTGCAGCTTGAGCTTTGTCTCAAAGCACTTGATCGGCATATCGACGCGTCGCTCGGTCAGCCATTCGACATCCGCTTGCGGCGTATCGGGCGGCGTCGGATTCGGTGGCACCCGCCAGCCGTCTCCCGTCTTCGCAAGTTCCTGCATGCGCTGCCGCGCCGGCTCGTTCAGATCGAGCAGCGATTGCCCGTCGTCAGGCACGAACGCATCGATGTAGATCAACTGCTTGATGCGGTCACGGACGCGGTCGGCCACGCCGGTTGCGACCATGCCGCCATAGCTGTGGCCGATCAGCACGATGTCGCGCAGGTCTTCGTATCTGATGACGTTCAGGATGTCCTGAATATGCGTTTCGAGATCGATCGACGGATTGGCCAAATGCGCGCGCTCGCCAAGACCGGTGTAGGTCGGCGTCACCAGACGATGCCCGCGAGCTGCCATCAGCGGGTGCATCTTCTTCCACGCCCACCCTGCCGACCACGCGCCGTGGCAGACGAGAAAGGTTGCTCCCATGACGTTTCCTCGTTAGCTATCGCGACTGGACCGCTATAAGGCACAAAAACGATTCCTCGCCAACGCTGCAACCGTCACTTCAACCACAGAAATCCGGAGCGATGAGTTCGATCGCGTTTGTGCTTCTGTTTTTCGGCGCGCTCGCCGGCGGCTTCGTGTCCGGCCTCGCCGGATTCGGAACCGCGCTGCTGACGCTGGGGATTTGGCTCTACGTGTTGCCGCCGGCCGTTGCGGTGCCGCTGGTCCTGATCTGCTCGATCGTTGCCCAAACCTCCACGCTGCCGGCCATTTGGCGATCCATCGACTTCAAGCTGGTTTGGCCGTTCCTGGTCGGCGGCCTTTTGGGCGTGCCGCTGGGCACCATGCTGGTCGCGCATGCCGATCCCCGCATATTCAAACTGAGCGTCGGCGTGCTTCTTTTGGTGTTTCCGACCGCGCTCTATTTCAACCGCACCGCGTTGGCGTGGAGCTTCGGCGGCCGGCTCGCAGACGCAGGAATAGGATTTGCGGGCGGGATCCTGGGCGGCCTTGCCGGCCTCTCCGGCCCGCTTCCAATCTTGTGGGCAAGCGTGCGGGGCTGGGGCAAGGACGAACGGCGCAGCGTTTTTCAGATCTTCAACTGGACCGTGCTGTCAGCCGCATTGTGCCTGCAGGCGGGCACCGGATTCGTCACCCGGGAAGTGATTTGGTTCGCCTTGCTGGCTTTTCCGGGGACAATCTTTGGCGCCTGGCTCGGGGCGCGGGCCTATGGTGTGTTGAGCGATCGAAATTTCAGGGATGTCGTGCTGGGCCTGTTGTTTCTGTCCGGCGTCGGTCTGGTCTGGAGCAGTCTTGGACTGCGGTAACCAACGTCTCAATGCGGCGCGTCATGCCGCCTCGCGCGCAACGCCATTCCGCCGGCGACACCGACGCCCAGCACATACATCCAGCCTTCGTGAAAGTCGAACAGGTGTGAGTTGAACAGCGAGGTGAAGATATTCTGCACGACGACCAATAGTCCGATCCAGTTCGCCAGCCCGTCGCCGCGGAACAGCAGCAAATGCACCAACCACATCGCATAGAGCACGACGACCCCGACCGCGCCCCACTGTACCGCGACGTACAGAGTCTGGTTGTGCGGGTTTCCGACGACTTCGGCGTGGGCGCCGATCTGGCCGATCGCGGCCAGTTCAAACAGGCCGCGCGTGGATCCGGTGCCGTGTCCGATCACGGGAGCCTCCACAAAGAACCGCAACGATTTCTGCCAGAATTCCAGCCGCGAGCCCATTCCGCTCGGATTGTTCTGGATCCAGGTTTGCTGATAATCGGCAAAAAATTTCAACGTGGTGGTGCGCAAATCGGGAGACGCGCTCCAGGCTGCCACCGCCAGCAACGCAGCGGCGCAGGATGCGAGGATCGTCGTTCGCAATTTCAAATGCAGCAGCGCGAATACCGCCAGCATGATCGGCATGGTCACCAGCGCGGTCCGCGAAATGACGACGAACACCATGTTGGCCAGGAAACTTAGCGCGACGCCCGTCAGCAGCGCGGCGAGCCGTGTCCTGTTCGTTTGCAAGAACGTCATGATCGGATAGGTCAGCGCCACCGCGCACAGTGCAAACTCCTGACTTTGATCGATGTAATTCTTGACGAAGATTCCGCGTGCCTCGGCTTCGGGCTTGAGCGTGAGATTGGGCTCAAAAGCGACGACCCAGGACACCGCCATCA
>Ga0105237_10008839_pt1 | contig 10859 bp, 12 predicted proteins | sample KBSC24metaG_FD_81520 | JGI IMG/M metagenome (GOLD analysis project Ga0105237, IMG submission 81520) | Corn rhizosphere microbial communities from Kellogg Biological Station, Michigan, USA - KBS C2-4 metaG | ecosystem: Host-associated > Plants > Roots > Rhizosphere > Soil | place: Michigan, USA... | reverse complement strand
CGGGAGCGCGCACGGTGATCGTGACAAACCCCGACGCAGGCTCCGACTCGCTGGAAAGCGGCTTCACGATCAACGGCGGACCGAGCGCCGAATCGATCAGCCCGAGCTCCGGCGACCAGGGCGGCACTGAGACCGTGACGATCGACGGCGCGAGCTTCGTGAGCGGCGCGAGCGTGTCCTTCTCGGGCACCGGCATTACGGTCAACTCGACGAGCTTCGTCAGCGCGACCGAACTGAAAGCGAGCATCACGATCGCCGCCGGCGCGAGCACAGGCGCGCGCACCGTCACCGTCACCAACCCCGACGCCGGAACGGACTCGCTCGCCTTCACCGTCAACGGCGTGCCGACCGTGACCTCGACCAGCCCCAGCTCCGGGGATCAGGGCGGCACGCAGAACGTCGCCGTCAAAGGAACGAACTTCGAGAGCGGCGCGAGCGTGTCGTTCTCGGGCGCCGCCGTCACGGTCAACTCGACGACCTTCGTCAGCTCGACCGAACTGACGGCCTCCGTGACGATCGCAGGCGGTGCGGCGACGGGTGCGCAAACGGTCACGGTCATCAACCCCGACACCACGACCGCCTCGCTCGCCGGCACCTTCACCGTCAACGCCAAACCGACGGTGACCTCGACCAGCCCCAGCTCTCGCGGGCAGGGCGCCAGCGCCCAGGAAATCGCGGTCAAAGGCACGAACCTGGAGAGCGGCGCGATCGTCTCCTTCTCGGGCACCGGCATCACGGTCAACTCGACGACCTTCGTGAGCGCGACCGAAGTGAAAGCGAACATCTCGATCGCCTCAGGCGCGGCGACCGGCGCGCGCACCGTGACGGTCACCAACCCCGACACCACGACCGCCTCGCTCTCCAGCGGCTTCACGGTCAATCCTGGGCCGACGATCACCTCTCCCACCCTGGCGAGCCCGGTGAACCCCGGACACAACGGGACGACCACCTTCACGATGACGGGCACCAACTTCGTGTCAGGGCTGGTCGTAACCGGGAACGGCACCGCCGAAGTCACGTCCTTCACATGGGTGAGCTCGACATCGATCAAAGTAACCGTGACAGGCAAAGGGGAAAACAAAGGATCTGGCAGCTTCACCGTCACCAACCCCGACGCCGGGCAGGCCACCTCGCAAGAAGGCAGCTTCAAAAACGGATGAGGCCTCGAACGGTGTAGCGGCGCGCTCTGCCCCGGCTCACACCTGGGCCAGCCGCAGCACTGGAACGTGGCGGATGCCGGCGGTGCGTTCCTCGTAGTTGCCGTAGCCGGTGTACAGGTGCTTGGCCAGCTCGTACAGCCGCGCGCGATCCTCCCCGTCGGTCTCGCGCGCCATGAAGCGAGCGCTGCGTCCCTTCGCCTCCAGCGTGACCTCGGGATTGGCCTTGATGTTGTGATACCACGCCGGATAGCGCGGGCGGCCGAAGCTCGACGCGATCAGGATCACGTCGTCGCCGTCGGTGAAGTAGACCAGCGGGACCGTTCGCTGCGCGCCCGTCCGCGCGCCGCGCACGGTCAGCAGCACGACAGGCAGCAGTCCGCCGGCCAGGTTCACGCGCCCGGCGCTGTGGCGCATCAGCACGGGATCGATGCGCGCGGCGACTTCCGAGAGCAGCCACGTGCCGGGCCTGGTCAGCGCAAAGCGCGTGACGAGGCCGAGCATGCCCGTGCGCGGGCGCAGCGGGTCAACCCTGGGAATCGCTGGCTCCGCCACGGTCCTTCCCCCTTCGACGCCCGGCGACCGGGGCTAGCCCAGCCGCTGCTCGAGCGCGTCGAGCTGGCGGTTGAGCTCGTCGGGCAGTCGCTCGAACTGAGCCAGGTGCGCGCGGAACTGCGGCAGCTGCGCCTTCCACTCCTCGGCGTCCACGCGCAGCAGCTCGGCCATGTGCTCGTCGGACACGTCGACGCCATTGACGTCGATGCCCTCCCCGCCGACCGGCGGGATCAGGCCGATCGCGGTCTTCGTCGCGGCGCCGTGGCCGGCGCAGCGCGCGAACACCCACGCGAGCACGCGCGAGTTCTCGCCGAAGCCCGGCCACAGAAAGCGCCCGTCCTCGTCCTTGCGAAACCAGTTGACGTAGAAGATCTTCGGCAGCCTGGCGCCCTCGCGACGGCCCATCTTCAGCCAGTGCGCGAAGTAGTCGGCCATGTTGTAGCCGCAGAAGGGCAGCATCGCGAAGGGGTCGAAGCGCAGCTCGCCGACCGTGCCGGCAGCCGCCGCCGTCTTCTCCGAGCTCATCACCGAGCCGAGGAAAACGCCGTGCTCCCAATCCAGCGCCTCGGTCACCAGCGGCACGACCGTCGAGCGGCGCCCGCCGAACAGCATCGCGTCGATCGGCACGCCCTTGGGGTCCTCCCACTCCGGCGCGATCGCCGGGTCCTGCGACGCCGGCGTGGTGAATCGTGCGTTCGGGTGCGCCGCCGGAGCGTCGGAGTCCGGCGTCCAGTCGTTGCCGTGCCAGTCGATCAGGTGCGCCGGCACGTCCTTGGTCAGGCCCTCCCACCACACGTCGCCGCCGTCGGTCTTGGCGCAGTTGGTGAAGATCGAGTTGCGCGCCACGGTGCGGATCGCGTTGGGGTTGGTCTCCTCGCCCGTGCCCGGCGCGACGCCGAAGAAACCGTACTCGGGGTTGATCGCGTACAGCCGGCCGTCCTCGCCGAACTTCATCCAGGCGATGTCGTCGCCGATCGTCTCGACCTTCCAGCCCTCCAGCGTCGGGATCAGCATCGCCAGGTTCGTCTTGCCACAGGCGCTGGGGAAGGCCCCGGCGATGTACTTGACCTCGCCCTCGGGCGAGGTCAGCTTGAGGATCAGCATGTGCTCGGCCATCCAGCTCTCGTCGCGCGCCATCACCGAGGCGATGCGCAGCGCGAAGCACTTCTTGCCGAGCAGCGCGTTCCCGCCGTAGCCCGAGCCGAACGACCAGATCTCGCGCGTGTCGGGGTAGTGCACGATGTACTTGTTCTCGGCGTTGCACGGCCACGGCACGTCCTCGGCGCCGTCGGCGAGCGGCATGCCGACCGAGTGCACGCACGGCACGAAGTCGCCTTCTGAGCCCAGCGCGTCCAGCGCGCCCTGGCCCATGCGCGTCATGATGCGCATGCTCACGGCCACGTACGGCGAATCTGTCAGCTGCACGCCCACGTGGCTCTTGTCCGAGCCCAGCGGGCCCATCGAGAAGGGCACCACGTACATCGTGCGCCCGCGCATCGCGCCCGCGAACAGCTCGTTGAGCGTCTCGCGCATCTCCGCCGGCTCGCGCCAGTTGTTCGTCGGCCCTGCCTGCTCCTCGGTCGCCGAGCAGATGAACGTGCGGTCCTCCACGCGAGCGACGTCGCCCGGATCGGACAGCGCGAGGTAGGAGTTCGGCCGCTTGGCGTCGGACAGCCGCTCGAAGGTCCCCGCGTCCACCAGCGTGCGGCACAGCCGGTCGTACTCCTCGGCCGAGCCGTCGCACCAGTAGATGTCGTCCGGTTCGGTCAGCGAGGCGACCTCTCCCACCCAGGAAAGCAGGCGCTCATTGGTCGTCGGGGCGGAAGCGGTCGTGTTCATGGGTGAAGCAGCTCCTCGATCGCGGTCATGATCGGCACGCCGCGATCGGTGATCGCGCGGCGCCATCCAGGGGCCCCTCTGGCCCCGGGAAACGTAAAAACGCCCGTCGGGCGCGTGATTTCTAAGGGTACCGTACGCCTACCCGCCGATGCCCGCGCCTACGCTCAGCCGCGCTAAAGGCCCGCAATTCGGCGCCTACGGCCCCGCAACTCCGCGCGTACGGCCCCGCGTAGCGCCGCACCTGGCCGCCGGCGCGCCGCCCCAGCCGCCGGCGCCGCCCCAGCCGCCGGCGCCGCCCCGCCGCCGCCGTGCTGAGCCCTACTCGACGTTGCCCTCGGCCTCGCCCGTGCCGGGGGTCTTGCGCGGCACGAGCACGAGTCGCTTGAACTCGGCGACGAGCACGCCGTCCTGGTTGAGCACGCGCGTGTGCACCTTGACCGTGCCGCGGTCGGGCTTGGACTTGGACTCCTTCTTCTCCAGCACCTCGGACTCGCAGAACAGCGTGTCGCCGTGGAACACCGGCGCCGGGTGCTTGAGCTCTTCGGTGGCGAGGTTGGCGATCGCCTTGCCGCTGACGTCGCTGACGGACATGCCCAGCGCCAACGAATAGACGAGCGGACCGACGACGACGTTGCGCCCCTGCTGCGATTTGTGCGCGTAGACGTCGTTGAGGTGCAGCGGGTGGTGGTTCATGGTGATCAGGCAGAACAGGTGGTCGTCGGACTCGGTGACGGTCTTTGCCGGCCAGTGCTTGTAGACGGCGCCGACGTCGAACTCCTCCAGGTAGCGGCCGTAGGGATGGGCGCCGCTGGCCTCGCGCGCGGCCTGCTCGGTCTCGACGGATTGCGTCTCGCTCATGGGGGTCCTAGCGTCTCCTCGAATGGCTTGTCATGGGCATGGGACTCTAGTGGGCGCGGCCGAGCCGATAGCGTTGAGGGCCCAGCGACCCCGACACCGCAGACCCAGGAGAGCCGACTTGCGCAACCCCCGCGACTTCTTCAAGCCCCTCGCCATCGACGCGCCCGAGCCGGCGCGCGAGATCCCGTTCAAGCCCTCGCGGATGATCCACTTCCTCGACTTCTCCAACGAGAAGATGGTCGCCAAGGTCCCCGACATCGCGCCGACGGTGGACATCCTGCTCGGCAACCTCGAGGACGCAGTGCCGCTGGAAAAGAAGGAGGCCGCGCGAGCCGGGCTGATCAAGGTCGGCAGGGAAATGGAGCTCGGGGACACGGCGCTGTGGACACGCGTCAACGAGCTGGCCTCGCCGTTCGTGCTCGACGACCTCACGCAGCTCGTGGCGGAGATAGGCGACAAGCTCGAGGTCATCATGATCCCCAAGGTGGAGGGCCCGTGGGACATCCACTACGCCGACCGCCTGCTGGCGCAGCTGGAGGCCAAGGCGAAGATCGAGCGCCCGATCCTGATCCACTGCGTGCTGGAGACGGCCCAGGGGGTCGCCAACCTGGAGGAGATCGCCTGCGCCAGCCCGCGCATTCAGGGCATGAGCTTCGGCCCGGCCGACCTGGCTGCCTCGCGGCGCATGAAGACGACCCGCGTCGGCGGCGGCCACCCCGGCTACCGCACGATCGCCGACCCGGACCCCGAGAGCCCCGAAGCGCCGCGCCCGAGCTACCAGCAGGACCCGTGGCACTACTCGATCGCGCGCATGGTCGACGCCTGCACGTCGGTCGGCGCGCTGCCGTTCTACGGCCCCTACGGCGACATCCGCGACGAGGAGGGCTGCGAGACGCAGTTCCGCGCCTCGTTCCTGCTCGGCTGCGTCGGCGCCTGGTCGCTGCACCCGGCGCAGATCGCAATCGCCAAGCGCGTTTACTCGCCGGACCCCGAGGAGGTCGCCTTCGCCAAGAAGGTCATCGAGGCGATCCCCGACGGGCGCGGCGTGCACATGATCGACGGCAAGATGCAGGACGACGCGACGTGGAAGCAGTGCAAGGTGATGGTCAACCTCGCCGAAATGCTCGCCAAGAAGGACCCCGAGCTGGCCGAGGCGTATGGCTTTGCGCCTACGCCCGCCGCCGTCTGACGGCGTCTCGCCCCAGGCGCTGCGCATTGCGTTTCGCTATGCTAGACGCATGGCACAAGTGGTGACTCGTCTTGATGAGAAGCTCGTCGCCGCCCTCGACGGTTTGGTCGCCGACGGCTGTGTTGCCAGCCGCTCGGAGGCCGTGCGGATCGGGTTGGAAAAGCTGGTGGACGAACACCGCCGACGGCGGATCGGCGAAGAAATCGTCGAAGGATACAAGCGTCAGCCACAAACCGAGGAGGAGCTTGCGGGCGCCGACGAGGTGACGCGGGCGATGATCGAGGCGGAGCCCTGGTGAGCATGCCCAAGCAGGGCGAGGTCTGGTGGGCCGAGACCGAGCACAAGCGGCGTCCTGTCCTCGTCATCACGCGATCCGAGGCGATTCCGGTGCTTACCGGTGTGGTGGTGGCGCCGATCACCAGCAATGTCCGGGAAATACCAACGGAGATCGCGCTCGGCGAAAGTGAGGGCTTGTCGGTGGAATGCGCAGCTTCTTTCGACAACCTGCTGATGGTCCGGCGCTCGACGCTCACCGAGCGCGTGGGAGAGCTCGCTTTCGCCAAACCTCAGATGTGCTTCGCGCTGAGTGCCCTCGCCGACTGCTGAGCCGCCTCAATCGGCGTCGGCGCGGTGCTGCCACCCGCACGGTCTGGCGCGGGACGTGTAGGCTTCCCCGCCGCATGAGGCTCCCCGTATGAGGTTCTTCGAGTTCGAGGCGCGCGAGATCGTCAAGCGCGCCGGCATCCCCGTCACCGACTACGGCTTCACGACCGATCCGGCCGAGGCGGCGCGGATCGCGCAGCGGATCGGCGGCCCGACGGTGATCAAGTCGCAGGTGCTCTCGGGCGGCCGGATGAAGGCGGGCGGCGTCAAGTTCGCCGACACGCCGGCCGAAGCGGAGTCCCACGCCAAGGACATCCTGCAGCTGGAGATCGGCGGTCACATGCCGCGCGGCGTGCTCGTCGACCCGAAGGCCGAAGTCGCGCAGGAGTACTACACAGGCGTCGTATGGGACGGCACCGCGAAGAAGCCGCTGATGCTGTTCAGCGACATGGGCGGCATCGACATCGAGCAGGTCGCCGAGGAGCACCCCGACCACGTCGGTCGCGGCCACTTCTCCACGCTGCAGCCCTTCTCGGACTTCCAGGCCAAGCAGGTGATCGCCGCGGCCGGCGTCACCGGCAGGGCCCTGCAGCGCGCCACCCCGGTGCTCGCTCGCCTGGCCCGGCTATTCCTCGACAACGACATGACGCTCGCCGAGATCAACCCGCTGGCCGAGCTGAAGGACGGCTCGTTCGTCGCGCTCGACGCGCACATGGAGATGGAGAACGAGGGCATGCCTCGTCAGAAGAGCCTGCTCGAGGCACTCGGAATCGGCGCGGACGAGGGCACGCGCGAGGGTCACACGCCGACCCCGTTCGAGGAGGCCGTCAAGGCGATCGACGCCGCCGACCACCGTGGCGTGATCCAGGGCAAGGACACCGGCTTCAACGGCAACATCGGCCTGGTGATCGGTGCGGGCGGCGGCTCGCTGACGCTGACCGACGCCGTGCGCCAGCAGGGCGGCAAGCCCGCCAACTACTCCGAGATCGGCGGCAACCCGTCGGTCGCCAAGGCCTGCGGCCTCGCCAAGCAGGTGCTGCAGAAAGACGGTGTCGAGAAGATCGCCGTGATGATGTCGATCGTCTCGAACACGCGCGTGGACATCGTCGCGCGCGGCGTGATCAAGGCCTGCCTGGAGCTCGGCAGGGACCCCGGCGAGACGATCGCGATCTTCCGCATCCCGGGCGCCTGGGAGGAGGAGGGCTTCAAGATCCTCGATAAGTACGGGATCGAGTACTGCGACCGCTCGGTGTCGCTGTGGGAGGCCGCCGGGCGGGCGGTCGCGAAGATCCAGGGAGCGCCATGAGCCCGCATGGCTGCGCCGGATCGGCGTCCTCGGTCGCTCGCGTACCGAAGCCGGGCGACACTCGCCTTGCTCGCATCCCCGTTTCGGCCAGCACGCCACGCTCCCTGCGTCCTTGCCCGGCTTGCCCTGCGGCCCCATGGGGACCCGAGGAGCGGATCCGATGAGCATCCTGATCGACCAGGACACGACGTTCATCATCCAGGGCATCACCGGCCGGGAGGCGGTCAACTTGACGCGCGAGTGCCTCGACTACGGCTCGAAGATCGTCGGCGGCGTGACCCCCGGGCGCAAGGGCCGTGAGGTGCATGGCGTCCCGGTGTTCGACACGGTCGAGCAGGTCGTCGAGCACAACGGCGGCGTCGTCCCCGACGGCTCCGTCGTCACGGTCCCGCCCGCGGGCACCCGAGACGCGGTGTTCGAGGCGCTGCACGCCGGCATCAAGGCGGTCGTGATCGTCACCGAGCGGATCCCGCGCCGCGACGTCGCGATGATGGTCGAGCTCGCCGATGTCAAGTGCGCGCGGATCATCGGTCCCAACTGCCTCGGCTTGATCGTCCCGGGCGTCGCCAAGATGGGCGGCATCGGCGGTCCGGCGCGCAATGCAGCCGTGGCCTACCAGCCCGGCGCGGTCGGCGTGATGAGCCGCTCGGGCGGCATGACGACGGAGATCTCCTCCACGCTGACGGCCGCCGGCCTCGGCGTCTCCACGGCGGTCTCGATCGGCGGGGACGCGATCATCGGCTCCACTTACGCCGAGCTGATGCCCTACTTCGAGGCCGACCAGCAGACCGAGGCGATCGTGATCTACACCGAGCCCGGCGGGCGCATGGAGGCCCAGCTGGCGCAGTGGGTGAAGGAGAACGACTCGCGCCTGCCGATCATCGCGTTCATGGCCGGCAAGTTCATGGACGACGAGGAGATGCAGGGCATGTCCTTCGGGCACGCCGGCACGATCGTCGAGGGCAAGGAGGACTCGGCGACCGAGAAGATCGCCCGGCTGGAGGCGGCCGGCATACCCGTCGTGCAGCGGATCGACGAGATCCCCGACTTGGTCAAGGCAAAGATCGCGGAGAGGAGCGGGGCGTGAGGAAGGATGGCCTGTTCATCGCCGTCGAGGTGCAGGACGCGGCGGCGACCGACACGGAGCTCGCGCGCAGGTTGACAGAGGCCTGCCCGGTCGACATCTACGCGCAGCAGGACGACGGATCGCTCGAGCTCGTGGAGAAGAACCTCGACGAGTGCGTGCTGTGCCGCCTGTGCCTGGACGCCTCGCCCGACGGTGTCGTCAAGGTCATCAAGCTGTACGACGACGACGCCGTCCTCGCCTGACGTCCTGTCGCAATTTCCCTTCGCGGGCTCCGTGCATTATCTTGGACGCAGAGCCATGAACGAAAACTTCTCGCTCATAGTGATGTGCCTGTTCCTGCTTGCGTCGCTGGCTTTCCTCGCGCAGCAGTTGACCTCCTACCACTGAGCCAGCGCCCGACGCGATGCGTCGTCGGCTCGGTGCTAAGCGATTCCCAGCCGCGCCGGGAGTTCGTCGAGCGATCGCACGATCTCGGCGCCGGCGTCGCGCAGCAGGTGCTCGTCGCCGTCGGCCGAGTAGCCGAGCGCCCGCATTCCGGCGGCGACCGCCGCGGCGATGCCCGAGGGCGTGTCCTCGACGACGGCGCAGCGCGAGGGCTCGGCGCGCATCGACGAGGCCGCATGGAGGAACAGGTCGGGCGCGGGCTTGCCGCGTGCGACGCAGTGCGCCGAGAACAGCGCCGACGGTGCGAACAGCTCGCGCAGGCCCGTCAGCTCGAGTGACAGCTGCGTCTTGGCCAGCTTGCCCTGCGAGGCGACGCAGGTCGCGACGCCTGCCGCGCGAATCCGCGCAATCGCCGCGGCGGCGCCGGACACCGGCGCCAGGGCTTGACGGAACGCCGCGGCGCGATCGGTCTCGTAGCGATCGAGCCACCCAGCGGGCAGCGCGCGCCCCAGCCTCGTCTCGGCGCGACGCACGATGTCGTCGAGCAGCAGTCCCTGGTAGTTGCGTCTCGCCTCGGCGAGCGTCGTCGGCAGCCCCTCGGCGCTGAGCGCTTCGGCGAGCACGCGGTTGGAGATGACCTCGCTGTCGACGAGCACGCCATCGCAGTCGAAGATGACGAGCTCCAGCGGCGTAGCGGTGTTACGCGCTCGACCCGGGCGCCGTGCGACGCGGCGCCTGCTCGCATCCTCGCCCATCCGGCCGGCGCCGCGGAGCGTCCGCTAGGCCGGCTTGCGCGCCTTGCGCGTGCGCTCGCGCTCCTGCTGGCGCTCGACGACGTTGACGATCAGCTTGAGGAACTGCTCGGGGCCGGTGGCCTTGGCCTGCCCGTAGCTGAACGCCTCGATCCAGTCGGGGACCTTGCCTTCGCGCGCCATGACGTTGAAGAACTCGCGGCGCATGTCGACGCGCACGCGCGCGTCGGCGGCGGGGCCCTTGGTGACCTTCACGCCGGGCATCTCCATGCGGAAGTGCTGCACGTCGCCGCGACCGCGCAGCTCGATCCCCACGACCAGCTTGATCGGCTCCAGCGCCGGAACCTCTTCAACGAACCGGCGCGTCGCGAGCTCGATGAGAGCCTTGGCGTCCTCTGCCATCGATCAGATCTTATGACGCTGCAGGAGCTTTCGCCCGATGACCATACGCTGGATCTCAGACGTTCCCTCGCCGATCAGCAGCAGGGGCGCGTCGCGGTACAGGCGCTCGATCTCGTACTCCTTGGAGTAGCCGTAGCCGCCGTGGATGCGCAGGCATTCTTCGACGCAGAAGCGGCCGGCCTCGGAGGCGAACAGCTTGGCCATGCCGGCCTCCAGATCGGAGCGCTCGCCGGCGTCCTTCAGGCGCGCGGCGCGCAGCGTGAGCAGGCGCGCGGCGTCGACCTGCGTGGCCATGTCGGCGAGCTTGAACTGGATCGCCTGGTGCTCGGCGATCGGCTTGCCGAAGGTCTTGCGCTCCTGTGAGTAGCGCAGGCCGAGCTCGAGCGCGCGCTGGGCGATGCCGACGCCGCGCGCGGCGACGTTGACGCGCCCGACCTCCAGCGCGTCCATCATCTGCGAGAAGCCGCGGTTGAGGCCCGCCTGCTCGCCGCCGAGCACGTTCTCGGCCGGGCAGCGATAGCCGTCGAACACCAGCTCGGTGGACTCGACGCCCTTGTAGCCGAGCTTCTTGATCTTGGGCGGCACGGTCAGGCCGGCGAAGTCGCCGGTGTTCTCGCCCGCGCCGGGCTCTTTTTCGGCGATGAAGCAGGTGAAGCCCTTGTGCCGCGGGTCGGCCTGCGGGTCGGTCTTGGCGAGCACGAACACGAGCGTCGAGAGCAGCCCGTTG
>Ga0105237_10008838_pt1 | contig 10859 bp, 7 predicted proteins | sample KBSC24metaG_FD_81520 | JGI IMG/M metagenome (GOLD analysis project Ga0105237, IMG submission 81520) | Corn rhizosphere microbial communities from Kellogg Biological Station, Michigan, USA - KBS C2-4 metaG | ecosystem: Host-associated > Plants > Roots > Rhizosphere > Soil | place: Michigan, USA... | reverse complement strand
GGCGAGATCGTGCGCGGCCTCGTCGCGCGCAAGAAGTTCGTCTCGCTCTGCACCAACGCGCTGCTGCTCGAGAAGAAGCTCGATCTGTTCGAGCCCTCGCCGTACCTGTTCTTCTCGGTGCATCTCGACGGCCTGAAGGACCATCACGACAAGGCCGTGTCGCAGAAGGGCGTGTTCGACCGCGCCGTCTCCGCGATCAAGGCGGCCAAGGCGCGCGGCTTCACCGTCAACGTCAACGCCACCATCTTCGACGGCCATCCGGCCGAGGAGATCGCCAAATTCCTCGACCTCACCGTCGAACTCGGTGTCGGCGTCTCGATGTCGCCGGGCTACGCCTATGAGCGTGCGCCGGACCAGGAGCACTTCCTCAACCGCACCAAGACCAAGAAGCTGTTCCGCGACGTCTTCGCGATGGGCAAGGGCAAGAAGTGGAACTTCATGCATTCCGGCCTGTTCCTCGACTTCCTCGCCGGCAACCAGGAATACGAGTGCACGCCCTGGGGCATGCCCGCGCGCAACATCTTCGGCTGGCAGAAGCCCTGCTACCTGCTCGGTGAAGGCTATGCCAAGACCTTCAAGGAGCTGATGGACACCACCGACTGGGAGACCTACGGCACCGGCAAGTACGAGAAGTGCGCCGACTGTATGGCCCATTGCGGCTACGAGCCGACCGCGGCGACCGCGGCCCTCAACAACCCGCTGAAGGCGATGTGGGTGTCGCTGCGCGGCGTCAAGACCTCTGGTCCGATGGCGCCCGAGATCGACATGTCGAAGCAGCGCCCGGCGCAGTACATCTTCTCGGAGCAGGTCCAGAAGAAGCTGTCGGAGATCCGCAAGGACGAGGCCGCCGCCGCCGAGCAGAAGGCCGCGCGGAAGGCTTCGACGGCCGCGTAAGCGCGCAGGCGTCCACAAACGAGAAAGGCCCGGTCGCCATCGCGATCGGGCCTTTTCGTTTGTTTAGTTCAAGCGCAATCAGGCGGTCTTGATCGCTGCCAAAAAGGTTGCGACTTGCGACTGTAGGGATTTGGACCGAACCGAGAGATCTGACGCCGCCTGCAACACCTGAGCGGAAGCAGTGCCGGATTCGCCGGCAGCACGGGTCACGTGAACCATGGTTTCGGCCATCTCTCGGGTGCCTGCGGCTGCCTGCCTGACGTTGCGACTGATTTCGTGGGTCGAAGCGCCCTGCTGGTCCATGGCGCCAGCGATGCGGGTCGAGATCGCGTTGAGCTCCTCGATGGTCGTGCCAATCGACTGGATGGCCGACGACGTCTCGCCGGAGACCTTCTGAACCGCGGCGATCTGCGTCGCGATCTCGTCCGTCGCCTTCGCCGTTTGGTTGGCCAGCCCCTTCACTTCCGCTGCCACGACGGCAAATCCCTTGCCGACGTCGCCGGCCCGAGCCGCTTCGATCGTGGCGTTCAGTGCCAGCAAATTGGTCTGGGCGGCAATCGCCTGGATCAGCGTGACGATCTCTCCGATCTTCTGGGTGGCCTGGGTCAGGCCGACAACGGTCGTGCTGGTTCGCCGGATGTCGTCAGACGCGCGGTCCGCAATCTCCTTGGCGTATCCAACCTGGCTATTGATGTCGGCAATGCAGGTCGCCATCGCTTCGGCAGCCGATTCCACGCTTTGGACATTGGTCGTCGTCGAGGCCGCTGCCGTGGCAGCAATGTTGGTCTGCTGGGCCGATTCCTTTGCGAGTGCCGACATGCTCTGGGCCGTCGAGTCGAGCTCCGTCGCCGCCGCTCCGAAGCTCGCCAGCGCGTCGGACGACCGTGCGTCGAAGTCGGACACCAGGGCATCGATCATGCCGACCCTGCGGGTCTTTTCCGCTTCGTCCGCCTTTTGTACCGCGGCCAGCCTGTCGGCTTCGACGAGACCGCTCTTGAAAATCTGGACGGCGCGCGCCATCGCGCCGATCTCGTCGCGCCGGTCCGCATCCGGAATCGTGACGTGCAAATCGTTGCCGCTTAACTGCGCCATCACGCCGGTCAACCGCCGGATCGGCGATGCCGTGGTCAGGACCGTAACCATGCCGGCGGCGAGCGCGATGCAGGTCGCGACGACCAGGGCGACAATGACGCCGAGGCGCGCCCGATCCGTCGCGGCATTGACCAAATCATAGGATTGGCGTCCCGCCCGTTCATTCAGCTCGACAATCTTGGCAAGGGTCACGTTGAGAGCGTCAAACTGGTTTCGATTTTCGGCGACGTAGTATTTGCGAGCCGAGGCGCTGTCCCCGGCTCTCAGCGCATCGACTATCGTGGAAGTGGATTTCTGGAATTCCGGCCAGGTCGAATCGAATTGATCGATCGCCGTCTTTTCCTCGGCGGAGTTGGGTTGATAGGTCTTCCTGACGTCGACGGCTTTCGTCGCGTATTTGTCCATCAGTCCTTCGCGGTATCGCCCGTCCTCAGGCGTCACGCTCAGGAGACGATTGGCTTCCTCCCGCCGAAAATTGATGACCGCATTGAGCATCTCGCTGCTCTGGAACAGCGCGGGCATAGCCTTGCCGCCGAGGTCGTTGGCCGCTCGGTCGACAACCGCGATCTGAATGAGCGCGAAGGAGCCGAGCCCGATCGTAACGAGCAGGACCAATCCAAAAGCGACAAAGGTCCGGACGCGAATCGACATGTCAACGAGATGCGGCATGAATGTTTCGGCGCTGATGTGGATGACTTCGGGAAGGGCATGCTTCGTGGGGACGTCGTAATCTCAACCCTAGCTGCGAAGTTCCAATCTTTCCTTAACCCTGCCGACGTCTCGGCCCTCCCGGGCTACGGGCACCAAAAGAAAAGGCCCGGTCGCATTGGCGACCGGGCCCGTTGCTTGTCCATCGCAACCGCCCCGAGGCGACCGGAGTCGGATCCGCGGGCCGCGCTCCCTGCCCTCCTCGCTTGGCCGCCTCGGGCCCCTTCTGCAAAAAAATGAAAAACAACCCCATGCACAGTAGAACCGCGGCTGCTGGCCGGCACAGGGGCTCGGCTAAGCTAAGCCACGACGACCGCAACGCAATCAGCGGCAAACGCGCATCATTGCTCACGCCAAGCGGAGACGCTGAAGAAGGCTCGGAGCAGACGCTTGCATGGGCAACATTGCACTCAAGATGTGCAGAGACACTACGATCGAGGCGCGCCGTGCACAAAATCCGACATGTACGTGACGGAAATGTCATCTAACAATATCGGTTCCCTGCCCGGACGGTGCCAGCCCGCGGCCAACATCGATGGAGCCCGACATGAACCTGTGCACGACAAGCGGTCTGCGATGCGCTGTTGTGTCGATCACCGCCGCCATGTTCTGCCTCAGCACTTCAGTTCGCGCGGCGGACCTCACCGTTTACACGGCGCTGGAGGCCGACCAGATCAAGCCCTACAAGGCCGCGTTCGAGAAGGCCAATCCGGGCATCAACATCCTCTGGGTCCGCGACTCCACCGGCATCATCACGGCGAAGCTCCTCGCGGAAAAGGCAAACCCTAAGGCCGATGTGGTCATGGGTCTTGCCGCAACCTCGCTGATGCTGCTGCAGAAGGAAGGCATGCTGATGCCTTACGCGCCGGCGGGTCTCGACAAGGTCGACGCCAAGATGCGCGATCCCGCTGCCTCGCCGGAGTGGGTGGGCATGGACGTCTGGGCATCGGCCTTTTGCGTCAACACCGTGGAATCCGGCAAGAAGAACCTGCCGGAGCCCGCCTCCTGGGCCGATCTGACCAAGCCGGTCTATCAGGGACAAATCGCCATGCCGAACCCGGCCTCCTCGGGGACCGGTTTTCTGATGGTCTCCGCCTGGCTCCAGATGTTCGGCTGGGACGAGGGCTGGAAGTACATGGACGAGCTTCACAAGAACATCGCGGCCTATACGCATTCCGGCTCGAAGCCGTGCCGACAGGCCGCCGCCGGCGAGTACACGATAGGCCTCTCGTTCGAGTATCGCGCCAACAAGACCAAGAAGGGCGGAGCGCCGATCAGCATTGTCCTGCCCAAGGAAGGCCTCGGCTGGGATATGGAAGCTATCGGGATCTTGAAGACCACCAAGGAGTCCGAGGCGGCGAAGAAGCTTGCCGACTGGGCCGCGACGGCGGAGGCCAACAAGCTCTACGCCGAGAACTTCGCCATCGTAGCTTTGCCCGGCATCGCAAGCTCCATGGAGTTCATCCAGGGTGACATCAACAAGATGCTGATCAAGAACGACTTTGCCTGGGCGGCGGAGAATCGCGACAAGATCCTGGCGGAGTGGAGCAAGCGCTACGACGGCAAGTCCGAGCCCAAGAACTGAAGAACTGACTGAAGAACCTGAACTGAGGGACCTGAACTGAGGATCCTGCCGGTGATCCCAGGAGCGACCAAGCCGGCGGTGCATGGGCGCCGCCGGTCAATGCGGGACAGTACAATGGACAGCACGCCGACGACGGTGCCCTATCTCCGCATCCGCAACCTCTCGAAAAAGTTCGGTGCGTTCACCGCGCTCGACACTATCGACCTCGACATCATGCCCGGGGAGTTCGTCTCGTTCCTCGGGCCATCCGGCTGCGGCAAGACCACGCTGTTGCGCGCCATCTCCGGACTGGACGTGCAGACCGCCGGGTCGATCCATCAAGGCGGGCGGGACATCTCGACGTTGCCGGTCGCCAAGCGCGACTTCGGCATCGTGTTCCAGTCCTATGCGTTGTTCCCGAACCTGACGATCAAGGACAATGTGGCCTACGGCCTGGTGTCGGCCGGCACGCCTCGCATCGAGATCGACAGACGGGTCAAGGAGCTTCTCGAACTTGTCGGCCTGCCCGAGCAAGCCGGCAAATATCCGGCCCAGCTCTCAGGCGGGCAGCAGCAGCGCGTCGCGCTCGCGCGGGCGCTGGCGCTATCGCCCGGCCTTCTGCTGCTGGACGAACCGCTATCCGCTCTCGACGCGCGCGTCCGGGCGCGTCTGCGCGGCGAGATCCGCGACCTGCAGCAACGTCTCAAGCTGACCACGATCATGGTGACCCACGACCAGGAGGAGGCTCTCACCATGTCCGACCGGATCGTGGTGATGAGCAATGGCAGGATCGAGCAGGTGGGCACGCCCGACGAGATCTACGGCCGACCCGCGACCGCTTTCGTCGCCGACTTCGTCGGCAAGATGAACTTTCTGGAGGGACGCCTCGTCACCAGCAAGCGCGCAATTGTCAGGGGTGCCGTGCTCGACTTCAGCGAGGAGGTGCCGCTCGGCGAGGGCGCGGCCGTCACGGTCTGCCTTCGGCCGGAGGACGTGGCGGTGCGCGACATCGGCGAGCATTCGGACAATCGCCTGTCGGTCCAGGTCGGCGTCATGGAATTCATCGGCAATCATTTCGCGACGACCCTGCATGCGAGCGGCACGGGACTGAACTTCTCGGCCGACTTTTCGATCAACGCCGTGCGCGACCTCGGCATTTCCTCGGGCGCGACCATCGAGGTCGCGCTGCCGCCGAAGCGGTTACGCGTATTTGCCCAGCCGCGCTCTGCGACTGCCTGACACGGGAAACCAGCGATGGCGACCGAGACGCTGATTCTGCCGGACCGCACCGCCGCAGTGGCGCCCCTGCGGCAGAAGCTGGGGCACGACGACTGGATCATGCGCGGCGCGGTCGTGGCGCTCGGCCTCTGGTTGATCGTCACCGTGTTGCTGCCGCTCTGGGCGGTGCTGTCCAAGAGCTTCCAGGCGGCTGATGGCAGCTTCGTAGGCCTCGCCAATTTCCAGGCCTATTTCGCCAACCCGGCGTTGGCCAATTCGATCTGGCACTCGGTCTGGGTCTCGCTGCTGAGCACGATCATCTGCGTTCTGCTCGCCTTCGTCTACGCCTACGGACTCACCCGCACCTGCATGCCAGGACGGGGACTGTTCCGCATCATCGCGCAGATCCCGATTCTCGCACCCTCGCTGCTGCCTGCGATCAGCCTTGTCTATCTGTTCGGCAACCAGGGCCTCGTCAAATGGATGCTGTTCGGCGCGTCGATCTACGGTCCGATCGGCATCGTGATGGGCGAGGTGTTCTGGACCTTCCCGCACGCGCTCATCATCATCGCCACGGCGCTGGCGATTTCGGACGCGCGTCTGTATGAGGCGGCGGAAGCGTTGCGGGCAAGCCCGCGCCGCACCTTCTGGACCGTGACCTTTCCCGGAGCACGTTATGGCCTGATCAGCGCGGTCTTCGTCGTCTTTACCCTGGTGATCACCGATTTCGGCGTGCCGAAGGTCATCGGGGGCAGGTTCAACGTGCTCGCGACCGACATCTACAAACAGGTGGTCGGGCAGCAGAATTTCCAGATGGGCGCGGTGGTCGGCTTGATCCTGCTGTTGCCCGCGGGGGTGGCCTTCGTCGTCGATCAGCTCATGCAGCGACGCCAGTTGGCGCTGCTCTCCGCGCGCGCCGTACCGTATGCGCCCAGGCCCGACGCCACGATCGATCGCACGATGCTGGCGATCTGCTCGCTGATCGCGTTCGCGATCCTGGTCATTCTCGGCGTGTCCTTCTTCGCCTCGATCGCGACGTTCTGGCCCTACAATCTGACGCCCAGCTTCAAGAACTTCGACTTCGACATGATGGATGGCGGCGGCTGGCGCAGCTATTTCAACTCACTCGTCATGGCCGGCCTCACCGCGCTGTTCGGGACTGCGGTGATCTTTGCCGGCGCCTATCTGGTCGAGAAGACCCCGCGCTTTCGCTATGCCCGCGGCTTCGTGCAGTTTCTCGCGCTGCTTCCCCTGGCCGTTCCAGGGCTGGTGCTCGGCCTCGGCTACATCTTCTTCTTCAACAATCCGGCCAATCCGCTGAACTTCATCTACGGCACCATGGCCATTCTCGTCATCTGCACCATCTCGCATTTCTACTCCGTCTCGCACCTGACCGCGGTGACGGCGCTCAAGCAGATCGACCGGGAGTTCGAGACCGTTTCGGCATCGCTCAGGGTGCCGTTCTGGCGTACCTTCATGCGCGTGACCTTGCCGGTCTGCCTGCCGGCCGTGCTGGATATCGCCATGTATCTGTTCGTGAACGCGATGACGACAGTCTCCGCGGTGGTCTTCATCTACGCGCCGCACACGACGCTTGCGGCCATCGCCGTGCTCAATATGGATGACGCTGGCGACGTGGCTCCGGCGGCGGCCATGGCCATGGTCGTGTTCGCCACCGCCGCCGTCACACGAGCCATCTACATGTTACTCACACAGGGCTATCTTGCGCGCGCGCAGATGTGGAGGAAGCGGTGAGCGTGTCAGGAGACGAATTCGATCTGGCCGTTGTCGGGGGCGGCATCTGCGGTCTCGCCCATGCGCTTGCGGGCGTGCGCCGGGGCTTGCGGGTCGTGGTCGTCGAGCGCGATGCGAGGGCGAACGGCGCCTCGATCCGCAATTTCGGCTTCGTCACCGTCACCGGGCAGCAGCGCGGCCAGTGCTGGCAGCGGGCGATGCGGTCGCGACAGGTCTGGGCCGAAGTGGCCCCGGCCGCGGGCATCAGGATCGAGCATGCCGGACTGGCGGTCGCGGTGCGACGACCGGAAGCCGTGGCCGTGCTCGAGGCGTTCCGCACCACCGAGATGGGCGAGGGTTGCGAGCTTCTGAGCCCGGCTGAGGCGGGCCGTCGTTTCCCGATGCTGCGGACCGACGATCTGCTAGCCGTGCTGGCGAGCCCGCACGATTTGCGGGTGGAGTCGCGCATCGCGGTGCCGGCACTGGCGCGCTGGCTGGCCGAAGTGCACGGCGTCACCTTCCTGTATCAGACGCTGGCCAAGGCGGTGACACCGCCGGTCATCGACACCACGCGAGGGCCGGTCAGGGCCCGGCTCTGCGTGGTCTGCCCCGGCGACGATTTCCTGAGCCTCTATCCGGAACGCCTGGCGAGCTACGGCCTCGTCCGATGCAAGCTGCACATGCTGCGGGTCGCATCGGCGAGCGCGATGCCGCGCTTCAACGCGGCCGTGATGTCGGACCTCGGCCTCGTGCGTTATCTCGGCTACGCCGAACTGCCGGAGACCGCCGCACTGAAGCAGCGACTCGAATCCGAGCAGGGCCAGCATCTGGCCAACGGTGTGCATCTGATCGCCGTGCAGAGCGAGGATGGCTCGCTCGTCGTCGGCGATTCCCATCACTACGACGCGACGCCGGACCCGTTCGGTCCGGATATGGTGGACGAGTTGATCATGGACGAATTCCGGCAGGTTATGGCCTGGCCAACGCCTGTCATCCGCGAGCGCTGGATCGGCACCTACGCCTCGGCGTCCGACCGGCTGATGCTGATCGACCGCCCATCTGAAACTGTGCGCCTCGTCATGATCACCAGCGGCACTGGCGCCAGCACCTCGTTTGCGATCGCCGAGGAAGTGCTTGACGAATTGACGTCCGGGAGCTGAGCCATGACCGACAAATTCGAGCACGTCCAGGCCGTCGTGTTCGACTGGGCCGGCACGACGGTGGATCACGGCTCGCTGGCGCCGATGGGCGTGTTCGTCGAGGCTTTCGCGCGCTTCGGAGTGACGATCACCGTCGACGAGGCGCGCGGGCCGATGGGCATGGCCAAGCGCCCGCACATCGCCGCCCTCCTCCGCTTGCCCCGGATCGCCGCCGCGTGGCGCGACAAGCACGGCCACGCGCCAACCGAAGCCGACATCGATGCGCTCTATGCGGTGTTCGTGCCGATGAATGTCGAGGTCGCCGGACGCTATGCCGACGTGATCCCGGGCGTGGCCGAGGCTGTCGCCGGACTGCGGCGTCGCGGCCTGAAGATCGGCTCGAGCACGGGCTACACGCGGGAGATCATGGCCGAGGTCATTCCGGTTGCGGCGGCGCAGGGCTATTCGCCTGACAGCATCGTTTGCACCGGGGACACGCCCGACGGCCGGCCGACGCCGTTCATGCTGTACAAGGGTTTTCTGGATCTCGGGGTCTGGCCGGCCTGGAGCTGTGTCAAGGTCGACGACACCGAGGTCGGGATCAAGGAAGGTCTCAACGGCGGCTGCTGGACCGTCGGCGTGGCCGTCACCGGCAACGTGTTCGGCTTGTCGCTTGCCGACACCGCGGCGCTGCCACCGAAAACCTTCGCCGAGCGGCGTGCGGCAGCGGCCGGCCGGCTGGAGGCCGCGGGCGCCCACTACGTCATCGACGGAGTCGCCGATATCATCCCCGTGATCGCGGCGATCGAGGGCCGGCTGGCCCGCGGAGAGCGGCCATGAGTGCCGCCGAGGGCGACGTCAATCTGTCGGCGGCGCGGCGTTCGTTTGCGGAACGCCACCTCGACGCGGAAACGAAAAAATGGCTCGACGAGGACGAGCGGTGGTTCCTGCGGCAGTCGCTGTCAACGCCCTGCCTGAACGTCGCCACGGCCGCGGAAGGCAGCCATCTCGTCGATCTCCAGGGCCGACGCATCCTCGATTTCCACGGCAACAGCGTGCACCAGGTCGGCTACGGTCACCCCCGCGTGGTGGCGGCGATCAAGTCGCAGCTCGACACCCTGCCCTTCTGCCCGCGCCGCTACACCAACAAGTCCGCCATCGACCTCGCCCGGCGCCTCGCCGAACTCGCCCCGGCGCCCCTGGAGAAGGTGCTGCTGGCACCCAGCGGGTCAGCTGCAATCGGCATGGCACTGAAGCTCGCCCGCTACGCAACGGGGCGACACAAGACGCTGTCCATGTGGGATGCTTTCCACGGCGCCAATCTCGACGCGGTCTCGGTCGGCGGCGAAGCCCTGTTTCGGCGCGGCGCCGGCCCGCTGCTGCCGGGCACGGAGCATGTGCCGCCGCCGGGACTGGCCGCGCGCTTCTTCGGACAGGACGGCCGCGCGCATGAGCGCCTCGCCGACTACATCGATTATGTCCTCGAGGTGCAGGGCGACGTCGCGGCCGTGATCGCCGAGCCGATGCGTTGGACCACGGTCGAACTGCCGCCGCCCGGCTTCTGGCCCCGCGTGCGCGCGAGCTGCAATCGGCACGGGGCGCTCCTGATCTTCGATGAGGTGCCGAGCTGCCTCGGCCGCACCGGGACCATGTTCGTCTGCGAGCAGGCCGAAACTGCGCCCGACATTCTCGTGCTGGGCAAGGGACTGGGCGGCGGCATCATGCCGATGGCGGCCATCGTGGCGCGGGCCGATCTCGACGTGGTGCCCGAGGGAGCGCTCGGCCACTACACCCACGAGAAGAGCCCGGTCGGCTGCGCCGCGGCGCTGGCCACGCTCGATGTGATCGAGGAGGAGCAGTTGCTCACCGCGGCGCGCGTGCTCGGCGCGCACGCGCTCGAACGGCTGCAATCGATGGCGCAGCGTTATCAGCTGATATCAGAGGTGCGCGGCGCCGGTCTCTATCTCGGCGTCGAGATCGGCCGCCGCGACGAGGCTGAAGCGAACGCGCGTGCGGAGCGCCTGCTGTACCGCTGCCTGGAGGCGGGCCTCAGCTTCAAGCTCGGTGGTGGCAACGTGGTCACGCTATGCCCGCCGCTCACGATCTCGCGCGATGAACTCGACCGGGCGCTCGATATCCTCGAACAGGCGATGTCAGCGTTGTGAGCAGATCGCAATGCGCACGCTTCGCGACGCCACGCCCCCATCCGGGCTACGAACATCAAAACGAAAAAGGCCCGGTCGCGCGACCGGGCCTTTTCTTGACTGGATCGAAGACGCCGCTCAGGCCGCCTTGGAGACCAGGGCCTCGCTGTCGACGAGCTCGGTGCCGATCAGATAGTCGCGGCAGCCGCGCAAGGAGCGCAGCGCGCGGTTGAAGTCGATGCCGGTCGAGACCAGCGCATGCAGCGTCGTCGGGTTGCGCACGATGCCGCGCAGCACGGCGGCCAGATCGATCTGGCCGTTCGGCTTGATGGCGGCGCGGGCGAGCGCCGGCAGCGCGCGATGGGC
>Ga0105237_10008837_pt1 | contig 10860 bp, 18 predicted proteins | sample KBSC24metaG_FD_81520 | JGI IMG/M metagenome (GOLD analysis project Ga0105237, IMG submission 81520) | Corn rhizosphere microbial communities from Kellogg Biological Station, Michigan, USA - KBS C2-4 metaG | ecosystem: Host-associated > Plants > Roots > Rhizosphere > Soil | place: Michigan, USA... | reverse complement strand
TTCCAGAATGTGCTCATTGCGGGAAACACGCTCCTTCCTCGGTTATGAGCCTGTCCATAGGAATGTCACTCGGCTGCGGGTGGATCGTTACGAGCGCTTGCTGTCGATAGCCCACGCCTAACTTGAGAGGCGAGTTTTTCATCGCTGCGAGGGTCAGGTCGAAGAAACCACCTCCGTAGCCGAGGCGATAACAAGCGTGGTCAAAGCCAACGACGGGCGCGATCACTATATCGGGCACGACTTCCTCGGTGCTTGCAGGCACTGGGATATTCCAGACGCCTTTGGCGAGCGGCTCGCCTGGACTCCAGGGCCGGAAAACGAGCGGCTTGCCGCGTTCTTTGACCACAGGGAGAGCACATCGTCCGGCGCGGCTCAAAACCCGACCCATGAAGCCACGTAAGTCCGGCTCACCCCGAAAGGGCCAGTAGGCGCTGATAACCCGCCCACGGACTTCGCCAATAACCTCGTCGAGGCTGGCGGCTATGTGGTCCGCGTGGCGCCTGCGGATGTCGCCAGGGATGGCGAGGCGCTCAGCAATCAGCCGCTGGCGCTCGGCTTTACGCCAATTAATGACCTCGGCACAATCCAAAGCCCCGTCTCCAACCGTACGGCGCTTCTTCATTGTCGGGAAGCTGATCAAAAGCGGCCCTGACCAACATTCCTCGTGATTTCCCTCGTCGGCCAGGACCGCCGAGGTCAGGTGGGCTGGCCTGCCCGCCTTCCTCTGCCGACAGGCAATTCCTCGAACGCGGCATCACCGAGGCGGCGTGAACACACTATCGAGGAGGTAGTAATCCTCAGTCGATGAGTGAATCGTACACAGATCGGGCGAAAGGCTCAGAGCAGGCCGATCTCGCCCCCGACAGCTTGTTGTTGCCGCCAAGTCACGCCGGGAGATTTTTCGCCTCACTAGCCTGCTCGTCAGTACCCGGTAACTGACTCTCGCTGTTAAGTTTGTCCCCTGGAGGTACGTGTTATGGGGGATGAGAATGCCGAGTTCCGAGTACTACCATCGTCAGACAGACGTATCGTGAGGGATGGCTCTTTCAGCTTTGTCCGCCTCATGGGCAAATGAATATCGGGATAGAGCCTCGCGAGGCGAGGCTTTCGGCCGCGACGCTGATCAAGTCAGGATGACTTGGGAGGCATGGCATGGGAGAGGACAAACGCAAGCGGGTAGCCCATGACGCGGGTCGCGTCGCCGGAGGCTAAGGCCTAGCTCGCGACGTTAGTACGACCTTGATAGTGGGCGTTTGTAGCTCGTTGCGTACGCAGCTTAACGTTGGGGGGTGAAATGAGATGGGTTGCGGTACTCTGCTTTTTGTTCTTCAGCACTTCGGCATTGGCGCTTGACGACTGCAATGCCAAGTTTCCAAACACCGACCAATTAGAAGAGCGGCTAAAATGCCTGCAATCGAACAACAATAGTCTTCAAAGCCAGATAGATGCCCTGAAGGCAGGGCCCAGCAGTGAACATGCAACCGCCAGACCCGAGGCCAAGCCGCCTGTCGCCAAACCGATGGCCAAGCCTGTTGCCAAACCGATGGCCAAGCCTATCGCAAACCCGATGACCAAGCCTCAAGTGACCACGCGGCAGCCTTTAACCAGGGGGGACTGCAAGAAAGCGGGTCTGCAATGGAATAGCAATGCCAATGTGTGCGGTCGGTAGACGATGTCCCAGCCTGGCTACTTGGATGTGCAGTGGGGCCATCTCCCTGGAATTTAGACGTTGCTAAGGTCACCGCTGAGCATGGGACCAAGTCTCGAGACTTAATGAGCGTATCGATGAAACCGAACCACCTATTAGCGATGGCAACTTTGGGCGTGGCGCTTGGCGCGGTAACAGGTCAGGCCCTTCACGCACAGGCAACACCACCCGTCTACTACGTCGCTGAGGTCGATGTGACCGATCTCGAAGGGTATTTGAAGGAATACGCCCCAAAGGCCGGTACATCTTCTAAGGACTTCGGCGGACAGACCCTCGCTGCGGGCCAGGAGATCACTCAGATCGAGGGCGCGCCGCCGAACCGCCGCGTTGTCATCGTGAAGTGGAACAGCTTGGAACAGCTTCAGGCTTGGCGCAATTCGGAGCAGTACAAGGAAGACCGGAAGATTGGTGACAAATACGCAAAGACGATCCGGGCCTTTGCAGTTGAGGGCTTGCCCCAAAATTAAGCGCGTGGCTTCAACGGCCTTCCTGAAGCGGCGCGACGACGATTGCTTCGTGTGTACTCTCCACAATTGCCTTGATTTCATTCTGCTCCGGCTGAGGCACACCGAATTTGTCCAGCGTCTGCTGCAGGTCATCCATGAAAGCCAGCCATTCTTCCTCGGTAATCATGAGGTGCCGGTGGGAGTCTCCCATCGGCCGACCAGAGTAGCGCTGGGGTCCACCAGCGGCCTCGCAAAGCATCTCGGTAACGAAGTATTTGAAGCCCGCTGCCGATACTCGATGATGGGCCTCATCCACACGCGGGTTCGCATTTAGCCGTGGGTCGATCATGACATGGTCAATCAAATTGTCGACCACGGGCGCGATGTTGTACACGCCGCCAAGTCGATCATACAGCGACGGCCGCGTAGGTGTTTCGGTTTCATCTTGGTGTGTCATCTGAGCCTCCCCCGATGGAGGACGACCCAATGCAGGCTCACTTATCATGACCTGCTGCAAAGACGGGTGGGCCTGAGACGGGTCTTTTGGTGCTCTGGAGTAGGCCGCGCCTGCCGACTTCTCGCCCAGAGGGCAAGCCCCCCCTTCGGCGCTAGGGGCCAGAGCACCAAAAGTCTACATGTCCTCGCCGGGCAGTTGAAGCCGTATAAGATTGCGGGAACGTGTGTCTGTCACGCTACAGCCGCTCACCCACTTTGGGCCTATTCTCTTCAGGCGGGGTGGCCGCTTTTATTCACGGGCGTGAAAAGCGGAGACCACGGAAACCCGCACTCCTGATGGGAAGCCCCGAACGAATCGGGGCTTCCTTCTCAGTTCTTGTCCCAAGTTCGCTTACGGAAGGGAGACATCCTTTGAGGGAAGGGGTCTTAGCGATCACCGTTGCCGAATGGACGTGGGACATCGCTTTGGTCCTGTCTGGCGTCGCCGGATTACTTCATTGGGGCTGGTGGTATCCGGCCATTTTCGGAGCGATTGCGGCAGTAGTCCGCGAGGCATCGCAGGGCTTCGTGCTAATTCAGCACTGTGGTTCAGGCTACCTCATTCGATCCCTAACAACGACTTGCCTGCTCTGCGGTGTCGTTGCGACGGGTGCCTATGTGCTTTCGGTCATTTAGGTCCCCGCTCGTCAGCATCTGTGTTCGGTCCGCAGCTTGCCAAATAGATCCGTTTCGGCTAGTTCGCGTTGGCTGGGGGGTGACATGGAAAGGAGGGAATAACGGACAAAGGTTTGCCGCAATGCATCGAGTGCGTGAATTGAGGACTTCCCTTGAACACTGCCGGGCCTGGAAACAGCAACTTGAGAGCCAGCTGTCGGAGTTCACCAGGGTAGCCGACAATCCCAACCAGCAGCAGGAGCATCAGCTGAAGGCCCTCCAAACTGATCTCGAAAACGCCCAGAACAATGTTTCTTCGCTTCAAAGGCAGCTCGATGATCTGATGGATTAGCCAGGCTCCTTTTTGGCACCCGCTTTCTTATCTAGCATCGGTCCGCCTCTAAAACTTTCACACCCGTGCGTTCTCTTCGGAGTCAGCTCCTCACGCAGCTTCTCCATGCTACGGCTTACATGGGCCTTGATCGGCGCAGCCATGTCGGCTGCGAGCTTGGCTGACAACTCACGCACCTCCTCCGCTTGGGCCGCCAGGCTACTCAACTGTTTACGCCAATAGATCGCTCGCAACTCTACCACCTCGGCGATGTTCTTGGCCGTTGCCAAGCTCCTGGCCAAGTCAAAGCCAGAACTTACATTTCGGTGAGCAATCTCGATGATCTTACGGTTTAGCGCCGCTGAGCCCTGGCTCAGCGAATCGAAGGACCTCGCCAGGGTGTCGAGTGCTGCTTCAAGTGCACTCTTCGAGCGCTCGTAGGCTTCCCGCGTCTCGGCCAAACTCTTTTCGGCAAGCTCGCGGGCGGCTTCGGGCAGCGTCGCGGTGTCGAGGGTCATGCGCTCAGTCTTATAACCGTAGTTCTCGCGTGAGCTATCAGTGGTGTCATTGAGATTCAGGGGGATATTCATGCGTCACCTCTTGGGCGACGTGTTTCGCAGCGGGGGAGGCCCGGAGCTGCGCTAGGCGTCAAAGAGCCTAAGCCTCGCCGCCCAGTTATGTTGCGCGCCCCGATTCTAGGAAAGCCAAGAGGGGTTTCCGGATTATCCCCGATATACACAACAAGAGATGCGGGTTAGGGGCCGTTTCTCTTTTGCAAATTCAGGAAATAACCGCTCTTGGCCTCACGCTCGGCGTTTTCCTCTGATCTGATCTTTTCAGGGCGGGGCACAACCTCTCCAAAGCCCAGCCCTGGCGGCCCTGACCTACGAGGCGGGGTCGCTTAGATCAGGGCCGTCCTTCATGTCTATCGTGACCGTCGAACGGAACGTGGGTCGAAAGCGGAGTGCAGCAAGGCTTCACGCTCTTTTGGATGGGCAGGCACGGAACCGAACCGTAAGAGCAGAAGACGCAGCAAGAACCTGGAAGCAACCTGAGTGTCCTTCCGCAATCCTTACAGTCGTCGTAGATAGCCCCAACTGGTGTCGTAGCAAGGAGGGAATGACCCGATGCGTGACATCCGTAGCGACTTGCAAGAACGTGCCAAACTGCTCGAGGAGCAAATCGGCGCTACGCAGAGTCAATTCGATAAATATATCGAGCAGCTCAAGGTTGAGCACCAAGGCAAACTTGAAGATCTGAAGTCCGACCTTGACGCCGTACAGATGGTCATAAAGACGGAAGATCGACTTCTCGGCAGCGTGAGGCCTCCGGCTGAGCCAAAGTCCGAGCCTATGCCGCCACAACAGCCCGGGTGGCAGTTCCGGGCGGCTTAATTTGTGTCGAAGCCGATCCGAATTGATCAGTGTATGCTTGGAGCGGCCTCGGGAAGCAGGGGACGCATCTCCAGTGCCAAATGTCCCGCTTTCGTCGCAGCAGCCCGCGATCGCCGATCATTGCTGGGGCTGATGGTGACGAAGCCATGGTTTGCAAGACTGGCAAGTATCCAGTTCAGAGAGGCCAGGGGTAATCCGTCTTCTTGCGACGCCGTGGCGCGTAAGAGTTCCAACTCCTCTTCGCCCATAACTCGTACCCGGTACTCCTGCTCAGGCGTGAGGGCTTTGTGCTCGCCTGCCGTTCGACCTGCTTTAAGCGAACGGGCAGCGATGCCGCGGGAATCTTGAAGGTGAGGACGAAGAGCCATTTGGGCCTCTCGCCCCACAACAATTCAAAGCAAAAAAAGTTCAGTGGCCCGTCTAATCTAAGCGCTTTGACTACCCGCTACGCGATGATGTCGTAAGGCGCTACACGGCGGGGGGCCTGGGAGCCGGAGCTACTCTAAGAGCTGCCGCGCATCAGCGAGAAGCACATGCCGAAGGCCCGAAGGCTCAGCCAAGGCAAATGAGATTTTCCCCGCTTGATTGTGCGCGGCGATCTCGATGTCGCCTCCAGCATCAATTACAGCGTCGATGATTGGTTGAATGTCGGGTTGGCGTTTGACGATCTCGATGAGCAGGTCACCAGCCGCCATCCAGAATTGATCAATAGGATTGGCGTCGCATTCGGTTTGCGGCTCGTCAGACTCTTCGGCAGCTATACCCAGTAGGTGCAGTGTCATAGGAGACCCCTCTTACGCAAAACAATGAGGTACGCCCCAACCTTCTCCAGCCCCACGGTGGGGCACTTATAGCCATCTTGAGAGATGGCTTTTTACTACCTCCGCACGTTTGGCCATAGCCAAAGCGGCCAAAAACGGCTCCGGTCACGCTTTATCGCGGCAGCAGATTGCGACTACCGCGATGATATTCGCGGCTGCCACAGCCCCAAACGTGACGACGTACAGGTGGACCATGAAATTCCCTCACGGGATCAACTCCCACCTGGCGGGATTTGTTTCCAAGTGTGAGGCCGCTCCCATTTACGAAGAACTGTTGGGAGCGGCCTCTGACTAGAAGGCCCCTGTGGCTGAAGAGGTACTGAAAAGATGCTCCCTCAATGGGGCATGGGTACAACCCTCGCATGGCGCGATCATCCAATATGCGGCGAGAATGGGGACTGGAGCGCTGTTTCAACGCGCATCCGGCGACCGGTCAGAGCCATTCTTCGAGCCAGGTGACTCCAGACGGGCTCAGAGGACTCTCCCAGAACGTTGCTCGATCTTTGGGTCTCTCACCGGCTAGGGCCTTTCGATTTTGCACGAGTCCTGTGCTGGCCTCAGGATGCATCTTAGCAATCGGCATCTCAGCGCTCGGGTTAGATCGTACGGATGCGTCGGTTGCTCGCATCTGTGAAGCGTAAACCGCGAGCAATCTGGGCGCGATCAGTAACCTTCCTGGCGGTGGTGGTGGTGGCTTCGGCCGCGGCGGTGGCCCAGGTGGTGGTCCTCTCCACTTCGCCTATAGACCGACCGGTGGCGTACGTACTAGCAGCGGGCCTATAGTGTTGACCATGTTAAGAGGAGTGAGCCCCCCTTAGGAGGCGAACAATGTTGGACGACCCATTCACTCGCGCGAGGACAGCCGCTCTGATGATTGCCCTCGTGGCTGCACTGTCGTTTTGGCCTGTAAGTGCAGAGATCGCGAGCGCCGAAGGTCCAGATGACGCAAACCTCACAACTCGCTTCAACTACCTCAGCCAACACGGCAACGTGCAATGCTCGGTGCAGTTTGAGAACTCGATAAAGCTCATGCCTTCCGACGCGAAGCTGGAGGGCTCTTGTTGTGCGCCAATGGACGAAGCCCGTTACCGACAGCAGTTGGATGGGCTCAAGAAGTATTCCGACGTTGCTGAGGTGCCACCTGACCCTTACGACATTCCAGCACCGTTGGCGGAGCGGCTTATCGGCTACTACGACATGGCGCTCAATAAAGAGGAGCAGGCTGCGTATGATTATGCGACGGAGGACTCCGACATGCAGGGTCCGTGCTGCTGCAAGTGCTGGCGCTGGAAGGTGTATGGTGGGTTAGGCAAATATCTTATCCGAACGCGCCACTACACTGGTCAGCAGCTCACTGACCTCTGGAACGTGGGCCAAGGCTGTGGTGGTCCAGTCGAGACAAAGATGCATTAAGTCGCAGTGTCAACTTGATTTAGCTCAAAGCGGAAGGTTCGTAGATCGGCTAGAGTGTGACGTCTCCGGGGGGTATCGCTCGGAGGTATCAATGTCACACATTTCAGCTCAAAGGCTTAGGCCTGTTCTCCATTGCTGCGGGAAATGCCTTGATGCTGGTCTCCACGGCTGCTGACGCCAAAGCAGCGGCTGTCCACTACCGCGACTCCCCTAAAGGGATGCAGATGTGCCACATGTGCAAGTACTACATCGCAAGCAACGGCAGACGCAGCGGGATGGGAGGCATGTGCATGGAAGGCGGTTCCATGATGGGAATGATGGGAGCGGGCGCCTGCCAAGTAGTCGAAGGCAGGATCAGCCCAATGGGTTGGTGCGACCTATATGCTCCGGCCTAAGCCGGGCCCGTCCGGGGACTGGAAGCCGTTGTAACGCATAGCAGCACATTGCGGACGGCGGCATGATGTGGGGCATGGTCTAGGCGGGCAGCCTCGGAGGCAAATCATGAAAAGCATTGTGGGCGCGTCGCTATTTGTCCTGCTGATGCCGAGCGCTTACGCAGCCGAATTGCCGGGCGACAGCGCCGAGGGGAAGCGCTTGTATCACGCTAACTGCATGGGATGCCACGACACCGGCATTCACACCCGCAAGGACCGGATCGTTCAGTCGTTGGATGCCCTGAAAAAGCGATTGGGTGACTGCAGTCATATGGCAAACAAAGAATTTTCCGCGATTGAAACTCAGAACCTCGTCAAGTATCTGAACGATCAGTTTTATCAATTCCCCTAGTCGTCAATTCGACCCTGCATACTCTCCTTGAAGTGCGGAGACCAATTGAGTTTTACAGAGGATTCAAAAAATGAAACCCAATAATGTTCTCGTCAACGCGGCCTTGGCTGCAGTTGTGGCCGCGGTGACGGCGGCGGGTACGAGCTATCTCATTCTTCGCTACGCTCCGCTGAAACCTGAATCGGCCGACCCGGAGCGGATCGAGCGGATCATTCGCGACTACCTCATCAACAAACCCGAAATCCTGGTCGAGATGACGAATGAGCTCGATAAGCGGCAGGCCGCCGAGCAGTCGGTGCAGCAGCAAAAAGCAATCTCGCAAAATGCCGATGCGATCTTCCGGTCGCCGGTTTCCCATGTGGCTGGCAACCCCAATGGCGACGTGAGCGTGGCAGAGTTTTTTGACTATAACTGCCCCTATTGCCGCCACGCGCTTCCCGACGTGCTCAAACTTATTAACGAAGACGGAAAGGTTCGGCTGGTGCTCAAAGAATTGCCGATCCTCAGCGATGATTCTGTGGGTGCGGCCAAGCTCGCGCTCGCCGCGAACAAGCATGGCAAATATTTCGAGATGCACCAGAAGCTGTTCTCCGAGCCTGGCAAGGCTGACAAGGACAAGGCTTTGCGGATTGCCAAGGAGCTTGGGCTAGACATCGATGAGCTGCAGAAGGACGCGGAGGACCCCGACATCAAGCAAGCGCTCGATGAGGCCAAGGAACTCGCCCAAAAGCTCGATTTGAAGGGCACACCTATGTTCCTGATTGGTGACAGGGTTATCGCCGGGGCACCTGATGATCTCTTCGACCAGCTCAAGGCCAAGGTTGCTGAGGTAAGGCAGAATGGCTGCGCAAGTACCTGCTGACCGTGGAGGAAGGAAGATGAACCCTATCGGCCCGATTGTCGTCCTCTTACTAGGTGTTCTCTCTACACCTGCACACCGTTGAGCCGGCTTGTATCTGCGTAGTGACCTAGCGAAAAAATTTTTCCGTGGCTTGATAGGTCTTAGACAGGGCGGCTTGAACCATCATCATCTCGCCGAGATTCTCGACCGTGAGCAGGCCGACAAGACGGCCGTCCGCCTCGATGACCCCTACCACCGGGCGTCCCTTCTCCATCAGAGATCGTAGGGCTGTATCGAGCTTGGCGCGCGCCGGCACGGTCGGAATGTCGGCCTGCATCACTTCGAGCACCGGCGTGTCGGGGCCGCGCTCCTTCAGCGCCTTGATTATGGCGTCGCGAGTGAGCACGCCGCGCAGATGCCCGGACCCATCGACGATGGGAAACTCCGTCTGGGTCGTGCGGATCAGCGCGTCGACGGCGTCGCCAACGGTCGCCGAGGTGCCCAGCGACGCAAACTTCGTGATCATGGCATCGGAGACGAGCGAACCTTGCGCCACGGCGCGAAGCTGGGCTTGAGCGGCTTCGCCGGACGCCGCGAGGAAGATGAAGACGGCGATGATGAGCAACATCGGATTGTAGAAAATGCCGACGATGCCGAACACCACGGCGAAGCCCTGACCAATGGCGGCGGCAACCTCCGTGGCGCGGGCATTGCCCATCCAGATAGCGAGAAGCGCGCGCAAAACGCGGCCGCCATCCATAGGAAAGGCGGGGATCATGTTGAACAGAACCAGAATGATGTTGGCGCCGGCGACCTTTGCCGCCATGGAGACTGCGGGATCGTCGATCTTGGTGAGATTCTCAGGGTCGAGGCGAGAGCCGAGCCAGAGCAACAGCACCGTGGCGATGACCACGTTCACGGCGGGACCCGCGAGCGCCACGACAAGCTCTTGGGCTGGCTTCTCGGGCATCTGCTCCATGCTGGCGATGCCGCCGAACGGCCACAGCGTCACGTCGCGAGTGTTTACCCCATAGCGCCGTGCAGCGAACACATGGCCAAGCTCATGCAGAAGTACGCACAGGAAGATGAGGACGACGAAGATCGTGCCCTGCCAGGCGGCTTCGGCGCCGCCCTGCCGGTAATAAATTGCGCCGAGCCAAATCAGAAACAAGAGAAAGGTCACGTGGATGCGGATCGCCGTTCCGCCGATCGATCCGAGCGTGAGAGACCAACGCATCAATGGGCCTTTTTTGCCGACAGCCTTGTGCCAACTATAGGGACTCTTTCGGTAGCGACGCACCGGTCTTTAGCGCTCGGCGTCGCATTTTCACGTAGGATCCTCAAGGTTGAAACCTACCTTTATTTCAGACGGCAAGGTTGGAAGTAGCCAGCCCATGGTCCCCAAATGGCACATAGGGGAAGCGACGCCCCGCAGAATGTCTACTTCCATCATGTCCGCTAATGGCCCTAAGCGGACATCTAGCGCGCATAAGAGCTAACGCAATCCAGCCACGGCAGACGGAACTGCGCAACCATCGTCCTGGTCACGTCAACCCCGACGAGAACGCCTTTTGGGTCGTTGTCTGTGCCCGATCGCGATTCCTAAATGACGTGCCTTCTGTCTTAGAGCGCCAACAGTACGCTTCAGCGCCTTGGAAATTTTTGTCACAGGAGTCCTGTTCTTCGAGTGTCGCTTTAGTTCTCTCTCGTCCTGTGCAGTCCACTCGCGACGAACCCGACGCGTGCGTCCCCTTGGCATTGATCAAACCTCCACATTGATGATGTTGGCTATATATTCGAATTGTCTTTCGGAATTACATTTTTAAGTTGCTGGCGTTAGTGCAACTGGGCCTATTGGACGACTCGTCACGCTGACCTCCAGCCCAATAGCGTGTGCTACGCAATTCTCTGTTGCGACGCATAGCGCAGACTGTATTGTTGCGAAAATTTAAGTGAGCTCTCGACGATGCTGGCGACCAAATCCTTGTAGGACAATCCTGCCTCCGCCGC
>Ga0105237_10008836_pt1 | contig 10860 bp, 7 predicted proteins | sample KBSC24metaG_FD_81520 | JGI IMG/M metagenome (GOLD analysis project Ga0105237, IMG submission 81520) | Corn rhizosphere microbial communities from Kellogg Biological Station, Michigan, USA - KBS C2-4 metaG | ecosystem: Host-associated > Plants > Roots > Rhizosphere > Soil | place: Michigan, USA... | reverse complement strand
CTGCACCCCGACATCATCGAAGCGGGCGATCCCTACCATGTTTCATGGGCGGCGCTCGCCGCCGCGGAGTGCGCGGCTGTTCCGTCGGTCGCCTTCGTCCACTCCGACCTCTCGATGGTACTTGCGAATCGTTGCGGAGGGCTTATCGGGCGTTCCGCCGAGGTATACCTGAGGAGCCTGTACGGTCGCTTCGACCTCGTCATGGCACCGAGTGCTGTGACGGCCGCACGCTTGCGAGAGGCCGGGGTCAAGCGAGTCGTGGTGCAACCTCTCGGAGTGGACGAGAATATCTTTCATCCTGCGCGCCGCAATCCGCGGTTGCGCGAGCATCTCGGACTGGCGCCGGAAACGCGACTGCTGATCTTCGCGGGGCGAATGTCCCGCGAAAAGCGAATTCCTGTCCTGTGCAGAGCGGTCGAGGAAATGGGGGCGCCGTATCACCTCCTGCTTGTCGGGGGCGCTGTCAATCGACGGGTATCTCGACGGGTGACCATGCTGGCTTTCGAGCATGACAGCACGCGGCTTGCGAGCCTCATTGCCAGCGCTGACGCGCTTGTTCACGCCGGGGGCACCGAGACATTCGGCCTGGTTGTGGTTGAGGCGATGGCATGCGGACGGCCCGTCGTCGGCGTGCGCGGCGGCGCGGTGCCGGAACTGGTGACCGCGGATGTAGGAGTCCTTGCCGATCCCGGAGGCGCGCAGTCGCTGAAGGAGGCCATCGCAGCGCTATACAGTTCGAACATCGAATCCATGGGCGTGAACGCGCGTGCCAAAGTGGAACGTCACTACACTTGGCACAACACGGTCGACCAACAACTGCAGTGCTATGCACGCCTGGCGCATTCCGCACGTGTCGCGGGGCGGCCTGCGTATGAGACCGCCGATACCCCATGAAGCGCGCCTTGTGCATAGTCGTGCATGACGTGGCCTGGACGACGTGGCGTGAGTGCGTGAAGCTGCTAGCGATGCTGGAGCAGCTTGGCAGTCCTCCGGTTACGTTCCTGGTCGTGCCCAACTTTCACGGACACGGCCACATCGACGGCGCCCATGGACTAAGACGAGACGTAGATCGCTGGCTAGCACGCGGGAGCGAGGTCGCGTTGCACGGATTGCTGCATCAAGACGACTTGTCGCGGCCGAGCGGGCCGGTCATGTGGTTCGCCCGGCGCGTCATGACAGCTGGTGAAGGGGAGTTTGCCGCGCTCAGCGCGGGCCAGGCCGGCTGGAGAATTGCGCAAGGCCTGCGCATTTTGGGACGCTGCGGATGGAGTCCGAACGGATTCGTCCCCCCGGCCTGGCTGGCAAGTGCAGGGACCAACCAGGCCGTAGCGCGCCATCAGTTCTCGTATATGACCACCAGCCGTGCTCTGGTTCTGCCGGCTACGGGCGAGAAGATTTTTGCGCCTTCACTCACCGCATCGGTGCGCTCCACCGTCCGCCGGCAAGTTAGTCATCTCGCGCTTGGCGTGATGCTCGAAGCGCTACGGAATGTCCCTATTCTGCGAGTCGCGTTGCATCCTGCGGACGCGCATCATCCGGATATCCTGGCCCGATGGCGGTTTACGCTGCTGCAGCTGCTGGCCGCCAGAGAGCCGCTCACCAAGTCGCAAGTCGTGATGTCGCGTGCCTGATAGCGCTTGCGAGCAACGCCAGGGGTTCGGCTGTCCTTATATCTTCCTCATACTTCCTCGACAGCCTGATCGGATGACTCTCTCCGCGAGTCTTGCCTGCACTATTATCCTTGAAGCTCTTCGGGTCGCAGAGGTTGCTCGCAGGGATCGACCACCGCCTCCAAGAGCGCCGGCCTCGAGGAGCGGAACGCTACTTGTAGGACGGACCTGACTTGCGCCGGGTGTGCGCAGCGATAGACGCTCAGCGCTCGGACGACGGCATGCGGAATGACCCGGCCGCGATTTTGATCATCGAACCATCTCGTCGCCTATTGCCCGTCGCCTCGGCTAATTCTGAGAGGGGCCTTTGTCGTTCTTTCCGCGCTCGGTGCTGGTCGTTTGTCCTGGCTCCTGTCCGGACTGACCCTCACCGGTCGTCGTTCGACCCTCCGGATGGCCCACCGTGTCTTTGGTCTGATCGGGAACGTTCTGTCCAGTTTGCGCCTGTCCCTTCTGCGCACGGGCTCCAGTCTGTGCCTGTCCCGTGGGCGATTTTTGATCCGGCTTGCCCACAGAGCTGTTGCTTTGTGCTGGCGCGTCGCTTCCCGGCTGAGTATCCGCCGCGGACTGATCGCGCTCCTTCGCGGTGGCGCTCTTGTGTTCGCTTTCCTGGCCGCTCTGCACGTCCAACGGTCCGGCGGGCGTCGCCTGAATGCACTGATCCCGATCCTTGCCGCTGAGCTTCGCGCAGTCTTTTGGCTCCGCGGCCGACCTCGTGCTCGCATGGGCGCCCTTGTCTCGCATGGTCTTCTCTTGTCCTTGCGCAGTGGACTTGTCGGAGTCGACGTTTTGCGCCATCCCGGCATTCAGGCCGAGACCGAATCCGGCAGCGATCAAAGCGGTGAGTAGTTTCGACATGATGGTCTCCTCTGTGTACGAGTTTGAATGCCGCACGCCGTGCGATACGGAAGCGGATAGAGCGACAATCGATCGGCAATCCACGTGCCAGCGTATTGACCGCAAGCTTTCAACCGCTTATTGATCCTGCGAGGATCCGCGCCCTGTAGCTATTGCCGGCGTTGAAAGTAAATACGACACAAGGTTCGGCGCGCGGACCAGTACCTCAAGTGGCGATCTGTGCGGCTACTCCTACAGCATTTCGAGTGAGCGTCCGGCACATCTGCCCATCGTCGGCGCTCCAAGTCCATAGCCCCGACCCTTCGTGGCCTCCCTAGCCGGGTCGGGCAATTTTTGTTGCGCGTCTCCGCCGCGGCACTCGCGAGATCTCCGCTGTCCCTTTTTCGTGGGCGACGCGGCCGGATTCGCTGGTGAACAAACCGATCCGGCGATGCATGGACAGTCCGAAATTCCTCGCGTCACGTATGGTCCCCTGCTGCGCGTTAGCCGCATATCCAGAGTCGAGTGCGATCGCTGCACGTATCAATCGTGCGCCCCCGTAAGGATGTGGACGTAGACGCCAGCCTTGGACGCGATGAATACGCCGTCGTCAATCTGGTAAGCCTTACAAGCGTCCTTTGCAATAAAGTCGAGAACCGCGTGGTGAGAACCGTTCAACGCGCTGTCGTTGGAAGCGATCTATCAAAAAGAGTGTTCTGATTTGTTTATCGGACGACGATGCACATGGCATACAACGGTATTGAAGGCACATCAAGTGCTTGTTCACCCGCACACGATGCGCGCCTGCCTGCAGCGCGGCCAGCAGTGCGCGTTCGGCTTAGAGGGGCGCTCGACAGGACCCTCTGGAGAGTCACTGGAGGCTCGAAGATGCCCGATACGCAGCCGCTCGAGACCATCCATGAGTCCAATTTCGCGAGGATGCGCAGCTGCACACACCAGCCGCGCTCTCGATGAAGCCGCGTTCCAAGCGGCCCGTTAAACAGGCGTCTCTCGATCCCACTCCGCTCTATCAGGAGACTCAATATGTTCTATGCACGCTCTCTTACGCTGCTGACGTGCGCTGGTCTGCTGTCGGCAGCGCTGCTATTCGATGCTCGTGGCGATCCGGGTGCCGAGTTTGCCACGACCAAAGCCGGCATTGTCGGCACCTACCGTAAGAACGTGCCCGAAGAGAGCTTCGAGACGACCAAGGCCAACGACGAGAAGGACAAGCCCCGTGCGCTGCAGCGCCAGCGTTCGCTGCTCGAAGAGCGCTATGACCTGAGCGACCATCCGTCGAAGATCAAGATGGCAGGGGGGCGCAAGGCGGTGCAGGAAGGTGTCCGCGTCAAGCTGCCGGAGGGAGTGACGTGGGACAAGCTTGCGCAGATGTCGCCGGACGAAATTCGTGCGGCAGGTGTGTTCCCCAAAGGGTTTCTTCCGCTGCCGCACGCCAAGCACGAGACCGGCGGCATGGTCTTCCCGCAGTTCGAGATCGATGAGATCGACAAGCGTGAGCATCGCTCGTTGCAGCGTTTCGACGTCGACTTTGATCTGCCTGATCACCTGTTGCCGGAATTTCCGCCGCCCATCTTTCTGACGACGCGGCCCGAGCTCGGTGACGTGTCGAAAGGCCAGTTGCTGACGACACGCAACTTTTTCCAGCTGATGAACGGGATCCTCACGCCGGTTCAGATGGAGGGCCTGCGCCTGTTGCTGACGCCGTTCCCGCAGGAGGAGTTCAATGCCACCGACGATCGCAAGGTAGCGGAGCCGCAATTCGGCGTCGCGTGTCTGGATTGTCATTCAAACTTCCACACCAATGGCGCATTCCACTTGAATCCGGACACTCGTCCCGAGGATCGACGCTTTCGCCTCGACACCGTCAGCTTGCGCGGCTTGTTCAACCAGCAGATTCACGGCTCCAAACGCTCGCTGCGGTCGGTCGAAGACTTCACGGAGTTCGAGCAGCGCACGGCCTATTTCAACGGCGATCACATCTCGGCCGACAAGAAAGGCAGTCATCAGCCGAACCGCACCAATCAAATCTCGCTGATGGCGCAGATGCAGAACATGATCGACTTTCCGCCGGCGCCTAAGCTCGACCCCTTCGTGCGCTTGGATCCCGGCAAGGCTACGGCACAAGAGTTGGCCGGCGAGAAAGTGTTCTACGGCAAGGGACGCTGCGTTGAATGCCACGTCCCACCCGCCTTCATGGACCAACAGATGCACGACCTGAAGGCGGAACGGTTCTACAAGCCGGAGCTGATCAATGGGCAGACCAATGGCGCCGACGGTCCGATCAAGACCTTCACCTTGCGCGGCATCAAGGATTCCCCACCGTACCTTCACGACGGCAGGCTGCTGACCCTGGAGGACACCGTCGAGTACTTCAATCTGGTGCTGGGCCTCAAGCTGAGTGCGCAGGAGAAAGGCGCGTTGGTCGCCTACATGCGTCAACTGTAGGCAGGCAGCATGCGGCGTGACCGCTCGGACACCTGGATCGGCGGCCAGCTCGTCCCTCCAATCAAGCGGCGGTTGTCGGTCGGCGCAGAAGTGCAGCCGGATGGAGGCGTCCACTTTCGCGTGTGGGCTCCTCGTTGCGAGTGCGTCGAGGTCCTCATCGAAAGCCAACCGGCTGCACTCGTTCGCGTGCTCGAGCGCGAAGCGGACGGCTATTTCGCGGGCTTGATCTCTGACGCGGCGCCAGGCTCCCACTATCGCTATCGCCTCGACGGAGCGGATGCATTCCCGGATCCGGCATCGCGCTCTCAGCCGGAAGGACCTCGTGGTCCATCGGCCGTCGTCGACCCGGATGCCTTCCACTGGACCGATCAGGACTGGCCGGGTCTGACCGCAGGCGGCCAGGTCATCTACGAGATGCACGTCGGTACATTTACGCGCAGCGGCACATGGACAGCGGCTGTCGAGCAACTAGGCGAACTCGCTGCGCTCGGTGTCACTGTCCTCGAGATGATGCCGGTTGCCGAGTTCTGCGGGCGTTTCGGCTGGGGCTATGACGGCGTCAACCTGTTCGCACCGACTCGTCTTTACGGAGCCCCGCACGACTTGCGCGCCTTCATCGACCGTGCGCACGCCGCAGGCCTCGGCGTCATTCTCGACGTGATCTACAACTACCTCGGTCCCGAGGGCGACTACCTCAAGCAGTTCTCGCCTGATTATTTCACCGACCGTTACGACAATGAGTGGGGTGAAGCGATCAATTTTGATGGACCGACCTCGCGCCAGGTCAGAGACTATTTCCTGTCGAACGCCGCGTACTGGATCGACGAGTTCCACTTCGATGGACTGCGAGTCGACGCGACGCAGCAGATCTTCGATGCGTCCTCTGTCCATATCATTCGTGAGATTGCCGATCGCGCGAGGCAGGCGGCACGCGGCCGAAAGATTCTGGTGATCGGAGAGAACGAGCCCCAGCAGACAAATCTGGTCAGATCGACGGCGCACGCGGGATACGGTATGGACGCGTTGTGGAACGACGACTTCCATCGCAGTGCGATGGTTGCCCTGACGGGGCATAACGAAGCCTACTACACCGACTATCTCGGGTCGCCGCAGGAGCTGGTCTCGGCCGTGAAGTACGGATTTCTGTACCAGGGCCAACGCTATCGCTGGCAGGGCAAGCGGCGCGGGACGCCGGCGTTCGATCTGCCGCCGTCGGCCTTCGTTCATTTCCTGCAGAATCACGATCAAATCGCCAACACCGCGTTTGGCTTGCGCGTGCATGAGCTCACGAGCCCAGGCCGATATCGGGCGCTCACCGCGTTGGTATTGCTCACGCCGTCGACTCCGATGCTATTCCAAGGACAGGAGTTTGCAGCCTCCAGTCCGTTCCTGTATTTCGCCGACCATAGGTCCAAGATCGCTGCGTCGGTGCGCAAGGGACGCGCGGATTTCCTAAGTCAGTTCCCGAGCCTCGCCGCCGCCAGCGTCCAGGGTCGGTTGGCCGACCCGGGAGACGCCAGCACATTCGAGCGCTGTAAGCTCGACTTCAGCGAGCGCGAGGGTCATGCCACGGCCTACGCACTGCATTGCGATCTGTTGAAGCTGCGCCGTGACAATCCGCTGTTTCAGTCGCAGCAGCGCGGCTCGATGGACGGCGCAGTGCTCGCTCCCGAGGCTCTAGCATTGCGCTTCTTCGGCGAGGACGGCGATGATTGTCTGCTTCTCGTGAACTTGGGACGCGATCTGCACCTCTACCCATCACCGGAACCGCTGCTCGCGCCGCCCGGGCATCGACATTGGCAAACGCTCTGGTCGAGCGAGCACCCGCGCTATGGGGGCGCCGGCGATTCGCCGATCGAGACCGACGATGGATGGCGTATTCCGGGCCACGCGGCTGCGGTACTGGTTCCTGCACTTGGTTGAATCAAGCTAGACAGTTCGGATCGTGACGACGATGCTCGAAACGGCGCGCAGTTCCGCCGGCACGTTCATATGGTGCCAGCGCGGAATCGTGTATCAGATCTATCCTCGCTCCTTCATGGACAGCGACGGCGATGGGGTCGGCGATCTCGCCGGGATCGTTGCGCGCCTCGACTATTTGCAGTGGCTCGGTGTCGATGCGATCTGGATCTCTCCGATATATCCGTCGCCGATGAAAGATTTCGGCTACGACGTTTCCGATTACACCGGTGTGCATCGGGTGTTCGGCACGCTGGCCGATTTCGACCGGTTGATCGAGGCTGTCCATGCGCGTGAGCTCAAGATAATTCTCGATTTCGTGCCGAATCACAGCTCGGATCAACATCCCTGGTTCGTCGAGTCGCGCTCCTCCCGCTCTAACCCGAGACGCGACTGGTACATCTGGCGCGATCCAGGAACTGACGGCGGAGTGCCGAACAACTGGCTGTCGTGTTTCGGTGGAAGTGCGTGGCAGTTCGATGAGCGCACCGGACAGTATTATTACCACGCGTTTCTGCGTGAGCAACCGGATCTCAACTGGCGCAATCCGGCGGTGGTGGAGGCCATGCTCTACGTGCTGCGCTTCTGGCTCGACCGCGGTATAGACGGATTTCGCGTCGACGCGCTTTGGCACTTGATCAAGGACGAGCGCTTCGAAGACAACCCGAGGAATAGCGCCTGGCGGGAAGGCATGGACCCTTATCAGGCGCTGATACCGTCGCAGACCACCGACCGTCCAGAGGTCCACAACATCGTCGGACGCATGCGGGGGCTGCTCGACCGATACCCCGATCGCGTGCTGATCGGCGAGGTCTATCTGCCGGTCGAACGGCTCGTGCGGTACTACGGTTCGGACCTCCGTGGCGCGCATCTGCCATTCAACTTCCAGCTTGTTTTGACCAAGTGGGACGCACGCAGCATCGCGCGGTTAATCAGCGAATACGAAGCCGCTCTGCCCGAAGGGGCTTGGCCGAACTGGGTGCTCGGCAATCACGATCAGCATCGCATCGCGTCCCGTGTCGGCTTGGCGCAGGCGCGCGTTGCGGCGGTGCTCCTACTCACGCTACGTGGTACGCCGACGCTCTACTACGGCGACGAGATCGGGATGCACGATGTGCCCATACCTACAGACCAGGCGCAGGATCCGTTCGAGAAGCGCGTTCCAGGAAAGGGATTGGGCCGCGACGGCGAGCGGACGCCGATGCAATGGAGCGGTGATGTCAATTCCGGCTTCACCTCGGGCGCTCCGTGGTTGCCGGTTGCGGACGACTATCGCCGTGCCAACGTCGAAGCAGAACGCTGCGATCCGAAGTCAATGCTCTATCTGTACCGAAGGCTCATTGCCCTGCGTCGCGCCGCGCCGGCGCTCGAAGTCGGACGATTCGAAACGGTCGAAGCGCACGGAGATGTGCTGGCTTATTTGCGTCGATCACGTACGGAGGAGGACGACTTTCTGATTCTTTTGAATCTCGGTCCCCGACCACATGTCGTAGTACTTCCGGTGGACATCTCGGTCGGTACGGTGGCCTTGACCACGCATGGCGATCGCCTGGGAGCCCGCATCGAGAGGGAAGTGCAGTTGCGCGGCGACGAGGGTCTGATCGTTCATCTTGCGAATCCCGTCCGCGGCGGTCGGAAGCAGACGTAAGAGTTGCCGCGTCTAGGACACAATACATCACCGATCATGCAGGAGCGCAGTCACTGTCCGCACCGGCAGTCGGATCGCGCTGGTATGACGCGACAGATCGGCAGCCTAGTCCTCGGCGTCTACGAATCAGGCGAGCTCGTGCCTGCGGGAAGCGTCGGCACAGGTTTTGACTCGAAGCAGGCGACAGCACTCAAGACGAAGCTTGCGAAACTTGAGCAGAACGAAGCACCGTTTGCCACTGATGTGCCGAAACCCGGACGCTGGTCAACACGCAAGCCCGGCGAGGAGCGGTGGGTAAGGCCGATTCTCGTCGCGGAAGTGGAATTTGGGGAGTGGACCCCCGCGGGACACGTGCGCCATGCATGCTTCATATCACTTCGCGTCGATAAGGCGGCAACGGAGAAGTCCACGAGATAGGCAGTTCAGAGACTTGATTCGAAGCGTTCCGACCGTCAACTAACGACCCGCTGCAGCCAGTCGTACCTGGAACGCGGACGTTCGCTTGCTCCTTTTAGAACCACACCATGGTCACATCGAGACTCAAGGACACGCTGTGTTATTAGATCAAGCACGCGGTTGCTGCCCACCCCCGATAGTTCGTCGGTGCGCAAGTGGCCGGCCGTACCTACGCCGCGGGGTAAGCGACCAAGCAGCCGACCGCAATGCTATTTACTTGAAGTTTACTTGCCTGATGAATACGAGATTGCCTTCTTGGTTTCTCACCACGTTATAGCCGTGCAGACCATCTCCGTTCTCGTCGAAATTGAAAATACCTTCTGCACCTTCATAGTTCTGGATGGTCAAAATAGCCTTCCGTATCGCGTCTGGATTGGTCCCTGCCGCGTTTTTGATCGCAACCGCAAGAATGTGCACGGCGTCATAGGTCCAGGATGAGTAAAAATCCGGATCAACGCCGTACCTATCGCGATACTTCTTCGAGAAAAGTCTGCTTGCGTCGCTAGCGTCTGGCGCAAAGTCGATTACGGCGTAGGACCCAAACAGCGCGCTACCCGCGAGCTTTCGGGCACTGACACTCGCGCCCATCCCGGACAAGATGGGTACATTCACGCCTAGTTGCTTAAGTTGCTTGGTGAAGATGGCGAAGTCCGCTGGTATTCCGATATAGCCCGACACTATGTCTGCTCCGGACTGCTTGATGGCCAGCACAATTGCGGAAAAGTCTTGAGCGTTGGCGGTAAATCCTTGCGACAGCACAGGGGTGACACCAATAGCCTTCAATTCTTCGTTCAAGGCTTTTGCCCCGCCTGCACCATAAGCATCTGTCGAGTAGACGATCGCCCATTTCCTCAGCTTAAGAGTGTTCACGCCAAAATCTGCAATAACGCGCGCTGAATAGCTGTCATTCGGGCGAATGCGAAAAACCCAGCGGTTATTTACGTGCGTCAGGCTTGTGTCGCTACCACCAATCAGCGTAGGGAGCCCGACCTTTGCGATGCTCGGCGACATCGCTTGAATCATGGTGCTTCGGATCGGCCCAACAACGGCCACGACACCACCTTCACTAGTAACTTTTGCAAAAGCTAATACCGCTCCCGGGTTGGTGCTCTGATCATCTTCGAGCCTCAGCTCGATAGGACGACCTAACACACCACCTGCTTTATTTACCTCTTCAAGCGCGAGCCGAGCACCGTTCACAGCGAAGACACCCTGCTCGGCAGAGGGGCCAGTGATCGAAGCAATGAAGCCAATCTTTAACGGCTCAGCGATCGATTCCCCTGACCCTATGACCCCAACCAGCAGGAAGAGCGCCGCGATTGCTAACTTGGCCACATGCGTCTTCATGCGCCTTGCCTCGTACTTCATGACTTCGCCTCCGTCGGCCTCAGTGGTTCTCGGTGACGTGCAAGTAGAGACTTAAGGATACGTTGGGCATACCAGCGCCGATTGCTGTAGTGAGGTGACGGCATTCTTTTAGCTTGCTGAATGACAAACCAGCCATCGAGAATAACCGAAGTTCGAGTACGATCATCGTTGCTCTCGCCTACTACCCTCTGGGACGGCACACCGCGTAGCATAGCGCACGCTGGACTGGAATCTCGTATCGATCGGTGAGTGTTGATTGGCGACACTCGATAGGCTTTCGCTTTCTGCGATAGGTGAGTGGCAGCTTTAGCGGCTTCGTCGTGCTTCCGCTCCTGTTAAGGGTTGTCTGATGCCTGCCCTCAGTCGCGGATGCGCGATGACACGACAGAGTTTCGCGGGCAGGCGTCGGACAAGCCTCAAGGGAGGAAAGCGCGGGATGCACCAGGGCAGGCGGGG